>Ga0247611_10000868_pt1 | contig 57917 bp, 43 predicted proteins | sample 177DNAGHGhighgp2_FD_192422 | JGI IMG/M metagenome (GOLD analysis project Ga0247611, IMG submission 192422) | Sheep rumen microbial communities from Palmerston North, Manawatu-Wanganui, New Zealand - 1770 DNA GHGhigh gp2 | ecosystem: Host-associated > Mammals > Digestive system > Stomach > Rumen... | reverse complement strand
TCACTGCCCTTGGCAATGTGAGTCGCATCAACAATGCTTACGCCTCAGACAACCATTATTGCCTGTTCGACTTCTCTATCCCTGTTGACGACAAGCCTCTGCAATCGGTCTCTTTCACGTCCACCAATTATGCTTATGCCTCGGTGATGGCGGTATCGGCTATGAAGCCTTCGTCGACCGATGTGCAGGAGATCGCCGCCCACTCGTCAGCTCTCTCTCAGCCTGCCGCCATCTACAATATGGGCGGTATGCGTGTCAATGAGATGAAACGCGGTGTCAACATCGTCCGTATGTCGGATGGAACCGTCAGGAAGATAATCAAAAATTAAAGGTATCCTCATCAAGGTTGTTCTGCTTGTTTTCTTTGTCAATAATGTTGACAAAAACTTGTCGGGGAAAAGTGATGAAAGAGAAGTTAAATTATGTAAAAGACGATTCTTCATTCTTCATTCATCATTCTTCATTTTGTGAAAGCATAGCTTTCGCACTGCCAAAGCTATGCTTTCACTGCCCCAAAGGTCATGTTTCATCGCCTCAAACATAACCTTTCACACGACGAAACATAACCTTTGGCGCAGCGAAACCTTACCTTTCGCAAATTTATTATTTGTAAACCGCCCGTTTACAGAAGAATATCCGTGTAACCATTTGTCAGTCAATACGTTACGAAAAACCTCAAAAAACAGCGTTTTTTCGACCGAGTGACCCTTTCGTTCGCGCTGATGCCCTTAATTTGGGGTCAAAATTCGAATTTTTTAGGACATTTCTTTTTCCCTTAGAGTTCTTGTAGGCCTAAGGGAAAGAAATAAGGAAGATGTTGACAAGTTTAAATTGTCAAAGGTGTGTCAACGCGTTAACCTCCTGTGTGTCCACACCATGGCAGTATCAATAATCGTAGAAATGCGTGTGCGGTAAATAAACCTTTGTTTTTGTTTGGATGTTAAGATAATTGTTGTATCTTTGCAAAAAGTAACAACGGTTACGGTAATAACGAATACTATTTCAAGTTATGAGATTCTACGATAGAGAAAAAGAGCAACAGGTGCTTGGCGAAGTGCTTCACAGAAGCAAGTCAGAAGCAAAGATGACCGTACTGATGGGACGCAGGCGCATCGGTAAGACTGAGCTCTCGCTGAGATGCGGCGATGAGACAGTGTTGTATTTCTTCGTGGGCAAGAAAGCGGAGACGTTGTTGTGCCAGGACTATGTACGCGAGATACGAGAGAAACTGAATGCTCCGATACTTGGTACACCAAACACTTTCTCCGAGGTGTTCAGGTTCGTGCTTCAGCTGTCAGAAAACCACCCGTTCACATTGGTTATCGATGAGTTTCAGAATTTTCTGAAAATAAATCCTGCAATATTCAGCGATATCCAGCGCGACTGGGACTTACATAAGCGGAGCAGTCATCTGAACCTGATTATCAGCGGCTCGGTGTTCACGCTGATGACCAAGATATTTGAAGACAAGGAAGAACCTCTGTTCGGGCGTGCCGATGAGAAGATGGTGCTTGAACCGTTTACCACGGACGTTCTTAAACAAATACTGAAAGACTTCAACCCAGAATATACACCAGAAGATTTGTTGGCGTTGTATAGCATTACGGGTGGTGTGCCTTGGTATGTCACGCTGTTGCTTGATAAGGGCAAGGCCAACAGGGATGCAATGCTAGCTGCATTGACTGAGGAGAACTCACCATTTATCAACGAGGGAAAGAACATTCTGATTGAGGAGTTCGGCACCGACTACGTAACCTACTTCTCTATCCTGACCTGCATTGCCAGCGGCATGAAGACCCGTTCAGAGATTGAGAACGAACTTGGAAACAACAACATTGGCTCATATCTTGTGAAATTGGAAGACTATTACAAAGTCATCACTAAGTCACTCCCCATCTTTGCCAAGGAAAACAGCAAGAAGGTGAGGTATCAGCTCAATGACTGTTTCCTTATATTCTGGTTCCGTTTCTTCTACAAGTATCAGGCTCTTGTGGAGAATAAGGCTTTGAAGTCACTTGGCGAAATCATAGAGAGAGACTACAGTAGTGTCTCTGGATTGATGATGGAACGCTATTTCATGAAGAAGTTTCAGGAGGAAGGGCGCTACATCATCGGGAAATGGTGGGACAGAAAAGGGGAGAACGAAATCGACCTAATCATTGTTGACCCAATTCAGAAAGAAGCATGGATGTACGAATTAAAGAAGCAGGGGTACAGATATAAGGAAAACGAGTTCAGAGAGAAGGTGGATATAGTCCTTGAACAGACACCTGAACTTCGCAAGATGACTATCCACATTGGTTCTTTGTCGCTTGATGAGATGTAGTACTGCGTGACTTTCTTTATTGTAAATAGTGTGAGTAGGCACAATTCCTACAAATTGTTTGAAAAAATATCTATGAATGTCATGATATTATATGGGATGAAACTTAATAAAACGTGAAAAAGACAACCAGAATTTGTTCAGACTAAGAAAAGAAAAAGGAGTTAGATTTCTCTAACTCCTTGATTTTTAAGGCGCTTCAGGATGGGCTTGAACCAACGACCCCCTGATTAACAGTCAGGTGCTCTAACCAACTGAGCTACTGAAGCAGTGCATTCGTTTTCTTGATTGCGGGTGCAAAGATAGGGCGTTTTTTTGAAACAGCCAAATTTTTTTCTCGTTTTTTTTGTTTTTCCATATAAAAACGATAAAAAACTCTGTATTTATTATTGAATACGCACATAATATCGTACTTTTGTACCGCAATAATCGGAAGAAGAAATATGAAGAAACTGGTAATTATGTTTTTGGCACTGCTGAGTCTTACTCCTTCTATGGGACAGGAAGATAAAGACCATAACTTTGATGTTGCCAAGAACCTGGATGTGCTTAACGTCATTTATAAGTATCTCGATTTGATGTATGTTGACACCCTTGATGCTAACGAGGTCATTGGCAACGGCATCAATGCAATGCTGCGGAGTCTTGATCCGTATACCGCTTATTATCCTGAGGAGAAGATTAAAGACCTGAAGTTTTTCGTCAAGGGGACTTATGCCGGTATTGGTGCCATCATCCGCTATAATTCCCAGTTGAAGCGGGTCATCATTGAAGAGCCGTATGAAGGTATGCCTGCTGCCGAGAGTGGTCTGAAGCGGGGTGACATTATCCTTGCCATTGACGATGAAGACATGACAGATGCTTCTCAGGATGTCGTGCGTGAACACCTACGTGGTGAAGCGGGAACCAGTTTCATGATAAAAATACTCCGTCCCAGTACAAAGAAGACCATGAAGGTCAAGATTACGAGAAAGACAATTCAGACACCATCCGTTCCCTATTATGGACTTCAGAAGAACGGGGTGGGGTATATTAACCTCAACTCCTTCACCGAAGGCTGTTCTAAAGAGTTTCGCCGTGCATTCCTCGACATGAAACATAAGGGAATGAAGTCCCTGGTATTTGACCTGCGCGACAACGGCGGCGGTTCGGAGATGGAGGCCGTGAACATTGTGAACATGTTTGTTCCGAAGGGTAAGCTCATTGTCAGCAACCAGGGAAAGATGAAGCGTGTCAACCGTGACTATAAGACAACCGTTGAGCCTGTTGACACGGTGATGCCGATTGTTGTGCTCGTGAATGGAAATAGTGCCAGTGCCAGCGAGATTACCAGCGGAGCATTACAGGATCTCGACCGTGCCGTGATTGTCGGAACGCGGACCTATGGAAAGGGACTTGTTCAGATGACGCTTGACATGCCTTACAATGGTACACTGAAACTCACCACGAGCAAGTATTATATTCCCAGCGGGCGTTGCATCCAAGCCATCAACTACAAGCATGTCAATGGTGGTTATATGGAGCATGTTCCCGACTCACTGACTAAAGTCTTCTATACAGCCAATGGCAGAGAGGTGCGCGACGGCGGTGGTATCATGCCAGATATAGAGGTGAAGCCCGACTCGATGACCAACCTTGTGTATAGCATTGTTGCCCTTCGCGATTCCAATGAAGTGCTGCTCAATTATGAATTGGATTATATTGCCAGCCATTCCTCTATTGCTCCTGCGGAAGACTTTGAGATTACAGATGCCGATTATGACGAGTTCAAGGCGCGTATGCTGAAGAGTGGTTTCAAGTATGATCAGGCGACGGAGAAGTACCTTGAGAACTTGGAGAAGCTTGCCAAACTTGAAGGCTATTATGATGAGACTCAGGAGGAGTTTGCTAATCTGCGGAAAAAGCTTCAGCACAATCTTGAAAAAGACCTTGAGTTCAACCGGGAGACCTTGAAGAAATATATTTCCAATGACATCATTCCAGCCTATTATTTCCAGAAGGGTGCCATCATCAATGCTCTGCGGGGTGACAAGCAGATGGATGAGGCTCTACGCTTACTGAATGCCCCTGATGAATACAGGAGTATTCTGGAGAAGCCGAAGAAGTAAGACAGGATCGTTTTTTACTGACCGCCAAGGCGTTCAAAGTAAGTGATGATTTCCTCCCAGGTCTTGAATTCATCACTGCCGAAGGCAATTTGTGCACCCATGAATCCTTTGTCGGGATGCGGATCGATGAAATAGTCGCCATAGAGGAATCCCCGCTGATTAGTGAACACCACGCGATTGTAGGCAGGTGTGCTGATGAACTCTTCCACCCATGCCTGGGTTTGTGTGAGATAAGCCGGGTCGTTGGTGGGTGCGGCTGCAACGACATAGACGCTATAATGCTCTATTAGCAAGTCGAAGGCTTTATTCAGGCATGACACGGGTTTCCCCCATGAGTCCACCATTGCCTCAATCGCCACATAGACAATCGGCCGTTCCCGTTTTTCCTGACGGTCATCAATCCAGCGAATGACAGGAACAACGCCGTGCAGGAATGAACTGTCGTCCATGCGATGTTCACCGTGGAAGTGCAAAGCTTGTGGATAATGTGTACTGAAGAGTCCGAAGGTATTGACAATCTCATCTCTGTCGCCGAATAGTCCGAACACACGTTGCTGTTCGTCTGGCGTTACGTTTGAGAAGTTCTGTTCCGTTATCTCCTGATATTCCTTGACGAGTGCCTTTGTCACAATGAACTCCTGGACACCGTCTTCCCGAGGATTCTGGAATACCTGCTTTCCCATCATATTGTGTTCGCGCATGGTTTCACCCATCTGAAAAGCCGGATTCACACAGATGCGGTCGAAGCCATAGAGCTGTTCGGTGTACATACCACCCATCGAGGTACCGATTATCAGGTCGGGCTTCTCCTCTTCACATACCTTTTTCAGTAAGTCCATTGCCTCCTGCGGATGAATAGGCAGGTCGTAACTAATGATTTTCGTGTTCGGGAATATGACACGCATCCGTTTAACAGTGCCCGAGCTGGCTGCTGATGCAAAGCCATGCACGTACATAATCTTCTTTCCTTTCATCAAGTCGGGAAAGGTCTTCAGTTGATGATTCATAATCTTCAGTTTTGTAACGTCGAATGATGGGGCAGCTGACTACCCACATGCAAATGTACAAAAATATCCCGACAGTAATGCTTTCATTTCTCAATTTTTATTTGTATTTTTGTACCATCTTTACCTCATAATCAAATAACAAGGACTAATAGAATATGAACGCTTTAAAAAAGATGCTAACTTGTAGCCTATTATTGGTGTTGGTAACATCGATACAGGCACAGACCACAAACAATGGCAATACAGTCGTCTCAGAAGAAGGTGCCTGGTGCTGGTTTGCCGATCCGCGTGCCCTTCATTATGAAAATGCTATGGGGTCAATCAATGCTACTTACATCGGTTATATTGATGTGCATGGAAATGTGAAGGCCACGCAATATGACTGGATCAGTGGAAGAAAAACTGATGTGTTGGTACGTAGTTATTTCCAGCCTGACGATCATAATAACCCCACATTTCTGGTGTTGCCCGATGAACGGGTGATGATCTTCTACACTCGTCATACCGATGAGCCTTGTATCTGGTATCGTGTATCTACTCGTCCTGGTGATATCACATCATTGGGTGATGAGAAGCGACTGGCTACTGCCAATAACACTACATACCCGTCGCCCTTTATCCTCAGCGACGACCCGCAGCACATCTATCTGTGTTGGCGCGGCATCAACTGGCATCCGACCATCGCCCGTCTCACGATGCCCGACCAGAACGGTGACTGCCGCTTCGATTTTGGCCCCAAGCAGATTGTACAGAGCACGGGAGCCCGTCCTTATGCCAAGTATCAGTCGAACGGTAAGGATAAGATCTACGTGAGCTATACCACAGGACATCCCGACAACGAGATGCCCGACTGGCTCTACTTTAACGTCATCGACGTCAATAAAGGCAATGGTCCTATCTTGCGTGACCTGAACGGCAAGCAACTCTCTATTATTAATAATGGTGTGTTCAATGTGAACAAGACCGACACTTATGCTGCAAACTATCCCCTCACAGTTGTCGACCGTTCTGCAAATGTCCGTAACTGGGTGTGGCAGATAGCTCTCGATGCTGATGAACATCCCGTTATCGCCTATCCGCATATTGATGATGCCAAGACCTCACACGAGTATTGGTATGCCCGTTGGAATGGTTCAAAGTGGGTAAACACCCGAGTACAGCAGGCAGGACATGCTTTCCATCAGAACTGGAACCAGACAGAACGGTGCTATAGCGGTGGCATGAGTTTGGATCCCGACAATATCAATGACTTATATCTGAGTATTCCTACTAAGGATGGTAAATATACTAAGGATGGTGTTTATGAAATATGGAAATATACGATTGGTGATGATGGTAAAGTAGCCGGTTCGACGCAAATAACTTATAACTCTCCAAAAAACAATGCACGCCCCTTTGTCATTCCCGGGTCTAAAAATTCACCGTTGCGTGTGGCATGGATGCAGGGCGACTATTATTACTGGATGGTGCAGAAAAACTATCCGAAAGGTTATCCCACCGGCATCCATAGCAACTATGCTTGGGAAGAGGAACTGACTCCCCAGCTGGAGTATGCACCCCAGAAAGACAAATTCTGCATTTGCAAAGACAATACACTCAGCTTTGTCTTCATTCAAGGTAGCGGCAGAAAGTATAAGGGCACGCTTCTTTCTGATGGCAAGGGTTGCACCTATGCTATAGGCGACGACTACTATCCTGTATTTACCATTGGCGGTAAGACCTACAAGAGTCAGAACCGTCTGCTCAACTCCGACAACTGGGCAAGCCAAAGTACTGGTACAAGTGGAGACAATCATCCGACAGAACTTCCCATGTGGGTGCTCTCGATGACCTATGATGGCAAGGTGCTGACCACCTATCGCAATGGACTGGTTGACCAAGTGATTGAGATAGAAGGGCTGGACAATATTGTATTAACTGGCAACGGCAACGACTTCGGCCAGAACCTTTTTGTGACTCATGAATATTATGCTTGTGCTTCCCCCATAACGGTGCAGAGCCTTGTAAAGAAACTGCAGGCAGACTACCAAAAGGAAGAAGACAAAATAGCCCTTCAACTCATCAGTCTGCCAAATGAGACCCGTACCGACCTTGTACTGCCCAAGACCCTGCTAAATGATAAAGTGAAAGTGACGTGGACTTCTTCTGACGAAAGCGTCATTACTTCTGATGGTGTGCTCATGCCACTGACGGCAGACAAGAACGTGACCCTCACGGCCACCGTCGGCGAAGTGAGCCGCATGTGGGAGGTGAAGGCTCTGGCACGCGACATCACAAAGAATCTTCGCTATGAACGGACAGAGGTGCTTGATATGACAGACAATACTGCCTCTGGCTTTGCTGCAAACAAGTATGGACTGGCACCCACCGGCCTGCTCAACGGTCTTCGTTCCTATACCTTACTTGTAACCATCAACGCCAAGAGTCTTGCGGGACAGCCTCGCATCTATGATTTCGGTTCTGGTTCAGGCAACAGTGTCTTCCTGCGTGCCAACCCGCTTTCTGCTGGTATTAAATACAATGGCGGTACGACGACAATGGTAAACAGTCCTGTACAGTTGCAGACGAATAAAGAGTATAAACTTGCTGTCATCTATGAAGCAGCTACTAAGACTACACATATCTATATCGATGGAGAAGAGATGGTGGCAGGTACAGCGAATCAGGTAGAGCCGTATGAGCTGGCTCTGCTGGCAGCCGACACACGTAACTATATCGGGCGTACTCAGTGGTGGGACTCTTCGTATGCTGCTGACAACATAGACTTCCGAGGCACCATCGACATGTTTCAGCTTTATGACGTCGCGCTCACACGAAAGGAAATCTGTGAAATTCAGGGCATAGAGTACGGAGAAAAAGAATTGCCTACTGCACTCGTGAATGGCGACTTTGAGGCTCCTTATACCGTCTTGCAAGGCAGTGGTGTGTCTGCCGACCGGGCTATCTATGTACCTGATGGCTGGACTATTGATTATGCCAATGCCAACAACAATGATTTGACGGCTCTGAAATCGGGCGACCTGTACTTCAGTAATTTTTTTGCATCACGCCCCATCCCTTCTGCAGACAGCAAGCAGACCTATTGGGTACGTCAGAACTGGGGCAGTAGCACAATTTCTTTGAAACAGGAACTGCGTCTGCCAGCGGGAAAGTACATCCTGACAGCAGATGTATGGAAAAGCGGACTGGGAGGCGATGCTGTCGTAGGTTACCAGACCGAAAATCAGTCAACTGTCAATGCTCCGTCACTGGAAAACATGGAGGCATGGCAGCAAGCATCCCTCCTGCTGGAAAGTGACGGTAAGGCTTCGACAACGGTGATTCTGTCGGCAGTCCATACAAGTAACGGGTCAGAAAAGATTATCGGATTTGACAATGTATGCCTGACGGCACAGCAACCCGACCATATCGCTGAGATAGTAAATGGGATTCAAAAGACTGCAAAGGTTCTCTATGATTTGCAGGGACGGAGGATTGAACCGTCAAATGCCGGAAAGGGCATTTACATTCAACAGGGTAGAAAACACATTATCAAATAGGCAATACAAATAAAAACATCTTATTTTTATAACCATGACACAGAGATATAAACTGACTTTATGTATGCTGATTGCCGCATTGTCTGTGCAGGCACAGCAAGGCTGGCGACTCATCTGGAGTGATGAGTTCAATACAGACGGTCGGCCTGATACCGCAGTATGGTCACCGGAAAACGGGTTTGTCCGTAATCATGAGGCACAATGGTATCAGGGGGATAACGCCTGGTGCGAGGGCGGAAACCTGATAATAGAAGGACGGCGGGAAAAACGCAAGAGTCCTATATATCGTAAGAATGCTACCGGCTGGCGGTATGAGCGGAAGAACATTGAGTACACATCGGCCTCACTGACCACTCGCAAGAGTTTCAGCTTCCTCTACGGACGATTGGAGGTTCGTGCCAAGATTCCAACAGCCAGTGGTGCCTGGCCTGCCATCTGGCTGCTGGGCAAGGAAATGGAATGGCCATCTTGTGGTGAGATAGACGTGATGGAGTTCTACCGTATTAATAATGTACCTCATATCCTTGCCAATGCCGCCTGGGGCAGCGATCGCCGCTTTGATGCGGTCTGGAACTCCAAACGCATACCCTTCAGTCATTTTACAGAAAAAGATGCAGCGTGGGCTGACAAGTTTCATATATGGCGGATGGACTGGACTCCTCGTTCTATTCGGATTTACCTCGATGATGAACTGTTGAACGAGATTTCCATGCGTGACGTGAAAAATGGAAGTATTGGCGAGGGCATCAATCCTTTTATGCGCCCGCAATACATTCTGCTTAATCTGGCTCTTGGAGGTGACAACGGCGGTGAGATAGATGATAAGGCAATGCCTATGCGCTATGAGATAGACTATGTGCGTGTCTATCATCAACAGCCGAGGCGCATGCGTCAGCAGATTCGCACTGTTCCAAGAGATTCCATCGTTCTGAGTGATCCCTGTATCCTGGCCGATTCTGTTACCCAACAGTATTATATGACAGGGACAGGTGGAATGCTATGGACCAGCTATGACCTTAATCAATGGACCGGTCCATATCAGGTGGCGCGAACAAATCCCAACTCATGGATGGGGGAGCGTCCAGCCATCTGGGCAGCCGAGCTTCATCAATACAAGGATAAGTACTATTATTTTGCCACATTCACCAATCAGAGCATCAAGATTGATACCGTTCGAGGAAACATCATCCCCCGACGGGCAAGCCATGTGCTTGTGAGTGACCGGCCGGAAGGACCCTACGTTCCGATGGCTGATGAGACTTATCTGCCAGCTACCCAGCCCACTCTTGATGGTACTTTCTGGGTGGATAAAGATGGGAAACCATATATGATATATTGTGGTGAATGGTTGCAGAACTGGAATGGAACGATAGAGAAGATAGAACTGAAACCAGACCTCAGTGGGACGATAGGAGAGGGGAAGGTGCTTTTTCGGGCCTTTGACTCGCCTTGGAGCCGGGAGACGGTAGATGGCAAGCGGGGACCGAACAAGGTGACAGACGGTCCTTACCTCTTCCGAACAGGAACAGGGAGGTTAGGCATGATTTGGACAAGCTGGGTGGATGATGTCTATACACAGGGTGTAGCCTATTCGAAGAGCGGAACTCTTGACGGTCCGTGGATACAAGAACCAGAGCCTATTACCCCTCCGAACTTCGGGCATGGAATGCTTTTCAAGACATTCGACGGACAATGGCTAATGTCTGTGCATAGTCATTTGAACAATAACGGCCGTTATCATCGTGTGCCTCATCTTTTTGAGGTCGACCTCTCTGGAGACAAGCTTGTCCTGGGACGTTTGATAGAGGGGGATTATAAACATCAGATACATTCCAATACAAGCATAGAGCCGGGACGGTTGTGGCGTGATACCGATGGCCGTCATATCAATGCTCATGGGGGAGGAGTGCTTTTCCATAAAGGTACCTATTACTGGTATGGTGAGCACAAGGCAGAAGGAACAAGTAATGCACTTGTCGGTGTTACTTGTTATTCCTCAAAAGACCTGCTGAACTGGAAAAACGAAGGAGTAGCTTTAAGTGTTTCCAATGAAGAAGGCAGTGATATAGAGCAAGGGTGCATCTTGGAACGGCCTAAGGTCGTCTATAATGAGAAGACAAAAAAGTTTGTCATGTGGTTCCATCTGGAACTGAAAGGTCGTGGCTATGATGCAGCACGTGCCGGAGTGGCTGTCAGCGATACTCCAACAGGACCGTTCCGCTACCTGCGTTCTGGCAGGGTGAATCCCGGCATCCTTCCGTTGAACATTGACAAAGCAGACTTTGACGGGCTCGATTCTGGCAATGAACCTAAGAGTTGGACACCTGAATGGCTGGAATTGATTAGACGTGGACTTTATACAAGGCGTGACTTACAGGGAGGTCAGATGTCGCGTGATATGACCATCTATGTCGATGACGACGGCAAGGCTTATCACATCTATTCTTCGGAAGAGAACCTCACGTTACAGATTGCAGAACTGACAGATGACTATACAGCTCATTCAGGACGCTATGTGCGTGTCGCTCCTGCAGGGCACAATGAGGCACCAGCCATCTTCAAGTATAAGGGTACTTACTGGATGATTACCAGTGGATGTACAGGGTGGGATCCCAATGAGGCGAGAATGTTCTCCGCTGAAAACATCATGGGACCATGGACACAGCATCCCAATCCATGTGTCGGACCTAATAAAGACTTGACTTTCGGCGGACAAAGTACTTATATTCTCAATACGGGGCGGCAATTCATCTTCATGGCTGACATCTGGCGTCCCCGTCAGCCCATTGATGCCCGATACATCTGGTTGCCTATATCGTTTGACAAGAAAGGAACCCCTGTAGTTAAGTGGCAGGATAGTTGGAAACCTGTTCTCTGATGGTATCCTATTACATTGTAGCAGAGTTTTCTTGGCTTTTGCATTGCAGAAATGATGTTATGAGATAAAAAAGCGGTTAATTCATTTTGTCATGCCCCCGATTTTCACTATCTTTGCGAATCAATCCTAAACCAATAACTATCCTATATATGAAAAAAGTATTGTTCAGATCCGTTTTCCTGCTGGCATTGTTGTTGATTCCGGCATTTGGAATGGCTAAGAAAAAACAGCAGAGGGTGATGACCGACCGTGAATATTGGTGTTCGCAGGCATATAAGATGGCCCAACCAGTATTAGAGAACATGGCGAAGGGGGAGTTGCAGAAAAACATGAAGACCGAATTTTCTCCCTCGTTTGACAATCGTAACCGCAAGGTGGTATATATGGAAACCTTTGGCAGACTGATGGCTGGCATTGCTCCGTGGCTGTCGTTGCCCGATGACGAGACTGCCGAAGGAAAGCAGCGCAAACAGTTGCGAGACTGGGCACTGGCTGCTTTCAGAAATTCAGTGGATCCGGCATCCCCCGACTATCTCTGCTGGGGGGTGAGCGGTCAGAATCTCGTTGATGCAGCCTACATTGCCGAAGCCTTTATCCGTGCTTATGATGCGTTGTGGGTGCCGCTCGACAATGTTACTAAGGAACGCTACATCAAGGAATTCAAGATGCTTCGGAAGTATGAACCGCCTTATACTAACTGGTTCCTTTTCTCATCGACCATCGAGAGTTTTATTGCCAAGGCCGCAGGACTCAAGGAGTATGATGATTATCGCGTGATGACCACTATCCGCAAAGTGGAAGAATGGTACGTGGGCGATGGATGGTATGCTGACGGTCCCGTGTTCGCTTTCGACTATTATACAAGTTATGTATTTCATGCAATGTATCTTGAGACCTTGCAGAACATGATAGACGCTAAGGCAAATACCAGACTTGAATACAACAAATACTATGACCGTGCCTTGAAACGTGCACAGAAATTTGCCATTATCCTCGAGCGTTTCATTTCTCCAGAAGGAACTTTCCCTGTCATCGGACGTTCTACTCCGTATCGTCTGGCAGCTATGCAGCCATTGGCTCTGATGGCATGGTATCAGAAGTTGCCAAAGGACTTGTCAAACGGTCAGGTGCGTGCTGCCCTTACTCAGGTAATGCACAGGATGTTCGACTATCAGGAGAATTACAATGATGCCGGTTACCTCACAATCGGTTTTTGCGGCCATCAGCCTGAGACCGCCGACTGGTACACTAACAATGGATCGCTCTATATGACGAGTCTTTCGTTCATGCCTCTCGGCCTGCCAGCCAGTCATGAATTCTGGACTTGTCCGTCTGAAGACTGGACACAGGTGAAGGCATGGAACGGTAAGCCTTTCCCCAAAGATCATCGCTGGGGTGACGACATCCAGACAAGAGACAAATGGTAATCAATTCCCTTAACTGTTATTTGTAATAATCAACAAGCTTATGAGAAGAACATTTTTAGGAAGTCTTTGTATATTAGCCGCATTGTCAGTACAGGCCAAGTCATGGACGAAGGCAGAGGTGCGTGACATTATCTATAAAGTAAATAACACATGGCAGAGCAATCATCCTGACCAGGAACGATCTTTCTGGGATCCTGCCGTATATCATACGGGAAATATGGAGGCCTGTCTGCTTTTTGGCAACCAGCAATGGTATGACTATTCTGTAGCTTGGGGTGAGAAGAACATGTGGCAAGGTGCCCGTGAGAAAGATTCATCAAAATGGTTGTACAAGAATTATGGAGAGGATCAGCAGCATGTGTTATTCGGTGACTGGCAGATTTGCTTCCAGACTTTTCTCGACCTGTATGCCCATGCTGCCGACTTTAAGACGAATGGTGATTTGTCGGTATGGATTCAGAGAGCAAAGGAAGTGATGGGCTATGAGGCCGATTCTAAAGATAATGACTATTGGTGGTGGGCAGATGCTTTGTATATGGTCATGCCTGTCATGACAAAGATGTATAAGCTGACCACTGATACCAAGTATCTGGATAAGATGTATGAGAACTGGAAGTATTCCAATAGCATCATGTATGATGCAGAGACAGGCCTTTATTTCCGTGATGGAAAGTATGTCTATCCCAAGCATAAGACGGCTGCTGGAAAGAAAGACTTCTGGGCACGTGGTGACGGATGGGTGCTCGCTGCCTTTGCTAAGGTATTGAAAGACCTGCCGAAGAAAGATAAACATCGCAAGGAGTATATTCAGTTTTATAAGAAACAGGCTGCAGCTGTAGCTAATTGCCAGCAGGAGGAAGGCTATTGGACTCGTTCAATGCTTGATCCGGAACAGGCACCCGGGCGTGAGACATCTGGTACTGCCCTTTTCTGCTATGGCCTGCAGTGGGGTATCAACAACGGTTTTCTGAAGAAGAAGGTCTATCAGCCAGTGGCAGACAAGGCATGGGAATATCTTGCTACGATAGCCTTGCAGCCCGATGGTACGGTCGGTTATGTCCAGCCAATAGGCGAGAAAGCAATCCCTGGGCAGGTGGTAAACCAGAAATCTGTAACCAACTTCGGTACTGGTGCTTTCCTGCTTGCTGCATGTGAATATTATCGGCATTTGAAGAAATAATGATTTTAAATTAGTATCTGCGTAAGAAATAAAAAATTAAAAGCATAAATCTATGAGAAAAGTATTAGTTATCATGGTTCTCTTGGGATTAGTCCTTCAGGCTGACGCTCGTTCGCGTAGGCATAGAAGTTATAGAAGTCAGGAGAAACAAGTAGAGGAAGTACAGAAAATTGAACCGACATTCACCGAATGGCACGATCTGCAAGTGAATGATCTGAATCGTTTTGCCATGCACACGACTTATTTTGCTTACGAGGACATTCAGAAGGCCCTCAAAGGAGATATGTATAAGTCAGACAACTTCTTGTCACTGCATGGAGACTGGAAATTCAATTGGGTGGAGAATGCCGATCAGCGTCCTACAGATTTCTATCTTACAGACCTTAACGATGCATCTTGGAAAACGATGCCTATTCCTGGAATGTGGGAACTTAACGGCTTCGGTGACCCAGAGTATGTAAATTCTGGCTTTGCCTGGCGAGGACACTTTGACCAGAAACCGCCAGCAGTGCCGGTGAAAGACAATCATGTGGGTTCATATCGCCGTGTCATCACGCTGCCTGAAGCGTGGGAAGGTAAGCAGGTGATTGCTCATTTCGGCTCTGTCACCTCTAATATCTATCTGTATGTCAATGGCGAGTTTGTCGGATATTCTGAGGACTCAAAGGTAGCAACAGAGTTTGACATTACTCCTTATGTGAAACCCGGAGAGAATCTCATCGCCTTCCAGACTTTCCGCTGGTGTGATGGTTCCTGGTGTGAGGATCAGGATTTCTGGCGCTTGAGCGGTGTGGCTCGTGATACATATCTTTACGCTCGTGATACAAACAACGGCATTGTGAACATATCTGTTACACCTGATCTTGAGAATAATTATGAGGATGGTATTCTGAACATTCGTACAGAGGTGAAGGGTAATCCGTTTGTGGAATATTCATTGCTTAATGCCAATGGTATCGAGGTCATTAAGTCGAATGTCGATTTCAGAAGAGTATCCCGTGGCGCTTCCCGATTCACACTCCGTAATGTGAAGAAATGGACAGCAGAAACACCGTATTTGTTCACATTAATAGCCACGGTTAAAGACCGTAAAGGTAACATTGTTGAGGTGATTCCGCAGAAAGTGGGATTCCGCAAAGTTGAAATCCGCAATTCACAGCTGCTTGTTAACGGTCAGCCTGTACTCATTAAGGGAGCCGACCGCCATGAGCTGGATCCTGATGGAGGCTATGTGGTCAGCCGTGAGCGCATGATCCAGGATATTCAGGTGATGAAGCGTTTGAACATCAATGCTGTCCGCACTTGTCATTATCCCGATGATCCAGTCTGGTATGATTTGTGTGATGAATATGGTCTGTATGTAACGGCTGAGGCCAATCAGGAGAGTCATGGATTCGGTTATGGTCCTAACGCCGAGGCAAAGAAAGAGCAGTTTGCCAAGCAGATTTTGGAACGTAACCAGCATAATGTGGAGACGTATTTTAACCATCCTTCCATTATTGTATGGTCACTTGGAAATGAAACTGTGAACGGTCCTAACTTCGAGGCTGCCTATGATTGGATAAAAGCTAAGGATCAAAGCCGTCCCGTACAGTGGGAGCAGGCAGGACGAGATGGTCGTAACACCGATATCTTCTGCCCGATGTACTATCCTACATGGAGTTGCGAGAGCTATGCTACTGATCCGAACTATACCCGTCCACTTATTCAATGTGAGTATGATCATACAATGGGTAATTCTTCTGGAGTAATCAAAGACTACTGGGATTTGGTGCGCAAGTATCCGAAGTTCCAAGGTGGTTATATCTGGGACTTTGTCGACCAGGCCCTTCATCGTAAGTTGGTGAAGCCTATGAGCTTGAAGATCGACGAGCACACGCCTTATACCGAACTGAATAAGATTGACTATACTTATGGCGGCGACTATAACTCTTATGACCCGTCGGACAACAACTTCAATTGTAATGGTATCATCGGACCGGACAGACAGCTTAATCCTCATGCCTACGAGATTGCTCACGAGTATCAGAACATCTGGGCTACGGAGGGTGATTTGAAGACAGGAAAGATTAAAGTATACAATGAGAATTTCTTCCGTGACCTGAAAAACTACAAACTGGTGTGGAAGCTTTTGGTTGATGGCAAGGTAGCTCAAAACGGGGAAGTGGCTGATTTGAATGTTGAGCCACAACGGACGGCAGAGATAATACTTCCTTATCGTCTGAATAATATCAGCAAGGAGGCTGAGGTGCTGCTGAACATCGATTTCCAACTGAAGTCAGAGGAACCTCTGATGAAGGCTGGTCAGACGGTGGCATACAACCAGCTGATTATTCAGAAATATGGCTATTCATGCTGTTCGTTTGAAGACCCGAAGACAGCCGTTGCTTCAAAGATAAATCTGCTGAACAAGAAGAAACTGGATGTAATTACGGTGAGCAGCGACAACATGGAGATTGTTTTCGACAAGGCTACGGGACTGCTTAATAAATATAAGGTGCTTGGCACTGACATGTTAGGTGACGGTGGAACCCTCCGTCCAAACTTCTGGCGTGCTCCGACAGATAACGATATGGGTGCAGGCATTCACAGGAGTTACAAGGCATGGAAAGATCCTGAGATGAAATTGAATAACCTGACAGCGGTGAAAGATAAGAAAAAGAATACCGTGACCGTGAAGGCTGAGTATAGTCTGCCGGGTGTCGGTGTTAAGTTGGCATTGTCGTATGTTATTACTCCTGCAGGAGCAATCCATGTGTTTGAACAGATGACGGTCGACCCGAGTACGAAGTCAACGGAAATGTTCCGATATGGCATGGTGATGGACTTGCCTTATAATATGGATAAGAGTGAATTCTATGGCCGTGGACCAATCGAGAACTATTCTGACCGTAAGCTGTCACAGAATATTGGAATTTATCAACAGACAGCTGATGAGCAGTTCTTCCCATATATCCGTCCACAGGAGACAGGTACTAAGACAGACATCCGCTGGTGGGAGCAGCGTAATGCTGTTGGTGCAGGCCTGAGAATCCAGTCGTGTGATCCGTTCACAGCCAGTGCACTGCATTATAATATTTCAGATCTTGATGACGGTGATCATAAGGAACAGCGCCACTCTCCACAGGTGCCCAAGTCGAAATACACAGAACTGGCACTTGACAAGGAAATGACAGGTGTGGGTGGTACCAACAGCTGGAACCGTGACGCACGTGCCCTGCCTCCATATCGTGTGATGTTGGCGGACAAGACATTCAAGTTCTGGCTGATTCCTGTTGTTAAATAACTTTGTGATAGGTGTTAGGAAATATGATTATCAATAAATATAACACTAACTGACATGAGAAAATCAAAACGATGTGCAAGCTTACTGATTGCATCTCTGCTATGTGCAGGTTCTGTACAGGCACAGCATCAGTATTTGGTGAGCACAAAACCTGGGTCTCCCATACAGCCGACAATGTATGGAATCTTTTTTGAGGACATAAACTTTGGTGCTGACGGCGGTCTGTATGCAGAGTTAGTTGAGAATCGCTCTTTTGAAGCGCCGTTACATATCAAGCCCTCTGGAGAACGTGTTTCTGGTGGTCTGCAGGGATGGAATGTCTTCGGTAATGTGGAGATAAGAAAGGATAAACCCGCTTTCGACCGCAATCCTAATTACGTGACGCTCAATGACGACGGTCATCGTGAGAAACAGACTGGTATTGAGAACCATGGATATTTTGGCATGGGAATGAAAAAAGGCTTGGATTATCGCTTCTCTGTATATGCCCGTACGCGTGGCGGACAGAAGGCTAAGATCAGGGTTGAACTTGTTGGCAGCGACAATGAGGTGATGACTCGGAAAAGCATAGACGTCAATGGTAGCGAGTGGAAAAAGTATTCTGCAGAGCTTAATTCACCGCGTACTGATGCCAAGGCTTTCATGCGTGTATATCTTGAGGGTGCAACTTCTGTTGATCTCGACCATGTGAGCCTCTTCCCGGGTGATGCCTGGAATGGTCTGTTGCGTGCTGATCTCGTTCAAGATTTGAAAGACCTCCATCCTGGGGTGTTCCGCTTCCCTGGTGGTTGTATTGTCGAGGGAACAGACCTCGCTTCACGTTATCAATGGAAAGAGTCTGTCGGTCCTGTCGAGAATCGTCAGATGAACGAGAACCGTTGGAATTACACTTTCCCACACCGTCTCTTCCCCAACTATTTCCAGAGCTATGGATTAGGCTTTTATGAGTTCTTCCTGCTGTCAGAGTATCTTGGTTCTGAGGCTCTGCCGGTACTGAGTGTCGGCTTGTCCTGCCAGTTCCAGAACGATGACAAGGATGCTGCACGAGTTCATGTTGCCGTTGATAATCTGCAGAGCTATATCGACGATGCGCTCGACCTCATTGAGTTCGCAAACGGCGATGTGACCACTAAGTGGGGTAAGCTTCGTGCCGACATGGGGCATCCTGCCCCATTCAACCTCAAGCTGATAGGTGTCGGCAACGAACAGTGGGGACCTCTGTATCCCGAACGTCTGGAGAAATTTGTCACGGCTATCCGTGCGAAGTACCCGAATATCAAGATTGTCGGTAGTAGTGGTCCGAGTCCTGACGATAAGGATGGCAAGCAGTTCACTTATGGATGGGAGCAAATGACACGGCTGAAGGCTGACCTCGTTGATGAGCACTTCTATCGTGATCAGGATTGGTTTATGGAAAACGTAACCCGTTATGACAAATATAACCGTAAGGGACCGAAAGTCTTTGCTGGAGAATATGCTTGTCATGTGAAAGAAAAGGCTTTGCCTACTCCAGAGGGAAAGAATGTGTTTGAGGCTGCTCTTGCTGAGGCTGCTGTTATGACAGGTTACGAGCGTAATGCCGATGTTGTACATATGGCTACCTATGCTCCGCTTTTCGCTCATGTAGAAGGCTGGCAGTGGCGTCCTGACCTCATCTGGATGGATAACCTCACCACTGTGCGTACTCCTAACTACTATGTACAGCAGCTCTATTCCTGCAATGCCGGTACAAATGTTCTTTCTCTGACAGAGAACAAGCAGCCTGTAACGGGCCAGGATGGACTTTGTGCAAGTGCTGTCTATGACAAGAACACGAAGAAGTACATAGTGAAGATTGTCAATGTAGGCGATCAGCCGCAGCAGATAAAGCTGACATTCAAGGGGATGAAGGCATTGCCCTCTGCGGAGAACATTCAGCTGACTACACTGCATGGCGACCTTATGTCGTGCAACACGGTGAAGAACAAGAAGGCTGTAATGCCTGTGGAGCATGCAACCTTTGACATCGTGCTTGATAAGAATACAGCTACAGTGACAGTACCTGCTAAGACATTTGCAGTGTACAAGTTTTAATGAAGAAAGGATTAATACTTGAAGGTGGTGCCCTGCGGGGAATGTTCTCCGCAGGCATCATGGATGTAATGATGGAGCATAACGTCAGTTTTGACGGGCTCATAGGAGTATCCGCCGGAGCTGCTTTCGGTTGTAATTACAAGTCGAGGCAGCCTGGGCGGGTACTTCGTTATAACACTCGCTTTGCACACGACTGGAGGTATTGCAGTGTCAGGTCGCTTATTACCACAGGTGACATCTTCGGAGGTGAATTCTGTTACCATGAAATGCCGGAGAAGTATGACGTCTTTGATACCGCCACTTTTGATGCCAATCCCATGGAGTACTATGTGGTATGCACGGATGTTGAGACTGGCGAAGCAGTATATAGTCGTCAGATGCAGAGTGGATATGATTGTTATGAATGGATACGTGCATCTGCCTCAATGCCCTTGGTGTCGCGCATTGTTGAGATAAACGGACAAAAACTGCTTGATGGAGGAATAGCCGACAGTATTCCACTCCATTTTTTTGAATCTGTCGGCTATGACCGTAATGTTGTGATTCTCACACAGCCACGAGGATATATGAAGGAGCACAACAAATTTATGCCTCTCTTGCGCCTTAATCTTCGTAAATATCCCAAGATGCTTAATGCTCTTGACAGGCGTCATGAGATGTATAATGCCCAGACGAGATATGTAGAGGAGCGGGAAAAGACGGGTGATGTATTGGTCATTCGTCCTGATGAACCGTTACATATCGGTCATGTCGAGCATAACCCCGACCGCATGCGGGCTGTCTACAATGAAGGAAGAAAGGTCGGGGAACGACGCATAGGCGAAATCCTCTCTTTCTTGAAAGCTATCTGATAAACAGCAGCTCTCTGTATTTGGGAAGCGTCCAGCACTCGTCACTGACAATCAGTTCCAGCTTGTCAATCTGTTCACGGATTTCCTCCATCTTAGGAGCCACCGTGTCATGATAGGCGATAGCTTTCTCATGCTCACTTTCTATCCTGTTGGCAATCTTACGTGCAGAGACGAGTTCTTCCACTCCTGTCTCAATGGCTTGGGTACGCTCAGCGATTTCCCTGATGATTTTCTTGTTGCGGGCAGTCAGACTGGCAGCTTCACTATTTGGGAAAATCATATACATGTTCTGAACATTCTTTGCAAGCTGACTCTGATAGTGAGTAGCCACAGGAACGATATGATTCATGGTGATATCGCCCAGCACACGAGCTTCAATCTGTATCTTTTTAGTATAAGTCTCCCATTTAACTTCATTACGGGCTTTCAGCTCATTGCGCTTCATCACTCCCATCGTTTCAAACATTCTTACACTGTCCTCGTCAAGGTAGCGTTCGAAGATGACGGGACATGATGTCTCAACATCAAGTCCGCGGCGAGTCGCTTCTTCCACCCATTCTTCTGAATAGCCATTGCCATCGAAGTGAATGGGCTTGCATGTCTTGATGTCTTCACGGATAACCTCAATGATGGCAGCCTCTTTGTTTTCTCCATTGGCGATGCGTTCATCAACACGTACTTTGAAGTTGGTCAGTGCTTCTGCCACGGCGGTGTTCAGTACAATCATTGCTGCGGCACAGTTGGCTTCAGAACCAACGGCACGGAATTCAAAGCGGTTACCGGTAAAGGCAAAAGGACTGGTGCGGTTACGGTCGGTGTTGTCTATGAGCAGTTCGGGAATCTCAGGGATATCCATGACCATCCCCTGCTTACCTGCCATTTTGAACAAGTCTTCCTTGTCGGCTTTCTCGATGTGTTCCAACAAGTCGCTGAGCTGCTTTCCAAGGAATGAGCTGATGATGGCTGGAGGAGCCTCATTTGCACCAAGACGATGGGCATTAGTTGCACTCATGATAGATGCTTTCATGAGTCCGTTATGACGATAGACACCCATCAGCGTTTCTACTATGAAGGTTACGAAGCGCAGATTATCTTCAGGAGTCTTACCCGGTCCGTGTAACAGAATGCCTGTGTCGGTCGACAGACTCCAGTTGTTATGCTTACCCGATCCGTTAATGCCTGCGAAAGGCTTCTCATGAAGCAATGCGCGGAATCCGTGCTTGCGGGCGACCTTCTTCATGAGTGACATCAACAGCATATTATGGTCAACGGCAAGGTTGGTCTCTTCGTATATAGGAGCCAGCTCAAACTGGTTGGGAGCTACCTCGTTATGACGTGTCTTTACTGGAATACCAAGTTCAAGAGCTTGTATCTCAAGGTCTTTCATGAATGCCTGCACACGCTCGGGAATGGTTCCGAAATAGTGGTCATCCATTTGCTGGTTCTTTGCAGAGTCATGTCCCATCAGTGTACGTCCTGTCAGCATAAGGTCGGGGCGTGCTGAATACAGACTTTCGTCCACAAGAAAGTATTCCTGCTCCCATCCCAGATTACTTGTTACCTTTTTCACGTTGGGATAGAAGTAATGGCATACGTTTGTGGCTGCAACATTCACTGCGTGTAGTGAACGAAGAAGCGGAGCTTTGTAGTCAAGGGCCTCACCAGTGTAGGAAATAAAGATGGTGGGGATACAGAGTGTGTCGTCGATGATGAAGACAGGCGATGTCGGATCCCATGCCGAATAGCCTCGTGCCTCGAAAGTGTTACGGATACCGCCTGAAGGGAACGAACTGGCATCAGGCTCCTGTTGTACGAGTAGTTTGCCGCTGAACTCTTCAATCATCCCGCCTTTACCATCGTGTTCTATGAAAGCATCGTGCTTTTCGGCGGTTCCTTCAGTAAGTGGCTGAAACCAGTGAGTGTAATGGGTCACGCCGTTCTCGTCAGCCCATTTCCTCATACCCATGGCTACAGCGTCGGCTATAGACCGGTCGAGACGTGTACCGTTGTCGATAACATCAATCAGTTTGTTGTACACATCCTTTGACAGGTATTTGTACATCTTCTGGCGATTGAAAACATTCTTCCCGAAATACTCAGAAGGCCGCTCCTGTGGGGTGGGTACATCACATGGCTTTTTCTTAAACGCTTCTGCTACAACCTCAAATCTTAAATTTGCCATATATTTTAGCTTAATACCTATTTTCGTTATTTGTGGAAAAATCTGTCGAAAGGGCTCTCCCTTGTTCCTGAAAATATCATTTTACGATTTTCCGCCGCAAAGATACAAACAAATTGTCATTCTCACAAATATCTGCATGATGGTTTTGAAAGAAAAGAGGGCAAGAGAATACTTGAATGGTGTATTCCCTTGCCCTTTTTGTATCAGTTTATAATAAGATTCCTTCTAACAAGAAGCCAGACGACGCTCAAGACGTTCACGGATAGCACCGATGAATCCTGCTGAGTTGACGGTCTGAGGAGTAACACCTTCCATCAGTCCTGCCAGGTCTTTTGTTACGATACCCTCGCCCAGTGTGTCGAAGCAGGCACCTTCCAATTGGTCGGCAAACTGCTGCAAGGCTTCGATACCGTCTTTCTCACCGCGCTTGCGTAATGCACCTGTCCAGGCAAAGATGGTTGCCATCGGATTCGTACTGGTCTCCTCACCTGCCAGATACTTGTAATAGTGACGGGTAACTGTACCATGGGCGGCCTCGTATTCATAATTGCCGTCGGGACTGACAAGCACACTGGTCATCATTGCTAACGAACCGAAGGCGGTGGAAACCATATCGCTCATGACATCACCATCGTAGTTCTTGCATGCCCAGATGAATCCTCCCTTAGAGCGGATTACGCGGGCAACGGCATCGTCGATGAGGGTGTAGAAATATGTGATGCCCAGCCGCTCGAAGTCTTCCTTGTATTCCTGGAACACTTCTTCGAAGATGGCTTTGAACTGGCCGTCGTATTTCTTGGAAATGGTATCTTTGGTAGAGAACCATACGTCCTGACGGGTATCAATGGCATATTTGAAACAAGAATGGGCAAACGAACGGATGCTCTTGTCGGTATTGTGCATACCCTGTAGCACACCTTCGCCCTTGAATTCGTGGATGACAACTTCCTCATGCTGTCCGTCCACACCGTCAAATACCAGCTTGGCAGTACCTGCACCACCTACGCGTATCTCCACGCTTTTGTACACATCGCCATAGGCATGACGGGCAATGGTGATAGGCTTCTCCCAGTTTTTCACTGCCGGGTGAATAGAAGGAATGGTGATGGGAGCACGGAAGACGGTACCGTCGAGGATAGAACGGATGGTACCATTCGGACTCTTCCACATTTCATGCAGTTTGTACTCGCTCATGCGTTGTACGTTTGGTGTGATAGTGGCACATTTGACAGCCACTCCAAGTTTCTTTGTTGCTTCGGCTGCTTCAACGGTGATTTTGTCGCCCGTCTCGTCACGTTTTACCAGACCGAGGTCATAATACTCTGTTTTCAGATCGACAAAAGGCAGGATGAGCTCGTCTTTGATCATTTTCCATAAGATGCGGGTCATCTCGTCGCCGTCCATTTCCACCAATGGGGTGGTCATTTTGATTTTTTCCATAATTGATAGTCGGTTATAATGATATTATTTATAGGATTAACGCAGTTTTATGCTGTTTTATTTTAATTGGTTGTTAATTGAGGGGAATCAGAAATATCTGAGGCATCACACAGCGAGTTGATAAAGAGAGTAAGTGCCAGCATGTCGGCGCTGCCTCCCGGTGAAACATTCTCGCGGATGTATCGTTGGTTCAACTGCTTGAGTGCATAGACTGAAAAGCTGTCAAGCATCCGTCTGGCATCTCTTTTCACTTGTTCAGCCATCGCCGCTCCTCGCCGATGATAGATATTTGTATCGTCAAGCATGGACATAATATAAAGAAGGGTCTTATGAAGGCAATAAGCGTCTTGTGCATGACTGCGTAGGAAAGGCAGCCAATGCGAGAAGAGTTGTGGCCATGCCTCTTGGGCACATGCCAATGCTCCTTTGACAGGATATTCCTTGATGACGGCAGCACCGTGTGTGTCGGTTGCCTCTGGAAATAGTTTGGCCATCGCCATCACTGTCTTGCGAAACGATGACATACAGATTTTCCTTTCGGTTTTCATCACCGATGCAGCAGCTGTGACAGCGAGTCCGAGGGCAAAGATAGCACCTCTATGGGTGTTAATGCCCCCTGTGGCGTTCAGCATAGCTTCTTCTGCGGCGATTCCGATGTGCTGGACAGATGAAAGGAATGCTGATTGTTCCTGCTGGGTCATGTCGTCATTCCATTCTCTTGTCTCTGCCAGTTGCACGAAGAACGGGCGCAAGATCTGAATGCTACGCTTCATCATCGGATAGTCCATGTCGTGGTGGGCACCGTTGTCTTGTCTGTCCACAAGTCCGGGCTTGGGAGTTGTATCCAGTTCCTGCTGCAAGGCTTGTGTTGCAAGGTAGGCAAGGAGATAGGGGTGTGAAGAGGGTGGGGTGAGAGAAGTGGCTTGGCAGAAGTGTCCGCTATCCAGTTCTTTTCTGACTACAGAGGCAGAGATGCTCTGGTATCTTGGAATCTCTACGGTCTTATAGCCATGTTGAGGCAGCACTTGTTCCATCAGCAGATTGTAGCGGGCAGTCAGCTCATCCGTCGGCTCACTACCCACAAACCGGATTGTTACGCCCAGATGAGGAGCAATGAAGTGGACGAACAAATCAAGGTCAAGCAGAATCTGCGTGTCCGTAGCATCTGTAATCTCTTTCAGGAAATAGGTGGGGAAGGTGACTCCTGACACAGCATAGTTGCTTCCTTCACAGACCGTTACATTCATCAGGTCTTCTGTTCCCTGTTCAATCATTGCCTTGCGTTCTGCATATTTGAAGACTGAGCGTTCTTCTTTGACAACGATTACATAGAGTCTGTCAACCTGCTTTGCTGCTTCTTTGATGAGGTACTGGTGTCCCAGTGTGAACGGGTTGGCATTCATCACGATGACCCCATTGTTGCCCAGTCTTCTCAGATTGGAAAGGTAGCGGCAGTAATCCCTTAGTCCCTGCCCGTTTTCCATCAGGATTGCCTTGGGAGCCTGTGCAATGAGCCGGAACCCCATAGATTCGAAGATTTCGCGGTTAGCCGGTTTGGTGAATACCTTCACCGACTGGTGCCCTTGTGCATTTGCTTCGCTTATGAGGTGTGATACCAGACGATTGCTGAAACCCTCTTCCCTGACATGGTCGCTGACGGCTATACATTTGATGGTATCGCCTTGCAGACCTCCTCCTGCCAGAATCTCTTCATCGCCTTTCCGAAATACAGCTGCATAATAGTCCAGTGCCTCCTCCATCCGAAGGGCATTGGATTTCAGAAAGTCCTCCACTTGCTGACGGCATACTTTCACTGAAAGGGGGACAGGCCGTATTTCGTATTCGCTATACATTATCTTTCTCTTCTCACCTTATTATTTCTCCCTCATAAACTCTGTCACCATCTCATCGATACGCTGTTGCAGTTCTTCACGGGTATGTGTGTGATTTCGCATGCAGAAACGTGCTTCCTGTTGGCAGAGCAGACATTGGCGAGGAGGACGGTTGATGGCTGAGCGGGGAATAGGGATGCCCTCTGGAGTGATGACGTCAAGGTCAAACAACCTGCCAAGAGGATGTTCCTCTTCGATGTCACAGACCATCCTTTTGGCTTCTAACAGAGGTGTTGGCGTGAGCAGATAGGCTTCATAGCCAGTCTCCAGGTCACGTTCTTCTATCTCGTCAGAAAAGGCTTTCCTTAATGCTTCCACGGCAGCATGGGCAACAGCCAGTGATTGATGATTACGCTTTACGTCACCGGGCATGATGACGGTGAGACACACTAATGTCAAACCGGGATGACTACTAAGAAGTTCCATCTGATGGTTCCAGCGGTCTTCCCGGCTTGACAGAAGTTGTTCAAGTGTGATAGCCATCTGCTATTCCTTGATATTCATAATGACATCCTGAACAGAACCATTGCGGTTCATAACGATACCTACCACCTTGTCGCCGAAGGGCAGCGGGGCTGGTTCTCCGATGATGCCGATGGCACGTTCTTTCAGGTCATGGATGTCAACGATGTTGAGACCGGCTTTCTGGAGTCGTTCAGCTATCTCCGGCCGGCGCGGGTTGACGGCGATGCCATATTCTGTGACTACCACATCGACGGTAGAGCCGGGAGTGATGAGCGTCGTCACTTCATCGACGATGCAGGGGATACGTCCACGCAACAGCGGACATACGATGATGGAGAGCGAAGAGTCGGCGGCGGTGTCGGGATGACCTCCGATAGCTCCTCGGATGATACCGTCACTACCCACCAGCACGTTCACGTTGAAGTTGACATCCACCTCCAATGCGGACAGGATGACCATGTCAAGGAAGTGAGTGGCTGAGCCTGGTTCGTCGGCACTGGCATATTCAATGCTTGAAACCTCCTTGTGCATACGGTCGTTCTTGAGTGATTCAGCAGCCACCTTGTCGAAAGACTGCACGTCCATCAGTCGTTCAATGAGTCCTTCTTCGTGCATCTTCACCATGTGAGCGGTAATGCCGCCCAATGCGAAGCTTGCCTTGATGCCCTGGTCTATCATGCTTTGACGAATGAACTTGACAGCTGCCAGTGAAGCACCTCCCGACCCTGTCTGGATAGAGAAGCCGTCTTTGAAGTAACCGCTGTTGATGATGACCTTTGCCGCCTGTTGTGCCAGCAGAATGTCGCGTGGGTTTTTCGTGTCACGGATTGCTCCGGAGGAAATCTTTGAAGAGTCTCCGACAGAATCGACGACGACCACATAGTCGACATCAAGCTCGGAGATACCCGACGGACGGTTGGGGTAGGGCACCAGGTCATCGGTCAGAATCACCACCTTGTCGGCATACTGGGCATCAGGCAGGGCATATCCGATTGATCCGCAGATGCTCTTGGCATTCGGCGAACGCGAATATCCGCAGGCATTTCCCATCGGGTCGCTCGACGAGGCACCGAGGAACGCCACATCGATGTGCAGCTCGCCATTGGCGATGGCACTGCCTCGTGAGCCGTGAGAGCGGAAGACGACAGGCTCTTTCATCAAGCCGCGCGAAATCTCAGCTGCCAGCTTGCCGCGCAGTCCAGAAGTGGAGATGCGTGTGATGACACCGTTACGAATATGCTCTATCAGCGGTTCGTGTACATCAATGAGGCTTGACGAAGCCAGATGAAGATCCTTGTATCCCATCTCAGCCAGCTTGTCGACCACCATGTTCACCACCTTGTCACCTGCACGGAAATGATGATGGAATGAAATGGTCATGCCGTTTTGCAGACCGCTGCGGCGGATGGCTTCTTCCAGGTCAACGACTTTGTGCGAGTTGGTAAGTCCGTTCGTGCGTGGTGCGACATTCTTCGAGCGCGGATCCTCCACATAAACGGGTTTGTTGAGCTGCTGTGCAGCCTGTTCTATGAGTTGTTTTCTTTCAACGATGCTGTTCATACAATGTCCTCCTCTTTTAATATTCCCGATGCAATGGCAAGGTCGATGGTGCGCTGTGCACGCAAGACGACCGGGCGGTCGACCATCTTTCCGTTGACGGCAATGACGCCCGAACCGCGTCTCTCTGCCTCCTTGATGGCAGCAATGATGGTCTGGGCCTTCTCAATCTCTTTCGGTTTCGGGGCAAAGACCTCGTTGACCACCTCAATCTGTCGTGGATTGATGATGCTCTTACCGTCGAAGCCAAGCGTCTTGATGAGTTCCACCTCCTTGCGGAAAGTCTCCATGTCGTTGAGGTTCGAGTAGACGGTGTCCAGTGCATCGATGCCGGCAGCACGTGCGGCAACGACGATGGTCTCACGCGCAAGCAGCAGTTCGGCACCGCCTGGCGTGCGTTGTGTCTTCAGGTTGGCGCAATAGTCTTCAGCGCCCAGTGCAATACCCATCATCCTTTTCGAGGCGATGGCGATGTCATAGGCATTCACGATACCCAGGGCACTCTCGATGGCAGCCATGATCTTCGTGCGGCCCAGGCATCCAATCTCCTGTTCCACCTTTTCAATCTCTGCCTCCACCTCGCGCACCTCATCGGCAGTCTCGGTCTTCGGCATACGGATGACATCCACGCCTGCTTTCACCACGGCTTCGATGTCCTTCTTTCCATAGGGAGTGTTGAGCGGATTGATGCGTACCACCATTTCCGTGTCACCGTAGTCGATGGTGCGCAAAGCATTGTATACTAACAGCCTGGCGGCATCTTTTTCTGTCATGGTCACCGAGTCCTCCAGATCGAGCATGATGGAGTCTGGCCCGTAGATGAATGCATCTTGCATCATGGCGGGATTGTTACCCGGCACAAACATCATAGTTCTTCTTAGTCGTTGCATCTGATTCTCTTTTTTAATGTCAAATACTTAAATGCTACTTACCTTATTTCCATACATCCTTTCCCGTGGCTCTGACGGCGGCTGCGGTCACGCGGGCACGGATGGTACAGTCGAGCGCACCTTTGTCGGTGGCTTTCACTTCAGCGTTCTCGATTCCCAGTTCTTGCAGCGTCTCAGTGATTACCTTTCTGATTTGCGTACCGAACTGATAGGCAACGGTACTGTCGAGACAGATGTCCAGTCCCTGTCCTTCTGTCGGCGCAATCTGGATGAAGATGTCCCCAGACTCTAACGTCCCCGCCGATGCATTTTTCAATTCCATAAGATTCTAATTGTTTATAAGTTCAAAGATGTTAGGTTATTAGTTGAATAAAAACCTATTATGTTTATATGGTATTCTCCTCTGCAAAGATACAAATAATTGTCATATACTCGTGATATTTCAACGATTATTTTGTCAAATCAGAGAAGAAACCGTAACTTTGCAGCGGCCAGCGGGGAGTAACCTCGTTAATTACCCTTGAACATGATGACAGATACTTTCTTCCATCCTTTACATACAGACATTCAGCCGCCGTCACAATTGAACAATCCTTTCGATTATGAGCCCCATCCGTTGTGTCAGTTGGCTTTCTCGGATATGCTTTCTCATGTTCCTTCGCATGACGAGGGGAAGATGTATGGCGTGTTGGTGGTGAGAAAAGGGGATGAGATGGGTTATCTGGCAGCTTATTCCGGACAGATAAACGGACGAGCCGACTGGGACTGGTTTGTCCCTCCTGTCTTCGACTATCTCCAGCCCGACGGCTATTTCAAGCAGCATGAGAATGAGATAACGCTGATAAACCATGAGATAGAACGGCTGGAGAATCTGGAGGAACGCAAATCGGCTCTGCTGAATTTGGCGAAAGTGAGTGCCGAGGCAGATGCTACAATTGCTGCTTTCCGTCAGCGGATGGCAGAGGCGAAGAAGAAAAGGGATGAGATCAGAAAGAATGATGGGAACCGGCAGACAGAAGGGAGTGCCTCTCCTGTTGTGTCAGAGGATGACTTAATCCGTGAAAGCCAGTTCATGAAAGCTGAACTTCGCCGACTGAAGAAGCACTATGCCGAAGAGATTACGGTGCTGCGACAAAAAAGTGAAGAGTACGAAAGCCGTATTCTTTCTTTGCGTAACGAACGTAAGGAGAAGTCGGATGCCTTACAAAACTGGCTGTTTTCACAATTCGAAATGCTGAATGCTCAGGGAGAAAGGCGCACACTGCTGCAGATATTTGCCGATACAGTACAGAAAGTTCCACCGTCAGGGGCTGGAGAATGTTGTGAACCGAAGTTGTTTCAATATGCTTTTGCCCATCATCTGCAACCTCTCTGCCTGGCGAATTACTGGCATGGCCCGTCTCCAAAGACCGAAATCCGTCACGACGGTCATCATTATCCTGCCTGTCGGGGAAAGTGTCTGCCCATTCTCAGATGGATGCTTGGGATGGAAGAGGGTAGCTCTGTGTTCCGTTCCCTATCGGCTACAGCCTCCCTCTCTGTCAAGATCATCTATGAAGACGCCGACATCGTTGTCGTCGATAAGCCTGCGGGTCTGTTGAGCATACCGGGCATCGATGAGCAGCATTCAGTCTGGTCCATCATACGCAAGCGTTATCCGCATGCCGCATCCCCGTTGCTGGTGCATCGGTTGGATCAGCCGACAAGCGGGTTGCTGATTATTGCTAAGACAAAAAAAGTGCATTATCTCTTGCAGCAGCAGTTTGAAAGGCATGAAGTGAAAAAACGGTATGTTGCCCTGCTGGAACCGACCCATAAAAAGACTTTTCCCCGACGTGGACAAATAGCCCTACCGTTACGTCCCGACCCGCTTAACAGGCCCTATCAGGTCGTTGATGAAGTCAATGGTAAAAGAGCAGTGACGGAGTATGAATTTGTGTCGGACGACAGAGTACTGTTGTATCCGCAGACTGGCAGGACTCATCAGTTGCGGGTGCATTGTGCCCATCTGAAAGGCTTGAATCGCCCGATACTGGGAGATAATCTTTACGGCAGACAACCGGCAGCCCGTCTTTATCTCCATGCAGAAGCCATCAGCTTTGTTCACCCTCTGACCGGCCAGCCTTTACATCTTGAGTCGAAGGCACCATTCTGACACAAATTGCAAAAGGATGTTCTCACAATTTCTACTTTTCCCCTGCTATTTCAAGTTCCTTTTATTGATTATCTATGCTTCATTTTCATTATTCTTAATGCCATCAAAGATGTCTCTGTGTGGTGATCTGATGCGACCTATGATGTTTTGTCTGTGAACGGAAGACAGGGAAGAAATGGTTTCTTGAAGGAGAGTGAATAGATAAATTGGAATTTATATACTTATTGCAAAGATGGAATATCTTCTTTTGAATATAGAACTATCTTTTCACGCATCCATTGGTTGAATTGTTCCTTGCCGATACCTATCTCATTTTGGAGAAATCTATAAAACACCTCATCATCCTCACCTGTAGCCAATGCCCGTTTCAATGTTTGATAGCCACCTTTCTTGAATAGTTCGTAACACACAATCTTACCTACAAGATATGAAGGGGCTGTCTGATTGTCCATGGTGTAGAACTTATCATCCATGTTCGATATGTCTGAGCTTGGATGCAAATCTAACCATTCCTTCATCCGCCCGTAGTGCTGTCTATGGGATAAACCAAATTCTATCTGCTCAGTATTCACATATTCGGCCATCCCTTGTACTAACAGCAAATGGGCATCAGGATATGTCGGGTTTATAAGCCGTGCAATTTCGTGCTGATAGTTTTCTCCGCCAGCAGAATCTCCATAAATAATGAAGTTCTTTCTATCGAAGGTGCCGCCGGAATTGCCTTGTTCATCTCCCATGCCTATAAGATAGTCATACCCCTTCATTTTTTGCTGTTCGTATACATTGGGAGCGATGTATTGTGTGATACGTTGGGGGAGATTTACACCCAGTTTATCATGCAGCATATTGATCAGTTCGTTTGCTTCCTGTGCTTTCTTTTTGTTAAAGTGGAATTCTGGATAATAGTAGTAATCAATCAGTCCTACCGTCTTGCGTGGCCAATTGCGCGTGTAGTAATCTAACCAATTGTAAATCTTAAACTCTCCTTTCTCGTCTTTTTTTACAATGTGGTTGGTTATTGCAAGCACAAATACAGCTTTATTATCGTTATAAGGCGTGTAGAACATTGAACGGATTACATACGTACCGTTTTCAGGCCGTATTTCTAATACTTTATTAAGATAAGCATAAAGATTTGTATTTAAAAAGCCTTCACTACTGATGAGGTCGGGCTGTTTCCATTTGTGCTTGTCTGCTTCATTCCACTGGGGGAAAAAAGAAGCGGAGTCATCATGAGCCTCCAAAAATGATTTCCACAAATCATAAACCAATGCCTTGTTAGGGTCTGCATTGCTCTCTACATTTACCTGATTAGAAACCCTCTCCCAGTCTTGAGCTTGCACCACTGGTGATATAATTAAAAACGCTGCAATTAATACCTGTTTCATATGAAAAGCTTTTTCACTAAATAACGATTGGTTTGTCTATATATTTTTGCAAAGTAGATAAATTTGTCGAGGTGTTATAACATGAAGGAGATAAGCCCTTCGGGCTTTCCACGTTGACGGAAATCACCTTGCCTTAATACGGTCATCCCTCTTAATATAAAGTCACCACAATCGGCATACCCGTTGTTTACCGCTACTTATACTTGTTAGTTTTTAAACAAGGAAGTTGTTTGATACCCCAAGGCTACTGCTATAATGCCCAACACCACACTCCCTAAGGCATAGAGCACAAATAGCATGTTATTATTTGCCTGTAATAATGCCAGACCTTCTTTTGAGAAAGTAGAGAATGTAGTGAAACCACCACAAAATCCAACCATAAGGAACAATAATAATGCAGGGGAAATGTTTTGTATACGGTTTGTCGCTCCCCAAAGAATTCCTATCATCAAACAACCTGCCACATTGACTGTAAATGTCCCCCATGGGAAACCATTACATCCATGACTCATGGCAAGTGAAATAAGATATCTGCAAATACCACCGATACCACTTCCAATTCCAACTAAAACAATATCTCTTATCATACGCTAAATCCCGACTTGCCTGTTCATTTATTGATTGCAAAAATAGAAATAAAAACACAAATCAAGCGAGTTTCTGGGGATAAATATAGTTAAGGCATAATCTAATCCCTTACGGATTTCATTTAAAAACACATCAAATATATTGACAAAAACTTGTCGGGGAAAAGTGATGAAAGAGAAGTTAAAAACTGTAAAAGTCGATTCTTCACTCTTCATTCTTCATCCCTAATTTTGCGAAAGCATAGCTTTCACACCGCGAAAGGTAAGCTTTGACCGCGCCAAAGGTTATGTTTCATCGCCTGAAACATGACCTTTCACACGATGAAACATGGTCTTTCGCACAGCGAAACGATACCTTTGGCAAATTTATTATTTGTAAACCGAGAGGTTACAGATTAAAAACCGTATAATTATTTGTCTGTCAACACGTTACGAAAAACACCAAAAAACGCGTTATTTCTGACCAAAAATATTTTTGTTCAGAAAGATGGCCTTTATTTGGGGCTAAAATTCGAAAAAGAATTGACAATCTAAATGATGCTCAGATACTGTTCCAGAGGAATTCCGCGGTTCTTGTCTTCGTTATCCTTATTCTTGTCGATCAGCGTGTAGACAGCATCCATTGCCTTGCGTGCGCTTCGCTTCAGCGACTCGTCTTGCAGCAGATGACCGATGAGCACGGCAGAGAAGATGTCGCCGGTTCCCGGGAAGTGGACGGGTATCTCTTGATAGGGAAGGAGGAAATACTGTCCGTTCATGTGATTGTATCCGATGACTGAAGGCTGTCCCTCGATGGTAATGCTTGTAATGAGCACCGACTTAGAGCCGATGGCCCTCAGCTTGTCCACCAGTCTGCAAGCCTCTTCGTGCGTCACACCGATTTTTCTGTATTCAGAATCCGTCAGGTAACAAGCCTCCGTGTAGTTGGGATAGGAGAGGTCAGCCACCGACATCATCTCCTTCATGCTACGGATGGCAGCATCGGTCACACCGTTGTAGAGCTTTCCTTCGTCACCCATGATGGGATCGACGAAGATGATGGTTCCTTTTGCCGACTGTTCGCGGCAATATTGTGCTACCACCTGTGCCTGTCGTTCCGAAGCAATGAACCCCGTAGCGATGGCATCGAATGTGAATCCCAGTTCGCTCCAGACTGGAAAAACGCCCATGATGTAATCCGTGGTGTCGAGAATGTTGAACTTGCCATAGTCTAGTGTGTTGGAAACCAGTGCCGTCGGCAGATTATAAGTGGGAAGTCCCATGTATGAAAGGATGGGGAGCATGGCAGCCGTTGCCACTTTCCCGTATCCAGCCATGTCGTTTATCAGCAGAATCTGTTTCTTGTTCATATTCAAAATGTTTCGGCTGCAAAAGTACAAAAAAGAATGGAGAAAGAAGAATAGAGAAAGAAGAATCGTCATAATACCCTCACTTCGTTGCCCCGCTCTTTCGTGTTGGTTTCACCAAACCACAGGTGAAATGTAACCAATTTGTTTACATGATAACCATTTGGATAAATACTTTTTACATAATTCGGAATAAAATATCTACTTTTGCAATCAATAACTGAAAGGTCTTTCAGCTATAAGGCATAAAGAATCAGAATAAAAACCTAAGAAATGATTGACATTGGACCTATCATTAAACAGAAATTGAAGGAAAGAAAGAAAACAATCGTTTGGTTGGCAGAGAATTTGTCGTGTTCTAGAACAAATGTCTACAAAATTTTTAATAAACGTTCTGTTGATACGGCAGATTTGCTGAGGATATCAGACATCTTGGATTTCGATTTCTTTGAGCTATACAGTAAGGAACTGAAAAAGAGAAAGCAGAAATAATTCTACTCAACTTTAATGTATCTTGTATTTTGAAGTCCGCTGGCAAGCTCTCACGAAGAAAAAAACGAATCGTCACTATAAAGTGGCGATTTTTTTATAGTATCAAGAGTTTTCAGAATTATTTCATTATCTTTGCAGAGTAAAACGAATAAGAACAAGTAAAGCATCAATATTTATGAGAACGGTTTTCATATCGATAATCCTATTGTTATTTGCCGGTCATTCCATGATGCTGGCTGATGAGGAAATCGACCGTAAAACGGTCGTGCGGCGTCACAATCCTCATGTAACATCAATGGATACATTGTCATCGCTTACCGTAGGAAACGGCAGTTTTGCCTTTACGGTTGACGGTACAGGTCTACAGACTTTTCCTGAAGAGTATTCGCGTGGCGTTCCGCTCGGTACGATGAGTGACTGGGGGTGGCACAGCTCCCCAACACTTGAGCATTATACTGTGAAAGATGTGCTGGTGGAGCGCGACTTTGGACGTGGTCATAAGGAGTTGTATGCGGCTCAGTTCAAGCAGCCTGGTCGTCAGCAGGATGCAGAACGCTATCTCCGTGCCAACCCTCATCGTATTCATCTGGGGACAGTAGGTCTGGATCTTGATGACATTTCACAGGTGAAGGATGTCGACGAAACCCTCGATTTGTGGTCTGGCAGAATACGAAGCAGTTTTACATACATGTCCCAGAAGTTCAATGTGCAGACCATCTGCCATCCTTCCAGAGACCTGATCACTTCCCGTATAGAGTCAGACGGAGAGATCCGCATCCTGCTTCGTTTCCCCTATCCGACAGCCAAGCATACAGATGACGGATGTGACTGGAATGCACCACAAGACGCGCATTCAACAACTTTCTATTACAATGGCGTTGATATTGTCATCATAAACCGGAAGATAGACGGCACGGAGTATACAGTCAGGTTCGGTTGGAGAGGAGGTGCAAGCTTCTCCAAGGTGGGACCACATACGTTCATGTTAAAAGCAAAGAAGAACAAAAAAGCAGAAGTGAACGAACTTGAAATATCCTTTGAGTACGTCCCTTATAATACTAAGTCAAGTTATTATCTTGGAGACTCCTTCTCTGGAAATGCTATTACCACGGCTCAGGCATGGGCAGGATTCTGGGGTAATGGTGCCTTTGTGGATTTCTCGCATGTCAAGGATCCTCGTGCAGCAGAACTGGAACGTCGTGTCATTCTCAGCAAGTATCTGATGATTGTCAATGATGCAGGTTTTGCTCCTCCACAAGAGACCGGTCTGACTTACAACTCCTGGTTTGGTAAGTTCCATCTGGAGATGGAATGGTGGCATCAGTCACATTTCCCGCTATGGAGAAACCCGGGAATCCTATGTAGGACCATGGAATGGTATTTGAAGGCTCCTTTGGATTGGGCGAGGTCCATCGCTTATCGGCAGGGCTTCAAGGGTGTCAGATGGATGAAGATGACCGACCCCACCGGATTAGAGGCTCCTTCGAATGTGGGTTCGTATTTGATATGGCAGCAGCCCCATCCTATTTATCTGGCAGAATTGTTATATCGTTGGAGTCTGACGGATAAGAGTTCTTCAAACAAAGATGTTGAAAAACGAATCCTTAAGATGTTTGAGGAAGTGGTGGAGGAGTCCGCTGAATTCATGTATTCATTTGCGACGTATGACAGCATAAATGACCGCTATGTACTGAAGGGCTGCATTCCAGCACAGGAGACGCTGAAGGCAGATTCCACCGTCAACCCGCCATTTGAACTCTCTTACTGGCTGTTCGGTATGCAGACAGCTCAGAAATGGCGTGAACGGTTAGGCAAGGGAAGAAATCCCGACTGGGACCGTCTGATTGATAAGCTGTCGCCATTGGCATTTAATGAAGACTCACTTTATCTGGCAGCAGAGTCGGCACCACAGACCTACAAGGACATCCGGTTCACCAGCGATCATCCTGCTGTCTTAGGAGCATTAGGCGTCCTGCCAGACAACAGGCTGATTGATAAGAAGATTATGAAGAAGACGTTGGACTGGGTGTGGGACAACTGGAACTGGGATAAGACCTGGGGATGGGACTTCCCGATGGTTGCCATGTGTGCAGCCCGACTTGGTGAGCCTGAGCGTGCCGTCGATGCACTCCTGATGAACAAGCGTACCAACACCTATCTTCCCAATGGGCATAACTATCAGGATAACAGACTGCGCTGTTATCTGCCGGGTAATGGCGGTTTGCTAACAGCCGTTGCCATGATGTGTGCCGGTTGGGACGGTTCTACGGGAAAGAATCCCGGGTTCCCTGCCGACTGGGATGTCAGATGGGAAGGATTGTTACCGTTGCCATAATCTTGTTGTGGTAATGATTATTATAAATGAGTAAAGATTGATAATGAAGGATATATGTTGTATAGGGCATGTGACCCGAGATAAGATTATCACACCCCGGCAAACGGTCAATATGGCCGGAGGAACATCGTTCTATTTTGCCTATGGCATGAATCAACTGCCAAAGAAAGTATCGTTCCAACTCGTCACCAAAGTAGGAGAGGGTTCTATGCCTGAAATCGAGAAGATGCGACAGGCGGGTATCGATGTGGAGTGTTTCAAAAGCAGACATACGGTGTATTTTGAAAACAAATACGGTCATGATTCCAATCGCCGTACCCAGCGGGTACTGGCAAAAGCCGACCCCTTCACCGTGGAAGAGATGCAGCATCTTGATGCCCGTATCTATCACCTTGGCTCCCTGCTTGCCGACGACTTTTCCCCGGAAGTGGTGGAGTGCCTTTCCAAGAAGGGATTGGTGTCAATAGATGTGCAGGGCTATCTGCGTGAGGTACGCGGTGAGAAAGTATATGCCGTTGACTGGAAAGACAAGGAAGAAATACTGAATGTCACAGATATTGTGAAGCTGAACGAATACGAGATGGAGGTGATAGCCGGCACAGACGACCCTCGTGCGGTAGCCCGGAAACTGGCTTCCCTCGGTGTTAAGGAAGTGGTGCTGACCTTTGGCGACTATGGTTCTTTAATCTATGCTGAAGACAAGTTCTATGAGATTCCAGCCTATCCCCCTGTAGAACTGGTCGATGCGACGGGATGCGGGGACACATTCTCCACCGGTTACCTATACTGCCGTTCACAAGGCATGGGCTACGAAGAGAGTGGAAAGTTTGCAGCAGCGATGTGTACGCTTAAGCTGGAGCACTCCGGTCCTTTCCACCATTCGATAGAGGATATACAGAAGGTCATGGTGCGATGAAGTAGTCTATCTCTTCATCGCCTATTCTCAATCCGTCGTCATTTCCCATGCACCATATCTTATCAGCAACCTGATAGGCTATGTTTAGGTCGTGTGTGCTCAGGAAGATGGTCTTGTTCAGTTCTTGTGCCAGTTGGTGCAAGAGAAGCATGGTCTCTTGTTTGCTCGGATAGTCCAGAAAGGCGGTAGGCTCGTCTAAGATGATGACGGGTGTCTGCTGTGCGATGGCTTTTCCTATCATTGCCTTTTGTTTTTCCCCATCGCTCAGCGTCCCGATCTTCCTGTTCCTGAGTTCATATATCCCAATCATCTGCATGGCATCGTCAACAATCTGACGGTCTTCTTCCTGCAGCGTTCCCCAGAAGTTGGTGTAGGGAAGACGTCCCATCCCGACCAGTTCATTGACGGTGATGTTGTCGGTTTCAGGGCGTTCTGTCAGTACGATACTGATGATTCTTGCCCTTTCCGTGGCTGACAATATCGACAGGTCTCTCCCTTCCGGGATTACTTGACCTTCCAGCGGTGGAATAAACCCAGTCATGGTACGCAGGAGCGTGGACTTGCCGGTTCCGTTCCTCCCGATGAGGCAGGTAAGCATACCACTTTCAACGCTGGCGTTGATGTGGGATGCAATGGTCTTGGTTTTCCCGTTGTGCAGCTTATAGCCAATCGACAAGTCTTTTAACTGAATCGTATTCATGCGTGCAAAGATAAGTATTTTCTGTTTTATTTTGGAAAATGAGGAAGAAAAATAGAAACTCTGAAAAATATTTGTACCTTTGCGGCAAGATATGAGTCAGACATCAGCCATACAAGACCTTCAACGTCAGCGAGTACTTCTTGAGATAGAATACCTTTATGAAAAGAGTACGTTCCGAAAACAAACCGAGACAAAAGGTTTGAATCGGCAGGTGAAGCGTGGAGATGCGTGGTTCCCGCTGAAGGTAGGGAAGAGCTATTATAACTCGCTCAACCAGCTCGTGATAGAAGTTTTCAGGACAGCAGACCAGGAAATTGAACACAACTTTGAGTATGGACGGCCTGTTACATTCTTCACGGCAGAACTCAAATACTTTGATTTCACAGGAACCGTTTCGTATGTCGAAGGAGACAGGATGGTGGTGGCTGTTCCCGACAATGCACCTGTAGTCCAACTGCAGAACACGGAGAATCTGGGAGTTCAGCTTTCTTTTGACGAGACAAGCTACCGGCTGATGTTTGAAGCACTCGACCGTACCATGCGTGCCAAGGGCAACCGCCTTGCCTTTCTCAGAGACCTGTTTCATACCCCTTTGACACAGGCAAAGGGAGCAGACCGAGTTTCCCGTTTTTCCTTTGCCCCGATGCGCTTTCCGTGGCTGAACCCTACTCAGGAAAAGGCGGTGAACGAAGTGTTGCGTGCAAAGGATGTTGCCATTGTCCACGGCCCTCCAGGGACAGGAAAGACCACAACGCTTGTGGAGGCAATCTATGAGACCTTACATCGGGAGAGTCAGGTGCTTGTCTGTGCACAGAGCAATATGGCTGTCGACTGGATTTCCGAGAAACTTGTCGACCGTGGTGTGAATGTTCTGAGAATCGGCAATCCGACTCGCGTGAACGATAAGATGCTGTCATTCACTTATGAGCGCCGTTTCGAGGCTCATCCCGATTATGAGATGCTCTGGGCTATCCGAAAGGCCATCCGGCAGATACGAGCCAACCGAAAGCGTGGCAACGACAACTATCACCAGAAGCTGGAACGCCTGAAGAGTAGGGCGGCAGAGATTGAAATCCGTATCAATGCCGAACTGTTTGGCGAGGCACGTGTCATCGCCTCTACACTCACCGGTTCTGCAAACCGTCTGCTTGAAGGACAGAAGTATCATACGCTGTTCATTGATGAGGCAGCACAGGCTCTTGAGGCAGCATGCTGGATTCCCATCCGCCGTGCTTCCCGCGTGATTTTCGCCGGTGACCATTGCCAGCTTCCTCCTACGGTGAAAAGTCTGCCTGCCTTGAAGGGAGGACTGGGGAAGACACTGATGGAATGTATTGTGGAAAGACTTCCTGAGGCAGTAACACTGCTTGGTGTGCAATACAGGATGAACGAGGAAATCATGCGGTTCTCCAGCGACTGGTTCTATGGCGGAAAAGTACAGACGGCTCCGCAGATAAAGTACCGTGGCATCCTGGACTACGATCTGCCAATGGTCTGGGTAGACACCTCCGACCTCGATATCCACGAAGAGTTCGTCGGCGAATCGTTTGGACGTATTAACAAGATAGAAGCAGAACTGACGCTGAATGAACTGAAGAAGTACTTCACAAAAATCGGAAAGACTCGCATTCTTGAAGAGCGGATAGATGTAGGCATCATCTCTCCATATCGTGCACAAGTGCAGTACTTGCGTCGTCTCATCAAGAAGAACGAATTCTATAAGCCTTACCGGCATCTTATTTCCGTCAATACGGTAGATGGTATTCAGGGGCAGGAGCGGGATATCATCGTCATCTCTTTGGTTCGCTCGAATGATGAAGGACAGATTGGCTTCCTGCGCGACCTTCGTCGCATGAATGTTGCTATAACACGGGCACGTATGAAGCTTATCATCTTGGGTGATGCAAAGACCATGACCCGACATCCGTTCTACAAAAAGCTCTTTGAATATGTGCAGGCAATGCAAGGACTGGAATAAAAAAACGGAACCGCTCATTCACTTCCCCGATTTTTTCGTATCTTTGCACTTCAAGAATAAGACCTATGGGTAAACTTCATGATATCAAAGTGGTGGCCTTCGATGCCGATGACACACTATGGGACTGTCAGTCCCACTTCAACGAAGTGGAACGGCAGTATTGTCAGATCTTAGCACCGTATGCAGATGCAGAGACGGTGAGTAGTGAGCTGTTTAAGACTGAATGTAAGAACATGCCCGTTACAGGCTATGGCTCTAAGGCATTTACACTCTCGTTAGTGGAGAATGCAGTGAACATCAGTCACGGTAAGATTTCAGCCTACGACCTGTTGCGCATTCAGGAACTGGGTGTCAGTCTGCTGAACATTCCTGCCACGCCCCTGCCTGAAGTAGAAGATACGCTCCGACAGTTGAAGGCGAATGGAATGTATAAGCTCATGGTCTTTACCAAGGGTGAGATCATGGACCAGGAAAACAAACTCCTGCGGTCGGGATTGTGGGATTATTTCGACCGTGTGGAAGTGGTCTCCAACAAGACCGTCCGCCAGTACCGTGAACTCTGTGAGACCTTCCGCATCACGATTGATGAACTGCTGATGGTGGGCAACTCGTTCAAGAGCGACATAGATCCTGTCTTGAGGTTGGGAGGACGTGCCGTCCATATTCCTTTTCATACGATGTGGGCGCATGAGCTGGCTGAGGAATACGAGCATGAGAACCTCACCGTGATCAAGAACTTCAGTGAACTGCTTACGTTATTATAACCTTATTATTTATTAAAGGTAACATTATTATTTAGACCATGCTACAACAAGACTATATCCTTCGACTTATCCGCGAGTTCATGGCTGCCCTCGCCAAGGCATTGGAGAAGAAAGAATTTACAGCCCGTCGTGAGGAGCTGCGCCAGCTCTACAACCAATACGTAGGACCTTATTCGTTTTATTTCACCGCCCCCATTGATGATGTTTTCGATGCCATCGGGCAGGAGGAAGAACAAAAGCGGCTTCCCAAGCTGGAGATGCTGGCTGAATTATATTATGCCGAAGCCGACCTTGTCTCTTTGCCTGACCGCGAACGGCTGTTGCAGAACGCTTTCACTATCTTCAACTATGTTGACAGGTATGGCGGAACGTACTCGATGGACCGTCTGCAAAAGATTCAGAACATCAGGAAGAAACTTGAAAGCGAGGGATCATAGCTGACCCAGATATGACAACCTGTGATATGACCGTAGGACGGCCAGGACGGAACATCATCCGTTTTGCGCTGCCGTTGATAGGCGGATACATCCTGCAACAGATGTATCTGATTATTGATGCTGCTATCGTAGGACGATGGATAGGAGTGGAAGCCTTGGCGGCAGTCGGTGCTTCTTCCAGTATCATGTTTCTTATCATGGGATTCTGCAATGGGGCGTGTGCCGGTTTTTCCATTCCCGTCGCCCAGCGTTTCGGCGCCAAAGACTTTAAGCAGATGCGTTGTTATGTAGCCAATGCCGTGAGAATCTCCGTAGTGATAGCAGTCGTTCTTACGCTATTGACCTGTTGTTTCTGTGAACGCATACTGAAAGTTGTCAATACGCCTCATGAGATACTGCACGATGCATGGGTGTACTTGTTTTTCCAGTTTCTCGCCATTCCCTTTACCATTGGCTATAATTTGCTGGCAGGATTCATCCGTGCTGTCGGGAACAGTCGGCAGCCCTTCTTGTTCGTGATAGCAGCCTCTGTCTTTAATACCCTTTTAGATATCATCCTTATCCTGTGGATAGGAATGGGCGTGGAAGGAGCAGCTCTTGCCACACTTCTTGCACAGGCTTTTGCTTTCTCTTTGTGTCTCCATTATATCATCAGAGACCTGAGGATGCTGATACCCGCCAACGATGAGCGCCGTTACGACGACCATCTGACAGGCAGGCTGCTTAATTCCGGTATTCCGATGGGACTGCAGTTTTCCATCACAGGGATTGGCATCATCATGCTACAGAGTGCCAACAATGCACTGGGAACAGTCTATGTGGCAGCCTTTACCGCTTCCATGCGTGTGAAGTACCTTTTCACTTGTGTCTTTGAGAATATCGGGGCAGCGATGACCACCTATTGCGGACAGAATATCGGGGCAGGAGAAATCAGACGAGTGGCGCTTGGAGTGAAATCGGCCATCAAGATCATGCTGGTCTATTTTGTTTTTACCTTTCTGATTATATGGCCGTTTGCCGATGAAATGATGTTGTTGTTCGTCGATGCGGATAATCAGGTGATTGTGTCGAGTGCTGCACAGTTTATGCGTATAGCCAATTATTTCTATCCCGTCTTGGGATTGCTCACCATTCTGCGTTACAGCATTCAGGGACTCGGCTTTTCCAACCTATCCATGTTAAGCGGTGTTATGGAAATGATAGCCCGTTGTGGCGTCAGTCTTTGGCTTGTACCGGCTTTAGGTTTCCTGGGTGTCTGCTTCGGCGACCCAATTGCCTGGATAGCTGCTGACCTTTTTCTCGTTCCAGCCTATCTCTATGTATACAGACGGCTTAAGGTAAGAACAGGCGTTTGAAGGGCGGTAGTATAGGATTCAACTCGTGTTGGAAATTATTTTGTGTAATTTTACTAACTTTTAGTTTCCTACATATTCAGTATTTGGTGATTTATTCGTATCTTTGCAGCGATTTTTTGGAAACGTAGTGTTTTCCGTTTATATAAAATATACCGATTATGAAGATTGAAGCGCAGATTTGCAGTGGCGTAATGGCTGCCGTGAAGAGTTTTTATGGTCAGGATGTACCGGAGAAGATGGTGCAGTTGCAGAAGACAAAGGCAACATTCAAGGGGAACTTTACCGTAGTGGTGTTTCCTTTTCTTAAAATATCAAAGAAGTCTCCTGAGCAGACGGCACAGGAAATTGGTGAATATCTGAAGAAGAACTGTGCGGCAGTGGCAGACTTCAATGTGGTGAAGGGCTTCCTGAACCTTGAAGTGGCTACGTCAGCCTGGTTGTCGCTGCTTGACGAGATGGATGCAGATGCCCGTTTCGGCTTGAAGACAGTGACAGACGAGAGTCCTCTTGTCATGATAGAGTATTCTTCTCCCAACACCAATAAGCCGTTGCATCTTGGTCATGTGCGTAACAATCTGCTCGGCTGGTCATTGGCTCAGATCATGGAAGCTAACGGCAATCATGTTGTGAAGACCAACATCGTAAACGACCGAGGTATCCACATCTGCAAATCGATGCTTGCCTGGTTGAAGTGGGGTAATGGAGAGACACCGGAATCGAGCGGAAAGAAAGGTGACCACCTCATCGGCGATTATTATGTTGCTTTCGATAAGCATTATCGTGAAGAGGTGAAGCAGCTGAAGGCACAGTTCGTGGCTGAAGGTATGGATGAAGAGAAGGCTGAAGAGAAAGCAAAAGCCGAAGCTCCTTTGATTAAGGAAGCACATGAGATGTTGGTGAAGTGGGAGCAGAACGATCCTGAAGTGCGTGCCCTCTGGGAAAAGATGAACGCATGGGTATATGCCGGTTTCGATGAGACTTACAAGGCATTGGGTGTCTCGTTCGATAAAATATACTACGAGTCAGATACTTATCTCGAAGGAAAGAAAAAGGTAGAAGAAGGCCTTGCAAAAGGTCTCTTCTTTAGGAAGGAAGACAACAGCGTCTGGGCTGACCTTACCGATGAAGGGCTTGACCAGAAACTGTTGCTCCGTTCCGATGGCACATCGGTCTATATGACCCAGGACATCGGTACTGCCGACATGCGATTCAAGGACTATCCCATCGACAAGATGATCTATGTGGTGGGAAATGAGCAGAACTATCACTTTCAGGTGCTTTCCATCCTCCTTGACCGATTAGGCTTCAAGTGGGGTAAGGAACTGGTTCATTTCAGTTATGGCATGGTGGAGCTGCCCAACGGTAAGATGAAGAGTCGTGAAGGGACAGTGGTGGATGCCGACGACCTCATCGCAACGATGATTACCGATGCCCGTCAGTTGAGCGAAGATAAGGTGAACAAACTCGAAGGAATCAGTGAAGAGGAGAAGGATGAGATTGCACGTATCGTAGGAATGGGAGCCCTGAAATATTTCATCCTGAAAGTTGATGCCCGTAAGAACATGCTGTTTAATCCAGAAGAGTCGATAGACTTTAATGGTAATACAGGACCGTTCATCCAATATACTCATGCCCGTATCCGTAGCATACTACGTAAGAATGAAGAACTAAGAAAGAATAATGTGGATTCTTCTCCTGCCTCGGTATGCACCGGTTATTCTTTGCAACCCAAGGAAATAGAACTAATTCAGAAACTCAATGAATTCGGGGCTGTAGTAGAACAGGCCGGCAAAGACTATTCGCCCAGTGGCGTTGCCAACTACTGCTATGAACTGACTAAGGAGTTCAACCAGTTCTATCACGACTATAGCATCCTCAATGCTGAGAACGAAGAGGCTAAGCAAGTACGTCTTGTCATTGCCCGCAATGTGGCAAAGACACTGAAGAATGGTATGGCGCTTCTTGGCATCGAAGTTCCTGAGAGAATGTAATAATGGAGAACTTAATCAACCCGCCAGACTACCGAAACGACACCGTGCTACCACTGCCGCCCGAAGTGACAGCGGAGGCATGGGCTGTCGATGCGGCCTGCTCCGGCAATCCTGGTCCCATGGAATACCAGGCGATTGATTTGGCTACTGGTGCAAAGGTGTTTCATTTCGGACCTGTCCACGGTACCAACAACATCGGTGAATTCCTTGCCATTGTCCATGCGTTGGCACTGATGGAAAAGCAAGGAATTAAGAAGACTATCTACTCAGACAGCTACAATGCCATCTTGTGGGTGAATAAAAAACAGTGCAAGACAAAACTCGAGCACACACAGCAGACAGCACAGCTCTATCAGATTATTGCCCGCGCAGAGTTTTGGCTTCGTACACATACTTTTCGCGTACCTATTATTAAATGGGATACTCAGAAATGGGGCGAGGTGCCTGCAGACTTTGGCAGGAAATAAGACATGAATAATCTGGTGACTTCCGATTCAGAACGAAGGAGCACGAAATCTTACAATCTTGCTTCCATCATAACATTCTTCGCTGAAAGCTTGCGCCTCGGCAGGTATTGCCGGAGCAGGTGTGCCATCGTCAACGGTCAATGGTGCTTTCTCTACCCGCAACTCATCCCAGAGACTACGGTCGAGGAATGACTGAAGAGTGGCCAAGCCTCCTTCAACGATGAGCGACTGTAATTGCCTTTCATAGCAAATGCCCAGCAAATCGTCAATTGATTTCACCGTTATCAGATTCCCAAAGCGTTCTTCTTTTCCAGACAGCACAAAGCGAACGGGCGACGGACCGCTCCATTCACGCACGTTCAACTGTGGTTGTTCCTTTTCCGCTGTCAAGCGCCCCACTACAATGGCATCTTCTCTTGCTCTCTGTTGATGAACCAGCATCTTTGTAAACGGTGAGGATATGGCAAGCGGATGCCCGTGGTCGTCAATGAAACCATTGTCTGTTTGTGCCCATTTCAGGATGATGTACGGCCGATGCTTCTTGTGGAATGTAAAGAAACGGCGGTTGAGCCATTGGCATTCTTTTTCTAAGACGCCAACTGTCACTTCTATTCCTGCCTCACGGATGCGCTGGATGCCTCTTCCCTGAACTTTAGCGAAAGGGTCTACGCAACCCACGACAACACGTCGTATCCCCTTGCTGATAATCAGATCACAGCAAGGAGGAGTCTTTCCATAGTGGGCGCATGGTTCCAAGGAGACATAGATGGTGGACTCCTTCAGCAGTGGTTCGTCTTCGCGCCTCACGGATGCAAAGGCATTCACTTCGGCATGACCTTCACCGCAGCGGACATGATAGCCCTCTCCAATTATCCTTTCACCAGCACCAGAGGAAGAAGGGCAGACTATCACAGCACCTACCATAGGATTCGGGCGTGCCTCCAGCCAGCCATTGGAAGCCAGTTGGATGCAGCGTCTCATGTATTTCTCGTCTTCAGTCATCATGTTTTCTATTTATCTGTTGTCGGGACTCTGATTGCCAGTTGCAAAATTAAGCAAAATAATTGAGAAAGTTTGGCTAATCCGATTTTTCCATGTATTTTTGTGGGAGTAATGGAAAAATACAGAGAGTTATGCAATAGACTTACGGGACTCTATGAGGCGGGCGAAGCGAAGAGCATTGTCCGTATGGTGTTGGATGTCCGTTTCGGTTTTTCCTTGACTGACGTGTTGTGTGGCAGGGTGGAGGAGTTATCCGCTGATGAGAAGGAAGAACTGGAGAAGATGATGTGCCGGCTGGAACAGGGATGCCCTGTGCAGTATGTGCTGGGTGAGACGTCATTCTTCGGTCATTCTTTTCATGTGGAGCCAGGGGTGCTGATACCACGTCCAGAGACGGAAGAGCTGGTAGGCTGGGTCGCCAGTTCTGAAGAATTGGGAGCGACAAATGGCATATCTATTCTTGACATCGGTACAGGCTCAGGCTGTATTGCCTGTTCACTGGCACTCGTATTTCCCGATGCTACTGTCACAGCATGGGATATCTCAGACGATGCGTTACGGATTGCCCGTCAGAATGCAGAGATGCTCCATGCTGATGTTCGTTTCGTCCGACAAGACGCTTTAATGCCACCCGAAGATATTGGACAGTGGGATGTGATAGTAAGCAACCCTCCCTATATCTGTAGGCAGGAAGCACAGGCCATGGAACGTAATGTCCTCGATTATGAACCCCACACCGCTCTCTTTGTCTCTGATGACGACCCCCTGCTGTTCTACCGAAGCATCGCCCGGTATGCACAGAAAGCTCTCAAGCCCGGAGGGAAACTCTTTTTTGAAATTAATCCGCTTTACTGCCGGCAACTGGAAAATATGCTTACGGAAATGGGATACTTCGCCGTTACTCTCCGTGAAGACCAGTCCGGACGGCAGCGGTTTATAAAGGCAACAACACATGAAGACTGAGATAACAGAACAGGAAGCCCTTTCACGACTGGCTGCCCTTTGTTCGCGCGGTGAACATTCCAGTGGTGAGATGATAGAAAAGATGCGGCGCTGGCAATTGGATGAGATGGTTCAGGCCCGTATCCTTGAACGGCTTGTCCACGACAAATACGTTGATGATGAACGGTTTGCCCGTGCATTTATTCACGACAAGCTACGTTACAACCACTGGGGACGAAGAAAAATAGAACAGGCTCTGTGGCAAAAAGGTGTGGACCGTGATGTCTATGCCCCATTGTTAGATGCCGTCAGTGATGAGGATTATCTTGCAGAGCTTCGTCCGCTACTCCGACAGAAGAGCCGTTCTGTCAAGGCAGATTCAGGCTATGAGTGCAACATGAAGCTCATTAAATTTGCCTTAGGACGCGGTTTTACGATGGACATTATCCGCCAGTGTATTGACGGGGCTGAAGATATAGCAGATGAAGGATAGTTTCTGGAGCCGCTTAGTCGACTTAATAGCCCCGCGTGCCTGTGTCGTCTGTGGGGGGCGACTGGGCATCCATGAGTTTTTTCTCTGTGGCAGTTGCAATTTGCAGCTTCCCCGTACCAACTATGCTGATAATCCATACGAGAACGATATGGCACGACTCTTTTGGGGACAGTTGCCCGTGGAGCGTTGTGCAGCCCTGTTCTTCTATCAGGGCGGCTCTGGCCCCAGCCAGATTCTTTATGAGTTGAAATACAAGAATCATCCAGAAATAGGAGAGTTCTTTGGTAGGATGATTGCAGAAGAATGGGACGAAACAGGCTTCTTTGAAGGCATTGACTTGATTGTTCCTGTCCCATTGGCCAAAGAGCGACAACGGCAGCGTGGATATAATCAGAGTCTGCATATAGCCCGCGGCATAGGTTCTGTAACCCGACTGCCCATCGTTACAAACGCAATGTCACGTAAACAGTTTGTAGAGAGTCAGACGCAGAAAGACCGTTGGCAGCGCAATGAGAATGTGGAAGGCTGCTTCCGTTTGAACGATGGTTCTGCCTTGAAGGGCAGACATGTTCTTCTGGTTGACGATGTCGTGACCACAGGAGCGACGATTTGTTCCTGTGGGCGTGAGATGTTAAAAGCAGGGGATGTACGTTTCAGCATACTCACTATCGGTTTCGCGAAATCCAAATAAACAATAAAAATAAAAGGAGTACGCTTGTCGTATGGCATATTTGGCGTATCTTTGCACCTAAAGACAGAAAAGTAGAATAATATGGATACATTAAAGAAAGCATTTGCATCAAAACTGTTGAAGATTAAGGCTATCAAGTTGCAGCCAGACAATCCTTTCACTTGGGCTTCCGGATGGAAGTCGCCGTTCTATTGTGACAACCGTAAGACCCTTTCCTATGCGGGCTTACGCAGCTATGTGAAGCTGGAGCTTATCCATGCTATTTTAGAGAATTTCCCTGAGGCAGAGGCTGTTGCCGGTGTTGCAACAGGAGCTATTGCCCAAGGAGCCTTGGTGGCTGATGCTTTGAATCTTCCTTTTGTATATGTCCGTTCGAAACCAAAAGATCATGGACTTGAGAATCTCATTGAGGGTGAGTTGAAACCTGGTTTGAAGGTTGTTGTCGTCGAAGATCTTATCTCTACAGGCGGCAGTTCCCTGAAAGCAGTTGAGGCCATCCGCAAGAATGCATGTGAGGTTGTCGGAATGGTAGCCTCCTACACCTATGGATTCCCTGTTGCTAAGGAAGCCTTTGAAAAGGCAGGTGTGAAGCTGGTTACTCTTACGGACTATGAACATGTAGTGGCAGAAGCATTGGAAACTGGCTATATCAGTGAAGGCGATGTGAAGCTGCTTGACAACTGGCGCAAGGATCCTGCACACTGGGAAGGATAATCTATTTTTCAGAACCAATCATAAACAACATAATGAGCAGCAAATTTGAAAGCAGTGTGCGTGAGATAAAGTCTCCGCAGCAAAAGGTCTATGATGCGTTAAGTAACCTGCAGAACTTGGAGAAGATACGCGACCGCCTGCCTGAAGACAAGATACAGGACTTCACGTTCGACAACGATTCTGTGTCGGTCAACGTACCTCCAGTAGGTAGTATTGCCCTGCAAATCATTGAGCGTGAGGAGCCAAAGACCATTAAGTTTGAATCGGTGAACAGTCCGATCGCTTTCAATCTGTGGATTCAGCTCCTGCCATTGACTGAAGAGACTTGCAAGATGAAACTGACCATCAAGGCTGAGCTTAATCCGTTTATCAAAGGGATGGTGGCGAAACCGTTGCAGGAAGGTTTGGAAAAAATGGCTGATGTCATTCAGATGATTCAATATTGAAAGCATACTATCATGAGCAATAAACTTTGGGCAAAAAACTTTGAGGTTAACAAGGAAATCGAGCGCTTCACAGTTGGTCGTGACCGCGAAATGGATCTTTATCTTGCCAAATACGATGTGTTGGGGTCTATGGCTCACATCACCATGCTTGAAAGTATCGGACTATTGTCTGCCGATGAATTGGCTGTGTTACTTCCAGAGTTGAAGGCAATCTACGAGCAAGCCGCAAGAGGGGAGTTCGTGATTGAGGATGGAGTAGAGGATGTCCATTCTCAGGTGGAGCTGATGTTGACACGTCGTCTCGGCGATGTCGGAAAGAAGATTCATTCTGGCCGCTCGCGCAATGATCAGGTACTCGTAGACCTTAAACTATTTACGCGCGCCGAACTTCGCAGTGTTGTAGATGCAGTAAAGGTCCTTTTTGATGAGCTGATTCAGAAGAGTAATGCTTTCAAAGACATCCTGATGCCTGGCTATACCCACCTACAGGTGGCAATGCCTTCTTCCTTCGGACTTTGGTTTGGTGCCTATGCTGAGTCGTTGACTGATGATATGTTGTTCTTGCAGGCAGCCTACAAGATGACCAACCGTAATCCGTTAGGGTCGGCGGCAGGCTATGGTTCTTCGTTCCCGCTGAACCGCCAGATGACAACCAATCTGTTGGGCTTCGACTCAATGGACTATAATGTAGTCTATGCACAGATGGGACGTGGTAAGACGGAGCGCAATGTGGCTTTTGCTCTGGCTTCTGTGGCAGGAACACTGGCAAAGCTGGCTTTTGATGCCTGTCTGTTCAACTCGCAGAACTTCTCTTTTGTGCGGTTGCCAAAAGAATGTACCACAGGTTCCAGCATCATGCCTCATAAGAAGAATCCTGATGTGTTTGAGCTCATCCGTGCCAAGTCGAATAAGTTGCAGGCCTTACCGCAGCAGGTGATGCTGATTATGAACAATCTGCCTGTGGGTTATTTCCGTGACCTCCAGATCATCAAGGAAGTTTTCCTTCCAGCCTTCGAAGAATTGAAGGACTGTTTGCAGATGACGGCATACATTATTAATAAGATAGAGGTGAACGAGCACATCCTCGACAATCCGATTTACGATCCGATGTTCAGTGTAGAGGAAGTGAACCGCCTCGCTGCCAGTGGCGTGCCATTCCGTGATGCTTATAAGAAAGTAGGCATGGAGATAGAGGAGGGTAAGTTCAAGGCCGACAAGAATATTCACCATACCCACGAAGGTTCTATAGGCAATCTCTGCAATGATTGTATTGAAGAACTGATGCGACAGACACTTGCCGGTTTCCATTTTGAGAAAGTGGAGGAGGCTGAACGTCAGTTGCTGACTGTCTGATGATGAGAAAGAACATGAAGAAACGTGGCATGACACTCCTGTTGTTGTCGCTCCTGCTTGGCATAATGGCGTGCGGGGATATTCAGAATGAATTCACCTCCAAACGATGTTTTGTGCTCTTCGACAACATGATTCATTCCAATGCGGTGCTGGCTGGTGCCATGACACCCAATAGTGGTATCTATGTGCGGATAACACTGACATTCAAGGATGGCGCACGTTGTTTCCTTTTTGAGAATAATCAGAAACAGAGCAGCATATCGAAGCTGAATGCAAAGGACGAGAAACGACCGCAGGTTGTCGGGCAGAATGATTGCATCATTGTGGGATACAGTATGCTGGAGACACCCGCAGTCTTCTATGCGTTCGATGCTGAATGTCCGAATTGCTACATGTCCGATCAGATGGACTTCCGCAGCTATCGGCTTCAGATGAGTTCATCTCATATAGCAACCTGTAATACGTGCAAGCGTAAATATGATCTGGGCAATGGCGGGATGATCATAGAAGGGGAGAATGGCAACAAACTCATTCGTTACAGAGCCGCTACGACAGGCCCGTATGGAGTGTTATCCGTGAATTAATGCCCACTTTATATTAAAAATAGTAAATTCATTTGGCAGTTACGATATTAAAAATTATCTTTGCATCCGAATTCTGAAAGCGTCGGAATAGGCGGAAATAGCTCAGTTGGTAGAGCACAACCTTGCCAAGGTTGGGGTCGCGGGTCCGAGTCCCGTTTTCCGCTCTTTTTCTTTTTGGAGCCGCAATGGTGGAATTGGTAGACACGAGGGACTTAAAATCCCTTGGCCAGTAATGGCTGTGCGGGTTCGAGTCCCGCTCGCGGCACACCTAAACTTATTTTTTTATGCACAAAGGTTATATTCTTGCATTTTCAGCATCAGCAATTTTACTTCTTTCATCGTGTTCGTCAAAGTTGGGTGCCTTGTCATCCGATTTCTTCGTCGTTACTCCCGATCCACTTGTAACAGTGGGGGGACAAGTGCCTGCCAACATAAATGGCCGTTTCCCTGAGAAGTACATGAAGCGGAAGGCTGTGGTAACAGTGGTTCCCGAACTGCACTATGGTAACGGACAGATTGTCCGTGGTGAAGGTGCTACCTTCCAGGGTGAGAAGGTCATGGGTAACAATCAGACTATTTCTTATCGTCTGGGTGGTCGTTATACAATGAAGACATCTTTCGACTATGTGCCGGAGATGCATAAGAGTGAGATGTATCTTGCCTTCGATGCCAAGGTGGGGAAGAAGACAGTGAAGGTTCCTTCTGTTAAGGTTGCCAATGGTGTAATCGCCACTGCTGAGTTGTACAAGCAGGCAATGCGTAGTGCAGGAGCATGTATCGCCCCCGACTCGTTCCAGCGCATTCAGAGCCAGAAGCAAGAGGCAAATGTGAAGTTCCTTGTCAATCAGGCAATACTTCGGCAGAGTGAGTTGAAGAACAACTCTGTGCAGGAGTTTATCCGTATGCTCAAGGAAATCAATGCCGACCGCGAGCGTCTGAACATCAAGAACGTAGAAGTGGCTGCCTTTGCATCGCCTGAGGGAGGTTTCACCGTTAATGATAAGCTTGCCAGCAAGCGTCAGAATGTGTCGGAAGACTATGTGAAACAGCAGCTCAAGCAGAACAAGATGATGGCAGATATCGATGCTCATTATACAGCTGAGGACTGGGAAGGCTTCAAGACACTTGTTGAGGCTTCTAACATTCAGGATAAGGATGTTATCCTGCGTGTGTTGTCAATGTATAAGGATCCCGAAGAGAGAGAGAAGCAGATCCGTAACATGAGTGAAGGCTTCCGCGAACTTGCCAATGTCGTGTTGCCCGAACTTCGCCGCGCCCGTATGACCATCAATTATGAGGTGGTTGGCCGTAGCGATGAGCAGATTAAAGAGCAGTATGCTGCCGATCCGTTGAAGTTGAGCGTAGAAGAGATTCTCTATGCTGCAGCACTTGAGAGTGATCCCGCCAAGAAAGAGGAAATCTATCGCAAGACAGCTACAATCTATGGTAATGACTATCGTGCCATCAACAACCTCGCCGTGCTGGAGCTCGCTAAGGGTAATGTTGCCCAGGCTCGTGAGTATCTGGATCGTGCAAAGAGAGTCAACCGTCTGGCTCCCGAGGCATTTGCTAACGATGCCTATATTGCCTTGAGCAATGGTAAGCTGGCAGAGGCAGAGAACAGTCTTTCGAAGGCTATTGGTGCTAACGGTTACAACCAGATGGTGGGTACACTGAATATAGCAAAAGGAAACTATGTACAGGCTGAATCCGATTTGAAAGGTCTGAACAATAATACAGCGGCACTGGCACAATTGCTGAATCTGAACTACGATGGTGCTTTAAAGACATTGGATAACATCCAGAATCCTGATGCCATCAGCATGTATCTGCATGCCATTGTTGCTGCCCGTAACGGCAATAAGTTTGCTACTTCTTCTTATCTTCAGGAAGCTATCAAGAAGGATCCTTCTCTGAAGAGCTATTCAGACGATGATCTTGAGTTGTCAATCTTGAAATAATTATCAAGGTGAGAAATAATCAACGAGTCAGCGCGCTCTGCATTCAGCTGAGCGCGCTCATTTTTTTTCTGACGGTTCCGTTCTTCTTTACTGCCTGTGGAACGGACAGCAATCATTTTAAAATTGACGGGCGCTTTATTCATCTCAATCAAGGAGAGTTCTATGTGTACAGCCCTGATGGAGGACTTGACGGACTTGATACAATCAAGGTGAACGGCGGTCGCTTTGCCTTTGAGATGCCTTGTAACCGTGAATGTATCCTTATGCTTGTGTTTCCCAACTTCTCTGAGCAGCCGATTTTCGCCGCACCTGGTGAGACGGCCGACCTGAAAGGCGACGCTTCCCACTTGAAAGAGATGGAAGTGACAGGGACAAAGGCTAACAAGATGATGACAATGTTCAGGAAACAGATTGTCAGTGCTTCTCCCCCTGATATTGTGAAGTATGCAGACCAGTTTATTCAGGACAACCCTGACTCTCCTGTCGGTGCTTATCTGGTCAGTAAGTATTTCATGCAGGGAAGTCCAAACTTCAAACGTGCGGTGGAATTGATTGACATCATGCAGGAGAAGCAGAAGGAGAATGGTTACCTCATTCGCTTGAGAAAGATGGCTGAAACTCAGACAAGGGGTTCGATAGGTAGCAAGATGCCAGTCTTCAGTGGTGTGACTGTCTATGGTGAGAAGGTGACACAGCAGGACCTGACAGGTTCAAAGTTGGCTGTACTCTCAGTATGGTCGTCATGGAACTTTGAGAGTATGACCATGCAAAAAGAACTGAAAAAGCTGCAGCGAAAAGCGGGTGGACAGTTGAAGCTGGTCAGTGTTTGTGTTGATGCCTTCAAGAAAGAATGTATCAACAGAATAGAGCAGGATACGATTAAGTGGCCGACCATCTGCGATGAGAAGATGTTTGAGGGTGATGTCATAAGCCAGACAGGTCTCTCGGCTGTTCCCGACAACATTGTCATTCAGAATGGTAAGATTATTGCAAGAGGCCTGAATGTTCAGGAACTGCGTGAAAAGATAGAGAGTCATCTTTGACAATATAAGAGGAGACGTTACAGTCTCCTTTTTTTGTAAATAAGCCTCCTTAAATCTTCTTTATCTCAGACTTTTTCCGTATATTTGCAACATCTCTCAGCTTTGAGAGGGATTATCTTTGTTAACGGATTAATATTATGTTCATAAAAACATACTGTGCTGCTGTAAACGGATTGGACGTTACAACCGTGACGATAGAAGTAAGCATGAATATCGGGGTGATGTATCGCTTCACAGGACTGGGAGATACGGCTGTCCGTGAAGGGCGCGACCGTATTGCTGCCGCTCTGCAGCAGAATGGCTATAAGTTCCCTCATGGGGATATTACGGTGAATATGGCGCCTGCCGACCTGAGGAAAGAAGGCAGCTCGTTCGACCTTCCGCTTGCCATCGCCCTGCTGGCAGTCAGTGGTAGCATGGAGTGTGAAGACCTGGAACGCTACATGATGGTGGGAGAACTGAGCCTTGACGGTCATCTCCAGCCAATAAAGGGAGCACTGCCCATCGCCATCCGTGCCCGTGCAGAGAAGTTCAAGGGGCTGATTGTCCCCATTCAGAATGTGCGTGAAGCGGCTGTGGTGAACAATCTGGAAGTCTATGGGATGGAGACGCTGATGGATGTTATCGGTTTCCTGTCGGGTCAGCGGAAGTTTGAACCCGTCCACATAGATACGCGCAAAGAGTTCTATGAACACCAGTGCCAGTTTGATGCCGACTTTTCCGATGTCCGAGGGCAGGAGAGTGCCAAACGGGCAATGGAGGTGGCTGCCGCTGGAGGGCACAACCTTATCATGATTGGACCGCCTGGATCGGGCAAGTCGATGATGGCAAAGCGGCTTCCTTCGATTCTCCCGCCCTTGTCGTTGGCAGAGAGTTTGGAGACGACGCAGATCCATTCCATTGCCGGAAAGCTGGGAAGGAATGCCACGCTGATTTCGCAACGCCCATTCCGTGCTCCTCACCATACCATCTCTGAAGTCGCTCTTGTCGGGGGAGGAGCAACGCCCCAGCCGGGTGAAATATCCTTGGCTCATAATGGGGTACTCTTCTGTGACGAACTTACGGAGTTCAACAAGCAGACACTTGAGGTGTTGCGCCAACCGTTAGAAGACCGGCGGATTACCATCAGCAGGGCAAAGTACACGGTTGACCTTCCATGTTCCTTCATGTTTGTAGCCTCCTGTAACCCCTGTCCCTGCGGATATTATGGAGATCCAACCCATCAGTGCTGTTGTACGCCAGGCCAGATTCAGCGGTATTTGGGAAAGATTTCAGGTCCGCTGCTCGACCGTATCGACATCCATTGCGAAATTCAGGCCGTTCCCTTTGCCGACCTTTCAAAGATGGCACCTGGAGAGCCGTCGTCGGCTATCCGCGAACGGGTTATCAGAGCGAGACAAATCCAGGAGGTTCGTTTCAAAGGCTTCAAGGGCATCCACTGTAATGCCCAGATAACCGAACGCATGCTTCACCAGTTTGCCGAACCCGATGCTGCCTCTATGGACATGCTCCGCAAGGCTATGGAAAGATTGAAATTGTCAGCCCGCGCCTACAGCCGCATCTTGAAAGTGGCAAGAACCATTGCCGACCTGGGTGGTTCGGAAAAGGTGGAGTCCATGCATATCGCCGAGGCCATCGGCTATAGGAACCTTGACAGAGGCGACTGGGCAGAGAGAGGAGTATAAACTATAATTTTTATAAATACCATCGTTTGTGTGAATATGTTGAAAATAGAATTAGTGTCACTCCGTTCAAATTTGAAAATGGCAAAACGACATTCAATTTTTGTTGAAATGATTAATCATTCCTGCTCAGACATAATATTGTTTTGTGGTCATTCTCTTATGAAAGAAGATGAAGTCTACGTTCTTAATCGAGAAATAGCTAACAAAAATGTGACAGTTTTGTTTGAGGTAAGAGAAATTGAAGAAAGTGAATTTGTAAAATTTAAGCATGGATTATTCATAGTTGAACAAGCAAAGCCAAGAAATCTGTTCACCAATCAATTATTCTCTACGCATGATGAAATAGACAACAATGAAATGCTGTGTGAGCGTTTCATCCATGAACTTGAAAATAAACGTCATTTTGTGATTAAAGGAAAAAGCATCTTGATACTCCAATGTGGAGAGTTGAATATTATAAAGAATTTGCAAGGAAAAGAAAACCAACCAATTTTTCGCATTCCCCAACGAGAAGATCTACAAGCACGTTTTGAGAAACTATTGGAGGAAACAGATATCGTTTTTAACCCGATACATACACCAATGGGAAATCAAGGTAAGATGCATAAAAGAAGAGAATTGCTTAGTGCAAACAATCGGTTTTATTTCTCGGTCAGTCAAAATGGAGAAAGGAAGATCGAAGCTCATAGTTTGCAATACGCTTACCATAATGGGAAAGAATTAAATGAAAACAACATTGAGGTCACGGACGACTACCAAATTCGATCGTATGTAATAGAATAGCAAGATTATTCTTGGAAAGTAACACTATATTCAGAAGTCAATCACATTCACAAAACATATTTACAAGTTAGAGGGTAAAAAAAGAAGGTATGGCAAAGTACAATCAGATAAAGCTTTATGAAGAAAAGAAGGTTCGCGCCGTGTATGACGACGCGGAAGAGAAGTGGTATTTCTCTGTGATTGATGTTGTGGCTGTACTAACAGATAGCCC
>Ga0247611_10000867_pt1 | contig 57972 bp, 50 predicted proteins | sample 177DNAGHGhighgp2_FD_192422 | JGI IMG/M metagenome (GOLD analysis project Ga0247611, IMG submission 192422) | Sheep rumen microbial communities from Palmerston North, Manawatu-Wanganui, New Zealand - 1770 DNA GHGhigh gp2 | ecosystem: Host-associated > Mammals > Digestive system > Stomach > Rumen... | reverse complement strand
GCCACGTCGTCGATGTGGACCACCTGATACGCCACCATGGCGATACTGCTCGCGATGAGCAGTACCGCACAGGCGTACTGAGAGATTTTGAAGCCTTCGTTGTTTTTCATAGCCTTCGTTCGTTTTCTCACAAAAGGGACAGTCCCTATTGTGCGATTGCTCCACCTGCAGCACCCAGGATGAGGGTGATGATGTAACTGATCACTTGAAGGATCTTCTTAACTGTTTTGCTCATAACTTTAGTGTTTTAAATGGTGAATAATTAGGGTTTTTTTCGTGGCCGAAACCACTTCTCTTTTATGTTGCAAAGTTACAAAAAAAAATCGAGACTACCAAATATAAATCCTTCTTTTTTTCAATAATATTTGGAACTCTCAAAAGGACCGCCCCATTGTGTTTGAACGGTCCCATTGTGTTAGGAGGGTGGGCCGCGCACTTTTTCGCGGAAAAGCTTGGACGATTGGAAAACTTATCGTATCTTTGCAGGCGAAAACGATAAATACGATACGATTATGACAGCTACAGCAACAACACAACTGACCCCCGCGCAGATAAACATCTTGTCACTTATGGCGTATATCGACACCGAGCAGGAGCAGCAGGAACTGCAGGATATCCTGCTTCAGTTCTACCGCAAGAAGACCGACAGTCTCCTGCTCCAGTTCCAGACGGAGCACAACATCACGCAGCAGACACTTGACGAATGGTCGAACCAGCACGAAAGAACGCCATACAACAGATGAAAATCGTACTCGACACCAACTGCCTCGTCAATGTCATCATGCCCGGCTCATACAACAACGACATCTGGCAGGCTTTTCGCGCCAGCAAATACGTGCTATGCGTCACCAATGAAATACTGTTCGAATATCACGAGATCCTGGCCAAGCGCTACAACAATCTCATCGCAAACACCTTGCTAAAGGAGTTGATTGAGACACCCAACGTGGAGCACGTCAATCCCACCTACCGATTCAACCTCATTAAGGCCGATCCCGATGATAACAAGTTCGTCGACTGTGCTGTCATCGCCGGAGCCACCTATATTGTCAGTAACGACCGCCACTTCCGCGAGCTCCAGCAATACGACTTCCCGAAAGTGGACGTCCGCACACTCACCGAGTTTCTCGACATTGTAAGGACACTCTAACCGGATGCGAGGAGGTAATCGTCTCGTATGTCAGGATGGTGGCGGCCGCGTTGGGCAGGTTTTTCAGATGATAGAAAGGTATCTCGGTGGCGAGCTGGCCCATCAGGGGCGTGAGCAGCGCCATGGCGGCATCGTCCCACATGGGCATCATCACCTGGTTGAGCAGCACGATCATCGCCTCCTGCTTCGAGAGGCGGCGGATGCTGTTCTCGGGGGCTTGCTCTAAGGAGATGAGCGCACGGATGGGTACCTGCTTCTGCTGCTTAATGTTATCCTTGCCGTCCCATGGCATGCCGAAGCCTATCCATTGGCCGTCGATGCGGCGAAGACCTGGGCGGTCGCCGATGATGAAGTCGGCACCCTGATGCTCCACCCAGAGTTTTGCCTGTGTCGATTTGCCCATGCCTGAGGGACCGAGGAACACCATGCCGTAGCCATCTTTCTCTACCAACGAAGCGTGCAGGGGCATACCGTCGCGCATCGTCATGCCTGCCTCGCAGGCGGCACGGATGGCAGAGGAGAAGGGGATGCCGGGTGTCAGCCATCGTTGTATTCTTTCCTCATAATAGGGCTGTCGGGAGATGTAAAGCATCATCTCGCTATAGTCTCTGCTGCACGTCAGCACATACTTGCCATTTCGTTTCATACTCTTTTCGTCCATCAGAGAGACGAAGGCCCAAGTGTCCTGTGTGTCGTGGAGGTTAAACCGCTCTGTGGTACAGACGATGGGACACGCGGTGGCATCCGCATATTTCTGCTCAAGCAATGCCTCGTCGCCTATATGAATAGTAAACGTATGGGTGGCAGGCATCTCCTTGCTGAAGCCGGCAAGATATTCCATGTGTTCGCTGCTGCTGATGGCATCGTCCACAAGCAGACGGTAGTTGGCAAAGTAGTATTCGTGCATGGGTACTAAAAAAGTCGTGGGAATAAACGGTGCAGTTTGTTCATCACCCTGAATGGTAGCAACAGCAAAGGGCGCAAGGGCAACAGCGCGTTCCACAGGCGGAACACCTTCTGCCATTGGGGCGACTCACAATCAATGGTCAGCCGTCCACGCTTGATGAACAGCGCCTTGCCTAAAATCTGCCTCTTGGGTTGCCAATGGTCAGGGCGTAGATTACCGTCGCCAAAGGTCTGCACACGCTCACCGTCTATCTGGTAGAGCCGATGCAGACAATAGTCGCCCCCTGCATACTTGCCTGGGAACAGCACGATGTCGCCCACCTTCAGCGTCTCTTCCTCAACCGCCACTAACATGACGTTGTCACAGAAAGGACGGACAAAGGGCATCATACTACATCCTGTCACCTGAAACCAGACGGGGATTTGCCCCGCTCCTTCAGGCGACTGCTCCTGCAGCCCTACCCATTGTTCTACGGTCAGCGATATTTTCTTATCCATCATTGTCTCGCTGGCGGAGGTCAGGCCATTACGCCTGCTTCCCGCAGCGATTCGATGGTCTCCTGCACGTCGGCGAAAGCCGTCTCAGGTGTGACATCATAGGCCGCCACAAGGGCGGCAACCGTCTCTTCGACAGTCTTGCCAGCTTGCAGTTGTTCGTAGATCAGCGCAGCAGAATCGTTTAGATTCAGTGCACCGCCAAAGTCCTTGACGTTCGTCCCCGTAGGCAGTACGACATTCAGACCGCACACCTTACGGAGTACAAAGTCTTTGTTTAATTGCAGTTCACTCATTGCTTTTCAAAACGGATTCATGCATACACCATCACCATCTTCACTGTATATGGGCACGGTTTCACAAGTCGACGCTGCAATCCTGGTCTTGAAGTCGAACTCCACCTTTTGCACGGTCGGCTTCTCGTAAGTCATTTTTTCTGTTTTCATCTTTTCTGTTTTTTTATTGTTATACATCATGACCTTTCGGTCGATAAATTTCTTACTTCGTCTTTTCCGCTGCCTTGTATCTTGCCTTTAAATAGTTGCAAAAGTCTGTGTCGCACTGATGCTTGGCTGCTACTTTTTGGTGATTCATCGGGCAATAATGACACTTGTCGTTCAGTTCGCAACTGTGGCATGCCTGAGGCACCTCGTAGTTCTTCACCGCCTCGTTTACTTCACGCCATGCCTGACGGAATCCGTCGCGCAGCGGATGGGCACATACCACATCACGGGGGAAGGCAAGGCAGGGTAGTAATGCTCCATCCCAGTTGATGGCAAACCCTGAGCGTCCGGCACTGCAATACAATCCCTTGTCCGACAGCACGGGGCGGTTCCTCCGCTTCATAAAGAACTCATGGTCGGCTGGGTCGTATAGCGGGGGCAGCATCTCCCGCTTCTTCTCCTTGATGCTCATGTCCTCGTCAAAGGAGAGGTCGAAGTCTGCCTTCTTCCTGCCTGTATTCTCATGCGGGTCAATCAGACTCCCATTCACCATCACGCTCACGCCAAACGAGCCAGCCAGTGCTATCACCCGCTCCGTCCAGGGCGACATATAACTGCTGGGGGTCACCATGATCTGAATCTTCAACCCCGCCTCTACAGCAAGACGGATATGGCGGACCACCTGTTCGTAGGCATCCACCCCTGTCACCGCCACATACGACTCGCTGTCGCAGCCATAGAGAGAGATGTCCAGTTTATAGGGCGGATAGTCCTTGAATCTACTGATGGCCTCCTCATTCAGCAGCAGGCCGTTGGTCTTCACTTGGGTCGGGATGCCGTGATTGATGAGATACATATAGATATCCCAAAAGGCGGGATGCGTCATCGCCTCGCCGCCCGTGAGCAGTGCCTCCATCATGCCCTCATCGATGGCCTGCTGGATGAGCGATATCCATTGCTCGCCCGACAGCATCCGATGGCGCACCGACGGGTCTTGCAGATGCACATAGCACATCTTGCAGTCGAGGTTGCACAGCGGTGTCAACTCGAAACTGCCGCTGTAGGGGACATCCGCCTCGCGGGTCCGCTCATCTATCATGGCGATGAATTCTCTATAGGGTAGTTTGTCCATAAAGTTTATTTTACGCCGACAAGGACGGTGCAAGCCGAATGCAATCAAGCTCGCTTGAATTGCTGAGGCGCCGCCCGTTCTCGCACGCTTTTGCGTGCAAAGGTACGAATTATTTAGTTAAATAGCGTTACCCCCCCCTAAATAATGTTAAAAAGAAGAAAATAGTTTCATATCAGCTGTCCGCGCACTTTTTCGCAGAAAAGCTTGGACGATTGGAAAACTTATCGTATCTTTGCAGCTTTAAAATAAACGTAAAAATCTTTCGCATATCCAATATTTCCTTTGGAATGTCCGGAAGTTCCGAAAAAGGGGGCTCTGGAGTTTAGATAGACTAAAGTGGGACTTTAGGCTAAGTAAAGTCGGAGTTTAGGCTAAGTAAACTCCGGGTTTAGTCTATGGTGTCTCCAGAGGGGAATATGGCAATCTGAATTGTAAAGGAATTTGGCAAAACATAATATCACCTACTCCGCCCTTAGGCACGCATAGCTGAGGCTGCAAAAAGTCAATCCGCTCCATCCGCTCCACATCCGCTCCACAATCCGCTCCACAATCCGCTCCAGCCTTTTTATCATATAATCAACTGATATTCAATCGCTTATATAAACCAGTCATCTCTTGGAGCGGATGGAGCGGATTAAAAAGGAAAAATTGGGTGTATAAGTAAGAAAATAAAATCTGGTGGCTCCCGAATAGTGGCCATGTGATCCGCTCCATCCGCTCCGCGAACCCCGTCAGCTTTGCGAGCTCTTAGAATTGGATGTCCTGTTCAGCCTCGCCCTTGCTGTCCGACTCTGTTTCGAACTTACTCTGCGACTCGATGTAGTAGCATGTCCTCTTGCCGCCGCTCTCGTCGTTTTTCTGGTAGCGTTGGCCGTCTTCCTTTCGGCCGGTGATGGAGGCGGGGTTCAGACAGTAGATGTGCGGGGCGAGCTCGCAGTAAGCCTTGAGGTGTTGTGCGAACTTCTTGGGCGACCATCCGTAGCGGGTCTCGGCGTTGAAGGCGGCGAGCATCTCGTCGGCGCGGAGCTCGCGGTCGAGGTTGCCGCTGTCGGGCGAGAGGAAGTCGTCGGCCCACTGCTTGAAGTCCTTGCCCACGGCGGCCATCTGCTCTCGGCGGTCGATGCGGCTCATGGGCGGCATGATGCGGCGCTCCTCGCGGGGCAGCGAGAGGTAGGCCTGCAGGCACTGCATCATGAAGGCGATGTCGGCCTGCCAGTCCTGCTCGCTGTAGTCGGTGCCCATGAGGTTGCAGCCCAGATCGTCGCGGATGGAGCGCGAGCAGCGGTAGTCGTTCTGCCGGGTGGCCTCGTGGTAGTAGTCTGAGAACACCTGTGGCCAGATTCTGCGCTCCGTGCTGGCGTCGTGGCGGCGCAGCGTGTAGTTCGTGGCGAAGGCCATCTTCGGGCTCTGGGCGAAGGGGATGAGGAAGGGATGGTTGCCCTTCTCCTCGCCCTTCATGTCGCCGGTGATGCGGCCGAAGAAGAAGTCGAAGTTCAGCCGGCGGTCGCACTCGTCAACGATGACGAGGTCGGTCTCTGGCGTCACGCCGTCGAAGAGGAACCGGTTCTCTGTGACGGTGGGCACGTGGGCATCGATATAGAAGGTGTTGAGCAGCCGGCTGACGGCGCGGAGGAAGAGCGACTTGCCGCTGCCGCCGTTGCACTCGTCCTCGCTCTCGGCCAGGCGGGCATCCTGGCAGATGGGCGCCCAGGCCTCGGCCTCCGACTTGTAGCCGTGCAACAGGTATCCGATGCAGGCGATCTTCGCCGCCAGACACTGGTGCTCCTCACGCCGCTCCTCGTCGGAGAGTTCGAGGCCTCCCTCTTCGGCCTTGCGCCAGTGGAGTCGCGACGTATTGGCCACGATCTGCAGGAGCTTGCTTGGCGGCACGCCGGGTATCTCGACGGCCCAGCCGCCGTCGTCGCGCCGCTCCAGGCTGAACATGGGCTTCAGCTGGCGGTAGTCGTGGGCGATGATCTGGTCTTCCCACACGTGGGTACCCTCGAGCTCGGAGTAGCGGTGCTGGCGGATGTGGTCGGCGGTCACCTCGACCCAGGCGTTGCGGAAGAAGAATCGCTGCGAGGTCTGCGTGGCGCGGCTGAAGTCGAGGTCGTCGCGCTCCGTGAGGAGGCTCGCGCGGTCGGTAGGCAGGTCGTGCGATCGCATCAGCCGGTCGATGAGTGCCTCGTCGAGCCCTTCGCGGCGGGCCTGCTCGCAGATGAAGTTGCGGATGGTCTTGGCCACGATGCGGCTCACGCGCACGCCGTCGACGCGGATGTAGAGCGGCTCCTGGCGCGTGTCGTCGCGCAGGGTGTAGAACCCGTGGAGCGAGAGCCAGTAGCTGAGCCTCGAGGCCGAGATGAGGTATTCGGCGTGGCCATCCTTCGCCTCGCGTCGCTGCCACCACTGTGCGCTCTGGGCGCGGGCCAGCAGCTGGGCTACGTCCTCGCGGCGGGGGTGCAGCTGTATGAAGTCCTTCAGGTCCTTGCGTCGGCGACCGCGGTTGTCGTGCAGGCTGCCCATGTCGAGGTCGGTCATCCAGACCACGTGGAGCTGCGGGTACTGCAGGGCCAGCGTACGTGCCTGTGCGATGCCGGTGGCGTCGATGTCGGGGATGAGGATCACGCGGCGGGCCATCTTCGAGAGCAGCTGGATGTCATCGGCGCGGATGGCGGCGGTCTCGCTGTTGAACCACACGGGCTGGAAGCCGAGGCTCAGCAGGTTGACGGCGTCGCTGCCGCCGCTGGTGATGACCACCTCGGGCAGCTTCTGCTCGCCGCGCTCCTGGAAGCGGCGGCGCAGGGCGCCGAGGCCGTAGATGTGGTGCTGCGGGGCGCTGCCCACGATGAAGAACCGGTAGGCCTTGGCCCACGACTTGGGCTCGTAGACCTTCAGGAACCTGCGGGGCTGTCCCTCGGTGTCGATGTAGGTGCAGGTCTGTGCAAAGATGGGATACCGCTCCGTGGGGCGCTTGGTGATGACGCTCGGGGGCGTGACGATGGTCTGGCCGTCCTTCTCCGTGGTCTTCGCGCCGACGGTCATCACGACCTCCGTGACGGCCTGCCAGCCCAGCTCACGCAGGTGCTCGGCCTTTACGCGCGGGCCCCAGGCCTGCAGCTCGTCGGCGGTGAAGCCCTCGCGCAGCGTAACTTTCGGCGGCTGTCCCAGCTCGGCGGGGAGGGCGTCGCGGCGGGTGATGTCGGGCTTGTTCACCGAGCGCTTCAGCTCCTCCTCCACGCCGTACTCCTCGGCCAGCTCGTGGAGCGCCAGTGCGAACTGCTCGGGCCGGTAGCCGCGGTCGCGCATGTAGAGGTCGATGGGCGAGAAACGGCGCTCGCCCTGGCCGCCGCCGTAGTCGACGACGCGCCAGTACGGGTACTTCTGGTCGGGTCGTCGCAGCATCGCCGAGGGGGTCTGCTCTGTGGGGCGCAGCTTGAATTTACGTGTCACTCGGCCGTCCTGGGCGATGGTCGCCTCGGCCTCCGGCAGCAGCCGGGTGATGATCTCGAGTCCGTCGCTTGAGGCGTCGTAGACTCGCTGTAGGAGTTTGTTTGTGTCCATGGTGAAAAATGTTTTGATGACGCCGCAAAATTACGAAGAAAGCATGGCTTCCACTGCCTACGCATTGCCTACGCGTAGGTACTACGCTTTCCGCGTAACCTATTGAATGTCAGAGAGTAACGAGGATAACTTTTTCAGGAATGCGCGCGACTTCTTCTGGTCGAGGGCGCGGTTGTAGTCGGATCTCAGGGTGACGCATCCCCAGAGTCGCTCGAATGTTTTCCATTTGTCTTTGATCTTCAGTCTTCGGGCCATCTGGTCGGCCAGCATCGCCCGTTCGGTGCGCGAGAGTCCGACGGGCAGGTAGCAGTCGTCGATCAGTTCGGCCTGCTGCAGCCGTTGCCACATCAGCATGGCCTTCGCCGTCGAGAGCTTGGGGGGCAGCTGGGTTTCCCTTGCCCGGGTGCGTTCTTCGGCCTTCTGTTGCTCCATCCGCTCGGCCTCGGCGATGCGGGCCATCGCATCGAGGTAGGCCTCATTGATGTCGGAGTAGAACTTCAGTTCGTTGGCCAGCTGCTCAACATGCTGCCTGGCCACCGTCGGGCCGCCGTTGGCCAGATGGAACGCCACCGCGTCGTCCATCACCTTGCGGGCGATGGAGAAGTCTCCTGAGGGCATGTGTGACAGTTGCGGATTGGCCATGGCGGTAGGAATGGGTTTGGGGGTGGATAGACGTTTGGATTCCCTGTTTGTCTTTCGACTGTAGCTCTGTGCCCGCCAGTATTCCCCCTCCGTTGATGCCAAGGCTCTGGAGCACGACTTCGCTGGCCGACCTGCCCCGTGCAGTCCGGCCAGCATTGGCGTACCAATAATCAACTCTAGGCATCAACTTTTCCATCATTCCTTCTTTCAGCGTGCCCCGTTTTTTCCAGGGGTAAATCTTTGCAAAGGTAAGGCATTTTTCTGAGAATAAAGCAAGAATATGCAGGAAAAATTCATCCCCGTCCTCAATTCCTTGACATAAAGCAAGACTTTTGTAAGAATATATAAAATCAAGCCCGCTCCTTTTTGGGGAACGGGCTTGAAGCGATGCACTTCCATCTATATTTCTGTCGGGGCGACAGGACTCGAACCTGCGACATCCTGGTCCCAAACCAGGTGCGCTACCAACTGCGCTACGCCCCGAACTTATATGAATGCTTTTACTTGATAATTCCTTGTTCTACAAAGATCTTCTTAAGAGCCTTCACCGAACGGTCTACCTGCTCATTAGTGTGAGTGGCCATCAAGGCATAACGTACCAGCGTGTCCTGAGGGGCACATGCGGGTGGAATCACGGGATTGATGAACACACCAGCCTTGAAGGCAAGGGCTGTCACAAGGAATGTCTTATCCACGTCGCGCACATAGAGCGGGATAATCGGACTCTCCGTGTCGCCGATCTCAAAACCTTCCTCACGGAAGCGCTTCAGCGCGTAATTCGTCACCTTCCACAGAGCCTCGATGCGCTCTGGTTCCTGCTGAATGATGTGCAGGGCCTCCATAGCGGCAGCAGTAGCTGCGGGAGTGTTTGAGGCAGAGAAGATATATGTGCGGCAGGTATGGCGCAGGAAGTTGATCGTGTCCCAGTCGGAGGCGATAAAACCACCGATGGATGCAAGCGACTTGGAGAATGTACCCATGATGAGATCCACCTCGTCGGTGAGTCCGAAATGATCGCACACACCCCTACCCTGACGACCGAAGACACCGATACCGTGAGCCTCGTCGACCATGATGGAACAATTGTACTTATGCTTCAGCTCAACAATCTCTGGCAACTTGGCGAGGTCACCCTCCATAGAGAACACACCGTCGACAACGATGAGCTTGATGGCCTCCTGGGGCAGTTTCTGAAGCACGCGCTCCAAGTCTTCCATATCGTTGTGCTTGTAGTGCAGCTGCTTGGCGAAAGACAGACGTCTGCCATCGACGATGGATGCGTGATCACGATCGTCGCAGATGATGTAGTCATCCTTTCCAACCACCATAGCAAGAACGCCCTGATTCACAGAGAAGCCCGTAGAGAAGCAGAGGCAATCATCCTTACCGATGAACTCGGATATCTCCTTCTCCAACTGCACATGGAGATCGAGCGTTCCATTGAGGAATCGGCTACCGGCACATCCGGAACCGTACTTATCGAGGGCTGCCTTGGCGGCATTGATGATGCGCTGATCACCTGTCAGACCTGTATAGGCGTTTGAGCCGAACATCAGCACCTTGTGACCACCCATTTCAACTTCCGTTCCCTGCTTACCTTCTATCGCGCGAAAGTAAGGATAGACATCAGCTTCCATGAACTTTTGAGGCTCACGATAGTGCTTATATTTCTCTTGTAATTGTCCCATTTATATGAGGTAATTTCGTTGTTCTGCTAAATTTCGGCTGCAAAGTTACACAATTTTTATCAATTCGTGCAAGTTTTTCTTAATAAAAGTTCTATTTTTCTATTTTTCTTGCATAATTAGTTGGTTGTTGAGGTGTTTTTTCGTAATTTTGCATGGAGAATATGAAGAAGAGACGCATCACATTCATCATCAATCCCATCTCGGGCACACAGTCGAAGGATGAGATCCCGGAGCTCATCGAGAACCTTCTCGACCATGAGCTCTACGACTGCGAGATCCGGATGACAGAGTATGCCGGCCACGCGGCAGAGATTGCCAAGGCCTGCACCGAGGAAGGTATCGATGTAGTGGTTGCCGTGGGTGGTGACGGTACTGTGAACGAGGTGGCGCGTTCGCTGACACATACTGATACGGCATTGGCGATCATACCTTGCGGATCGGGCAACGGACTGGCCAGACACCTCTGTCTGCCAATGGACGCGAAGAAAGCCATCGCAGTGATCAACACCTGCAATATCGAGACATTCGACTACGGCATCATCAACGACCTGCCCTTCTTCTGTACCTGTGGCATGGGGTTCGATGCGTTCATCTCATTAAAGTTCGCCGAGAGTGGCAAGCGAGGCCCGATCACCTATGTGGAGAATGTACTGAAGGAAGGCCTGAAGTATCAGCCAGAGACCTACGAGGTGGAGACCGATGACGGGGCACACAGTTACAAGGCGTTCCTCATCGCCTGTGCCAACGCCTCACAATATGGCAATAATGCCTACATCGCCCCTGGTGCCACGATGAAAGACGGTGAGATGGACGTGATCATCATGGAGCCCTTCGATGCCCTCGAAGCCCCACAGATAGCTGCCGACCTCTTCATGAAAACCCTCGGCAACAACTCAAAGATCAAAACTTTCCGAACCAAGCACCTCCATATCCACCGCAAGCAGCCCGGAGCCATCCATTACGATGGCGATCCCATCATGACCGGTACGGAGATCGACGTGGAAATCAAGCCCAGTGGCATCCGCATACTCACCGACCCCAATATGACTGAGGATTTGGGGCAGCCCAACTTCCTGCTCAATGCCTTCAGCGACTTCTTTAATAATATAAATAATGTACGCGAGGACATCGAGAAACGTGGCAAACGGATACAGCGTGTGAACAAGGTACTGCTGAGAAAACTCACAAAGCTATAATAGAAAAAGCTGAGGGAAATCATTTCCTTCAGCTTTCTTTTTGCGAGGTGCCTGGCGGATTCGAACCGCCGTAGACGGTTTTGCAGACCGTTGACTAAGCCACTCATCCAAGGCACCTTTTCTGCAAACGCGGGTGCAAAGGTAGGCATTATTTTCGACACTGCCAAATGTTTTCGGGATTTTTTCGCTTCTTCTTGCAATTTTTCGCCAATGCACAGCCTTTGCAGGCTTCAGGTTCATCTGTCAGAGCCTGGTATACGCGCCACGTCGCATAGCCGATCGCCCCGACAAGAATCGCTGCCACAGCCCAGGTCTGCCACATGTCTATTCCTCGGAATCGAAAAGATTCTGGATATCATTTATCTCCTCATCATCAAACCACTTTGACAGTTTCTCGCGTGCCTGGGTAATGATTTCGGGATCGATACCCGTCCACACCTTTTTCAGCACATAGAGCAGCACGGCGAGGTCGTCGGTCAGTCCGGCGATGGGGATGGCATCGGGGATCACGTCGATAGGACTGATCATATAGCCCAAGGCACCGATGATGATGGCTTTGTCGGCCTTGCTTACCTTGTCGCTCTGAAGCGTATAATACAAAATCAGTGCTGCATAGACGAGCTTCGAGCCAGCCCGTTTGGCAATACGTGAGATCTTTTCCGCAAATTCTGATTGAGAGAACTTGCTGGCATAATTCATAAAATCTGGTAATTCCATTTTCATATCTGGTTAGTTTTTATTGATTGATTCTGATGATTCTAATGCCCGTATGCGAAGGATGCTTCTGAAGATACTCATAGAGCGTCATGGGCTCCTCAACCACCTTCTTGTGCAGCTGCGAGGCATTCAAAAGATGCAGGCCGTCCTTCTTCCACACGGCAAAGCCCAGATGAGCGATATCAAGTCCGGCCTTCTTACAAGTGATGGCAATGATGTCACCATCGTGGATGGCTTCGCGCATGACTTTTGTGTTGCGAACCTTCGCCTTGGGGATATAGCGGAACTTCATGCCCGTGATGCGTTGCTCCATCCGACGGATTTCAGGCACATATTCAGGATGTGCCTTCAGTGCCTGATAGCTCTGGGGATGCTGACTCATATAGTTGACGCTAACAGTCTGAACAGACATAAATGGCGGATTGGGCTTTTGTATCTCGCTCACGATGCCCGCCTTGGCGTTTGAAACGATCCAATCAGTAAAATAATGTATGCGCGAAGGATAGCGGTCGATGACGCCATCGTGATAGCGCATCCGTTGGAGTCTTTTTCTGAAAGCAGCAAAGGTTTGTTCACCTGAACAGGCGCAAAGGGTTAAAGCTGTGACCGTCTCAACCAACGTCGTGCAATCCAACTGTCGGGTGTTTACCACCAGACGTTCATCGCCGTCTTTCTCGAGGGTATGGGCCACGTAGGGTCTGCCGATGAACTGACGGGCAAAGAAGAGCGGGAAGTTCGTTGTGCGTGGCTGTTGACGGGCCTCACTGAGCATACGGCACACAGTGATGCTGTCGGTCGGTATATAGACCGCCGAACTACCCTGCCCTGCCTTCATCGTCATGCAGCAAAGCATCACCACCATCCCTAAAACCAATCCTCTTCTTTTCACCTTTTCACCTTTTCACTTCTTCACTTTTTCACTCCTTCACTCCTAAAATTTCCCCAGTATCCTATCCATTGCCCAATTCACTGGTGTGGCCGAGACACTGGTACACGTACAAACCGCCAAGCCTTGCAGATGCTCAATCACATTCTTAATCAGCGGGTACTGTACATAAGGTGGGTTGGGAACCGTGATATTCTCATCGCCCTCACTGGTCTGAAGGCGGATGGGGTTATAGTCGAACACAGAGAAACTCACCTGTCCCTTCGTGCCGATAATCTCGATACAGTCCTCTCGGGCACTCTCATGAGCCACATAGCACCACGAGCCGCTACCAGGCACACCATTCTCAAATCGGAAACAGGCACTCACAGAGTCCTCCGCATCATAATAGCCACCACGATTGGCATACATACCGCGAGCCTCGAGGATCACACCAAACATATCTTGCAGCAAATCCAACTGATGGGGCGCCATATCGTAGAAATAACCGCCTCCGGCTATCTCTGGTTGCAGCCTCCACGGAAGGGGTGTATGATTACGTATGGCCTCAGCATCTGCCGCACGCAAAGGCTCTGTATAGCGTATCTGTGCATTCAGTATCTTACCGATCTTACCGCTACTGACGATATCTTTAACCTTTTGGAAGTAAGGCAGATAGCGACGATAATAGGCCACAAAACACGGGATGCCCGTCCGCTCGGAGATACGATTGATACGGGCACAGTCATCGTAGCTGGCCGCCAGGGGCTTCTCCACGTAAACAGGCTTTCCGGCTTTCATGGCCATGATGGCATAGGTGGCATGACTCGATGGAGGGGTAGCCACATAGATGACGTTCACATCGGGGTCATCGATCAGTTCCTGGGCATCAGTGTACCATTTTCGGATACCGTGAGTGACTGCAAAGGTGCGGGCACGACGCTCAGTACGGCTCATCACCGCCACCACATCCGATCCCTTTACATCACTGAAGGCCGGACCGCTTTTTTTCTCCGTCACTTCACCACATCCGATGAATCCCCAATGCAATAACTTCATTTTTTCTACCTTTTACGGTGCAAAGTTAATAAAAAATGCGCAAACACAAAATTTTTTCGTAACTTTGCACACAAAAAACAACATTCTCATGGAAAAAGAGCAAGAAGACATCCTCCAAAAAGACCGTAGTGTCCGCGCTTGCATTAGTAGCGGGTACCGTCTTTACACGTCTAATTTCAAACGCATATTCCGCTATTCATGGGTGGCTGCCATCGTCTATGCCGTCATAACGAGTATCGGTGGAACCCTCATGATTACACATCCGGAACTGACATTCGTCAGCCTCCCGCTGTTCATCATCATCGAAGCATTGTTCCTGTCATACGGTTTTGCCGTACTCAAGCAGCATCAGGAGACGGGCTCCATCGGATGGGCTCCCCGGTGGTTCAGCATCAATACGCACATTTTTGTCCGAACGATTATTGCATGGTTATGGACGCTGGTCATCTGCATCATATCGGGTTGTATCCTCGCTGCAGTTGGTATCGCCGCCGCCAAATATCTTTCCGGTTATACGGCCATCGCATGCTTCGTGTTATTCAACGTGCTCATCTTCGTTTTCTTCCTGCCACTGCTATACACCAACATGCGTTATGTCTTGACCGACGGCATCAGCTATTTGCAAAACCTACATGAGCGCTATGGTATCGGTATGCGCCGCTGGGGATTCATCTTCCTGATTCTCTTCATTACGGCACTTATAGGTTCAATATGCGCTGTCATCACATCGTTCCCCGCCATCATCCTTTCCATCGCAGGAAACGAGGCCAACATGGGATACTTGACAGGCGACCCATACAATATGCCTTCCTATATCGGATGGCTTGCTGCTGCAGTGTTCCTGATTATCGGCTTCATACAAGCTTATATCGTGCTCTCATTCCTCTTCCCTCTGTATTATATGTACGGAGCCATTGACACCCACGAGAAAGAAAAGAAAAACTTCAACAAATCAGCCATATGAAAAAGATTCTCTTCATCGACCGCGACGGCACTCTGATAGAGGAACCCGCCGACGAGCAGATAGATGCATTTGAAAAGCTGAAATTCGTGCCAGGCATGATTCGCAACCTCGCCTTCATCCGCGAGAAACTCGATTTTGAATTTGTCATGGTGAGTAATCAGGACGGCCTCGGTACCGATGCTTTTCCCGAGAACACCTTCTGGCCCGTTCAGAATTTTATCCTACAAACACTTGAAGGTGAAGGCATCACGTTCGACGATATCCTCATCGATCCCCACTTCCCCGAGGACAATGCCCCCACACGCAAGCCCAACACAGGACTGGTGGAGAAATACATGAACGATTCTGCATACGACATCGCTAACAGCTACGTTATCGGGGATCGCGAAACAGACAGAACCTTTGCTCGAAACATCGGCTGTAAATCGCTGATATTAAGCGATGAAGGAATGTCGTGGAACAAGATTGCAGAAATATTGTTTGCGGGCGAGCGTATCGCTGAGGTCAGTCGTAAAACCAAAGAGACCGATATTCATATCAAGGTCAATCTTGATGGCACAGGCAAGTGCGACATTCAGACGGGATTGGGCTTCTTTGACCACATGCTGGAACAGATTGGTAAGCACGGCATGATGGATCTCATGATCCACACCAAGGGCGATCTCGAAGTGGATGAGCACCACACGATAGAAGACACAGCCATTGCCTTGGGAGAGTGTATCCTCACAGCCTTGGGCGACAAGCGTGGCATCGAGCGCTATGGCTATTGTCTGCCTATGGATGATTGCCTCTGTAGTGTAGCCTTAGATTTCGGAGGTCGTCCCTGGCTGGTTTGGGATGCTGAGTTCAAACGTGAGAAGATTGGTGAGATGCCTACCGAAATGTTCTTACATTTCTTCAAGAGCCTCACTGATGCTGCAAAGATGAATCTGAACATCAAAGCCGAAGGTCAGAACGAGCACCATAAGATAGAGGGAATCTTCAAAGCTTTGGCGCGTTCGTTGAAGATGGCCGTCAAGCGCGACATCTACCACTACGAACTGCCGTCGACAAAGGGAATGTTATAGATTTCCGTCGAAAATTTGGCCAATTCAAAAAATAGTCGTACCTTTGCAGCCCATTATTATAAATAAGGTATAAAGAAAGCAATGATAACAGTCACAAACCTGCAAATACAGTTTGGAAAGAAAGTCCTTTATAAGGACGTGAACCTGAAGTTTACCAGTGGCAACATCTACGGTATTATCGGTGCCAATGGTGCCGGTAAGTCAACCCTGCTTCGCGCTATCAGCGGTGAGCTGGAGCCTAACAAGGGTTCGGTGGAAATGCTACCTGGCGAACGCATGAGTGTGTTGGAACAGGATCACTTCAAATACGATGCCTTCACGGTGATGGACACGGTGATGATGGGTCATAAACCCATGTGGGACAATATGAAGGAGCGCGAGGCCCTCTATTCGAAGCCTGAGATGACCGAGGAAGACGGCAACCGAGCTGCAGAACTCGAAATGGCCTTTGCCGAGATGAACGGTTATGAGGCTGAGAGTGAAGCAGCCCAATTACTGCAAAACCTTGGTGTCGCCGAGGGTCAGCACTACAAGCAGATGTCGGAGATTTCAAACAATGAGAAGGTGCGCGTGATGCTGGCAAAGGCTTTGTTCGGTCATCCCGACAACCTGCTGCTCGACGAGCCCACCAATGACCTCGACCTCGACACCGTGCAGTGGCTGGAGGAATACCTCTCGAATCTGGAACAGTGTGTGCTGGTGGTCAGCCACGACCGTCACTTCCTCGATGCCGTCTCCACTCAGACCGTAGATATCGACTTCGGCAAGGTAACACTTTTCTCTGGTAACTATTCGTTCTGGTACGAGTCGAGTCAGCTGGCTTTGCGTCAGGCCCAGAACCAGAAGATGAAGGCTGAGGAGAAGAAGAAGCAGTTGGAGGAGTTTATCCGTCGTTTCTCTGCCAACGTGGCCAAGTCGAAGCAGACAACATCGCGTAAGAAGATGCTGGAGAAATTGAACGTAGAGGAGATCACACCCTCAACACGTAAGTATCCTGGTATCATCTTCTCGATGGAGCGTGAGCCTGGAACGCAGATATTGGAAGTAGAAGGTTTGAAGGCAGTGGATCCAGACGGAACAGTGCTCTTCGACAATGTCAGCTTCACCATCGAGAAAGGACAGAAAACTGTTTTCCTCTCCCACAATCCGAAGGCTATGACCGCCCTCTTCGAGATCATCAACGGTAACCGTGAGGCTCAGGCTGGTACTTATAAGTGGGGTGTCACCATCACCACCGCCTATCTCCCACTCGATAACACCAAGTTCTTCCAAAGTGAGATGAACCTCGTGGATTGGCTCTCACAATGGGGACCGGGTAATGAGGTGACGATGAAGTCGTTCCTCGGACGTATGCTCTTTAAGGAGGAAGATGTGCTGAAGCACGTGAATGTGCTCTCTGGTGGTGAGAAGATGCGTTGCATGATTGCACGTATGCAATTGAAGAACGCCAACTGTCTCATCCTCGACACACCTACCAACCACCTCGACCTGGAAAGCATCCAGGCCTTCAACAACAATCTCATACAGTTCAAGGGCAACATTATCTTTGCATCACACGACCATGAGTTCATCAATACCGTGGCCGACCGTATCATTGAACTGACCCCGAAAGGAACCATTGACAAGCTCATGACCTACGATGACTACATCTATGACGAAGCCATCAAGGAGAAGAAAGCGGAACTGTACTCATAATGGCACGGAATTTGCTTTTTAGTCAGGCAGAACTTTAATACATTGTAATTATGACAGAAAAAGATATTAAGATCGAAGATGAAGAGACTCTGAATGAGGAGCCTGTTGCAGAGACTGACAAAGAGGCAGAATCTGCAGAAGAGAAGAGTGAAGAGGTTGCCGAAGAAGAGGCAGAAGAGAAGACCCCGTTGGAGAAGGCTCAGGACGAGATTGAAGAGCTGAAAGACAAGTGGCTTCGCTCAGTGGCAGAATTTGAGAACTACCGCAAGCGTACACTGAAAGAGCGTGCCGAGTTAATTCTGAATGGCGGTGAGAAAGTCATTACAGCCATCCTGCCTGTCCTCGACGATATGGAACGAGCCATCGAGAATGGTGAGAAGACAGACGATCCGGCAGTGCTTCGTGAAGGTATGGAACTGATCCATCAGAAATTCATGAAGACCCTCGAAGGACAGGGTGTCAGTAAGATTGAAACAGAAGATGCAGACTTCGACACAGACGTTCATGAGGCAGTAGCTATGGTTCCCGGTATGGGCGACGACAAGAAAGGAAAGGTCATAGACTGTCTGCAAAAAGGCTACAAGCTAAACGACAAAGTCATCCGCCACGCAAAGGTGGCTGTCGGTCAGTAATCATCTGTAAACCGTAAACAGTAAACAAAACAAATGGCACAGAAAAGAGACTACTACGAGGTGCTCGGGGTCGAGAAGACCGCCTCGGAAGACGAGATAAAAAAAGCATATCGCAAAATAGCCATCAAATATCACCCTGACCGTAATCCGGGTGACAAGGAAGCTGAGGAAAAATTCAAAGAGGCAGCTGAAGCCTATAACGTGCTGCACGATCCGAAGACCCGTCAGCAGTATGACCAGTTCGGTTTCAACGGTCCGGGAATGGGAGGCTTCGATTTCAGCGGCTTCGGTGGTGCATCAATGAACATGGACGACATCTTCTCGATGTTTGGCGACATCTTCGGAGGTCATGGTTTCGGAGGCTTTGGTGGTGGTTCGCGCCGTCCCCAGCAGCATCGTGGCAGTGACCTGAGACTGAAAGTCAGACTGTCGCTGGAAGAGATCAACAAAGGTGTCACCAAGAAGTTCAAGGTGCGTAAGGATGTTCACTGCCCACATTGCAGCGGTTCTGGTGCGGAGGCTGGCAGTGGAAAGGAAACCTGTCCTACCTGTCACGGACAAGGTGTTATCACCCACACCACCCAAAGCATCTTCGGCATGATGCAACAACAAAGTGTCTGTCCCACGTGTAATGGAGAAGGTCAGGTCATCAAGAATAAATGCAAACATTGCGGAGGTACTGGTATCGAGAAAGGCGAAGAAGTGGTTGAGATCAATATCCCGGCTGGTGTGGCTGAGGGAATGGTCGTCAACGTTCCAGGTAAGGGAAATGCAGGAAAGCACAATGGCATCCCAGGAGATATCCAGGTGTTCATCGAAGAAGAAGAGAACAGCACTTTCGTTCGCGATGGCAATGATCTCATCTACAATCTGCTGCTTGACTTCCCGACAGCAGCCCTCGGTGGTGAGGTAGAGATTCCAACCGTAGAGGGTTCCAAGCTCAGAGTGAAACTTGACAATGGCACTCAGCCCGGCAAGACGCTCCGTTTGAGAGGCAAGGGTCTGCCTGCTGTACAAGGCTATGGTAGCGGAAAAGGCGATCTGGTGGTGAACATCAGTGTCTACATTCCGAAAACACTGAGTAAAGAAGAGAAGGAGGCCATTGAAACCTTCCGTCAGAGCGACAATTTCAAGGGCGACAAGCAGACTCGTGACTCTATCTTCCAAAAATTCAAGAATTACTTCAATTAATCTGACGGAAAGATGATGACCTATCAGGAGACGTGCGAATACTTATATAATGCGATGCCCATGTTCGAGAGACAGGGTGCCAGCGGCTATAAGGAGGGGTTGGACAACAGCCATAAGCTGGATGAGCATTTTGGTAAGCCTCACCAGAAGTACCTGACCATTCATGTGGCAGGTACCAACGGTAAGGGCTCCTGTTCGCACACACTCGCTGCCGTACTACAGATGTGCGGATATAGGGTCGGTCTTTACACCTCACCACATCTAGTGGATTTCAGCGAACGCATCCGTGTTAACGGACGCCCTATCCCGGAAGACTACGTGATTGATTTCGTCGATAATGAAAAAACGTTCATAGAGTCTCTTCAACCTACTTTCTTCGAGGTGACCACCGCGATGGCGTTTAAGTATTTTGCCGACATGAAAGTAGACATCGCCGTCATCGAAGTAGGACTTGGCGGCAGACTAGACTGCACAAACATCATCACACCGATTCTCTCCATCATCACCAACATCGGTCTTGATCATACACAGTTCCTCGGTTCTACGCTTGAGGAGATTGCCTTGGAAAAAGCCGGGATCATCAAGCAAAGAATACCTGTTGTTGTCGGAGAGACGACCCCCGAGACCAGAGCCGTATTCGAAGCCATCGCAGAAGATGCCCATGCTCCCCTGATATATGCCGAAGACCGTGCTGAGGTGATCAATTGTCAGCAATCAGAACAAGGCCTCATCTATCGTACAGAACACTACGGCATTGTGGAAGGAGAACTTGGAGGAATCTACCAGGAAAAGAACACGAATACCATCCTTTGTGCCATCAGGCAGTTGGAGATGCTGGGATATATGCATCCCGTCAGTTGCGACCCAGACTCTCCTTGTCAGAATAAAGAAGTCAGAGAAGGCATGAAGATGGTGACAGAACTCACCGGACTGAAAGGCCGTTGGCAGACCATTTTGAAAGAACCGTTAACCATCTGCGATACCGGACATAATCTCCCGGGATGGATCTATCTGAGTGAGCAACTGAATTCAATCCATTGCAACCAGATGCACATTCTGTTTGGGATGGTTGATGACAAAGATTTGGAAGGTGTCATGAATATCCTGCCAAAGAAGGCCACCTATTATTTTACGAAAGCAAGTACAAAGCGGGCCGTCTCTGAGAATCTCATCAAACTTTATGCCCAACAGATCGGCCTTCACGGCGATTCCTACCCCAACGTCAACAGTGCATACAAAACGATCAAAAATAGAGCAAGAGAAAACGATTTTGTGTTCATTGGAGGTAGCAGTTACATAGTAGCAGACTTCCTTAAAAGCTGCATTTAGATTTTTTAATACACCCTACAACATTTTTTTCGCCGTTTCATTCTTCCGTTTGGTTTTTTTTCTGTTACTTTGCAAAAAATATAGTAACTAAAAGCATATTTTTATGGCAAACACAACAGAAACAGCGAATGTATGTGGTCTGAAGCGCGAGAACTTCCAGGCCACAATTAATGGTAAGAAAACCGATTTGTACATCCTCAGAAACCGTAAAGGTTATGAAGTAGCCATCTCTAATTATGGTGGTGCCATCTGTGCAATCATGGTGCCAGACAAAGACGGTAAAGTAGGTAACGTGATCCAGGGTCATGACAGCATCAAGCAGTTGACCAGCGGAAATGAGCCCTATCTCTCGACACTGATCGGGCGTTGGGGTAACCGTATCTGCAAGGGACAGTTCACGCTGAATGGCAAGGACTATCAGTTGGCTCTCAACGACGGCCCTAACCACCTGCATGGTGGTGCTGTTGGCTTCAACGCTAAAGTTTGGGATGCTCGTCAGATGGGGCCCCGCTCATTAGCCCTGCATCGCATCTCATCTTACGGTGAGGAAGGATATACTGGCGAGCTCGACGTGACGGTAGAGTTCACTTTCACCGACCTTAACGAATTGGTGATTGAGTACATGGCCACCACGAACAAGAAGACCATTGTGAACCTCACACATCACGCTTTCTTCTCTCTGGCAGGTACAGCTGACCCCACTCCGACGATTGAGGATCAGATCTGTGAGATCAACGCCGACTTCTATCTGCCTACCGACGACACCGCCATTCCTACCGGTGAAATCCTGAAGGTGGAAGGTACTCCATTCGATTTCCGTAAGCCTAAGACTTTCGGACAGGACATCAATGCCGACCATGAGCAGATCAAATTCGGTAAGGGCTTTGACCACAACTATGTGTTGAATAAACGCGAGGAAGGTGAGCTGAGCTTTGCAGCCAGAATTACGGAACCGAAGAGTGGTCGTACGCTCGAGTGCTATACCACCGAACCAGGTATGCAACTCTACACCGCCAACTACGCCAGCGGTTACAAGGGTGCCAACGGTTGCACTTTCCCGTATCGCTCGGCAGTATGTCTGGAGACACAACACTTCCCCGATACACCTAACCGCCCGTACTTTCCAAGCGTCGTACTGCGTCCGGGTCAGACCTACAAGCAGAAAACGATTTATCGCTTCGGTGTGGTCGAGTAATCAACCAAACGAAAACTGAAAAGACATTACATTATTATGAGTAATCAGAAATCAAATGGAAGTATCATCGCTATTATCACGATGATGTTCCTCTATGCCATGATTTCGTTTGTCACAAATCTTGGCGCTCCCATTGGTGTTATATGGAAGAACCAGCCTGAGATCGGTGGTTCTAACGTGCTTGGCATCATGGGTAACTTCATGAACTTCTTCGCCTATCTGTTCATGGGTATCCCGGCAGGAAAGATGTTGACAAAAGTGGGTTATAAGAAGACGGCCCTCATCGGTATCGCTGTCGGTTTCATCGGCGTACTGATTCAGTACCTCTCCGGATTCTCCGGCGGTATTCCCGGCTTCTGTATCTATCTATTTGGTGCCTTCATCTCCGGATTCTCTGTATGTATCCTGAATACGGTGGTCAACCCGATGCTGAACCTGTTGGGTGGCGGTGGTAACCGCGGTAACCAGCTGAATATGATCGGTGGTACGCTGAACTCCCTTGCTGGTACGATGACCCCGATGCTCGTGGGTGCATTGATCGGAACGGTGACAGCTTCTACCCAGATGGCCGATGTGAATCTGGTGATGTATATCGCGATGACCGTCTTTGCTGCAGCATTTGTAGCTCTGATCTTTATCCCCATCCAGGATCCTGAGATGGGTAAGGTGACGGCAGATACCGTGTTTGAGCATTCTCCCTGGTCGTTCCGTCATTGTCTGCTGGGTGTGATTGCCATCTTCGTCTACGTAGGTGTCGAGGTGGGTATTCCCGGCGGTCTGAACTTCTATCTGTCAGACACATCTGCCAATGGTGCCTGGGTGAATCCTGATGCCGTTGTGAATGCAGCCACCATCGGTGGTGCTGTAGCTGCCATGTACTGGCTGCTGATGCTGGTAGGCCGTTTGTGCTCCAGCTTCATTGCCGCCAAGGTATCATCCCGTCAGCTGATGCTGATTGCCACCTTTGCCTGCATGATTCTGATTCTGGCTGCCATCTTCACCCCGAAGAGTGTCACCGTCAGCATGCCGCTGATTTCCATTCTCGAGGGCACCATCACTTCTACGACTGTGCCTCTGACAGCCCTGCTGCTCGTGCTCTGTGGTCTGTTTACCTCCGTGATGTGGGCCTCTATCTTCAATCTGGCAACAGAAGGTCTCGGCAAATACACCGCTCAGGCCTCTGGTATCTTCATGATGATGGTAGTCGGTGGTGGCGTCTTGCCGGTTGTTCAGAATTTCTTCGCAGATATCTTCGGATATATGCCCAGTTACTTCGTTTACTTCCTGGCAGTAGCCTATATGTTCTACTATGCACTCATCGGTTGCAAGAACGTGAACAAAGACATCCCTGTTGATTAATTTACACCTTATTTATATTATATGGATATTGAATTTGTAAGAAGCCGTTTCATCAAGCACTTTGATGGAAAGACTGGCAACGTATATGCATCTCCCGGACGTATCAACCTCATCGGCGAACATACCGATTATAATGGCGGTTTCGTTTTCCCTGGTGCAGTAGACAAAGGCATTATGGCCGAAATGCGTGCCAATGGTACCGAAGATACGGTGATGGCATACGCCATCGACCTGAAAGATCGTGTAGACTTCAAGCTGTCCGACCCCAAGGGTCCTAAGGCATCATGGGCACGATACATCTATGGTATTTCTTTGGAAATGAAGAAGTTGGGTGTCCCCGTTAAAGGATACAATATTGCTTTCGCAGGTGATGTTCCCCTGGGTGCAGGTATGTCGTCTTCTGCTGCTATGGAGAGCTGCTTCGCCTTTGGTCTGAACGACATCTTTGGCGACAACAAGGTGTCCCAGTGGGATATGGCTCTAGCCGGACAGGCTACAGAACATAACTACTGCGGTGTGAACTGTGGTATCATGGACCAATTTGCCTCCGTCTTCGGTAAGGCTGGCTGTCTGATGCGTCTGGACTGCCGCAGCCGTGAGTTCGAGTACTTCCCCTTCAAGCCCGACGGCTATCGTCTCGTCCTGCTCGACTCTGTGGTCAAGCACCAGTTGGCAGGTTCTCCTTATAACGATCGTCGCAACTCCTGCGAGAATGTGGTCAAGCATATCGCTGCCAAGCATCCAGAAGGAAAGTTCGAGACCCTGCGCGACTGCACCTGGGAACAACTCGACGAAGTGCGTGAAGAAGTCGGTGAAGAGGACTACAAGCGCGCCAAGTTCGTACTCGGTGAGAAAGACCGTGTGCTGGCCGTTTGCGATGCTCTGAACGAGGGTGATTATGAGAAGGTGGGCGAACTGATGTATCAGACCCACGAGGGACTCTCGAAGGACTACGAGGTGTCTTGCGAAGAACTTGACTATCTGAACGAGCTGGCCAAAGAGAACGAAGTCACCGGTAGCCGTATCATGGGTGGCGGCTTTGGTGGATGCACCATCAACCTCGTTCGCAATGATCTCTATAAGAAGTTCATTGAAAACGCTAAGCAGAAGTTCGCAGCCAAGTATGGTCACGAGCCCAAGGTTTACGATGTCGTCATCGGCGATGGTTCCCGTAAGGTTTGCTAAGTTCGACATGTTATAAACACACATTTTAGTGTTTATAAAGGTTAAATTTTGGCGGTAAAGTGTAATTTTTACACCTTACCGCTAAATTTATATCCTATTTACTTGTGAGTTCGGAAAATAAGTAGTAAATTTACACCCAAAATCAGAAACAAATACATTATAAACAACTTAAAACCTGTAAAGATGAAAACATCCAAAGGATTTCTGCTGGGTATCGGCGTAGCCGCGCTGATGCTTTCAGCATGTACTGGCAGCCAACAGACTCCACAGCTCACGGTATCGGGTCTCGACCCTGCCAAGTTTGACACCGTTATTAATGAAAAGCCCGTGAAGCTTTACACATTGACGAATGCCAACGGCATGGAAGTGTGTATCACCAACTATGGCGGTCGCGTGGTTTCTCTGGTAGTACCCGACAAGGACGGCAATCCCACTGATGTCGTGCTGGGCTTCGACAACATCGCTCAATATGCCGACACCCTCAACAGTCCGTCGGACTACGGTTCAAGTGTTGGTCGCTATGCCAACCGCATCAAGAACGGACAGTTCAAACTCGGTGAAACAGAGTACCAACTTAAGAAGAACGACGGTCCCAACTGTCTGCATGGTGGTGGTAACACGGGTTGGATGCATCAGGTGTATGACGCTGAGCAGATCGGCGACTCGATCCTGAAGCTGACGATCGTGGCTGCTGACGATGAGAACGGATTCCCCGGTAAGGTGATGGCTGTCACCACCTATAAGGTGACTGCCGATAACATCCTCGATATGACCTGGGAGGCAGAGACCGACCGTCCGACCATCATCAATCAGACCAACCACAACTACTACAACCTGAGCGGCGACTTCACACAGGCCGGTTACGATCAGGTACTCTATGTGAATGCCGACAACTTCACCCCGAGCGACAAGCTCTATATCCCAACGGGTGAGATCAAGTCTGTGGAGGGAACACCGATGGACTTCCGTACTCCGCACGCCATTGGCGATAGCATCCAGTCGGACTTCGACCAGATTCAGAACGCTACGGGTTACGACCACAACTTCTGCCTGAACACCTATAAGGACGGTAAGGGTGATGACAAGGTGGTCTGCGCCAGCCTTTACTCACCGAAGAGCGGTATCTTCATGGAGATGTTCACCAACGAACCGGGCGTACAGGTCTACAGCGGTAACTTCCAGGGTGTCGGTGCCGATGCCACCATCATCCGCAAGCATGGTATCACCTACCCCAAACACGTGAGCGTCTGCCTCGAGAGCCAAAAGTATCCCGACTCTCCCAATCATCCCGAGTGGGTTCAGCCGACTCTGAATCCCGATGAGAAGTACTATAGCCACGCTGCGTATAAGTTTTCTATAAAATAGGAAAGGAAGTTAATTAAATCAATAATAACAATGAACTGGAATTCAACTGAATTTGAATGGCTTGACTGGTTAGTGCTCGCTATCGGAGTCATCGCCATCGTGTGGGCGGTCTATCGCTCCATCAAGAAAGACAAAGAAAAAATGAAGGGTGCCGACTCTCAGGACTATCTGTTCGGTAAGGGCGAACCCTGGTATGTAATCGGTATGGCCATCTTCGCAGCCAATATCGGCTCTGAGCACCTCGTAGGTCTCGCCGGTACTGGAGCTAAGGACGGTGTTGGTATGGCCCACTGGGAGATGCAGGGCTGGATGATCCTGATTCTTGGTTGGCTGTTCGTGCCCTTCTATCAGCTGTTGAACAACAAGATGGGCAAGATCATCACCATGCCCGACTTCCTGAAGTTCCGCTACACCCAGCGCACAGGTTCGTGGCTCTCCATCATCACGCTGGTGGCCTACATCCTGACGAAGGTCTCAGTGACAGCCTTCACTGGTGGTATCTTCTTTGAATATCTCATCGGCCTTCCTTTCTGGTGGGGTGCCCTTGGCCTCATCGCTGTTACAGCCATCTTCACCGTGTTCGGTGGTATGAAGGGTGTAATGACTATGTCCGCCATCCAGACTCCTATTCTTATTATAGGCGCATTCGCGGTGCTCTTCCTTGGTCTGTCTACGCTGGGCGGCGGCAGTATCGTTCAGGGCTGGGAAAACATGATGGCCTTCTGTAGCACCCTTCACGACGGTTACGGAACGACACATATGTTCCACTGGGCCGACATCAACGCATCGGGCGCTCCAGACCCCCTCTATCACGAGTATCCTGGCTTCGTGGTGTTCATCGGTGCCTCCATCATCGGCTTCTGGTACTGGTGTACTGACCAGCACATCGTTCAGCGTGTACTTGGTCAACAGAAGGGCGAGAGCAACGTGGAGGTGATGAAGCGTGCCCGTCGCGGTACCATCGCTGCAGGTTACTTCAAGCTGCTCCCTGTGTTTATGTTCCTCATCCCTGGTATGGTGGCTATGGCGCTGGCTAATGGCGGATATGGCGACTTCGGCATTCAGATGGATATCGCCAACCAGCACGACACCGACGGTGCTTTCGCCATGATGGTGAAGAGCATCCTGCCTGTCGGTATCAAGGGTTTCGTGACCATCGGCTTCATCTGCGCCCTCGTCACGTCCCTAGCAGCCTTCTTCAACTCATGCGCTACGCTGTTTACCGAGGACTTCTACAAGCCCATGAAGAAAGGTCTGAGCGAAGCCCACTACGTACTCGTCGGCCGTATCGCTACCGTCGTGGTCGTCATTCTCGGTCTGCTCTGGTTGCCTGTCATGATGGGTATGGGAAACCTCTACAGCTATCTTCAGGGTATCCAGTCACTGCTAGCCCCGTCTATGGTGGCCGTCTTCACATTGGGTATTCTCTCTAAGAAGATCACGCCGAAGGCAGGTGAATGGGGTCTCATCGGTGGCTTCATCATCGGTATGCTGCGCCTGGTGACCAACGTCATCACCGATACAGGTTCTGCACAGATGGATGGTGCCTTCTGGGATGCCACCGCCTGGTTCTGGCAGACCAACTGGCTCGTGTTCGAGTGCTGGCTACTGGTATTCATTGTTCTGCTGATGGTGTGCGTGTCGTTCTTCACGCCCGCTCCCACAGCCGAGCAGAAGGATGCCATCACCTTCACAGCAGACTATCGCAAGCAGATTGCCCAAAGCTGGGACGTTTGGGACATTGTGGGAACACTCGGTGTCCTGTTCCTCTGCGGCTGCTTCTATTGGTACTTCTTCTAAGAACAGGAAATGACCTACTATAGTCAACACGCGAAAGTCTGGGTCTCGGTCGACTGTATCATCTTCGGCTTCGATGAGAGTAAACTGAAGATCCTGATCGGCAAGCGCCAGATGGATCCCGGTCGCGGGGAATGGAGCCTCTACGGAGGCTTCGTTTCCAGCGAGGAGAGTGTCGACGATGCTGCGGCACGCACACTCTACGAGTTGACGGGACTGCGGAATCTCTTCATGCGTCAGGTGGGCGCCTTCGGTAATGTCGACCGCGACCCGGGCGAGAGAGTGGTGTCCATCGCCTACTATGCGCTCATCAACGTCAAGGACTATGACGATGAACTCCGCCTGTCACATGGAGTCAAGTGGGTGGACATCAACGAGATTCCCCAGCTCTACTCCGACCACAACGAGATGGTCAGTAAGGCGCGGAAGATGATGCAGCAGAAACTGGCTCATGAACCTATCGGATTCCGTCTGCTTCCCTCACTCTTCACCCTCACACAACTCCAGCAGTTGTACGAAGCCGTCAACGGATCCGAACTCGACAAGCGCAATTTCCGCAAGCGCATCAAGGATATGGACTTCATCGAGAAGACGGAACTGATGGACAAGACCAGTTCCAAGCGTGGTGCATATCTCTACAGATTCAACAACAGGGCCTACAAGGATGCCCCAAATTTTAAGATTTAAATTATGCTCGAAGAACTCAAAGAAAAAGTATTCAAGGCAAATCTTGACCTCGTGAAACAAAACCTAGTAATCTTCACCTGGGGCAATGTTTCCGGTATCGACCGCGAACACGGTCTGGTGGTCATCAAGCCTTCCGGCGTCGACTACGACGTTATGAAAGTCAACGATATGGTAGTGGTAGACCTCAAGACAGGAGAGGTGGTCGATGGTGATCTGAACCCATCGTCCGACACTCCCACACACCTCGTGCTCTACCGTAACTTCCCCAACATCCAGGGCGTCGTTCACACCCACTCCACCTATGCCACCGCCTTTGCACAGGCAGGCCGTGATATCCCCAACATCGGCACCACCCATGCCGACTACTTCTATCAGAACATCCCATGTACCCGCGACATGACGGAGGAAGAGGTGAAGGGCAACTACGAGTTGGAGACGGGTAACGTGATTGTCGACGAGATCCTGAACATCCGCAAGATCAACCCCGACCACACGCCCGCCGTCTTGGTGAAGAACCACGGACCGTTCTCATGGGGCACCTCTCCCGACAATGCCGTCTACAACGCCAAGGTCATGGAGCAGTGTGCTAAGATGGCCTTCATCGCCTACTCGGTGAACCCCGCCCTGACGATGAACCCGCTCCTCATTGAAAAGCACTACATGCGCAAACACGGCCCCAACGCTTATTACGGTCAGAAAGGGCAAAAACATTAATTATAATTATATACTCAAATAACATACAACATTATGAATAAAGCATTTGATAATTATGAGATTTGGTGGGTAACCGGTGCACAGCTCCTGTACGGAGGCGACGCAGTGGTTGCAGTCGATGGTCACTCTAAGGAGATGGTTGAAGGTTTGAACGCCAGCGGTAACATCCCCGTGAAGATTGTTTATAAAGGAACTGCCAACAGTTCGAAGGAGGTCGAAGCCATCATGTTGGCCGCCAATAACGATGAGAAGTGCGTGGGTATCATCACCTGGATGCACACCTTCTCGCCTGCCAAGATGTGGATCAAGGGTCTGCAAAAACTCCAGAAGCCCTTACTCCACTTCCACACACAGTACAATGCCGAGATTCCCTGGGACACCATCGACATGGACTTCATGAACCTGAACCAGAGCGCCCACGGCGACATCGAGTTCGGACATATCTGCACCCGTATGCGCATCGCCCGCAAGGTGGTCTGCGGTTACTGGAAAGACGAGGAGGCTCAGAAGAAGATTGCCGTGTGGGCCCGCGTGGCTGCCGGTGTGGCTGATGCCAAGAACGTACGCTGCCTGATGTTCGGTATGAACATGAACAACGTGGCTGTGACCGACGGCGACCGTGTGGAGTTCGAACAGCGTCTCGGCTACCATGTGGACTACTACCCCGTCAGCTCGCTGATGGAATACTTCAAGAAGGTCACCGACAAAGAGGCCGACGAACTCGTTGAGGAGTACAAGAAGCTCTACACCATCAAGATTGACGAGAGTGGCGAAGAAGTCTATTGGGAAAAGGTCAAGAACTCCGCCAAGGCCGAGATTGCCCTGCGTCGCGTGCTGAAGGATGAGGGCGCCACAGCTTTCACCACCAACTTCGACGACCTGGGCGATGCTGATATCGATGCTCCAGACTTCTGTGGTTTCGACCAGATTCCCGGTCTGGCTTCGCAGCGCCTGATGGAAGAGGGCTACGGCTTCGGTGCCGAGGGCGACTGGAAGACCGCCTGCCTCTATCGTACCCTCTGGGTCATCCAGCAGGGCATGCCTATCGGTTGCTCGTTCCTCGAGGACTATACCCTGAACTTCGCCGGCAGCCAGTCGTCTTGCCTGCAGAGCCACATGCTCGAGATCTGTCCGCTGATCGCCAGCGACAAGCCCAAGCTCGAGGTACACTTCCTCGGCATCGGTATCCGCAAGCAGCAGACCGCCCGCCTCGTATTCACCTCGAAGACCGGACGTGGTATCAAGGCCACCGTCGTAGACCTCGGCAACCGCTTCCGCCTGATTTCTCAGGAGGTGGAGTGCATCGAGCCGAAGCCCATGCCCCATCTACCCGTGGCCAGCGCCCTCTGGGTGCCCCAGCCCACCTTCGAGATTGGTGCCGGAGCCTGGATCCTCGCCGGCGGTACCCACCACAGTGCTTTCTCCTACGACATCACCGAGGAGTACTGGGAGGACTTCGCTGAGATGGTCGGCATCGAGTATGTCAAGATCAACAAGCAAACGAACACCTACGACTTCAAGCAGCAGCTGCAGAACAACGAGATGTACTACATGCTGAACAAAGCGCTGAAATAACTGATAATTGACAATTGATAATTATGACCGCAAAACAGACAATCGAAGCAGGTAAGGCCATTCTCGGTATCGAGTTTGGCTCTACCCGCATCAAGGCCGTCCTCATCGACGAGGACAATAAGCCCATCGCACAGGGCTCTCACGAGTGGGAAAACCAGCTCGTCGACGGCCTGTGGACCTACTCCATCAAGGCCATTTGGTACGGACTTCAGGACTGCTATGCCGAACTCCGCAAGGACGTTCTGAAGCAGTACGACTGCGAGATCGAATCCCTCGCCGCTATCGGCTTTTCCGCCATGATGCACGGCTACATGGCTTTCAACGAGCAGCAGCAAATCCTCGTGCCCTTCCGCACATGGCGTAACACCAACACCGGCAAGGCTGCCGCCAAGCTCTCCGAACTCTTCAACTACAACATCCCCCTGCGTTGGAGCATCAGCCACCTCTATGAGGCGATTATCGACAACGAGGAGCACGTCGGCGACATCAAGTACCTGACCACCCTCGCAGGCTATGTCCACTGGCAGGTCACCGGTCAGTTCGTCCTCGGTGTGGGCGACGCATCGGGTATGATTCCCGTCGATCCCGCCACGAAGACCTACGATGCCGAGATGGTAAAGAAGTTTGACGAGCTCATCGCACCGAAGGGATTCTCTTGGAAGCTGCTCGACATCTTGCCCAAGTCGCTCAATGCTGGCGAGAACGCCGGATTCCTGACGCCGGAGGGAGCTAAGAAGCTCGATGTTTCCGGTCACCTGAAGGCCGGCATCCCCGTCTGTCCTCCCGAGGGCGACGCCGGCACAGGCATGGTGGCTACCAACGCCGTCAAACAGCGCACAGGTAACGTCTCCGCTGGCACCTCATCGTTCTCGATGATCGTGCTCGAGAAGCCGCTTAGCAAACCTTACGAGATGATCGATATGGTGACCACACCCGACGGTTCACTCGTGGCTATGGTGCACTGCAACAACTGCACCAGTGATATCAATGCCTGGGTGGGACTCTTTAAGGAATATCAGCAACTCCTTGGCATTAAGGTGGATATGAACGAGCTTTACGGCAAGCTCTTCAACAAGGCTCTTGAGGGAGAAGCTGACTGCGGCGGTCTGATGGCCTACAACTACGTCAGTGGTGAGCCTGTCACAGGTCTGGCCGAAGGTCGCCCACTCTTTGTCCGTTCTGCCAACGACAAGTTCAACCTTGCCAACTTCATGCGTGCCCAGCTCTACGGTGCCATTGGTGTGCTGAAGATCGGTAACGACATCCTGTTCAAAGACGAGATGATACGCGTAGATCGCATTACCGGTCACGGTGGTTACTTCAAGACACCCGGTGTCGGTCAGCGCATGCTGGCTGCAGCCCTCAACAGCCCCATCTCTGTGATGGAAACCGCTGGCGAAGGTGGAGCTTGGGGTATTGCCCTTCTGGCAGGATATGCCGTAAATAATCCTAACAAACTGAACCTTGCCGACTATCTCGAGAACGTTGTCTTCGCAGGTAACACAGGTGTGAGCATCGCTCCCACCGCCGAGGATGTCGCAGGCTTCGAGCGTTACATTGAGAACTACAAGCGCTGCCTCCCTATCGAGCAGAGCGCCGTCGACAACAAATAATCAGTCGGATAACCATAGTAAAAGGAAGTTCTTGGCTCGCCAAGGACTTCTTTTTTATATGGAGAAAGGTGGCTGGTTTCTCTGAGAAAGGTCTAACCTTTCTGCCAAAAAGGTTAGACCTTTCTAGACTCAACCGCATGGTCAATTTCGACAATACAAGGCTCCAGAACTGAGACATACCTCCTTCCCCTCCCTCACCCCTCCTCCCGCCTCGAAAAAAAAACATAAAAAATCATATCAAATTAGGGGCTTTCGGGAGTTTTTCATAACTTTGCAGCCGGAGAATCAGAATCAGCAAGATATGTACAAGATCAAGAAAAGGTTACGCAGGCTGTGGGTGGCCATGATGCTGACAGGCTATTGTTGTCTGTCGGCAACAGCCGCAGACCATAAAATCGTGGTCATCGCCGACCCGCACGCGATGCCTGCCTCGTTGCTGACAGACCCCGACAACCCCTACTGGACTGCGTATATCGAAGGAAGCAGGAAACTGATCGACTACAGTCAGTCGCTCTTCGACCAGGCGATAGCCGAAATAGCCATCATCAAACCCGAGCTGGTGCTGATAGTAGGTGACCTGACCAAGGACGGCGAACAGGACAGCCACGACTACATCAAAGAGAGACTCGACGAACTGAAGGCCGCCGGCATACAGACCTTGGTGATCCCCGGCAACCACGACATAGGACCCTCTGAAGACGCTATCGTCTTTGGCGAGATAACGACTGAGGCTCCCACCATCGACGCGGAAGATTTTGCGGCGCTCTATGCCGACTACGGCTATGGCGAGACCTCTGAACGCGAAGAGACATCGCTGACCTATGCCTGCGAACCCATAGACGGCTTGGTGGTCATAGGCATTGACACAGGCACGGAAGGCGAACTGTCGGAGACCACCCTGGAATGGGTGTGCGAGAAGGCCGCTGAAGCCCAAGCCGCCGGCAAGCAGGTGATCGCCATGATGCACCACCCCCTGATACCTCACATCACCGGAGGAGACACCTTCGTTGCATCGGTCTCTGTAACTGATTTCGCTTACGTGCGACATCGCTTGGCAGAGTCTGGCCTCAGCGTCGTCTTTACCGGTCATTTCCATATCTCTGACATCGCCAAGGACTGGAACGACGACCTCACAAAGACCATCTACGACGTCACCACGGGTGCCCTCTGCACCTATCCCTGCGACTACCGCATCGTGACACTCAACCCTGAGCTGACTTCGATGACCATCGAGACGGAGAGCATCACCTCTGCCGGCGCTCCGCTCGACGGCGATGAAGAGTTCAACACTTCCATCGCAAGGGATAGGCTCTACAGCGTCACCACATCTATCCTAAAGGATCAGATCATGGACCGGATATTGGGAGACGAGACGGGCACGCTGGCGGTGCTGATGGCGGCAACGGTGGCAGAGAACCTCGCACCCCGACTGGCCGAGGCCTACATCTATCATACTGAAGGTAACGAGCAAGAGAATCCGGATGCCCAGGAGCTGTTGTCGCAGCTTGATATGCTGCTCAGCTCCTATCCGACATTTCAGGATATGACCAACAGCATGCTGGAAGACAAGAGCAACTATGGCGACCCGGAGAGGGAAAATCAGACCGACGACCGCGCCCTGACCATCGCCCTGCCCAAGACAACTGCCATCAGCCTGGTGAACATGGATGCGACTGCCTTAGCCGACGACTGGCACTCGCTTGACGGACGAAAGCTGGAAGGCAAGCCGAGGAGAAAGGGCGTCTACGTGAATGGCGGCAAGAAGGTGGTTGTCAGATAGTATCGCGAAGTTTATATATAGAATCAACAAGCCCGCTCCTTTTTCAGGGAGCGGGCTTGTTGCGGTGCGTACGAGATTCGAACTCGTGACCTCCTGCGTGACAGGCAGGCATTCTAACCTACTGAACTAACGCACCAAACATTAAATTATACGCGTTATGAATGAAAAGAGGCGGTGCGTACGAGATTCGAACTCGTGACCTCCTGCGTGACAGGCAGGCATTCTAACCTACTGAACTAACGCACCAAAGAGCACTGCTATCTGTTTAGCGGGTGCAAAGGTATAAAGAAATTCCGAATTGGCAAAACATTTTCCGACTTTTTTTACCTCCGAAGCTAAAAAACATTCAAAAGAGTCGTTGCACGAGCCATGCATCGTGGTAACTGTCGCCATCGCAGAGCCAGTCGGGCATACGCACGGCAGCAGAAAAGCCCGCCTTGCGGAAGAGGGCAAGCGAGGCCTCATTATGCACATCGACATAGGCATAGAGCTGGTGGAGGTGGAGCACACGGCGGGCATAGTCGCACAGCTGCTGGAGGGCGCTGGTGGCATAACCCTTCCGGCGATGCTCGTTGAGAATGATCAGTCCCACCTCAGCCCGGCGGTTAGAGGGGTCGAAGTTCACAAGGTCGGCAATACCAACAGTCTGCCCTTCTTGATTGTCGACCATAAGGCGCGCCTGACGGTCGGTATAGATATCGGCTGTGGCATGGGCCACATAGTCGTGGAGCAGGTAGCGGGAATATGGTACGTTGGAGGTGCCGATGTTCCAGAGCGCCGTGTCGTTCTCGATGCGGTAGAGCAAGTCGAGGTCTTCGGGCTCAATGGCGCGTAAGTTGACAGTTGACAGTTCTTGCGTCCCGTTGGTAGCAAGCGGCCTTTGGTCGAGCGGACAGTTGGTAGTCATAGGTGGAGCTTTTTGCGGAGGAGGTCGATGAGGGCGATGAAAGCGCAGAAATAGATGGCGACCTTCACCGGGAAGGTGTAGAGAAAGCTGAAGTGGCTGTAGTGCTTGCGGAAGAAGATGAGCATGGCCTGGTAGAAGTTGTGGACGTAGCGATAGTCGGACTTGTAGGTCGATTTTCCCTTGAAGTGAGTGATCTCAAAGGGCAGATACCAGTTCTGCCAGCCGCCCTTGAGCAGGCGATAGGAGAGATCGATGTCCTCACCGTACATAAAGAAGTCCTCGTCGAGGAGGCCTATCTGGTCGAGGGCCTTGCGGCGCAACATGCAGAAGGCTCCGCTTATGACTTCGATACGCCCGGGCTGATCCCACGGCAGATGGCTCATGTAGTAGCGTTTCGTGAAGCCGAGCATCTTCAAAGCCGAGACCCATGGTGTGGGCAGCGCACGGCGCGACTCGGGAGCAAGTGTGCCGTCTTCGTTGTGCATCATCACCCCTGCCCCACCCGCCTCGGGATGGGCATCCATGAAGTCAAGTACACCGCGGAGCGTCGGCTCTTCGACAATGGTGTCGGGATTGAGCAGCAGCACGTAGTCAGACTGTGACTGCCGGATGGCCAGGTTATTGGCACGGGCAAAGCCCATGTTCTCGGTGTTGGCGATAAGCCTCACCCAAGGATAGTCACGCTTCAGGACTTCGACGCTGTCGTCATGCGAACAGTTGTCGACCACCCAAACCTCGCCCTCGATGCCCTCAAGGGCTTTCCGTACGCTCTGGAGACATTGTTCCAGATAACTACGCACATTGTAGCTGACGATGACAATAGCGAGTTTATTCATTGACCATTGAACATTATTCATTGACTTCACTTTCGCAGCGGCTCAGGGAGGGATATACGAACGGCAGGCAGAGCAGGAGAATGATGCCCAGATAGCCGAACGTTGGGATCATATACATATAATATAAATAGGTGTTGCATATCATCGGCACCTCGAGTATTGCGAGCCTCAGGAGGCCCCACTGCTGCATGGCAGGCGCCTTGCGGCTGACTAGATCGGCATGGATCTTACGGAACTTGAACAGCCGAAGCCCCAGAAAGGCAGCGCCTAGCGACGTCAGTTCCATGATGGTGGCTGCCACGAACTCCGTCTGCTTGCTGCCGGCCAGCACACCCTTCTCTAGAACGTCACACTCATAGAGGATGACGATGACCAACGCCAGGACTATCAACACGAAATAAATCACAGTGAGTTGCTTGCTAACTTTCTTCATATTATTTCTCTTCAAATAGTGTACGGTTCATGATGGAGCGGCCGAGGGTGACCTCGTCGGTGTACTCCAGTTCGTTGCCTACGGCCACACCGCGGGCGATGACGCTCACCTTGACGCCTGTAGGCGCCAGTTTGCGGTAGAGGTAGAAATTGGTGGTGTCGCCCTCCATCGTAGGACTGAGGGCAAGGATGACCTCTCGGATATTTCCTTCAGCCACACGGGCCACGAGCGACTCGGCCTCGATGTCGGAGGGGCCTATGCCGTCCATGGGTGAGATGATGCCGCCGAGCACATGATAGAGCCCATGGAACTGCTGGGTATTCTCGATAGCCATCACATCCTGGATGTTCTCCACCACGCAGACCGTCGAAGCGTCGCGCCTCGGGTCGGCACAGATGGGACAGGTGTCGCTATCGCTGATGTTATGGCACACGTGGCAGTACTTCACCTCGTTCTTCAGGCGACTAACGGCATCGGCAAACTGCTCCACATCGGCATGGTCCTGACGGAGCATCCAGAGCACGAGGCGCAAGGCGGTCTTGCGGCCGATACCAGGAAGTTTAGCAAACTCCGATACCGCGCGTTCCAACAGCTGGGAGGGATATTGTTGAGCGATCATCTTTTCTTGTTTACAGTTTACGGTTTACAGATGATTACATTATTTCACTAAGTTCGAGCCAGCGGAGGGATTTCTCGTCGAGCTCGTCGTTGAGAATAGGCAGGCGCTTGCTCATGGCGGTGATTTCGTCGACGGAGGTCGTACCGCCGCAGAGGGCTTCTTCGATGCGCCTCTTCTCGGCTTCAAGGGCAGCGATATCAAGTTCAAGCTGCTCGAACTCTCGCTTTTCCTTGTAGGTTATCTTTCTTTTAGAGGTAAGAGGTTGAGAGGTAAGAGATGTGTCAGAGGCAGAATCTGCAGTTCCCTTTGTGGTTTTATTCTCACTCTTTTGTGGTATATTCTCACCTCTTACATCTTTCCACTCACCTCTTGAAAACTCCCTATACTGCGTATAATTCCCCGGGAAGTCCTGAATCTCACCGCCACCCTTGAAGACCAGGAGATGGTCGACCACCTTGTCCATGAAATAACGGTCGTGGCTGACAACGATGACGCAGCCCGGTAAATCCTGCAGGTATTCCTCAAGAATCTGCAGGGTGACGATGTCGAGGTCGTTGGTGGGCTCGTCGAGCACGAGGAAGTTGGGGTTCTTCATCAGCACCGTACAGAGGTAGAGCTTACGCCGTTCACCGCCGCTGAGCTTGTAGACATAGTTGTGCTGTTGTTCGGGGGTAAAGAGGAAGTGCTGGAGGAACTGCGAAGCCGTCAAGTGCTTACCACCGCCCATGTCGATGTACTCAGCGATGTCCTTCACTACGTCGATTACCTTCTGCTGTTCGTCGAACTGCAGGCCCTCCTGAGAGAAGTAGCCGAAGCGCACGGTATCGCCAATATCGAAGCGCCCGCTGTCGGGAGGCACCTGACCAAGCAGCAATTTAATAAATGTACTCTTGCCCGTGCCGTTATTACCCACAATGCCCATCTTCTCAAAGCGGGAGAAGTTATAGTAGAAGTCCTTCAGGATCACCTTGTCATCAAAAGCCTTCGACACATACTGACACTCAAAGATCTTAGAACCGATATAGACATTGCGCGACTTCAGACGTACCTGCCGTTCCTCGATGCGCTGCTTAGCGATGCGTTCCAACTCATAGAAGGCTTCCTCGCGATAACGGGCCTTATGGCCCCGGGCCTGAGGCATGCGCCGCATCCACTCCAATTCTGTGCGGTAGAGGTTGTTGGCGCGGGCTATCTCCGCCCGACGGTTGTCGATACGCTCCTGACGCTTTTCGAGATAGTAGCTATAGTTGCCGCGATAGGTGTAGATGGTCTGGTCGTCGAGTTCGAGGATCACGCTGCACACGCGGTCGAGAAAGAAACGGTCGTGGGTGACCATGAGCAAAGTCTTGTTGCCCCGGTTCAGAAAACCTTCGAGCCATTCAATCATCTCAAGGTCGAGGTGGTTGGTAGGCTCGTCAAGGATCAGGAGGTCTGGTTCGGTGATGAGCACGTTGGCCAGGGCCACGCGTTTCTGCTGTCCGCCGGAGAGCTGGCCCATGGGCTGCTGCAGGTCGCGGATCTTCAATTGAGTCAGGATCTGTTTGGCCTTCAAAACTTTCTCCTCGTCCCCCTTGTGGTTGAAGCAAGCATCTAGCACACTCTCTTCAGGATCGAAGACAGGCGACTGTTCCAGCATGCCTACCCGCAAGTCACGACGGAAGATAATCTCACCGGCATCGTATCCCTCTTCGCCGGAGAGGATGGATAGCAACGTCGACTTACCCGTGCCGTTCTTGGCAATCAGTCCCACCTTTTGCCCTTCGGCGATAGAGAAACTGATGTCGCTGAACAATACAAGCGAACCAAACGACTTCGTCAGTTGCTGTACGTCTAAGTACGGAGTGTCTTTTGCCATTCTCTTTATTTCACTTCCTTATTAATTTGTTCAATATAATCCAGCACTTCATCACGCCCCTGACGCTTCTCTGCCGAGGTGACAAACATGGGGGGCAGCTCTTCCCACGTCTCAAGCAGTACCTTCTTATAAGCCTCCACACTGGCAGAGACCTTCGCTGCAGACAGCTTATCGGCCTTGGTGAACACGATGGAAAAAGGCACAGACGACAATCCGAGCCACTCGATGAACTCCTGGTCGATCTTCTGGGCCTCCAGCCGGATATCCACCAGCACAAACACGTTAACAAGCTGCTCACGTTGCAGGATATAGCCGCGGATCATCTGGTCCAGCTTCTCAATCTCCTTCTTCGAACGCTTCGCATAGCCGTAGCCGGGCAGGTCGACGAGATACCAATCGTTGTTGATAATGAAATGGTTGATCAACAGGGTCTTTCCCGGGGTCGCCGACGTCTTCGCCAGCTTCTTGTTGTTCGTGAGCATATTGATCAAGCTCGACTTGCCCACATTCGACCTTCCGATGAAGGCATACTCGGGTTTGTTGTCTGCCGGACACATCGACACCATTGGGGCGCTGAGGGTGAATTCTGCTTTCTTTATTTCCATCATTCTATCATTTTGGGTGCAAAGGTACAACTTTTTTTAGATTTATTTGGTGATTTCAGAAATAATCCGTAACTTTGCACCGTTTTTCAGAATTGTGCTTACGTCCGTCAAGCACTTTCCTATCTCAAGTTCAAATTCCACATCAGAATTTACACCTTATAATATTATGTATACAAAAGAACAATTAGAAGCCATGGAGATACCCGAGCTGATGGGTATTGCCAAAGAATTAGGTGTCGAAGTCTCACAGAATAGTGAGCTGTCTGACGTTATCTACGCCATCATCGACAAGGCAGCTGAGAGCGCTGCCTCGGAGGGCGGTGAGACGACGAAGAGAAAACGTACACGCATCACCAAGAAAGATACAAGCAAAGTATATACCGTCAAAGGCAAGGACGGTGAGAACTTGGACACGAAGAGTAACCGCACGAAACCCCGTGAAGTACCGTCGCTGTTCAGCGACCTGCCTCCTGTGCAGCCTGAGGAACCCGTAGCAGAGGCAGAGGAAGCCCCTGTCGCAGAAGAGGCTCCCAAACGCCGGGGCCGTAAGACGAAGGCCGAGAAGGCAGCTGAGGAAGCTGCCAAGGCTGCCCAAGAGGCCGCCCAAGAAGCAGAACAGGCTGAGATAGCCGAGGTGCCTGAGGCTGCCGCGTTGGAAAGCATCGTACCTGAGGCTGCCGACTTCATCCCTGAGGGTGATGTCGATACTGCCGATGCGGTGCAGAAGCTGCGTGAGAAGATGGCCAGCCGTCAGGAAGAGGTGGTTGCCGACGGTGTCGACGAAAACGGCGTATGGATGGGTGATCCGGGAGACGGAACTGATTTTATCACCGTCGTCGATATTCCCATCGAGGACAATGGTGCCATCCCCACGCTCGACATGTTCGACCGTCCCACCACCAACCAGATGCAGAATCAGGAGCCTGTCTACAACACGAAAGAGGCTGCCCCCTCGAAATACGACTTTGCCGACATCATCACCGCCAACGGTGTGCTGGAGTGCCTGTCTGACGGCTATGGATTCCTCCGCAGCTCAGACTACAACTATCTCTCTTCGCCCGATGATGTGTATGTATCGCCCCAGCAGATCAAGAAGTACAGCCTGAAGACCGGCGATGTCGTGGAATGCACCGTCCGTCCGCCTCATGAGAACGAGAAGTACTTCGCCATGTGCGACGTGAAGTTTATCAACGGACGCGATCCGCAGGAGGTGCGCGACAGAGTATCCTTCGAGCACCTGACACCACTCTTCCCCGAGGAGAAGTTCACCCTCTGCGGTGACAAGGCCACCACGAACCCCAGTGTGCGCATCGTGGATCTCTTCTCACCCATCGGTAAAGGTCAGCGTGCGCTCATCGTAGCCCAGCCCAAGACCGGTAAGACCGTGCTGATGAAGGATATTGCCAACGCCATCGCCGCCAACCATCCCGAGGCCTACATCATGATGCTGCTCATCGACGAGCGTCCTGAGGAAGTCACCGACATGTCGCGTACCGTCAATGCCGAGGTGATTGCCTCTACCTTCGACGAGCCTGCCGACCGTCATGTGAAGATTGCAGGTATCGTGCTCGAGAAGGCTAAGCGCATGGTGGAATGCGGACACGACGTCGTTATCTTCCTCGACTCTATTACTCGTCTGGCACGTGCCTACAACACCTCGCAGCCGGCATCGGGAAAGGTGCTCACTGGTGGTGTCGACGCCAATGCCCTGCAGAAGCCCAAGCGCTTCTTCGGTGCTGCCCGAAACATTGAGGGTGGCGGTTCGCTCACCATCATTGCCACGGCACTCGTAGACACCGGTTCGAAGATGGATGAGGTGATCTTCGAGGAATTCAAGGGAACAGGAAACTCCGAAATACAGCTCAACCGTTCGCTGTCGAACAAGCGTATCTTCCCGGCTATCGACCTGGTGCTCTCGTCTACACGCCGCGACGACTTGCTGCACGACGAGACAACCCTCAACCGCATGTGGATCATGCGCAAGTACATCGCCGAGATGAATCCTGTGGAGGCAATGAACGCCATCCGCGACCGTCTCGTCATGACCCACGACAACGAGGAGTTCCTCATGTCGATGAACGGATAAAGAAAAAATTGATTCCTAAATACGAACAGATAGGGCAAGCCTATCTGTTTTTGTTTCTCATAAACCAGCCATGAGTGAACTGGTAGGCACCCAGAGCGACAATCACAAGCAGGAGGGCTGTAACCTGCACTTGGTGAGAACATCCGTTGAACAGGCTGATACCCAGTCCGAGACCAACGGCGATGCCACTCTCCCAACCTAACATAAACGTACTCTGCGACGTACCGCGCTGACAATGACGGCTCAGTTTGATAAAGAACAGCTGAAAGCGTGACCCTATCAGTCCCATACCCATACCAATGAATATAGGAGCTGCATAAACAACGACATGCACATCGTTTCGCGTAAACTGCATCAGCAGGGCAGCACCCATCAGAAGGAGGCCAGAGACGACCTCACTCTTCAGTTCCGCATCCCGGAACACGAAGTGCCAGCTCAGTAGGGCCAGAAGGAATCCGATCAGCATCATCGCATAGAAGGATATAGTCAGCGGAAGCGACAGCAGCAGACCAAAGGCCAGGGTGACCAGCAAGAGGTTCAGCATCAGGGGGAATCCGTGAGGCAGGAAGAAACGGTCGAGGCTGACCAATGTGATATCATCAGCCGGCGTACGGAAGGGGAACCTCACCATCAGTACAAGTACCAAGCTGACTATCGAGCAACCGCCTGCCATCAGGAAGACAGTACTGAAATCGGCATAACGCAGCACCAACAGTCCGGCAACCGGTCCTAAGGCAAGGGCCATACGACCGAACCAGGCTGAGGCAAAGTTAGCCTCCGTGCGCTGGAAACTCTCACAGGTATCAATAATCAGCGTACTGCTAAGCACCATCTGCGACAGTCCGAAGGTCGCCCCCATGGCAAAGCGCAGCAACAACAATAACGACAGATCAATAAACTGATACCGCAGGCTATCAAGATAAAAGAACATCAGCAGCAATGCCGCCAACGCAGCCATCGAGACAATACATACCAGGTTGCGTCGGTAGTACTGAACGAGAAAACTCACAAAAGAGCCCAAGGCAAACAGCCCCACACCATAGACAGCCATCACCAGACCAGCTTCCATGCTGGTGAGATTCTGGTCAGCCATCAGCCATTGAGGTAGCGTCGGCAGGAGCATGCATGTCGACATCGACAAAAGGAACTCGGAAATAGCCAGCAGCCAGAACTCGTACTGCCACAGACGGATATGTACAGAAGTATTTTGGGCGTTCATGGCATCAAGGTTTAAGAAAGTTCACTCGCATCTTGAAACATGGACTGAAGGCTGTCGAACGTCATACCTTCATAGTCGGTCGTCTGATAATCCGAGAGCGGAGAGATCGCTTCCACGGAATTGGTCGTTGCCAATCCTACGACCATCATTCCTGCAGCCTTTCCTGCACGGAGTCCATTGAAGCTATCCTCAAATACGATACACTCATTATATTGAGCACCAAGCCTTTGCGCTGCCTTTAGATAGCAGTCCGGATCAGGCTTGCTACGATCAAAATCCTCTGATGTCAGGATGGCGTCGAAGAGTGATTGGAAGACGGGCTGGTGACGGTACACGCTTTCCATCTTAGGAAGGTTTGAGCTGGTCACCACGGCGGTCTTCACCCCATGGGCATGCAACGAAACAATGAGCTCCTTGAAGCCAGCGATGAAGTCGTAGTGCATCTGCTGCTCATAGTCGTTCAGTCTGCTGGTGATGCTGTCGCGCTCTGCCAGCAAGGGGCCGTTGAACCAACGGTCGTATATCTGTGTCAGCGTCTGGCCCTTGATCTCATGCTCAAGCCCGGGATGCTCGGGATGGTACTGCCGGCAGATACTGCCCCAGAACACCGTATATTGCGGCTCCGTGTCAAACACCACACCATCAAGGTCGAAAAGAGCCGCCTTCAAGTTTCTCTGTTCCATAAGAGTTCAAATTTGGCTGCAAAATTAATGATTTTCCCTGAGAAATTTGTTCTTTTCCAAATTTAAGTGTAAATTTGCACAGGAATTCATGATTTAAATAAAAAATGTATCAGCACAAAATTCACATCATTGCCGCAGCATTACTGTTATGCGCCTGTGGAGAGACAGAAGAGACTGTCACGTTCGAAACCGTCACAGCCGAGAAGATCGCCGCCCTCAGTAGCGACTCCATTCCGCCCACTTGTAGTGTGACCATCCGTCTGGAACAGGCAACAGCCAAGAGTGGACGTCCGGGAGAGATTATCAACTCCACAGTCGCCAGTCGCCTCTTCAACCGTGGTGACGATGGTTTGAAAGATGCGGCACAGGCATTTGCCGACGAATACGCCGCCAACTACATCAAGAACCTGAAGTTACTCTATAACCAAGATAAATCAGATACGACGAAACTTGTCTGGTACTATTATCATTATATTATTAATTCCAGGACCCAAACCGGCAGCAAAGGAACTCTGGTCTATCTCACCGACATCAACTACCGTGAAGGCGGAGCCCATGCCATCAGCCTGCAGGTCATCATGAACTTCGAGGAAAAGACAGGTCGGTTGCTGACTCTCAGCGACATCTTCGTCGCCGGCTATGAACCACAGCTCAAGAATCTTCTCCTCAATGCCCTGAAAGAGAAAACCGGTCTGTCCACCAATCAGGCCCTCCATAGTCAAGGGTATCTACGTTCTACAGACCTATACGTGCCGGAGAACTTCATCCTCTCCGATACCGCCATCACCTTCGTCTACAATCCCGACGAGATTGCCCCCTACTCCGTCGGCAGCATCGAGCTCACCATCGGCATGGAGGCACTTGAACCGCTGTTGAAGACATCCTTTGAGCACTAATCCCTATGCAGGCAGACATCATACAGACCAACTTCCCCGACCTCAGCGAGCGCCAGCGCGAGCAGATAGAGGCCCTCGACGAGCTCTACCACGAGTGGAACGCGAAGATCAACGTCATCTCCCGCAAGGACATCGACCAGCTCTATGAGCACCATGTGCTCCACTCGCTGGCCATTGCCAAGGTGATCCGTTTCCGTCCAGGCACCCACATCCTCGACTTCGGAACCGGCGGCGGCTTCCCAGGCATTCCCCTGGCCATTCTCTTCCCCGAGTGCGAGTTCCACCTCATCGACGGTACGGGCAAGAAAATCCGCGTAGCCCAAGAAGTGAGCCAAGCCATTGGTCTTACCAACTGCCATCCCAAGCACATGAGGGGGGAGGACGAGAAAGGACAGTATGACTTCGTGGTCAGCCGGGCCGTCATGCCCCTGCCCGACCTGGTGAAGATCGTCCGCAAGAACATTGCCCGTCCCCAGAAGAATGCCCTGCCCAACGGTATCCTTTGTCTTAAGGGCGGCGACCTTCAGGCCGAGACACAGCCCTTCCGCAACATCGTCGACACAACGGAGATCAGCACCTTCTTCCGCGAAGACTGGTTCCGTCAGAAATACGTGATCTACCTCCCCGTCAAATCGTAAATCATCAACCCCCAACTGTCATGTTTTCCATCAAGACTTTCCCATTCAACCTGCTTCAGGAGAACACCTACGTCGTGAGCGACGATACGCTCGACTGTATCATCATCGACTGCGGCGCCTACTACGACGACGAGCGCAAGGCCATCGTCGACTATATCACCAGTCAGGGGCTGCGACCCTGTCGCCTCCTGGCCACACACGGCCATTGGGACCACAACCTTGGCATCGACACTATCTACCAGACCTACGGTTTACAGGTGGAGGCAGCCAAGGAAGACGAGTTCATCATCACCGACATCCCCCGCAACTTCCAGAGCATCATCGGTGCTCCCCTCCGTAGGGAATATCCTCCCGGAGGCCGTTTCTTCGCCCCCAACGAGGTCATCCGCTTTGGCAACCACAGCCTGCAGGTGCTGAAGACACCCGGCCACTCGCCCGGCAGCGTTGTCTTCTACTGTGCCGAGGAGCACACGGCCTTCACCGGCGATACCCTGTTCCGCATGAGCGTCGGCCGCACCGACTTTGAGGGCGGCAGCTATGAAGACCTGATGAGCAGCCTCGCCAACGTTCTGGCGAAGCTTCCCGACGATACCACCATCCTTCCCGGCCACGGTCCACAATCGACCATCGGCTACGAGAAGAAATACAATCCCTACATGGTTTGATGCCATTTAATGAATTTACTTTACACTTGGAATTATCGGACTGTAAACTCGGACTTTAGATAGACTAAAAGGGGAGTTTACTTAGCCTAAACTCCGACTTTACTTAGCCTAAAGTCCCATTTTACCCAGCTTAAAATCCGGGCTTCACAAGTGATTGTGTATCAATTAGATACAAGCACGTTTGGATTAAGTATGATGTTATGAAATAAAATTACAAAGCTTTCACCTTGTCAAAGCCGTTTGATACGGATACGGTACTTGTCAGTCAGGATAATCTGCATCACACGGGGCAAGGCTAAACGAGAAGAGGTGTCCGATGCCGATAAAGCCGTGCTGGCCATTTCAATGGCTACATGGCCCATCGTGCGGCGGAGGTTGATCTCGACACACGGATGAATCAGGAAACCTTCGGCGCCGGGTTTCGAGAGAATCATCATATCAACCCCCAGCGGCCCCGTGTAGCTACGGCCTATGACACAGCTGAGCGCATCCGTCACCATTGCACGAACATCATCCATCAAACCCGCTGACACATAACGGCTTATCATCTCTCGCTTATCTTCTTCCATAGCGATAATATTACCCGTATAGGCCCCATTGTGAGTCTCGAAGAGCGAGAGGCCCAGATAGCGCATCCGGCCATCGGGCAAAGCCTCGAACTCCATCCCGAAATCCTTAACCTTCGGATAGTACGGCTCGACCATCACAGAGCCCTGCAGGGCAATGACATTCCTGAGCCAGCCACGATGGAAGTCGGAGAGCTCGCCGTCGACGAAGCGCACCCCGCGCCCACTGCTGCTCCAGGGTGCCTTGACGACCAGCCGTCGATGACGGGCGACACAGCTCTCAACCTCCTCGATGGAAGTCGCCTTGACGGGGTTGTAGAGGTAAGAGGATTGAGGATCAAGGAAGGATATCAGCCGATGCAGCACCTCGGCCGCATAGCGACGATGGGAACACTCACGGACGGCCGCTATCACAGCCTCATCGGCACAAGCATCTGGACTGACGCCATAGCGCACGAGGGCGGCTCGCAAGGCCAGGTCCCAACCCCAGGGCTCCACACGGTCGATAGTGAGATGCGGCAAAACGGACTTGTCGACAAACCGCTTGGGCATGCCTCCTACCCTCGCCCGCAGACGGCCATAGGCCCGCCGCGCCTGTTCTACGTTCTCCACCAGCACGCAGTCGTCCTCACCAGCCCATAAAGCCGGCAGATAGCCGAGGTCGGCCCTCAGCTTGCGCCCGGCATGCGGGGCGGTGAAATTGCCCAGGCCGGAAGCCAGAGCAAGGTCGTGTTCAGGGTTAAATATATGTAATATCATCCGTTTTTGCCACAAAGGTAACCAATATTTTTATCTTTTTTGCCTTTTTATTTTGTAATCTCACATAATTAGCTTATTTTTGCACCAAAAGAAACAAATAAATCACATTATGCCAACAAAAATCCTCAGTGTAGACGATGAAAACGATCTCGAATTGCTCTTGACGCAATATTTCAGAAGGAAGATCAGAAAGGGAGAATACGAGTTCGATTTCGCACACAACGGTCTTGAAGCATTGACAATGCTTCTGAAGAAAAAGGACTATGACATTATACTCTCTGATATCAACATGCCAGAGATGGACGGGCTGACGCTGCTGACGAAGATCAACGAAATGCAGAACCCAGCCTTGAAGTGTATCATGGTAAGTGCCTATGGGGACATGGGCAACATCCGTCAGGCGATGAATAACGGGGCGTTCGATTTCGCCACGAAGCCCATAGACCTGGATGACTTGAGCGTAACCATTGAGAAAGCGATCGAACAGATTACTTATATCAAAAAGATGCAGATGGAGCACAATGAGTTGGAGGGGATCAAGGGTGACCTGGCGGTGGCTCGGGAGATACAGCAGGCTATATTGCCGCGTATTTTTCCGCCCTTCCCGGAAAACGCAGAGGTACTGGACATTGCTGCATCGATGAATGCCGCCAAGGACGTGGGAGGAGATTTCTACGATTTTTTCCGTATCGATGATGACCACATCGGGTTCGTGATTGCAGACGTCAGCGGAAAAGGCGTACCGGCAGCTATCTTCATGGCCGTCAGTCGGACGCTGATCAGGGCAACGGGCATCAGGGGAGTCAGCGCTTCGGAGTGTATGACATACTCTAACGGTCTGCTGGCCCAGGAGTCGGCTAACTGTATGTTCGTAACCGTCTTCTATGGCATCTACAATATCAAGACAGGTGAGGTGAGATACACGAATGCAGGCCACAATCCGCCCTACTTGATGAAGACAGACGGCAACATCATTCAACTACCCTTGTCGAAGAATTTAGTGGTGGGCGTGATGGATGATTTCGAATTCACAGAGGAAACGCTCACGTTGGAACCTGGCGATACGCTGTTGCTCTATACCGACGGTGTGACAGAGGCTTTTAACTCTCATGAAGAGGACTTCGGAGAGAAAAGGCTTGAAGAGACGCTCAGCAAGCTGACTCAAAAATCCTGTCAGGAAATCGTCGACGGCGTGAAGTCGGATGTATCGGCCTTTGTCGGCGAGACAGAGCAGAGTGATGACATCACGCTGTTGGCACTGAAGAGAGTATAAAGCGAATCATCAAGGATGAGAAGGCGAGAGATCACGGCGTATTGTGCGGGACTGCTGTTGGCGGGATTAGCGGCCATAGGACTCTGGAACTGGCAGGAGGAACACCGGCGTGTAAAGTCGTTGGAGGACATCGTGGCGGAACTACAACGGCGCGAGAAACGCTCGGCTGTGGATCGGAGCATCAGCAAGCAGATGGAGGAGATCGCCTTTGAACAGAAAATCATCTCTGACGAACAGCGTGAGCATGCACTGCAGCAGACACGCGTGGCGAACGAGATGAGGGAACAGTCGGAGCGGGAGCGGCAGAATGCGCTCACAGCTGAGCGCAATGCGGTGGCCTCGGAAAAGAGGGCTCTCGAAGCATCGGCACAGGCCGAGAGGGAACGACTGATGGCTGAGCACCAGCGTATCCAGGCAGAGATGGCAAAGCGGGTGGCAGATACGTTGAGTTACATCGCACTTGGACGCTCGTTGGGATCCATTTCTACCATACAATATCAGGCAGGAAACGATGACATCGCCAACATGCTAAGCTATGCCGCTTATCTCTACACATCAAGGTATCATGGTGACATCTATACACCAGCCGTATTCCAGTCGCTGATGCAGTCGAGCAAGAGTATGACAACATGGTCGGAGCATACCGGGGCGGTGATGAATCTGGAATACATGCCAGGAAAGAACAATACGCTGGTAAGTGTGAGCAACTATGGCGAGATACTACTGACCGAAAGAAAGGGGAAAGTGCTGGACACTAAAGTGCTGTTCAGAAACAGCACATACGACTTCCGTGACGTGCTTGTCGACCAGAAGACAGAAACCATTTATGCCGTCAGCCGGACGGGGCACCTGGTGGTCGTCAAGAATGACTTGAAGACCGTGAAGACCGTTACTCTCGACAACATGGTTCATCCCATGCGACTGCATGACCTAAACGAAAAGAGCCTGCTGGTGATTGGCGAGCAAAGCATCGGGCTGTTCGACCTGAAACGAAACATCCTCGTTAAGACAAAGATGCTGCCGTTCCGAGTCATCATGGGATCAAGGAAAAGTAAGTTGCCTTTGCTCTTCGACGACAAAGGACAGATGCATCTGGTAACGGGACTTGAAAATATCAGTACGGAGCAGGTACCGGTGAGCGGAAAAGTGACAGCCTACTGCGAATCGAAGAATACCGGGGTGGAAGCCTACGGCATGAACGACGGTACGATCTGGCTGGTATATCAAAACGGAAAGACGCAGAAACTGTTAGGGCATCGCTCACGTATCTCAAAGATGAAGCTGAACGGCAGACGACTGTTCTCGGCGAGTTACGACGGCAGGGTGAACCTCTGGATCACCGACAATGAGAAACAGGAGCCCATGACTCTCCTGGATAACAACAACTGGATCATGCACTTCAACTTCGATTCGACCAAGAACACATTCTGGATGGGCGATGTGAAAGGCAACCTGACAGCCGTCAACATCTCGGTAACGGAAATGATTGAGGAGGTCAAAAAGAAACTGAAACGCAACCTGACGACTGACGAATGGCAGTACTATATCGGGAAAGATGTGCCTTATGAAAAATTTGTGGAATGAGGAAAGTTGATTATTTCAATAGAATGATGTCGTTGTTTCATTTTAGGAAGCATGACTACCGTACATGGGCTTGCATGGTCATCATCATTGCTCATGTCTCATTCCTGATTCCCTATGCCGACGGACAGGGACTTCCCTTCCTGAAGAACTACACGGCCAACGACTATCATGCCCATAGTCGTAACTTCGACATTGAAGTGGGTGAGCACGGATTCATCTATGTGGCCAATTTTGAGGGACTGATATACTTTGACGGTGCCAGATGGCATACCATCCATACGCCTGGCATTACCCGTGTCACCGTGGTTAAGCGTGACAAGAACAACACCATCTGGGCAGGAGGATACAACTATTTCGGCAAAATCATAAAGAAAGCAAACGGTGATGTCTGTCTGCAACGGGTAGGCGATGACAAACTGTTCCGTGGCGAAGTGCTGGAGATTATGGAAAAAGGTGATGAACTATGCTTTGCCGTCAACAATGGTTATGTCTATAAGGTAGAAGATGACAAGGTATCAGTGAAGGCGAAGACCAATAGCGAAGCCTATAGCCTTGGACTGTCGGATGTCATAAACACCGAAGAATTGGAACAAGGCAACCAGATGGTCGTCTTGGAGGACGTCACTCAAGAAATACCAGTGGGTAACGGCCAGAAAGTCATCGTGAAGAGAGGCTGCGGTCTGACTGTGGCCGATGACAACGGAAACGAGCTGTACACGATCACCGAGGAAAACGGCCTATGCTCAAACAATGTGGTTTGGGTGGTCAACGACAACCGTGGACTGATTTGGGGTGCCACCGACGACGGTGTGTTCTCAATAGCCCTTCCGTCGGCCTACTCCCGTTTTACCAAAAACGAGGGACTGACAGGTGAAGTGATGGCTATCGGTGACTTCAACGGCAGAAAGTATGTAGGAACCAACCACGGACTATTCCGACAGGTGGGAATGTCTTTCGTAAAAACTGGTGTAGACTATGCCTGCTGGAGTATCGTAAACATTCCACAGGGACTGTTGGCTGCAACTGCTAATGGCATCTACCGCATAATGGCTGACGGTAGTATCAGGCAACAGACCACTTCAAGTACAACCACACTGATGGTAGATGATAACCTACTCTACAGCGGAGAAATGGATGGTCTCTATCTGACCAACCTGACAGATAACAACCGGAAGAAGATATGCGATTTTGAAAAAATTTCCAAGGTCTTTAAAGACAGCCAGGGAACCATATGGATACAGAACATGTATGGGCAAGTATGGAGCAAGAAAGTATCAGAAGACCATTTCAAACCATCGGGAAGCGACAAGGAGGGAGAAACCGTAGCAACACTCGTACAGACAGAAGGACAGGTATATACCGTCAGTGCGGAGACCACAGAGCCATTCCCCTACCCTCAGTTCTCTTACTATGACAACAGCGGTGTGACCTGGCTGACGAACAATGAAGGTAAAGGACTCTATAGATGGAAAGGTGGTAAGAAGCAAGACGAATACGAACAACTGGTCTATCCCTTAAAAAATGTGGTCATCCGCTCGATGTACATCCATAAGGACGAGATATGGTTTGGCCATGATAATGGCTTTACCCTGATTAACGTCAACGTCAAAGATCCGGCTTTAGAGACTACACCTCGCCTGCTAGTACGTAATATTATCCTAGGGAGCGACAGCATCCTCTGGGGCGGATACGGGAAAGCACCTGAAGCATTGCCGATTATAGGAACAGAATACCGTAATATAACATTCACTTTCTCTCTTGATCATGAGCCTATCTTCGCCCCAACCCTCTATCGCTATCAACTGGATGACGGTGGATGGAGTGCCTGGAACACAGACCACGATGCTGAATTCGTCAATCTGCCATATGGTTCATATACCTTCAAAGTACAGGCACAAGATGCTTTCGGAAGACTGTCGGATATTACGGCCATCAGTTTCAGGATTTCCTATCCTTTCTATATGCGGTGGTATATGCTGATCATCTACCTGTTATTAATAGGCCTGTTGTTCTACCTCATCATCCAACTGAGATTGAGGAGACTGGAGCGTGACAAGATGATGCTGGAGAAGGTGGTGCAGGAGCGTACTGCCGAAGTGGTACAGCAGAAAGACGAGATTGAGGAGAAATCGAGAAGTCTGGAAAAAGCCCTCGACGAATTGGGCCAGGCCCAGCACGAGCTCATCAGGCAGGAGAAGATGGCCACCGTGGGTAAACTGACGCAAGGCCTTATCGACCGTATCCTGAATCCCTTGAATTATATCAATAACTTCGCCAAGTTGTCGGAAGGTCTGCTGAAAGATGTAGAGGCAAACATCGAGGACGAAAAGGAGAAAATGGACGAAGAGAACTACGAGGACACCAAGGATGTGCTCGACATGCTCAAAGGCAACCTACAAAAGGTAGGAGAACATGGACAAAACACCACCCGCACCCTGAAGGCGATGGAGGAGATGCTGAAGGACCGTAGTGTGACGCTTGTCAAGATGGACTTAGCCAAACTGCTCAGACAAAATCAGAAGATGGTTGAGACATACTACGCCAAAGAGATTGCATCTGACGGCATCAAGGTTTCCTTTGAGCTGCCAGAAGAAGAATTGTCCATTAACGGCAATGCCGAACAACTGAGCAAGACCATCATGAGCCTGCTGGCAAATGCCATATATGCCGTTGTGAAGAAAGCACAACGGGAGAAATACCAGCCGGAAGTGAGCGTCGCAGTCAGAACTACAGACAACAATATCCAGTTGACCATTCACGACAATGGCATTGGCATAGAAGACACAATCCTCAATAAAATCTTCGACCCATTCTTCACCACTAAGACCACCGGTGAGGCTTCTGGCGTAGGACTCTATCTCAGTCGTGAGATCATCCAGAACCATGGCGGTGACATCAGTGTAGCATCTGTAAAGAACGAATACAGCGAGTTTACCATCACATTACCCACAATAAGAGCATAGGCTTTATGGACAAGGAAATAGAACAACTCAAAGAGCAACTGAAAAAGCAAGAGAAGCTGGCTTCACTGGGACAACTCAGTGCCGGTATTGCACACGAGATTCAGAACCCGCTGAACTTTGTTATCAACTTCAGCAAGATGTCTGACAAGCTGCTCAAGGACCTGACAGAGATTGTGGAAGACAATAAAGACAAACTCACCGATGACACCTGTGAGGAAGTAGAAGACATCATGACAGACCTTCAGGAGAACCTGCAAAAGATTGTTGAGCATGGCGAACGGGCTATCAGCATCATCCGTGGCATCCTACTCGTCTCACGCGGCAAGGAGAACGAGTACATACCAACAGACATCTGCAAACTCGTCAAAGAATATGTATGGCTCTCCTTTCACGCAATGAGGGCCAACAATAAGCAGTTCAATATCTCCATCCATGAACAATATGAAGAAGGTATGCCGATGATGACGGTCATTCCCCAGGACTTGAGCAGGGCCGTACTTAACGTGATGAACAATGCCTGCTATGCCGTATGGGAAAAAGCGCAGACTGCCCCCGATGGATACAAGCCCGAGGTGAACGTCAGCGTGGGTATCCGCGACGGTCATATCGTCATCACGATAGCAGACAACGGCGAAGGAATGACCGACGAAGTTAAACAGCGACTCTATGAGAATTTCTTCACGACCAAGCCTATCGGACTGGGAACCGGACTGGGGATGGCTATCACTAAGGAAATCATAGAGGAAAAACATGGCGGCAAAATCAGTTTCGACTCCACTTTTGGAGAGGGAACCATATTCACATTCACTATACCTATCAGGAAATGAGACTTAGGCTACACCTTATATTATATATATTATCAGCACTGCCACTGACTGTATCCACGGCCTACGGTCAGGATAACACCTCACGCCAAATATATAACCAGGCGGAAGTCGAATATGATATCGGACAGTTGGACCAGGCGATTACCACCCTCAGAAATGGCATGAGCAGTTTTGAGGGGACTATCCGGCAGAGTGCATACCGTCTCATGGCTCTCTGTTGGTTGGCGCTCGACGAGCCGGGAAAGGCGCGGGAGTGGACCCGGAAACTACTGAACGACGACCCCTACTACACGTCCTCGGCGCAAGACCCGCAACGCTTTGCAGAAATGATAACGGAGATGAGGTCGGGACTAACGGCAAAGATCACGACGGCATCCAGCCAGGCTGAGAGTCTAAACGAGGTACCTGTGCCCACGACACTGATTACGGAAGAAATGATTCACAACTCAGGGGCACGCAATCTCCAGGAGGTGCTGGCAGCTTACGTTCCAGGCATGAATATCGTGGACTGCAATGACGATATCAACATCGCCATGCGTGGTATCTACAGCAACGGGCAGGAGAAAATCCTCATCATGCTCAACGGTCATCGGCTGAACAGTTACTGCACCAATATCGCTTCGCCCGACTTCAGTATCAGCCTGGAGAAGATCAAGCAGATAGAGGTGCTGCGTGGCCCAGCCTCCTCTATTTATGGCGGCGTAGCCCTGACTGGCGTGGTGAACCTCATCACCAAACAAGGTGCCGACGTGGATGGCGTGATGATCAGGGGCGGCATCGGCAACTATGGACAACTGCGGGGCGATATGATCTTCGGCAAGCGCTACTTCGACCTGGACCTGCTTGTCTGGGGCAGTATCTACAAGGCCAGCGGCGAGGAAAGGGAACTATCGCAGGAAGAGATGGAACAGGACATCTACGATATGCCTGAGAATACCATCACGATAGGTCGTATTGGGAACAAACCGTCATACGACTTCGGCATACAGTTGAAATGGAAGAACATGCAGTTTCTCTATGACACTCAGTTCTCGCAGATCATTGCACCCTACGCGATGACCACACTGAGCCGTTCGTATGCCCACGATAAATACAAGACTTTCAACGGTCACTCACCCAGTTTCGCCACGCAGTCGCACCACGCTAACCTCAGTTATAGTCGGCAATTCGGCGAACTGTACCTGAAAGGAACGCTGATTTACGACAATAGCGACCTGACGCATTATCAAGTGCTGTCGGACTCTCCTATGCCAGAGTTAGGTTCGGCATTAGGGTTTTCGGAAGACAATCCCATAAACATTTTCAACAACCCTGGACTGTACAGATACATCAACGGGCAGGAACAAGAGTATGGTGCACAGCTGAAAGGCGACTTCAGCTACATCAACAGCAACCAGCATAAGGGGTCCGTGGCGTTCGGCGCCGAATTCTCGCACTTCGAACTGGATGATGTGCGCTATATCCTCGGCTACAATTTCAATGAAGCACTGGCCGAAAACGACCTGATAGCAGACAGGGGTAAGGGGCATGAGAACAGCTATAACACCTTTGTGCAATTGAAGCACCAATGGCGCTCGCTGATTCTTAATGCCGGTCTGCGCTACGACCATAAGAAGCGTACGGACAACTATACGGTGAACGAATTGTCGCCCCGTGTGGCATTGATCCTGCTGCAGCCGAAGTGGAACCTGAAAATGAGTTTCTCAAAATCGTTCGTCGACGCGCCCTATCTGTATCGCAAGACGAACGAGCTGCTGCCCATACTAACAGGCGTGAACACAGTAACTGACGACTCGGATGCGACGCTGCTGCCAGAATCGGTGAATTCGTTCCAGCTCACCTTTGCAGGCATTGAATGGGTGAAAGGACTTTCCTTCGAGGTAAACGGCTTCTACAACCACGCCAACAATATGATCACGACGCACGTCATCAAACATGTGAACGAGGGAGAAAACAAGACTGCGGGCGTGGAGCTGATGGCTGTCTACCGGAACCGTAAGCTGACTGCAAACCTAAACCTGACGTGGACGCGGACGTTTGAAGCGAACATGTATATTAAAGACATCGATGCCAACAACAACACTCCCTCCTTCATGTCGCATGCCGTAGTAAGCTGGAGGGCTACCCCCCGACTGAAACTTTTCTCACACATCGAACTGGAAGGGAAGCAGACTTCATACAATCTGGATGTGGTGCAACTGATACACTACGAACAACTGTTCAAAATGTATACAGACGCCTACATGGACAACCGCTTTGAAGAGGCTGTAGAATGGAAGGAGATGGCAGAAGAGAGGTTGAACTACCTGATATTCCAAAAAGAAATCGACGCACACATGATCCTGAACATAGGAGCGGAATACAATCTTGGAAAGGTGACACTGGGCCTGAACGTACGAAACCTCTTCAACACGAATTACAACCGTAGCGGGATGAACACTAAACTGATACCTCAGCGTGGAAGATGGTATATGATAAATGTTGCTTACAAAATTTGACCAAAAACAATAAAAATTCATCATTTTAGGAAGATTTTGCTATTTAGACTTTGCAATTTGCGGGAAAATGTGTACCTTTGCACACGTTTTTATACAAAGCAAGGCAAATGGAGGCTTTTTTCAGGACGCACAGATACCTCGTTGAGCATGTCAATGCTCCCGTCCGTCGGACTCTGATGGACGAGATTGACTGGAATGACCGCATGATCGGCATCAAGGGTACGCGGGGTGTCGGCAAGACCACCTTCCTGCTGCAATATGCTAAAGAAAACTTCGATATACTAGACAAGCAGTGCCTGTATATCAACATGAACAACTTCTACTTTCAGGGTTTGGGTATAGCCGACTTCGCCGGCAGCTTCTATAAGCGCGGCGGAAGGGTGCTGTTGATCGACCAGGTGTTCAAGCAGCCGGACTGGAGCAGTGAGTTGAGGAAGTGTCACGACCTCTATCCCAACCTGAAGATTGTCTTTACGGGCTCCAGCGTGATGCGACTAAAAGATGAGAACCCCGAGTTGAACGGCATCGTGAAGAGCTACAACCTGCGTGGTTTCTCCTTCCGAGAGTTCATCAACCTGCTGACGAACAACACGTTCCGTCCCTATACCCTCGATGAGATTCTTCACGACCACGAGCGGATCATCAAGCAGATACTTCCCAAGGTGTCGCCCAACCGCTACTTCCAAGATTATATCCACCACGGGTTCTATCCCTTCTTCCAGGAGCACAGGAATTATTCCGAGAACCTGCTGAAGACGATGAACATGATGACCGAGGTGGATATCCTGCTCATCAAGCAGATCGAACTCAAATACCTCACGAAGATCAAGAAGCTCTTCTACCAGATTGCCGAGGAGGGACCTGCCAAAGCACCCAACGTGAGCCAGCTCGCACATGACATCGAAACCAGTCGCGCCACCGTGATGAACTACATCAAGTACCTCACCGATGCACGCCTGCTGAACCTCATCTACCCCATCGGACAGGACTTCCCCAAGAAACCGGCCAAGATTCTGCTTCACAACTCCAACCTCATGTATGCCATCTATCCTATTCAGGTAGACAAGCAGGAGGCGATGGAGACATTCTTTGTGAATTCCCTATGGAAAGATCATAAGGTCAATACGGGCAATCGCGACTGTAGTTTCATCGTCGACGAGAAGCTGAAGTTCAAGATTCAAGATGCCAAAGCGCCAGGCAAGATGCGTCAACTGCCTGATGTCATCTATGCCCGCTACAATACGGAAATAGGCACGGGCAATCAAATTCCACTGTGGTTGTTAGGATTCCTGTATTAGAAGTGAGAAATGAAAAGTGAATTTTAAAAAGGTAAAACGACTATCAGTTATAATTAAACAAATACATTAGTTAGTAATTCATTTTATACTTTATCAAAATGGCTAAAGAAAAGAAGTTTATCACCTGTGATGGTAACGAGGCTGCGGCTCACGTGAGTTACATGTTCTCGGAGGTAGCTGCTATCTACCCCATCACCCCGTCTTCGCCTATGGCGGAGCATGTTGACGAGTGGGCTGCCCGTGGTCGCAAGAACCTCTGGGGCCAGACCGTCAGTGTTCAGGAAATGCAGTCTGAGGCTGGTGCTGCCGGTGCCGTTCACGGTTCGCTGCAGGCTGGTGCCCTCACCACTACATTCACCGCTTCTCAGGGTCTGCTGCTGATGATCCCCAACATGTACAAGATTGCCGGTGAGCTGATTCCTTGCGTATTCGACGTTTCTGCCCGTACGCTGGCTTCGCACTCTCTCTGTATCTTCGGTGACCATCAGGACGTGATGGCTTGCCGTCAGACCGGTTTCGCTATGCTCTGCGAGGGTTCCGTACAAGAGGTAATGGATATGACCGCTGCTGCTCACCTTGCATCTCTGGAGACCTGCGTGCCCTTCGTAAACTTCTTCGACGGTTTCCGCACATCTCACGAGTATCACAAGATTGAGCTGCTCGATCAGGAGGATGTTCGTCCGCTCGTTAAGGAAGAGTACATCAAGCGCTTCCGCGATCGTGCAATGTCTCCTGAGCGTCCTATCACCCGTGGTACCGC
>Ga0247611_10000866_pt1 | contig 58030 bp, 31 predicted proteins | sample 177DNAGHGhighgp2_FD_192422 | JGI IMG/M metagenome (GOLD analysis project Ga0247611, IMG submission 192422) | Sheep rumen microbial communities from Palmerston North, Manawatu-Wanganui, New Zealand - 1770 DNA GHGhigh gp2 | ecosystem: Host-associated > Mammals > Digestive system > Stomach > Rumen... | reverse complement strand
ATTTCTTGCAGACGAGTTTCATAGCGACTCACAGCTTTATCCATGTCTTTCTCACGCTGATGAATGTTCTGGCGTTTGGTTTCCCAATAGCGTTTGTCTCGTACGATATCCTGCAAATATTTGTCACTTTGAATATAGTCACTACCAACGATTTCAGATGCTTCTTGAATGACTTGTTCTGGTAAACCTATTTTGCGAGCAATTTCTATAGCAAATGAACTTCCTGGTTGACCGATAGCCAACTGAAACAGAGGTTTCATCTCATGTCTATCGTAGAGCATGGCACCATTAGCCACTCCTTCGTGAGAATCAGCAAAATGCTTCAGGTTTTGATAGTGGGTGGTGATTACTCCAAATGCGTTTTTCTGACAGAACTGATTCAGTACACTTTCTGCTATGGCACCACCGATAGCCGGTTCTGTACCAGTACCAAACTCGTCAATGAGGATGATTGTAGATTCATTCGCATGTTTCATCATATTCTTCATATTTAATAGATGTGAAGAATAGGTACTGAGGTCATTTTCCAAACTTTGTTCATCACCGATATCAATCATGATATTGGTAAACATACCGGTAGTACTGCGATCGCCTACAGGAATAGAAAGACCACATTGTAACATATATTGTAGTAGACCTACAGTTTTGAGACAAACTGATTTACCGCCGGCATTAGGACCAGAAATAATAAGAAGGCGTTTTTGCTTCGTCAATGTAATGTCCAGTGGTATTACTTTTTTATCTTGTCTTTCCAGTGATAAGCGCAGAAGTGGATGAGAAGCCTGAATCCAATCCATAGCAGGACCTTTTTTAACTTCAGGTTCAAATCCTCTTATTATTTTAGCCAATTCTGCTTTTGCGCGGATACAGTCTATTTGTCCTAAGAATAGATAACTTAGAATAATCTCCTTAATATGTGGGCGTACTTTGTCCGTAAATTCGGTGAGAATGCGAATCACCTCGTGGCGTTCTTCACTTTCTAGTTCTCTTACTCGGTTGTTGGCTTCCACAACTTCAGCCGGTTCGATAAAAACGGTTTTTCCTGTAGCACTCTCATCATGTACTATACCACGAATCTTTTTCTTAAGGTTAGGCACCACAGGAATTACCAGTCGGCCGTCACGAAGGGTAGGGGTAACATCTTTTTCTACCACGCCTTCACTCTGAGCTGATCGTAATATCCCATTCAGTATGCGGGAGATATTTCCTTCTGTACGGGCAAGTTCTCTTCGAATATCCAACAATTTTGGCGAAGCGTTATCACGGATATGGCCAAATTTGTCAAGGATCTGATCAATACGAGAAATCAGTTGAGGGAAAGTCATAATATCTTCAGCCAGTCGATGTAGAGCGGGATATGGATATTTCTTATCTACTTTCCATCCGTCTTGTTCTTCATTTTCTTCATCATCACCATCTACATTCGTATTTAGGAATTTGACGATTTGGGCAATAGTGTCGAGCGAGCGACGTAAGTCGAAGAGTTCATGCTCCTCAAGAAATGTATTTTCTACGCGGGCACGTAATACGCTTGCGCGAACGTCATAAAAATAACTGAGAGGGAAATTCTCGGTTTCTTCTTGTATTCTTCTGAAGTCGCGTACTTGTGCCAACCACTCATTAACCTCATCAGCTTTTGTAGAAAAAGAGATTCTGTCTACTTCTTCCTTGCCGAGAGTTGAAAGACAACGTTCCTTCAGTAATCGTCGTATTTCACTAAAACCTATCTTGATTTCGAAGTTATCTGGGTATATCATGTTGCAAAAATACGCTTTTTTATCATTTTGAGCAAAAAAGTTAAGAAAAAATTTGGTGGAACCAAAATGTTATGTTACCTTTGCACTCGCTTTTGAGAATAAAGCTATTGGTTGCGATGCCATGGAGAGATGGTAGAGTGGTCGATTACAACGGTCTTGAAAACCGTCGTGCTGAGAGGCACCGGGGGTTCGAATCCCTCTCTCTCCGCTAAGCTCTTAGGAAATTCCTAAGAGCTTTTTTTATTTTCTATACGATTTAAGAGCATGTATCAGGAACTATTGATAAAAACAACTTTCGATGAAACGCTTCGTCGTTGCATGATTTATGCGGATGAGGCTCCAGAAGTCATTCTTATTCAGTTAGTAGAGCGTAAGGAAATTGCGCTTCTTGATGAAATTGTGGATAGAATACATGCTTCAACCAATCGCTCATTTGTCCTGGTGGGTGTGCCGATTATCGATTGGTGCAAGGAACTTATGCCATGGAATGATCAAGCTGTAGACCGTAGACCTGAGTCGGGAAAGTATGCGCCTCAAGTATTAGCGTTATTAGAAAACGAGATACTTCCTCAGTTATATCAGCAATATGGAGCACTGCCAGTAGTGCTTGGTGGGTATTCTTTGGGTGGTTTGTTTGCTCTGTGGGCTTCAACTCGTTCTTCTTGTTTCGATTATATTGCAGCTGCTTCTCCTTCTGTATGGATTTCGAATTGGATGACTTATGTAGAGAATCATCCCGTTCAAGCTAAAAAAGTATATATGAGTCTTGGCGACAGAGAGGAGCATTGTAAGAATCGTTATATGAAACAAGTTGGCGATAATATTCGTTCCTATCATGAGCAGCTTATTCGACAGTTGGGTGGGGATAATACGGTCTTATTATGGAATAAAGGTGGGCACTTTCAGGATTTTGCTTTTCGTATTGCCGATTCTTATTCCTGGATTATCCTTCATGTATAGTATTCGTTTATCGGAATATCAAAATGAAAGAACATGATATTAATAAGGTTATTACAAAAATGAGAGAGATAGGTTATGACAAGTATACAGAGTATATTGTCGATAACCATATCTACTATCTATATGTTCATATCTTGCACCTTTTATCTTAAATTCTTTACAAAATCGTTGACTCTGATCTCGTTCTTAACACCAAGTTTGGCAGGAGGGTGCACCAGAGTGTATTCAGGAAGAAGAGTATGATTGTCGTAGTGAAAAAGCTAACCATAACACAGTTGATATCAATAAAATTTATATGATTCTATCAGTTGGAAACCACTTTATTGGTCTTATCAGACAGCGTGGTGTTATCAAGGATCTTATGAAAAAATGGCGTGAAAAGTATTTTTTAGCAGAAAAGTTTGGTAATTTCAAAAATTATAATTAATTTTGCACTCGCTAAAAAGAAATAGCAAATCGGCTCACGCCTGGAGAGATGGTAGAGTGGTCGATTACAACGGTCTTGAAAACCGTCGTACCGAGAGGTACCGGGGGTTCGAATCCCTCTCTCTCCGCTAAGCTCTTAGGAATTTCCTAAGGGCTTTTTATTTTCTATACGATTTAAGAGTATGTATCAAGATATTGCTAAAAACATTACTAAATTTTGATATAAAAATAGGAGTCTGAGTAGCAGACTCCTATTTTTTTGTGATCATATTTTTTAATTAAACGTACCTATAGTGAAGCCATAAGTTGTCGTATTGAGACTATGTTGGGCTTGTATGGTGTTGGCATATCCTTTAACATACCATATGCTGCGATAGCCTTTGATAGTAATAGGCATCTGCCAGGTTATCTGTAGCTTACCCTTGAAGTAATTGGCTCCATAATAGGCTAAATCTTGTATCAGTACGCTTTGTGCATATGTACCAGTAGCATCGGCTAAATTCAGTTTTGCTTGGTTACTAAAGTGATAACCTGCCTGTGCGTCTATCCATAACTGATGGTTGGACAGAAGGGCAATACCATATTCGGCAAGTAGGTCTGTTGATTGATACTTGAAAGTACTGGTTGGCAGTAGATGTTTTTGGTTGATAGAGGTAAAGCCTGCTTGCAAACCGATATAGCTTTTTATGCTGTTTCCTTCGAGCCTGTTGGCACGATAGTGAAGACTTACGTCAGCACTTTTTAACTGATAACGCTTTTTGTAGGTAAACTGGTTGATATATTGATTAGAAGTATAGCCATGTATACTATCGATAGTAATGATCAACTTTGGGCGATATTCATCTGCATAGTCTTGAGAGAAAACAGCCTGTGCATCGATTTGGTGTATAGTTTGGGTACGGTATATGCGATGTTGGGTGTTTACCTTGTAATTGTATTCATAATATTTACCAGGTTCGCGCTTATATTGTTCAAAGATAGATTCGGCACCACGGGAGATACTTACTGAGGTGACCTGCGTATAACTGTTGCTGCGAAAACCATAACTCAGTTCGCCACCAAACTTGTGGTTTACGTATTCACGGCTATAGCCCGTCCATCCTTTAAGCGTACCTGTAGCAGCCTCAAGACCTGTCATCTGATAGTAATACAGACTTGGATCTTCTTGTACGGTAGTTAAGGATGGTTGAGATTCCTTATAACGATTGTAATAACCACTTACCCCCAGTGTGTGGTTGCCGATAGTGTAAGATACAGATGGCGTAAGCTGGTATTCAAGTTTACGTGAACGTGAACGAGGGTCGCGAAGTCGGCTCAAGTCGCCCAAATTATAGTCGAGAGACATACCGAATCGCCATCCGTTGAAATCTATGGTTCCTACATGAGCCGATAAATTGAAGTTCTGAAAGTCGTATTTACCAGCTTTGTCAGATCCCACTAGGAAAGGGTTGCTGAAGTAAGTACGCATAACATCGCTCCAGGCTCTTTGCTTTGTTCTTCCCATATTAAAGTCGAACTTGCCATAACCATAGAGATAGTTGCCTATTTTCTGGTATCGCTCCGTGTAAAATTGCAAGGTATTAGTCTGATTACCTTCTTGTACTCGATGATAAGTTCCTGATACGTGACTCATATAGAATTCGGCCTTACCACGATTGCTTGTAGAATCGAGGGTTAGCGAAGCGGCATTGTCTGTATTTCGCCACAGTTGTGTGGCGTCATAATATCTATACTGGCCTTCGTCTGTCAGATTATTCTGAGCCATACTTGTTGCGCTTGCAAGTAGCGCAAAAGTCAGGGTATATATCTTTTTATTCATCATAGTTGCGTGTTCCGATTGTTTTTGATACTTGGAAATCGTTAGAAGAGTTATTGGTATCCACAAGGATTTTGTGACCATTCAGTGTCTTGGAAGTTTTACGATAAATGATTTCGCCCGAATATCCGGTAGTCGACTGGATATACGTATATCCGGCATCGATATAATCCCATAGACGTTTGGTCGTGAGATCAAATCCCTTGGTGCTGTTACGCATACTTTCTACGCCATCGAGAATATAGCGGGTAGGTGCTACAATCCATTCATTACCCGAGGTCTTACCATACTTATAGGTTTTTGGCCATGAGGTAGGGTCTTCGTCGGTGCGGAAAATAATATAGCTGCCCAGACCATTTTGGAGCATATTCATAATCGATGTACCGGTATAGATGTTGTAAATAACCTCCATAGCTGGTGTCTCGGGGTTATTCTGATACTTACCTTGTACATCTTTTACTTCGAAATCGGCATCGAGCAGATTATGATCCATCGAGTTATTAGTCGTGTGATCTATAGCACTATTTACAATGAGTATCGTACCTCCTGGTGCTACTTTCTTATTGGCATTTACCGGAATACGATAAATCTGTTTAAGCAGAACCACACTGTCGTTGTATGCTGTTTTTAAGTTTTCTTGTGTATAGGCTGGGGTAGACTCTGATTCTACAATACCGAGATATAGGCCAGATACGTCTATGCTATCATCGCTTTGGTTGAAGAGTTCTATGAATTTACCAGCCACGTAATTCTTATTGTTGTTATCTTTTGAACCGGCAAAGTATATCTTGCCGATAACCAAGTCTCGGTTTATGGCTACCTGTGTTGGCATATCAAGTGTAGTCTCGCCTGTAATCATGGTCGTGCTGATGCTGCCAGAGAGAGTCTCCTTTTGGGAGAGTGCCCATGAAGTAGAGAAGGAGTATTCGTCGGGTGCGATGCCTGTGAAAGTGGCGATGCCATTGGCATCCGTCTTTGAGGTTAGGGTTACAGTTCCTCGTGTAGCCGTAACGGTTTTACCGGTCAGGTCTACGGTCGTTTCGTAATCGGTAGGTTGTAAGAGTTGAATGTTCACCGTTGTCTCTTGGGTTGCATCGTTATAGTTCACGCATGAGGTGAACAGTAACAAACTTACAAATATCTTGAATATATTTTTCATCATCATTATTGTCAAGTTCTTACAAGTTGAAATAAAGTTCTGCTCCAAAACTGAAAGTACCCGTATTGCGCTGGGTGAGCGTTGTGGTGGTGCTACTCTTCAGATAAGGCTCATGGTAGAGACAATTATTCACATAGAGTGAGAAACCGCCAATCTTGCCAAGTTCCTTGGTCAGGCGGGCTGATAAATTCCATGTAATCGGATTAGAAACAGGATTACTGTCGGTATAGGTCTTAGACAGATCACTAATATTGATACCTTCAATCTGAGTCATATCCGATGTTATCTCGTGATACTGCAGATTAGAATCAATCCATCCGATAGGATCTTTATCGGCAATATAGCTTTGATTCCAGTTGTGCCAATATACCTGTCCGGTAAACGATGCCACCATTTTGAGAGTTGGTATATTGGTGATGATGCGTAAGGTATTGACGAACTGACGGTATTTGCTGAAATCAAGACCTGATGGATATACTACCTTGAATGGAGTCAGATTATAGGTCTGTTGTTCTGCAGTAAGTAGTGAACTCTTCACTGACTCGATGACCGCATCAGTACTCCAAGTCTTCGTTTGTGACCAAGCACCGCTGAAAGCGAATCGGGTGTGAATAGGTTTGATTTCACCGAAGTCCATATCAAATTCTATACCTTTGTTCACTGTACTGTTTGTGTTGCCAATCTTACCGGTTGTCATATAGGCAAGGAAGGTACGAGTTGGTTCATCTGAACCATAGGTATAGAGATTGTAGCTGTATGTATAATACTCCGTAGCGTTACCAAATCCGTTAGGAGTTCTGTCTTGGTAAGCCAGTACACTGATGCGTCCGCCCCAAGGTAGTTTTACATCTACACCTGCTTCCACTTTGGTTGTTGTCGCATTCTTCAAATCTTTGCTTCGCTGTACATCGTATACCTCTGTATGATAGATAAGCTGTTGGCTTGAAGGATCATTCTGCGGCATATAGTTGAGTGATACACGGTCATCGTATTTCTTATCAGGATAGAGATAGTTTAGACCTGGTGTTTTGCTATTCATACCGATACCAGCACGGATGTCGAGCCATTTGGTAGCAGAAAAAGCTATGTTCAGACGAGGACTTAGGGCCGTTGTGGCAAGGTCTGAGAATGGCTGTAAACTGGTAAGGCGCAAACCAAAGTTTATCTTGAGTTTGTTGACACGGTTGATATCCCAGTTGAAGTTGTCTTCTGCGTAAGCAGAGAACTGGTGGAGGCCTGGTATATCAGAGAAGGCACGTGGTCGGCCATTGGAATTCGGGCGATATGGCAAACTGTCATTGCTGTTATAGTAGCCCTTACCATTGTTCCAATCGTAATGATAATCGATGCCGACCTTAAAGGTCTGACGAGTTTTGCCCCAGGTTAAGTAGAACGAATCATTAATCTTGGCATAGATGTTTCCAGGACGACTCTCTGTATTGCCTTGTGCTAGATAAGAAGTGGTAACCCAGGGCACACTGTAATAACCAGAAGTGGTCGCTGTAATGATAGGGAGTAAGCCTGTAGAATTGGTAACGTAACTTGCATTGATATTATCGTTCCAACCCATGCTTACACCAAAAGTATATGAAAGAGAGCGCATCAGGAGTTTGTTTACATTGATGCGGCCATTATGGGTGAACCCGATATTGACATTCTTGTTTTTAGAATAAGTACCGTCATCTATGGCGTCAGGATCATTGCCTGTCCAATCTTTAGCATACATGAATCGGAATTTGGTATCAGTATGCCAGTCACGATTGATATCGTAGCCATAGCCTAAATGGATATTATATCGACTGAAAGAACGAGTCTTCTGACGTGGATCACCCCAAGCCTTGGCATAGTCTGCATTAAAATTGAAAATGCCAGCTTTGTTGAGGTTAAATCCTTTGCCTAACGATACGTTTGTCATTTCTGGATTAATCTTAGTCTTAAACTGCCATGGAGTAACACCGACTTTAGAATGAACCACTACAAGTCCGCTGGTCAAATCACCATATTCTGCAGAAGGAATACCTCGAATGATTTCCACCTGATCGATATTGTCAGCAGCAACCTGGCGCAAGTCTGTACCAACAAAGGCAGAACTGGAGAACTGTCCCTGGGTGAGCGCACCATTGTTCGATATCGGTACACCATCAATCACAATCTGACTACCAAAGGCACTCGTATTGTTATTGGTTAAGGTACGCAACTGCAAATTTGTTTGAGACGTAAGATCGGTGTTTCCCATCTTTTGTCCAGGTAGAAGTTGCATGATGTCGGCAAGTGAGGCAGCTTGCAAGTGATCTATGGCCTGACGGTTTACAACAGAGGTTGTAGAGGCTCCTGAAGACTTTTGTTGAGCGGTTACAACGACCTCTTGAAGTGCAAGTGAAGTTGGTGTAAGCCGAATATGAAGATTCATATCTTTGTTCACTTTAACAATCGTTTTAGACTCTTCATAGCCTACGTAAGATACGAGAAGAGTATATATACCGTCGGGCACTTTGTCAAGCGAGGCCTTACCATCAGCATCTGTGACGGATGTTGCTTGCAGCGGTTCTAACTTCAGTGTGGCCATAATAATAGACTCATGGGTGTTCTTGTCTGTTACCGTCACACCTATCCGATATTTCCCTTCATTTTTCTGCGCAAATGTAATGAGCGAAATCAATAGAAGACAAAAAACTAGTGATAGTCTCTTGTAATTACTTGTGTAGAAAATCATGATTCGTTTTTTTACTAATTTTAATCTTTGTGACAAATATACCAATAAATTTCTTTAAAAAGCAACATTAATATGTTAATTCTTTATTCTTTTAACAGTTATAGTTTGAATTTACCTACTTGTAGGTATCGCAGATAATCGTTTTTAAATAAAAAAAGGATAGGTGAGGGAGAATCCCTGGCCTATCCTTTTTTGGGTGCTTGTGATATGGCTTACTTAATTTATGGTATCCTTTGAAAAGTTAGCCCAAGTACTTGGAGATCTTTTTCTAATTTTTCAGTGGTGGTTCCGATTTGATCTATGAAGTATGTGATAGCAAGTGTTTGTTTTTTGACATTGATGGTTGCATCATCCACTCCATTGATGGTGAGTACATTTTCTTCTGTAGCAGAAGTAGCCTGTTCTGCAGGTAATTGATAGAGAGCAAACTTGATTTTAGAACTACTGTAATAGTTCGTAGGTGTAAAACCACTGTCGATTAAAGCTCTACGAATCGTAGCCTTGTCTGTTCGGTTAGCATCGTATCGGATAAAGAGATAATGTTTGTCAAGATGTGGTGCCAACGAGTCGATACCCGTTAATCCTTGGAGCGCACGAATAGCCTTTTGTGCATCTGCTTCGGTTACGATTTCCATGTGTTGGCCATAACCTCGCATAATGATATCGCTGGCGCTATAGGAAGTTGGGTTATACCGAGTACCAATAAGTGGTTTCTTAATAGAATCTTCACAAGTCACCTCTGGATTATAGCTGATGGTAGCTGTGCGTCTCTCCAGATTGAATTGAATATCGTCTACTCCGTTAATTTTGGTCAGTTTGTCCATGACTTTATGGGCACAGTCATCACAACGCATACCTTTAATACGTACTGTAAAAGATTGATTTTGTTGTGCACATGCGAATTCGCTTGTGGTGAAAAGTGCCATGGCGATGAGAGTCATGCGGATGGCTTTTAATCTTATTGTCTTTTTCATCTTCATCATCTATGTGGTTTTAGAATTTTTTGCTATCATGCTCTTTCTTTGAGCGGTACTTGGGCCAGAATGTTTTTAGCATTTTCTATTCGCTCTGGTGTAGGTGTAGGTATGCCTTCTAATGGGTAATCTATACCTAGCTTTTCATACTTGAAAACCCCCAGTGTATGATAGGGCAGTACATCAATGCGCTCGATATTCTTCAGTGTCTTTAGAAATTCGGCGAGTTCTTGTAGATACCTATCATTATCAGTGATGCTTGGGATGAGCACATGGCGAATCCAGACGGGTTTGTTGATATCAGAAAGATAGCGTGCACAGTCTAGGATATTTTCATTCCCCCATCGGGTTAACTTTTTATGCTCCTCGCTATTGATATGCTTGATATCCAAAAGGATGGTGTCGGTAACTGCCATTAACTTTTCGAATTTTTCAAACCATGCACCATGGCGAGTAAACGGTTGTGCAGAAGTATCCAGACAAGTATTGATACCGCGCTGATGAGCTTTCTCAAAAAGTTCGAGAAGAAAATCGATCTGCATCAAAGCCTCGCCACCGCTCACCGTGATACCTCCTTTTTTTCCCCAATAAGTGCGATAGTGTTCTGCCTTGTCAAGCAAATCGTCTGCTGTAGTCTCGTTGGTCTTGTCTAATTTCCAGGTGTCTGGATTATGGCAAAACTGACACCGCATAGGGCAGCCTTTTAAGAATGCGATGAAACGTATACCAGGACCATCTACAGAGCCGAAACTCTCGATAGAGTGTACATATCCTAAATTCATAATCTTTCCTCCTTACAAGTTTATCAATGAAAAAAGTCCGGAGACTGAATCTTGTCAGTAACTCCGGACTTCTATGTTGTTCTATTATATTAGAGTCTTTCGTGAGCCTGACGAGCGATAACATCGAGCTGCTGCTCGCGAGTCAGGTCGATGAACTTCACTGCATAACCGCTGACACGGATGGTGAAGTTAGCATACTCAGGCTTCTCTGGATGCTCCATAGCATCTTTCAACTTATCAACACCGAATACGTTAACATTCAAGTGGTGAGAACCCTGATTAAAGTAACCGTCCATAACACCGACCAAAGTATTAGCACGCTCTTCATCATCATGACCGAGTGCATCAGGGTTAATGGTCTGTGTATTAGAGATACCATCGAGTGCATACTCATAAGGCAACTTCGCTACAGAGTTCAAAGAAGCGAGCAAGCCATTTTGCTCAGCACCGTAACTTGGGTTAGCACCTGGAGCCAATGGAGTACCAGCCTTGCGACCATCAGGCATGTTACTGGTGTACTTACCATAAACAACATTTGATGTGATGGTAAGAATACTTGTTGTAGGCTCAGAGTTACGATAAGTATGATGCTTCTTAATCATCGTGATGAAGGTCTTCAGCAACCAAACTGCGATCTCGTCTGCACGCTCATCATCGTTACCATAGCGAGGGAAGTCGCCTTCTGTCTTAAATTCGAGAGGGAAACCAGTCTCGTCACGAATGATGTTAACCTTAGCATACTTGATAGCGCTGATAGAGTCGACTACATGAGAGAAACCGGCAATACCTGTAGCGAAAGTACGACGAACATCAGTATCGATGAGTGCCATCTCTGCTGCTTCATAGAAGTATTTGTCATGCATGTAGTGAATCAAGTTCAATGTCTTCACATATACAGCAGCCAACCATTCCATCATATCCATGAACTTAGGCAAGAAGTCCTCATAAGTTACTACATCACCCTCGATAGGACGATAAGCAGGACCTACCTGCTGACGAGTCTTAGAGTCTACACCACCGCTGATAGCGTATGTAAGACATTTAGCCAGGTTGGCGCGAGCACCGAAGAACTGCATCTCTTTACCGGTCTGTGTAGCAGATACACAGCAGCAGATGCTATAGTCATCACCCCATATTGGGCGCATTACATCATCATTCTCATACTGAATAGAACTTGTCTTTACAGAAATCATCGCAGCATAGTGCTTGAAATTCTTAGGAAGACGAGAACTATAAAGTACAGTCAAGTTAGGTTCTGGTGAAGGACCCATATTCTCTAATGTGTGGAGGAAACGGAAGTCGTTCTTGGTAACCATAGAACGGCCATCCTGACCAATACCACCAACTTCGAGAGTAGCCCAAACAGGGTCGCCAGAGAATAACTCATTATAAGAAGGGATACGAGCGAATTTCACCATGCGGAACTTCATAACCAAATGGTCGATGAGCTCCTGTGCTTCTTCCTCTGTCAGTGTACCCTCGTTGAGATCACGAGTGATATAGATATCAAGGAATGTAGAAACACGACCAACAGACATCGCTGCACCATTCTGAGTCTTAACAGCACCCAGGTAGCCGAAATACAACCACTGAACAGCTTCAATAGCATTTGTAGCAGGCTGAGAAATATCAAAACCATAGATTGCAGCCATTTCCTTCAAACCCTTGAGGGCACGAATCTGCATAGAAACCTCTTCGCGAAGACGAATAACATCGTCGATCATTTCACGGTCGCCCATGTTAGCGAGGTCTTTCTTCTTCTCTTCTATCAGAAAATCGATACCGTAAAGTGCTACACGACGATAGTCACCTACGATACGACCACGGCCATAAGTGTCAGGAAGACCAGTAAGAATATGGGCATGGCGAACCAAACGCATTTCTGGTGTGTAACTGTCGAACACACCGTCATTGTGAGTCTTGCAATATTTAGTGAAGATTTCTGTAAGTTTTTCTGATGGTTCGTAACCGTAAGTAGTACAAGCCTGTGCTGCCATCTTAATACCACCGTAAGGCATAAATGCGCGCTTGAGTGGCTTGTCTGTCTGGAGACCGACAACTTTTTCTAAATCCTTAGTTTTTTCATCGATGTAAGCTGGTCCGTAAGCTGTTAAACTTGATACTACTTCTGTCTCCATATCAAGAACGCCGCCTTTAGCACGCTCTTCTTTCTGAAGCTCCTGAAGTTTACCCCAAAGTGTCTCTGTTGCTTGAGTAGGTCCTGCGAGGAAACTTTCGTCACCGTCATAACTGGTGTAGTTGTGCTGAATGAAATCGCGAACATTTACTTCATTCTTCCACTTGTTTCCTTTGAAACCTCTCCATTGTGTACTCATAATCATTTTTTTTAATTGAGGAATTGCTATTGATACCTCGTTAGTTATGTTTGTAATATAGAAATTAACTTTCTCGTAATCGACTGCAAAGGTAGCTATATTTTATGAATTATAGCCTTGTTTCTATATGAAATGTGATTTTATTTTTGTTCACTTAAAATATGTGTGTGTTTGTTTTCTTATTCCAGCTTGATTTGTTATCTTTGCGAAGCTAACACAAATATTTAATACCTAATATTCACATGTCTAAACATTTCAAAGTTCATATACTGAGTCTTGCTTTTTGCTCATTGTTATTTCATTCGCCCCTTTGGGCGAAAATTGATCGTCATGCTGTGGTTACCCGGAATAATCCTTGGGTAACTTCTATGGATTCTCTTCAGTCTCTTTCTGTAGGCAATGGCGGTTTTGCGATGACGGTAGATGGTACGGGACTGCAAACTTTTCCTGAGTACTATTCGCATGGGGTGCCTCTGGGAACGATGAGCGACTGGGGATGGCATACTTTCGCTAATCCGGATAACTTGAGAGCTGAAGAGGCGCTTGTGGCTAAAGACTTCGGACGTGGACACCTTGAGTACTATGCAGCGCAATTTAAAACGAAGGGACGACAGCATGATGCGAGTGAGTGGTATCGTAAAAATGCACATCGACTTCATTTGGGAACGGTTGGATTAAATTTAGCGGATATCCAACAGGTTCGTCAGATTCGTGAATCATTAGATATGTGGAACGGAGTAATCCATAGCTCTTTTTACTATGGCGGAAATAAATATGAAGTTCAGACGGTATGCTCTCCAGATGCAGATCGTATCGCTTCTGTGGTAAGGTCTACGGTAAAGCCTTCTGTTCGTCTTCGTTTTCCTTATCCTACGGGTGGACACAGTGATGATGCTTGTGATTGGAAGGCTAATGATAAGCATACGACAACTATCGTTGCGCGGTATGACCATGCTGTTGTTCTTCAGCATCAGTTGGATGCTACGGTATATTATGTTATCGTCAGTTGGAAAGGTAAGGCGGATTTACAGAAAAAAGCAGAGCATGTCTTTGTTCTTCAGTCACGTGCGAATGAATTAGAGTTTTCTGTGGAATATCGTCAGAATCTTCCCGATAAGTTCACTATACATCTTGCTGATTTTAAATCCACCAGTCAGGCTTCTGCTCATTATTGGCAGGGGTATTGGAAGAGTGGGGGTATTGTTGATTTCTCTCATGTTAAAGATAATAGAGCGAAGGAATTAGAACGACGTGTGGTTCTTTCGCAATATTTATTGGCTGTCAATGATGCGGGTACTACACCACCACAAGAAACCGGACTTACTTATAATTCGTGGTTTGGGAAATTTCATTTGGAGATGACTTGGTGGCATTTAGCTCAGTTTGCCTTATGGGGACATTCAGAGTTACTCGATCGCCCGTTAAGTTGGTATCAGAAGGTTGCGCCTGTAGCGCGCGATATAGCTAAGCGACAAGGTTTTGATGGAATACGATGGATGAAAATGACCGATCCTTCTGGCGCAGAGGCTCCATCTAATGTCGGTTCTTATCTGATATGGCAGCAACCTCATCTTATTTATTTGGCTGAGTTGTTGTATCGTGCTCATCCATCTCAGTTGCTATTGGATAAGTATGGTGAACTTATTGATCAGACGGCAGATTTTATGTATTCGTTTGCGACGTATGATCAGACCAACGATCGTTATATATTAAAAGGTTGTATACCTGCTCAGGAAACCTTGAAAGCAGAGGTGACCTACAATCCTCCTTTTGAGTTGTCTTATTGGCATTATGCCATTCAGGTTGCCCAAAAATGGCGTGAACGCCGTGGATTGCCTCGAAAAGAGAAATGGGATGTACTCGTAGAAAAGTTATCTCCTTTGGCTGCGAATGCTGATAGCTTATATCTGGCTGCAGAATCTGCAGTAGAGACCTATCAGGATATCAGATGTACTTCAGACCATATGGCCGTGCTGGGGGCATTAGGTATTTTGCCCGATAACAAATTGGTGGATAAAAATATCATGCGACATACTTTTGATTGGGTGATTAAAAATTGGAACTGGAATAAAACCTGGGGGTGGGATTTCCCGATGACAGCGATGTGTGCTACTCGCCTGGGTGACCCGGAAGCTGCTGTAAATGCGCTGTTGTTACCTCAACGTACCAATACTTATTTAGTGAGCGGGCATAATTATCAAGATGATCGGTTACGTGTGTATCTTCCTGGTAATGGTGGGCTCTTGACAACAGTTGCCTTGATGTGTGCCGGTTGGGATGGTAATCAAAGCAAGAATCCAGGATTTCCAAAAGAATGGGATGTCAGATGGGAAGGACTTCTTCCGATGCCATAAAACAACAAAAGAGCCGTTAGCTTCATATAAATACGCTAACGGCTCTTTTGGAAAAACATACTTCTATTACCTTATTTAAGGTATGATTTCAATTGATCATTCTTTGTATATTTCTTCATTTTACGTTCAGCTTTCTTGCGAATATCGCGTACACGTTCGCGTTTCAAGCCCAATTGTGTGCCTATTTCCTCATAGGTAAGACCAGCATTCTGGTCATTGAGACCATAAAACATACTGACCACTCTTCTTTCTCTGTCGTTCAGTACGCTAAGTGAACGAATTAAGCCTTGGCGTAAGACATCATCAAGATAGGGCTTGTCAGGAATGACAGCATTAGGATCGCTTAATACGTGAAGCAAACTTGCAGTCTTGCCTTGTACCAAAGGAGCATCAACCGAGAAAGCCTTGCTTTGCTTTAATTCCACAGGATCGTCCATGCTATGTGGTAAAGTATAGATACCACTTTGTTCCTGTATCGCATTCTCGATTGCCTGCCGGATGAAATGCACCGCATATTGTACAAAGCGTTGCCCCTTAGCAGCATCAAACTTTCGTGCTGCTTTCATTAAACCAAAATTACCCTCACTAATCAGATCATTGATACCAAGCCCTCGATCTTGATAGCGTTTGGCGATACTAACCACAAAACGCAGGTTGGCTGTCGTCAATTTCTCTATAGCACTTTCGTCGCCATTTTGTATTTTAGCAGACAGTTCCTGCTCTTCCTGTTCGGAGAGTAAATTTTCTTTTCCTATCTCAGAGAGATAAGTTTGAAGCGAATCATTTTCTTGTTCGCTTAGCGGTTTGCCTGTTTTGATTTCTCTCATAAAATGTATCCTCTTGTCTTGAATTCCTCGTAGAGAGGCTGTGCGATAGCCTTGGCGTCAGGATGGGGCGCACCAGTTGTACCGAGAGCTCTCAAGTCGAAGAAATGTTTCCAGTCACTAACAAATGCAGTATGTACCAATTCTGTATTGGTGTCGAGAGGAAGTATGACACGAGCCTCTTGCGGCTTGCATCCTAATTCTATCAGATGCATGTATGCATACTCTGCAGCTTCATTGGCAAAAAGCCATAATTGGAACTTGCTCCATTCTGAACTTTTGCCTTCGCTCATATCGCGGAGTAAATTTACAAAATCATGTTGATCGTAATTGGTATTACTATCAAAATCAGGTTCATTTTTTACCCATTCTGGTAGATTTACCGAAATTTCATTACCAAACTTGTTTTTGCTGTAATTGCAATAGCGTGTACTTTGTTCCGCCATAGAGTCTGCCCGATGGCGATTGAATTCGCGGGTAATCGCTACTTGAGTAGTGAAATGAACGGTGATACGACGCTCAAAATTACTATTATAATCCTCGAAATACTGCAGGTCGTCCAACCATTTGTTTTCAGCGAGTACACGCATATTGGTGGTGATGTAATCTTTACCGTTTACGGTGTTCAGTCTGCTGAAAGGGTTGGTAGCATATTTACTGGTAAGTACGTCATGGTCAGCGCAGAGATACACCGTACCATGTTCAAGCATAGCATAGTGCTCGTGCTCTATCATGCGACCAACAAAGGGTTTAGCACTCGTTGCAGTCGTATGCTCTTCGCTTTTGTAACATACTCTACCAGCACGCTCAATCTGGGTATATATCGCATTTTCACCCTGAGCCTGCTCCCATATTTCATATTGAGGTTTGATGATTTTCATTGATTGTTCTTTTTTTTGCGTTTTATGCAAAGTTACCATAATTTTTTGATACCACAATGCTTTTGATATTTTTTATTATCTTTGCAGATAGAACCGATAATCATGTTTACTATGAAGCGTTTGTCAACTTTTTTTGTTTTCGTTTGTTGTGTTTTGGCACTTTTTGCACAGAGCAAGGAGTTTCGTAATCCCATCATTCCTGGTTTTCATCCTGATCCAAGTATATGTAGAGTAGGAAGCGATTTTTATCTCGTGAATTCTTCTTTTAATTATTTTCCGGGAGTTCCTATTTTTCACAGTAAAGACTTGATACACTGGCAACAAATCGGTAATGTTCTCGATCGTGAATCTCAACTCCCGTTGCAAGGTGCTAATTCGTGGACAGGCATTTATGCTCCTACGCTTCGCTATTTTGAGGGTGTTTATTATATGATTACGACGAATATAGGACATGGCGGAAATTTCTTGGTAACGGCAAAAAATCCGCAAGGGCCTTGGAGTGAACCTGTTTGGTTGGAGCAACAGGGGATAGATCCGTCACTTTATTTTGAACATGGAAAATGCTATATGGTCAGTAACCCTGACAATACGATTATGCTGTGTGAGATCGATGCTAAAACGGGTAAACAGTTGACACCTAGTAGGGCCATATGGCATGGTGATGGTGGCCGATATCCAGAAGGACCTCATATTTATAAGAAAGATGGTTATTATTATTTACTTATTTCGGAAGGTGGAACGGAATTGGCACACCATCTCACGATTGCACGCAGTAAAAATATAGCGGGACCTTATGAGAGTAATCCGGCTAACCCTATTCTTACTAATTGTAATATGAAGGGGCAATTGATGCAGATTCAAGGCACGGGACATGGTGATTTCGTTCAGGCGCCTGATGGTAGTTGGTGGATAACATTCCTGGCTTATCGCAATATGGGGGGGAGTTATCATCATTTAGGTCGGGAAACGTGTACCGCTCCTGTGAAATGGGATGAGGGCCAATGGCCGATAGTATATAATCTTCAACCTATCGATACTTTGATGCAGGCATCTCTATTGCCGGCTGTCGAATGGACAAAGTCTACTGGGAAAATAGTTTTCTCGTCTGGTCAATTAGGGCCTCAATGGGTGTATCTGCAGAATCCTGTTTGGGATAATTATCAGTTTGTGTCGGGTAAATTGCGGTTGAAAGGTGGATGGAGTAGTTTGACAGAAAATAACCGTCCAACTTTCCTTGGCCTTCGACAGGAAGCTGAGCGAATCGTTTTGGAAACACAGGTAACTCCTCATGGTAAGACGGGTTTTGAAAGTGGACTAACCGTTTATCAGATTAATGACGGGCATTATGATCTTTTTGTACAGGCAGAAAAGAATGGTAAGTATGCTGTCGGACTTCGGTATGTTGTGAAGAATCTACCTCATAATGAGATTGTTTTTGCTCATATCGACAATCCCTACAATTTGAAACTACGTGTGCGTTCGGGTGATAATCAGTATTATTTCGATTATGCAGAGGAGGGGATGCATTATAAAAATGTAGGTCAACTTTCTTCCACCTTGTTAAGTACAGAAGTAGTCGGTGGATTTACGGGTGTCACCCTTGGTATGTATGCGCAGGGTAGTGGATATGCCGATTTTGCTTACTTTGATTATGTTGAGCAATAAGGTAGAGGGGTTATTGCAATAAAAATTGTTACCTTTGCATCATGGAAATACAACCAGTAGCAATTTTTCATTCTCCCTTTGCTTCTAAATTTGGTATACCTAAGCAAAGTGGTATTATAGAAGAACTGAAAGGCGAAATCGTCTTCGAACCGCAATATCGCAATCCTGATGCTATTCGTGGAATAGAAGGATTTGAGTATTTGTGGCTTATTTGGCAGTTTTCTGCGAATAAGCATGCTGCAAATAGCCTGATGGTTCGCCCACCTCGTTTGGGGGGTAATGAGAAAGTAGGCGTTTTTGCCAGTAGAAGTCCTTTTCGTCCGAATGGTTTAGGTTTATCGTCTGTGAGAATCGATTATGTGGAGTGGGAAAGTCATCGTGGTCCTGTTATCCATGTTCTTGGGGCTGATCTCATGGACGGTACACCGATTTATGACATTAAGCCGTATGTGACCTATGCTGATAGTCATGCAGAGGCACAAAGTGGTTTTGTAGATGAGCGGAAATGGTGTAAGCTAAAGGTTGTTTTATCTGATAATACTAAAGCACGTCTATTGACGCAAAAGGGGTGGACAGATGAAACGATAGCTCAATTACAGGAGGTTCTTGCTGAAGACCCTCGCCCGCAATATCAAAAAGACCCGCAGAAGGTCTATGGTATGCCTTTTGCGGGTCTTGATATTCACTTTCGCGTCATCGATGATGTCGTCGAAGTGCTATAAAGTGAGTTTCGTTTATTGGGCAAATGTAACAAAGTTAACATTTGTCAATGTAATATCACTGTTTGCATCAATATCCTGAGCGGTTTCATGATAGAAAATGTTTGCATTTTCGATGGTAATACCATGAATCATGCCTTTTTCGCCATGAGCAGCAATACCTGTTTTACAACCTCTTACTACGATATCTTTCATGTGGATGTCAGTAAAGTTAGGTGCAAACTCAACTTTGGTAGGTTGAGCGCCTTTCTTAGCACCAACATGGTTGTCAAAATAGGTTGTCTCGAATACAATGGCCTGATTATCGATGTCAGTCATGTAGATATTGCTAATGTAGATATCTTCTGTAGTACCACCACGACCAACAGAACTCTTGAAGCGAAGTCCTGTGTCAGTGCCAGAGAAAGTATTATTGTGTACGTAGATATTCTTCATTCCACCCGAGAACTCACTTCCGATAACGAAACCACCGTGAGCATGGTAAACGATATTATCTTGTATGTTGATGTTCTGACATGGACCGTATTCTAATGCTTTTGCACCAGCACCACCTTTCATACAGATACCGTCATCACCCGCGTCAATCACGTTATTCACGATAAGTACATTGGTACAGTTACCGATATCGATAGCATCGCCATTCTGAGCATTCCATGGGCAACGTACAGTTACGCCATCAATAATAACATTCTTACAGCGTTGTGGTACAATATGAAATTTTGGAGAATTTTCAACTGTAACGCCTTGAATCAATACATTTTCGCAATCAGTCAGGCGTATGAGGTGTGTACGCATTTTCTCCTGAGCTTCAGGTGTAGCAGCAATGTTATCAAAATGTTTCAGGTTGAATGGATACCATAAGTCGCCTTTGGCACTTTCAGTTCCACCCATAGCCTTGAAGTCGTTCCATTCGGTGTTGCTCACCTTGCTTCGTTTAACAGGGCGCCACCATTCTCCATTACCGTCGATGATACCTTCACCCGTAATAGAAATATTCTTGCGCTTGCTGGCATTAATACCAGGTGTAGCCTTGGCATCTTTTACACCATTTTCTTCCTTAATAAATTCTTTCTTATCTTCAGAGAAAACAATAATTGCATTTTTCTCCAAATGAAGGTCGATATTATCCTTGAAAGAAATCAATCCTGTAAGATAAATACCAGCAGGTACATTCAAATGACCACCGCCTAGTTTGCTTAATTTGCTTATTGCTTTGCGAAATGCTTCTGTGTTAGAGGTAATACCATCTCCTTTGCCACCACAATCAAGTATTGAAACGGTATTTGCAGGTATTGTTGGAACCGTAACTTCAGGCATTGCTTTAGGTAAATTTTGGTAATACTTGCTGTAATCTCCTGCAAATACACTTGTAAGAGAAAAAAGCAAAGAAAGTGCTAATAGAATAGTTCTTCTCATTTGTTTTCTACGTTAAATAATAGCTTATATTTCTTTATTCAGTGTACAAACTTACGTAAAAATAATAACAAACGAGTATTCTTTTGGATATTTTAGGGATATTAGGGATAATTTAGTGTAATGATAAAAAAAATAAAAAAGGCGGCCTTCTTGTAATAAGAGAACCGCCCTAATGAAAGGAGGAGTGGTACCTCTTGGAGTTGAACCAAGGACACATGGATTTTCAGTCCATTGCTCTACCACCTGAGCTAAGGTACCGTGCTTAATTGCGGGTGCAAAGGTAGTAAAAAACTTTGAACCCGCAAAAAAATATCCATAAAAGTTCTATGCATTAATATTTGTTAACATCTAGAACGCTTGGATTAGTCTTTTTGATCAAACAGAGGATTCCACCCCTGTGCTTTCAATTCAAATTCCTTATCGTCGCGTGTAATCAGCATCGCGCCAAGGTTTTCTTTTGTAATATAGCCGATTTGACGAATACCTTCTATGCCTTCTAGCTTTTCGTGATCACCAATAGGTACTGTGAACACTAATTCGTAGTCTTCGCCACCATTCAGTGCACAAGTAGTGACATTCATGTTCAGTTCTTCTGCCATCACAGCTGTTTGGTAATCGATAGGCAGATTCTTTTCGTAGATGCGGCATCCACAGTGGCTTTGGCTGCAAATGTGTAGCAGTTCGCTACTCAAACCATCAGAAATATCCATCATAGAAGTAGGGCGAATGCCTGCTTCCTTCAGTTTTTGGTTGATGTCACCACGAGCTTCTGGTTGAATCTGGCGTTGCAAAAGATATTCTTTGCCTGAGAAATCTGGTTGAAAATCAAATACTTCTTTTCTTTTGGCTTCAAGAGCAGCTACTTTATTTTTATCATCTGCAATCTTAGCCTCTTTCAGTTTCTTGTTAAAGTCGTTAATCTGACCATAATACACGCTCTTTTCGCGTTCAAGGAGTTGGAGTCCCATGTAGCTTGCTCCTAAGTCTCCGCTGACACAGATGATATCGGTTTCTTTAGCACCGTTTCGATATATGATTTCGTCTTTTGAGGCATCGCCAATACAAGTAATGCTGATAGCAAGACCTGTATAAGATGACGTTGTGTCGCCACCTACGATATCAACGTTCCATTTATCGCAAGCTGCACGTAAACCACGATAGAAGGCTTCTACATCTTCTACTTTGAAGCGCTTATCTACAGCAAGACTTACAACGAGCTGGCGAGGCGTTCCGTTCATGGCAAAGATATCACTTAAGTTAACCATGGCAGACTTATAGCCTAAGTGCTCCAAGTCCATGTAGGTCAAGTCGAAGTGAATACCCTCCATAAGCATATCTGTAGTCATCAGCACTTCCTTGTCTGGGTAGTGCATCACGGCACAATCATCGCCGACACCATATACGGTTGACTCGTTTTTGATAGCAATGTCTTTTGTGAGGCGCTTAATCAGACCAAACTCACCTAATTTAGATATTTCCATCTAGTTTATTTCTTAATCATATAATTATTCAGACCGGCGAATGATTTCGCGGAAGATCTCAGTCATTCTTGGTTGAGCCTCGTTGGCTGCCTTCTGAACCTCTTCGTGACTAACCTCTACAGGAACATCAAATCCTCCCAAGTCTGTGATTACACTAATTCCGAATACTTTGATACCACAATGACGAGCTACAATGACTTCTGGAACAGTACTCATGCCAACGGCATCACCACCAAGGATGCGGTACATGCGATACTCGGCAGGGGTCTCAAAGGTAGGTCCCTGTACACCTACATATACGCCATGTTTCACTTCGATACCTTTTTCTTGAGCAATCTCATCAGCCAATTTAATCAACTGATGGTCATAGGCTTCATGCATATCAGGGAAGCGAGGACCAGTAGGGAAGTTTGGACCATGGAGTGGGTGCTCTGGGAAGAAATTAATGTGGTCGTTGATAATCATTAAGTCGCCAATCTTGAATGAAGGATTCATACCACCAGAAGCATTAGATACAAAAAGCGTCTTGATACCCAATTCGTACATGATTCGCTCTGGGAAAGTAACTTCCTTCATGGAATAGCCTTCATAAAAATGGAAACGACCCTCCATAGCGACAATATCTTTGCCGCCTAACTTACCGAAAATCAATTTTCCAGCATGTCCTTCTACTGTTGATACTGGGAAGTTTGGGATATCAGCATACGAAAACTCGTAGCTGTCAGTTATTTCTGAAGCTAATTGTCCCAGCCCCGTTCCTAGAATGATTGCTGTTTTTGGACTTGTGGTCATCCTTTCTTTTAACCAGGATGCTGTTTCTTGAATTTTTTCGTACATAGCTTATTATTTTTTCATTAAATTCTTCTTCATTGAGCATAAATCTTACTTTGATAGGCAGACTGTAAATGCTCTTTTTTACTTCTTCACTCAAACCTTCGAGGCATTGGATGCGTGTAGCATCTTTTTCTGTTGTAATAATCAGTTTAGGTGATGACATTGCTGCAAATGTTTCATTGATTTTTTCAATGTCTCTATTGGTAAACTGATGATGGTCGCTAAAGGTTAGTGGTTTGATGATGGGTTGATAGGTTCTCAGATCCATGATCATCTGTTTGGGCGAAGCTATACCGGTCAGAAGAAGTACGTTTTTATTGCGCAATTCCTGAAGTGCAACCTCTTTTTTCTCTGCTTGATCGAAGATCGGGTTGAGAGGGTCGTAATCTAGTGTCGTAAAATACAACTGTTGATATGGAAACAGATCTATAGCTTTGGTTAGTACTCTGAATTCCATAGGTTTCAGGTCTTTTGGACATTTGGTGATAATAACCAAGTCTGCTCTGTTTTTACCACTTAGAGGTTCACGAAGTCTGCCGGCAGGTAATAACTTGTCGTAAATAATCAGTCTGTGATAATCTATCAGTAGGATATTGATGCCAGGTTTAACATAACGATGCTGAAAGGCATCGTCTAGTAGGATGACATCTGTAGAGCGTGTTTCGTCATCAAAGGAAAGATGATCGATACCTCTGCATCTATCTTTGTCAACGGCAACAAATGCATTTGGAAATTTCTGGTGCATTTGGTAAGGTTCGTCGCCAATTTCAGGCATGGCAGTGTTTGGACCAGCTAAAACATAGCCATGACTTTTACGTTTATAGCCACGACTCAATATAGCAACTTGTGCTACATCTTGCAATAATCTTATCAGATATTCTACATGCGGTGTTTTACCAGCCCCTCCTACGGTGATATTACCTACAGAGATGACAGGTATATCAAATGCTCTCGACTTCTTGATGCCTACATCAAAAAGCCAGTTTCGGAATCTTACCCCTGCACCGTAAATCCAAGATAGAGGTAAGAGCCAATCATTGATTTTTATGAAATCTCCTTCTGTTCTCATTAATACAAGTTTAGTATATATGGAATGCGTGCCTGTAATACTTCGTGTTGCTTGATGTTTCGTAACATCATAAATGGTGTATAGTATTCGCCTAATGCCAAACGAAGTTGTTCATCTAAAGAGTTGCTGTCTTCTGTTATACCAAATAGTTGGTCTATCCAATTCGTAGGTTGTGAATAGTCTACTGTATAATAGTCTTTCAGTTTGGCAAATGAAGCCGCTTTTTGGATAGCATCATCCATACTGCCTAATTGGTCTACCAGTTTGAGTTTGAGGGCATCTGTTCCTAAGAATACATGCCCTTGTGCTACCTCATGTACTTGATTTACAGACAATTTTCTTCCATCCGCTACGCGTTGGCAGAATAAGTCATAACCTCTGTCAACATATCTCTGCAGCGCTTTGGCTTCAGCTTCATTGTATGGTCTTGCCATAGGGATAGGGTTATTCATTGAGAATGTGCTATTCTTATTGGTTCCTATCTCATCAAATTTGATGCCAAGTTTTTGTGTCATCAGTCCACTAAAGTCTGGAATGGCTGCAAAAATACCAATACTTCCAGTTTCTGTAGTAGGTTGAGCTACAATCCATCGTGCGCCCATGCTCATATAGTAAGCTCCTGAAGCAGCCATGCCGCTCATGGATACCACTACAGGCTTTTGGGCATTCAACTTCTTGACATAATGCCAGATTTGCTCTGAAGCATAAGCATCTCCACCCCCGGAATTGATGCGGAGAACTACAGCTTTAATTCTGTCATCATTGGCCATGTCTTCCAAATCTTTGCAAACTTTGCTCGCAACAATCTGTGGCTCATTGTTATTCAATGAATTCGCCTTATCAATAATGCTACCCTCACAATAGTATAGAGCGATTTTATCTCCCTTATCCTCGTTGATAATAGCTTTGTTCATTTCGGCAACGCTCACCTGATGAATCATGTCATCGTCTTCAAGTCCGAGTCGCTTTTTGACTACAGATTTTATTTCGTCGGCATATAAAAGACCATCTACGAAATTCTTTTTAAGTAATGATTTACCTCCGTCGAGTGAAACGATATCATCAGCATACTGGTTAAGCTGGCTGGTACTGATGTGACGAGACTGAGAAACCTGTGTGCACACTTCAGACCATAAACCGTTGATAATACGACTCATCTGTTCACGGTTAGCGTCACTCATTTTGTCTTCGGTAAATGTTTCGGTATAGCTTTTATATTTTCCTACTTTGAAAATTTGAAAACGAACCCCAAATTTTGCGAATAAGTCTTTGTAATATTCAGGTTGAGCTGCTATACCATGCCAGTCAATCATACCTTCAGGATTGAGGTATACCTTATTGGCAGCAGTACTGATATAGTATGTAGGCTGATTAAAGCGTTCACCATAAGCGATAATCCATTTACCTGATTTGCGGAAATCTTGTAATGCACCTCTTATCTCTTGCACGGTAGCCCAGTCTGCAGACAAAAAGCCTGACTCCAAATAGATACCCTGAATATGCTTATCATTTTTGGCTTTTTTGATGGCTGACATCATTTCGTTCATACCGATTTGGTTGATTTGATGCCCTGTAATCTGTCCAATGAAGTTATCGCTTGCCTGTTCGTTAATTATTCCCTGAAGTTTAAGAACCAAAACGGAATTGTCCTGTAAAGTAGTTCCTGCGCTTTTCGAAGAAATCATACCGATAAGGCTGATTAGGCCGAAAAATCCAATAAGAGACCCAAACAGAAAAATACCTATGATAGTGGCAAGTACATTTTTTAAGAAATCCTTCATACTTCGTTTTTGATAAGTTTTGTTCCGCAAAGATAGCAAAAATATTTTGTCATATAGGAGTAAATGTATTGTTTTTATCAAAAATCAGAGTTTTTTTACCAAATCCTAAAAATTGGCAGATAAATCTTTTTGTATCTTTGCAGACATATAACTTTTACTCTAAACGATGAAAAAAATCTTATTAATAGCCTTATTATTTGTAGCTGGCTGGTCTGGTTGTCAGACTGTAAATGCCAAAGCAAAAAAACAATTATGGCCTGATGGCACTCCTATAGATTCTTGGTTTAATGATACCACTAAGGTTGATATAGCACAGTTGGGCAAGAAATATGTGATTACAGACTATGGTGTTGTTCGCGATAGTAATCTAGTGCAAACTGCTGCTATACAGAAAGTTATAGATGTGGCTTCTCAACAGGGCGGTGGTGTAGTTGTAGTTCCTAAGGGAACTTTTCAGACGGGTAGTTTATTTTTTAAGAAGGGTACTCATCTTTATGTAGAAGAAGGTGGTGTGCTCAAGGGGTCTGATCGTATTGAGAACTTTGCTATTCAAGAAACTCGTATCGAAGGGCAAACCTGTAAGTATTTTACGGCTATCGTTAATGCCGATGGTCTGGATGGATTTACCATCGCCGGAAAGGGAACAATTAATGGTAATGGCTATCATTATTGGAAGGAATTTTGGATTCGTCGCGAATGGAATCGTCAGTGCACCAATAAAGATGCTCAGCGTCCTCGTCTTGTTTATATTTCTAATTGTAAGAATGTAACCGTACAGGATGTGCATCTTATCAATAGTCCTTTCTGGACTAATCATCTCTATAGAAGCAACCATGTGCGTTATTTAGATTGCTATATATATGCTCCGACAGAGGGTGTTAAGGCTCCAAGTAGTGATGCTATTGATATCGATGTATGTGATGATGTTTTGATAAATGGCTGTTTCATGAATGTTAATGATGATGCCGTAGTATTAAAAGGTGGTAAGGGTACTTATGCTGATGTTGATTCAACGAATGGTCCTTGCAATCGTATCATGATTCAGAATTGTCATTATGGTATTGTCCATGGTTGTCTGACATTGGGAAGTGAAAGTGTTCACGACCGTAATGTTATCCTTCGTAACATTAAGGTTGATAAAGCACATCGTGTGCTTTGGTTAAAGATGCGTCCTGATACACCTCAGCATTATGAGTATGTTACAGTAAGCAATATTACTGGTAATTGTGAGAACTTCTTAGTTGTTCGTCCTTGGACTCAGTTCTATGAAAAGCAGAATCGTCCGGATATGCCTACAAGTCAGTGCAATAATATTGCGATAGAAAATATTAAAATGGATTGTGGTAATTTCTTTAATGTAGGGACTAGCGATAAATACATCTTGAATGATTTTTCATTTAAGGATATCCATATTCATGATGAGAAAAATTCATTCGATAAGAATATGATTACCAATACAACGGTAAAGAATGTTGTCATCAATGGCGAAAAAGTGAAGTAATGATTATAGGAAGGACCATGAAAATAAAATTGTTATTAGCAGGCTTGCTTTTGAGTGCATTAGGGGTGTCTGCTCAGACATATCAGTTTGATATGACAAAAAGTCAGCCTAATTATACAGATCAAGCAGGATATGGCTATGATGTTGTAGCTGCACCAGAAAAGAAAGATATTAAAAAAGCATTCTTTTTTTCGGTAAAAGTTCCGGATGGTAATTATCGTGTTACCGTAACTTTAGGTAGTAGTAAGCGTGCAGCATCTACAGTTGTTCGTGCGGAATGTCGTCGTCTCTTTCTTGAAGAGTGCGTAACGAAGAAAGGTAAATATCAGACATTCTCGTTTTTGGTCAATAAGCGCAGCCCTTATATTAATAATAAGGATCGCGTACTTATAAAAGATAGGGAGAGAGAATATCTTCATTGGGATGATCGCCTGACATTGGAGTTTAATGGTTCTGCTCCTGCTGTTCGGGAGATACGAGTTGAGCGTGATACGATAGCACCTACAGTTTTCCTTTGTGGTAACTCTACTGTTGTCGATCAAGCCAAAGAGCCTTGGGCTAGTTGGGGACAGATGATTCCTCGCTGGTTTGATGATCAGGTATGTTTTGCTAACTTTGCGGAAAGTGGACTTACGGCATCATCTTTTATCGCCCAGAAACGTCTTGATAAAATTATGAGTATGATTAAGAAGGGTGATTATGTGCTTTGTGAATTTGGTCATAATGATCAGAAAGAAAAAGGTCCCGGTGCTGGCGCATATTATAATTTCTCCTTTGCATTGAAGAAATTTATAGATATGACTCGCAAAGCAGGGGCAACCATAATTTTTGTTACTCCAACGCAGCGTCGTGCATGGGATACAAGTAAGACTAAAATTTTAGAAACACACAGTAATTATCCGGAGGCGATGCGTGCTGTTGCTATTCGAGAAAAGGTTCCTGTAATAGAACTTCATGACATGACTCGTACATTCTTCGAAACTTTAGGTTATGACAATAGTACGAAAGCTTTGGTTCATTATCCAGCAAATACATTTCCTGGTCAGACAACAGCATTGGCAGATAATACACACTTCAATCAATATGGCGCTTATGAAGTGTCAAAAATGGTTGTGATGGGCATGAAAAAGCTTCAGTTGCCAATTGTTAATAATTTAAGAAATGATTGGAAAGATTATAATCCAGCCCAACCAGATGATTGGAAAACATTTCATTGGGCACTTTGTCCGATTTATGAGACGATAAAGCCAGATGGTAATTAGATATATATAATAAAAAAGGTATTTTCCCCTTCTTGAACGTGAGTTTTGGAAGGGGATTTTTTTTTGTACTCATTGTAAATGTTAAATATCAAAAAATAAAGTCTTGTAATCAAAAATTACGGGTGTATAGATACAATTTTAGGTACTTTTGCCATCGTAATAAACTATACTTAATAAGATTATACCATCGGTTGCGCATCAACCTACGGCCTAATTTTAACAAAATATGCCACGAAAGACCTTGTGCTGGTTACATGTGGACCTAATAAAGATAATATAACAACCTAATTAATAACATGAATAGTAAAAAGCTATTAAAAACAACAGCTCTACCAACGGTAGTTGCATGTTCGGCTTTAGCATTCAGTCCTTACGGAGTGCAGACAGCTAATGCTGCAGTTCAGATTGCCCAGCAGGCTAACAGTATCAAGGGTACTGTAGTAGATGATATGGGTGAGCCTGTTATTGGTGCTACTATCAAGGTAGTTGGTGCCAAAGGCACAGGAACCGTAACCGACTTGGATGGTAATTTCGTATTGAATGTAAAGCCAGGTACCAAACTACAAATCTCTTACATTGGTTATGATAATGTTAATGTCGTTGCCAAAAATGGTATGCAGATCAAACTAAAATCTGCACGTGCTATTAATTTGGGCGGTGTAGAGGTTGTCGCTTATGGTGTTCAGAAGAAGGTAACTATGACAGGTGCTGTATCAAGTGTGAAAAGTGAAGACTTGGTTCGTACCTCTGTTGGTTCTGTGAATAATGTGCTTGGTGGTCAGCTATCAGGTGTGACAACTGTTCAATATTCTGGTGAGCCTGGTAGCGATGCAGCTGAAATCTTTGTTCGTGGTAAGGCTACATGGGGGGATTCTTCTCCATTGATTCAAGTAGATGGTGTTGAGCGTTCTATGGGTGATATAGATCCGAACGAAATTGAGAGTGTGACAGTCTTGAAAGACGCTTCTGCAACAGCTGTATTTGGTGTGCGTGGTGCAAATGGTGTTGTCTTGATTACAACGAAACGTGGTTCGCAAGGTAAGGCTAAAATTAATGTTTCTACTGCATGGACAGCACTCTCCCCAACGAAAATGGTAGAGCAAGCTAGTTCTTACGAATATGCTAACTTCTATAACCAGATGTCATATAATGACTATTTGCAGAATGCTAATGTCGCAGTAGCAAATGGTAAATATGCTGATGTTTCTGCCTATATGGCAGAGAATGCTTTTAATCCAAGCTTTTCAAATGCTATTATAGAAAAGTTTAAGACTAATTCTGATCCGATTCGTTTCCCAAATACTAGTTGGGCAGACTATATTATGAAGGATGTGACGCTTCAGCAGCAGCACAACTTGAATATATCTGGTGGTACAGATCGCGTGAAGTACTTTATTTCTGCTGGTTACTATGCACAGGGTGGTCTCTTTAATGAGTTTGATCGTGGTTATGACTATGGATATCAGTATCAACGCTTTAACTATCGTGGTAACCTTGACTTAAAGGCAACAAAGACTACAACATTGTCATTTAATGTGGCAGGTAATGTGAGCGATGCAGATAAACCTTATACTGGTCAGGGTTCTGGTGGTATGATAAAAAATATCTATTATGCTACACCTTTCTCAAGTCCAGGAATTATAGATGGTAAGATGGTTACAGGAACCACAGACTATACTGATGGCTTAAATCTTCCATTCTTGGGTAGTAATGGTATGGCTTACTATGGTAATGGTTTCATGCAGACCAATATCAATAAGATCCAAATGGACTTGGTTCTTGATCAGAAACTTGATTTTGTGACTAAGGGATTGAGTTTTAAGGCTAAAGGTTCTTACAACTCAAGCTATACTGTAAACAAACAAGGTAATTGTGGTGTTGCTACCTTTAATCCATTGGTTCAGTATGATGCTAATGGTAACGTTATTTATAATGATGATGGTACTCCTTATATTTTATATCGTCAGAATGGTAACGATACAGATCCTTCTTATAAATACTCTCAGGGTAAAGCGCGTGATTGGTATTTGGAGGCTAGTTTCAATTACTCGCGTGTGTTCGGTAAGCATACCGTAAATGCCCTCGCATTGTATAACCAGTCTAAGCAGTATTATTATTCTGGAACTTCTTACCCAGATGTACCTCGTTCATATGTAGGTTTGGTAGGTCGTGCAACATATGATTATGCTAACAGATATATGGCCGAATTTAATATGGGTTATAATGGTTCTGAGAACTTTGCTCCAGGTAGGCGATTCGGTCTTTTCCCTGCAGGTTCTATTGGTTGGATTGCAAGTGAGGAAAAGTTTTGGAAACCTATTTCTAAGGTTGTGTCATTCTTCAAGCTTCGTGCATCTTGGGGTCTTGTTGGTAATGATAAAACAATAGATTCCTTTCGTTTTATGTATTTAGCTGACCCATTTGTAACGGGGTCTGGAGGATTGATAACTAATGCATTGACACCACCTAATACAGATACTTATGGTTATCTCTTTGGTAACGCCCAGTCAGGTACAACCTCTGGAACATCAGGTCTTGCTGGTGCTTATGAATCTGCAAAGAATAATCCTGATATTGGTTGGGAAAAAGCCTTTAAGCAGGATTATGGTGTTGATGTTTATTTTTTCAATGACCGTTTGAAGACAACATTTGACTATTATCGTGAGCATCGTACAGATATTCTAGTTCGTGATGCTACGGTTCCATCAACAATCGGTTTTACAATGCCATATACGAATGCCGGTGAAACTAAGTCTTGGGGTTGGGAGCTTTCTGTAGGTTACAATGATAAGATTGGAAAAGATTTCCGTTATTGGGGAAAACTGAATCTTTCTTATAACCAGAACGAAATCATCGAGATGAGGGAAACTCCTCAGAAGAATGAATACATGTATTCTCGTGGCCATCGTATTGGTGCTCGTTCTATGTATAAGTTCTGGAAATATTATGAAGGCGAGCAGACAAAAGCAGAGTATCAGCAGACTTTTGGTGAGGCTTTCCCTACTCAGAGAGTTAGTAATCTTCAGCCAGGTGACTGTGTTTATGTGGATCTAGATCATAATGGTAAGATTGATGAAAACGATAAGACCCGCGATAACGGTTATACTGATGATCCTGAGTATATGGCTGGTTTAACTTTTGGTTTCGCATGGAAGCGCTTGACATTTAATGCGCAGATGACTGGTGCATGGAATGTTTCCCGTTATATTACCGATGTGTTCCGTCAGCCATTCTTCTGTTCTTCTAATACGACTCAAGGAGGATTACTCTCTTATCACGTAGAAAATACATGGACACCAGGCGTATATGAATCACAGGATGCATTGTATCCACGTGCTACTTGGGCCAATGCTGTTCAGAACTATGTAGAATCAGACCTTTGGGAGAAGGATGCTAAATATCTTCGTTTGAAGACGATTTCTATATCTTACGATTTAATTAATCCTACTTTCAAGAAGATTGGTATGAATAAATTTGAGGTTACCTTATCAGGTTACAACTTGCTGACCTTTACTCCTTATAAATGGGGTGACCCAGAGACAAGAGCTTCAAGCTCTCCTTCTTACCCTCTTCAGCGTACCTACACAATCAGTCTGAATGTAGGCTTCTAATTAAATAGGTAAAAGCAATTAAGAAACAAAGAAACAATGAAACATAATATATTATTTCGTAGTGCAGTAGCTATGCTTGTTGCAGGTGCAGCGATGACCGCATGTACAGACAATATCGCTGTTGGTGATGCATCTCTTGATAAGGCAACAAGTTCTACTGCTACGATCGATTCTGTATTCCAAAATGCAGAGTATACTCGTCAGTTCCTTATTGGAATCTATTCGAAGCAGTACTATGGATTACCATATGCTAATGGTGGTGCTTATATGCCACATGCAGGTAACCCATATACAGGTAAATTTGATGGATTGACTGACTGCTGGCATCAGTTTTGGAATGGTGCTGCTGTCTATGGGCAGTATTATACTGGAGCGATGACAGCTACAACTAGCCGCTCAGATGGATTGGATGGACCTCTTTATTCTTATGATAAGGAATTTCAGTGGTATATGATTCGTGCTTCTCATATTTTCCTTGAAAATGTTGATCGTGCACCAGAAGTTGATATGAAATCAGATGAAAAGAATCGTTTGAAGGCTGAGGCTCGCTGTTTGATGGTGAGTGCCTTTTTTGAAACTTTTCAGCACTTCGGTGGTATTCCAATTATGGACCATGCGTTAACAACGGATGAAGTAGCTAATGAAACACCACGTGACTCTGTAGAGGTTTGTGTAGATTGGATGGTAAATGAGTTGGATAAAGCTATTGCTGATAATGATTTCCCTTGGATTACTTCTAATCCTGCTACGATGAATGGTCGTTGGACTAAGGCTGGAGCTATGGCATTAAAGTGTAAAATTCTCCAGTTCGCAGCTTCTCCATTGTTGAATCCTAAGGATGGTCAACCTTATTATTCTGGTGCTTCAGAAGAGCAGAAACCATTTATAATGTATACTGATGCTTCGAAATATCAGGAGCGTTGGGATCGTTTTGCAAAAGCTTGTGACGATTTTTATAATGCTTTGCAGGCTAATGGTCAGTATAGTATGGTTTTGGCGAATATTCCAAGTACAGCTACTACTGCAGCAAAGAAAGCCCCTTACTATCGTTTAGCCTATCGTCAAGGTTACTTCTTAAATGCGTCTCCAGAGATTTTGCATTCGGTTCGTGTTTATGGTAACGACCCTATGTCTACTGCGCGTTATGGTTGGCATGAGTGGTATTCTAAGGCAGTTCCACGTAATGCATATTGTCCAACACAAGAGTATGTTGAAAAGTTCTCTTGGAACGATGGTGAGCCATTTAATTGGACTAATGCTGCTAAGAAAACATATAAATCTTCAGCAACGGAGCCTGATGTTACAGTTACTAAAGCTGATGATGGTTCAGAAATCTATACTGTTTCAAACTTTGTGACAAATACTAAAACAGGTGCGATTACGCGTAGCGAGAAGTCTTTGCATACTATGTTTGTTAGTGGTTATGTACCAGCTGGTGGACGTCAAATTACAACTTCTTTGACTCGTGATCCACGTCTCTATGAAGAGTGTATTGTTAATGGTTTGAATATGAACTTAGACTGGTCTACTGCATCTATGACCGGTGATCCTTGGGAACTTTGGTATAATGGAAATGATGGTGGAACGGGTGTCTTGACCCAGCAAAATACCATGTTCGGTTCTGGTTATGGTTTTAATAAATACTACTTGGGTACAGGTGTTTATTCTGGTGACCAAAAAGCAGATTCTTATCGTTATCCTACTCAATGGGTGGCTCTTTCGTTGCCTGAATTTTATTTGCAGTATGCTGAGGCATTAGTGATGCGTTCAAATCCTGATGTAACAAAAGCGGCTCAAATGATAAATGTTGTGCGTTCACGTGTGGGCCTTCCTGGTGTTGAAACGATGTGGACTCGTTCTAACTTCCGTTCTGCTAAGGGGTATAAAGCTACTACACTTGCAGCAGCAGCAACAACTCCAGTAGCCCTTGAAAATGGTGAAACGTCTACCGAGTTCATGGAAGAATTGCTTGATGAGCGTGTTCGTGAGTTAGGTTTGACTAATGCACGTTGGTTTGATATGGTTCGTTATAAGAGAACTGATTGGATGACGAAACAACTTCATGGTTTGATGCAGTATCGTTTGATTCAGAAGGGTTCTGTGTTTGAAAGTCGTAATGTCGCTTGGATTGGTGCAGACCATGATAATGACCCTTCTTCAACACAGCCTCTATTCTTCTTGAACTCTATTAAAACCATTACAGGAAACAGTCGTTATCTTTGGAATAAAGATCCGAAGAGTAATGAGGTGAAGAAATGGTTGCTTGATCCACTTCCACAAGCAGAAATTAATAAGCACTATGGTTTGGTACAAAACCCTGGTTGGGAGTAATAATCGGTTAGAATAATTAAGAAAAAACGAATTCTATATGAAAACAAAGAATATATTTATGTTGACATTGCTTGCAGGTACAACCCTGCCAGCAATGGCTCAGCATGACATCGTAGATTCTGTGGCATATAAGGATCAGAAAGTTGATATCGGTGCTAACCGTTTGTTCTCTCGTGAACAGTCAACTGGTGCTGTCAGTGTCATTAGTAATAAAGATGTCAATAAGCGTGGTGCACGCAATATTGGAAATAATATTTTGGGCTCAGGTTCTGGTCTTGTCAGTTTGGATGGTTCTGGACTTTTTCATGCACAGAATCCAACTTTCTATATCCGTGGAATTCAGTCATCAAGTGGCAGTACACCATTAATTATTGTTGATGGTGTTGAACGTGCTATAGAGAATGTCGTTGCAGAAGATGTAGAAAGTGTACAGATCTTGAAAGATGCTGCAGCAACAGCACTTTATGGCTATAAGGGAGCTAATGGTGTCCTTATTGTGACTACTAAGCATGGTGATTATAATTCAAAGTCTATTACGTTTAGTTATGATCATGTTTTCTCTTATCTGAATAATAAACCAAAGATGGCAGATGCGGCTACTTATGCTTCTGCTGTCAATGAAGCTTATCGCAATCAGGGGGAAGCTAGTGTTTATAGCGATGCAGTTATCAATGCTTATAAGAATGGAACTAATCCACTTTACTACCCTAATGTAAATTGGGCAGATGAAACGTTCCGTGATGTTTCTCACAATAATCGTTTCAATCTTGAGTTTAAAGGTGGTTCTAACAATTTCCGTTACTATACCAATGTACAGTTGTTGACGAATAAGGGATTTGTTAAGAATTTTGAGAATGATGGGTATTCTACGCAGAATAAGTACACACGTGGTACTTTGCGTTCAAATATGGATATTGATTTGGGGCCTAAAACTAAATTGCATACTCATTTGTATGGTTTGTTGACCGAGCAATCACAGCCTGGTTCTCAGGCAGATCTTTGGAGTATGATTTATCAGGTACCTGCTAATGCATTCCCAATTAAGGCTACAAGTGCAGTATGGGGAGGTAATACTCAATATACTACAAACAACCCAGTCGCACAGAGTCAAGCAGCTGCTTACTATAAGAACCATCAGAGAGCTTTGTATGCTGATTTGCTATTAGAGCAAGATTTATCTTCTATCACAGAAGGCTTGAAAGGAAGTGCTCAGTTAGGTTATGATACATGGTCTAATGTATATGAGAACCATTCTAAGACTTATCGTTACAGTTATTATGCAGTAAATAATAATGGTGATGTTGTTCCGGATGGTGAAGGTGCATTGGCTGCTGTTGAAGGTTCTGATTCTAATATGGGAACAGCATCCAACAATAATTCATGGATTCGTCGCTGTGTATGGAATCTGGCACTTAATTATGATCGTACATTTGCAGAGAAGCATAATGTATATGGTCAGTTGAAATATGATTATGAGTATAATGACCAGACTGGTACAAATACTTCTATTTATCGTCATAATATCTCTTTGTTTGGCCATTATGGTTATGATAATCGCTACCTGTTTGATGTAGCGTTTGTCGAGTCGGCTTCTAATCGCTTGGCTCCTGGTAGTAAGTGGGCATTTTCTCCAACATTCTCTGCTGCGTGGAATATTTCTAATGAGGCATTCATGAAGAATGTTAAATGTATAGATTTCTTGAAATTGCGCGTTTCTTGGGGTAATAAGCAATTAGATGTACTTCCTGGTGATAATGTATGGACTTATTATAATCAGTTCTATCTAATGGATGCGGCTAGCTATCCATTTGATGCTACCTATACGGGTACACAGTGGGGTAACACCTATTTGGGAACAGCGATGTCACTAAGTCAAGGTCACGAGCAATCAAGTAAGTTTAATTTAGGTTTGGATGCTACTCTTTTTGGCAGTTTGAATCTCTCGGCAGATGTATACTATCAGAATCGTTATGATATTTGGTATTCTACAGCAGGTAGCTATTCAAGTGTATTTGGTCTGGATGCACCATATGAGAATGTGGGTCGTATAACCTCTAAAGGTTTCGAATTTTCTGCTGATTATAGCAAAAAACTGAATAAGAACTTGACATTTAGTGTAGGTGGTTCTTTAACAGTGAATAAGACTATTGTCAACAGACAAGCAGAGTCTCCACAACTTTTTGCTAATACATCTTCTACTGGTAAGCGTTATGGACAAGCTTTTGGATATATTGCTAATGGCTTCTTCCAGAAGAGTGATGATCTCGATGGTAATGGTATCATATCAGAAGCAGAAATGAAGCAGTTAGGTTATCCTATTCAGAATGCTAATACTATTTATCCTGGTGATGTGAAATATGTAGATTTGACCGGTGATGATAAGATAGATAGTAATGATCGTCAAGCTATAGGATACAGCACAACTGCACCAGACTTGTATTACAATTTCCATCTTGGTGTAGAGTATAAGGGCTTTGGTGTTGATGCTATGTTCCAAGGTGTAGGTAAGTGGACTGGTTTCAAGACAACAAATGGCTTGTATCGTTCTGCAGTTGCGACTAATACATTGTCGCAGTATCTTTATGAGAACTCTTGGTCTGCAGAACGTGGTAATACGGATCAGGCATTATTCCCACGTCTTTCTACTGTTAGCAATGCAAACAATGATGTAAATAGTACATTAAATATGTTTGATCGTAGTTACTTGAAGCTTCGCTATGTAGAGGCATACTATTATTTGCCTAAGACAGTTTTGGATAAAACTAATTTTATCAAAAACGTGAAGCTTTATGTGCGTGGTACAGATCTCTTTACTACTGATCATTTAGACCAAGCTGATGCTGCTTCTTATGGTACAACACAGCCTCTTACCAAAAGTCTCCAACTTGGTGCTGCAGTAACATTCTAAACTCAAAGGAATTACAATTATGAAACTGAATAAAAACATATTATGCTTGGCATTGGCTTCTTTAGCGTTGTCTTCATGCAACACTGATTACAATGAATATACGGCATATGATAAAGAGTATATTGCGCGTTCATTCACATATGTGGGTGGATTGATGACCAAGATATATAATGATATCGATACTGACTGGGGGAACCTTTCTGGTGCTATGCTTTCATCGGCTACGGATGAATCAGAGTATAGTCATGATGGCAACTCTGTAGAAGATTTTTACAATGGTAACTGGAGTGCGGCAAATCCGCACCAGACCATTTGGAGTTCTGCTTATGAAGGCATCACTTATTGTAATGAGGTGATTGATAACTGGTCTGATATGACGTTTGACCAGTACAAGCTAAACATCGACTATGAAAAGCAGATGTACCTCTATAATAATTATAAGTATGAAGCTCGTTGGGCACGTGCTTATTTCTATTATACTTTGGTGCGTCAGTACGGTGGTGTACCTTTCAAAATTCATAATACTACAGGTACCGAAGAAACAGCTTTGCCAAGAGTCACAGCTGACTCTATTTTTAATTTCATTGCCAGTGAGTGTGATGATATTAAGGATAAGATTATTGAGGATTATTCAGCAGATGCAGAACACATTCTTGCAAAGGCTGAGACAGGTCGTGCCAACAAATATGCTGTCTTAGCGTTGAAAGCTCAGGCTGCACTTTATCAAGCTTCTCCTCTCTTTACTCAGGGAAAAACAGATGAAGAAAAGAAAAATCTTTGGGCTGCGGCCGTTATAGCAAACAAAGAATTAATTGATGAGGCTGAAAAGAAGGGATATGGTTTGGCTTCTTCTATTGATGCACTTTGGGGCAAAGAGTATTATTCTGAGGCTCAGAGTTACAAAGAAATTATTTGGGCGCGTAGAACAGCTTCTGCAAATACTTTCGAAAGTTATAACTTCCCAGTAGGTTATTCATCTGGTCAGGGTGGTAACTGCCCTACTCAAGACTTGGTAGATGCGTTCGAATGTACTGATGGAAAGAGTATCAGTGAGAGTAGTCTCTATGATCCTACTAATCCTTATGCAAACCGTGACAGTCGTTTGGCTAAAACAGTTGTTGTCAATGGTGAAGCATGGCCAAATGATTTGGCAGCCTATAATTCTGAACACCCAACAATAGAGACTTATGTAGGTGGTTTTCATTCTCGTACAGGTAATGCAGCTGGAAAGTCATATGCAACAACAACAGGTTATTATCTGAAAAAATTCTGCAACCCTGACCAAATTCTCCGTGCTCGTTCTGGTGTAGCGGTTACTACTTCTCCTCATGGTTGGTTGACCTTCCGTATGGGTGGTATGTACTTGAATTATGCAGAGGCTCTCTTCCAGTACTTCAAGATTGCAGGTAATGCTAATGCTGCAGATGCTACAGCGATGGTAACATATACAGATCCTCAAGGTGATAAGCATACGGTTACAATTCCAAGTACACAGACTGCTGCTAAGATGGCAAGTATGACTCGTACTCGTTCTGGTATGCCAGCTTTTGCAGCAGGTATGACCAACGATGAATTCTGGTCAAAATATAAAAATGAGCGTCGTGTAGAGTTAGCTTTTGAAGGTCATCGTTTCTATGATGTTCGCCGTTGGATGGAAGATGGTGATAAATTCATGAACATCCATCGAATGGAAATCACTAAAAATGAGAATGGATCCTTTACTTATAATAAGGTTGCATTTACTCGCGGTGATGGTAAATGGCAGAGTAGATGGAATTTATTTCCATTCTCTCAGACAGAAATCATGAAGTCTGGTAATGCAATTGTGCAAAATCCAGGTTGGTAATTCGATTTTAAGTTTCTCTTTCAAACACCTTAAATTATTGTCGAATAGATAGGGTGTTTGAAAGAGTAATGATAAAGAATAATTGTTATATAATTTATTATTAACTAAATATTTAAACTATGAAAAAGTTTACTTTAATAGCAATGGCTTTTGCTGCTTTGAGTACAACAGCAAATGCTGAGTTGATGGACAAGTACTTCTTCAAGATTCCTACAGACAAGTTTGCTGATGGTTGGGTGGTTCAAGATGCTGGAAACTTTGCTTCTACACCAGGTAAGGATTATCTTCAAGTGCAAAACAAGAAGAATGGTGGTCGTATGCTCAACTATTTTTGGAATGAAGATGCTTGGCAGAAGGTTGATGTTGCTAAGCTTCCTAATGCCACTTACAAATTTACTATGGATTTGAACATGGCTAGCATGGCTGCACGTTCAGATATGGAATTTGTTCTTCTTCCTATTAATGCTTGTACATCGACAGACTCACGTGTAAGTACTCATAATTATCGATGGGCTTCTGCTGAGGGTGAAGATTATTTTTTCCGTTGGAGAGTTGGTCCAGTTCCTAAAGCTGCTAATGGCGATTTCACTATTTATATAAATGAGGTTCCAACATCAAAGAAAGATTGGACGAAAACAACAGAAGATTCACTTGTGTTGAAGAGTCAAGTAACCTATAAGTTTGCTGTAGAGATAAATGGCGATGCTAATACTGCAACTTATACAATCTCTGATGCTGAAGGAAACTCTTTGAAGACAGGTGTTCATAATTATGTCTGTGCAGAAGATCGTGCTGGTATCATGGCGTTTAGTATGAATGGTGGATCTATTCACCAGATTTCTAATTTAGGCCTTTCTTATTTGGCAGAAGGTCCTTTTGCAAATGAACCGACTGTAGACCTTTTGGCAGCTTGTGGTGCTGAGCGTGATTACTATGTTAATTTCCATGAAAATGAAATTCTTCATTGGATTCAACTTGGTAACGCAGAAGATGCTTTTGGTACCCAATATGAAGACGGTCAGGAGTATACTATAGGCTATTGGGAAGCTAACGATACTCGTGATTTCGAGCAAGATGCTGAAAATTATTTTGGTTCTAAGATTATCTTTGCATCCAAATCTGGTCAGTTGAAGACTTGGACTACCATGGAAACAGATGAAGAAAACAAGTCTGAAGAGGTTTTAACAGATGTTGATGCAACAGAAGTCGTGATGCCTACTCCAGAGGCAAAAATTACTAATGTAGAAGCTGGTTATGGCAAGGAATATACTATTATTGCTGATAATTCAGAGACCTTGTTAAAGCCTACCGTTACCGTAAAAGTTACTGTTAAGGACGCAAATGGTAGCATTGTTTCTACTAAGGAAGCCCTTTCTGGTGAGAAAGTTAAGCTCGAAGCTCCAGGTTCTTTAGAGTTGTACGCTTACGATGGTACACACCCTAGTCCATGGTATGGTCAGTCTGAGATCGTTACAGTTAATAACAATGTAGAGTATGAGGTAGCTGAGGATGTTGACTATGCTTTGGATAAAGCAACTGTAGAAGCAGGAAAGGTTGGTTTTACTAAAGAAGAAATTGTTGAAGCTTCGAATAAATCACGCTGGGATCGTATTTATTCTACTCAGAAGTATGGTTATGATGCAGCTGGTAACTCTGAAAATTGGGTTGATGGTACTGACTATACTTTTGTTAAGGAAGGTTTCGGTTTCTATGACCTTGGCGCTATCGGTACAGAAAATGCTAAATGGCCTGTTTTGACTCCAGATGATCCTACAACAGCTTTTGCTCCTTTATCTCCTACAGATGTATTCTTAGCTAATAGCAAGTATAATGCTGCTGCTTGGCATATTTTCCCACTCGAGGGTATTGTTTACTACGATACACAGGTTAATAATGCTGAACTCCAGTTGGATGCTAAGTATACTTCTGACGATGCCGCTAAACCAAATTTCTACATTATTCACAAACGTGGTGGTTATGATCGTCCTGATAAGGGGGATTGCAATTCTACTGAGGTTGTAGAAGCTGGTAAAACATTCAATCTCTATCGTTATGATACAGCTATTAACGATGTTAAAGTATTGACATATAAGGGCTTTGTTCCAGGTACTACAGGTATCGTTTCTGTTAAGAATGATACAAAGGCTAATGCAGATGCCCCAATTTACAACCTTGCAGGTCAAAAGGTAGGTAAGGATTATAAGGGAATCGTTATTCAGAACGGTAAGAAGTTTGTAAAGTAAATTACATTATAAACTTAATATAAAGAAATCCTCTTCTTTTTCGAGAAGAGGATTTTTTGTTTTGACCAAAAAATAAGGTAAAAAATCAAATATTTTGGGTAATGTTGTTCTTTTATTTGTAATTTTGCTGAATTGAACCGTGAAATGTAAAAACCTAATTTAATATGATAAAAAAAACTTTTCTGGTAGCTTTTTTAACATTGTCTACTTGTGTAGGTGTTCAGGCCCAGCGCTTTATGGATACACTCGATCGTGGATTGATTGCCATGAAATCAAACTCTGGGGTTTATATCAGCTGGCGTATTTATGGAACCGAGTATTATGGGGTTGCCTATAATATTTATCGTGATGGAATAAAATTGAATACTGTTCCTTTGTATGTGTCCAACTTTACTGATTCAGATGGAACTGAATTAAGTAAATATACGGTTTCTGCAGTTATCAATGGAGTAGAGCAAGAACAGTGTTCTGCTGTATCAGTTTGGCAGAATGACTATCTTGTTATTCCTAAGGCGCATCGTGTTTCTAGCGATGGTTCTACCGATATTACCAATAATTTTGAGCCGAATGATGCCACTTTTGCTGATATAGACGGTGATGGACAAATGGAAGTGTTTGTTAAGCAAATCAATACTGTCGACCAGAATGCAGGTTTCCCTGCTGATGGAAAAGATTTTGATCGTATTGAAGTGTACAAACTAGATGGTACTTTGTTGTGGTGGATTGAATGTGGTCCTAACTTGACTGATTTCCAGCATAACGAGACGAATATTGCTGTGTATGATTGGGATATGGATGGTAAGGCGGAGGCTATTATGCGTGCTGCTGATGGTACTATTATTCATATGGCAGATGGTACAACGTATGAAATTGGTGATAAGACCAAAAATTATCGTACTGATAATACCATCAATCCTTCTTCTTATTTTATTCACAAAGGAGATGAGTTTCTTGTTTATATGAATGGTCAGACAGGTAAGCCTTACTCTGTCAGCCCTTACCCATTGAAGCGACTAGAAGCTAATGAAACTAGCCTTGAGGCTGCTTGGGGGGATGGTTATGGACATCGTTCCAGTAAGAACTTTTTTGGTGCACCATATTTTGATGGTAAAAGGCCGAGTGTTTTTCTAGCGCGTGGTATTTATACTCAGCATAAGATGATTGCCTTGGATGTTAATCCAACAACTCATGAACTTACAACTCGTTGGACGTGGAACTGTAAAGATTCCTCTTCGCCTTGGTATGGTCAGGGCTATCACAACTACGCCGTAGCCGATGTTGATGAGGATGGTCGCGATGAAATCGTGTTTGGTTCTATGGTAATCGATGACACTGGTAAAGGATTGAGTACTACAGGTTTGGGCCACGGTGATGCAGAGCACGTCGGTGATTATAATCCGTATATTCATGGCCTCGAAATCTTTGCTTGTAACGAAGATAATCCTGCCAATAACTATCGTGATGCAACTACCAGTAAGATTTACTATCGTTTGGCAGGTGGTAGCGATGATGGCCGTTCTATGGCAGGTAATTTTACGAATGACATACCTGGTGCGATTGGCTTTAGTGGTCATGATACTCCAATTAGCTGTGTGACTAATAATCATGAGGAAGGTCTTACCAGTACAGGTGTAACATTGAACTTCCGTACTTATTGGGATGGTGACCTTTTGGAAGAAAGTTTCAATGGTATCGGGCTTCGTAATAGTAATGGTGCTATTTATAAATATGGACAATCTTCCCCATTAAAGGAGTTTGATGATACTTATACCAACAATGATACTAAATCGACCCCATGTTTTCAGGGTGATATATTTGGAGATTGGCGTGAGGAAATAGCTATGCGTGATAAGGATAACAACTTGCGCATAGAGACAACTAATATTCCTACAGCATGGCGCAATTATACTTTGCTTCACGATCCACAGTATCGCAATGCCATGGTTTGGCAAATGAACGGTTACAATCAACCCCCGATGGTTAGTTACTTCCTAGGTGAGACAGAAGGGATAACCGTTGCTCCACCTCCAGCTACCAAGATGGGTAAGGAGGAAATTGCTGCTGGTGGTACCATTACTTCCAGCTATAACGGCAAACAGGTGCTTCTCGATGAAACGGGCGATGCTACCTATATGGTAGACGAAGGCGTTTCTCCTGCAATTTTCTTTGACAATGCACCTTCTTGGGTAAAGGGTCATGATGATAATAATGCTATAGAGTATATTACTTATAAGCATACTCTTAAAGGCGGTGCTTTTACAGGTGGAACCCGTGTGGTAAAGCAAGGTGATGGTGAACTTATCTTGCCTGCTGTAGAACAGACTTATAGTGGTAATACAGATGTTTGGGCTGGTACTATTCATTTCGATGGTAAGATGACCAATAGTCGTGTATGGCTAAACCGTTTTGCAACTTTGAATTCTAATGGTGGTAATTTTGCTAAAGGTATCGAAGCAGACTATGGTGCAACCATTCGTATTGGTGCCTCTGATGCTCCTGGTACTTTAACAACAGATTCGCTCAATTTGAATTTTGGTTCTGTAGTAGAATTTGATATCTTTAACAATGGTACTTCTGATGTTCTGAAAGCTAAAGTATTGAAATTAGAGAAAAAAGACTGGAAGGTTGGTCCTGAGTTTTTGGTACCACGTTTTACAATCACCAATCATGGTACAGACGTCAAGCCTGGTGAATATGTGATTGCTAAAGTTGATAAGATAGAAGGTAATCTCTCTGATGTAAAAATTTCAGGTCTTCGAGGTTATAAGGTTTCTTTAAGCTATTCTGATGGAGAAATAAAATTGTTGGTTGCAGATCTTCGTGCTGCTACTACTACCACATGGACAGGTTCTGAAAATGAAACATGGCAATTGGCTGAGGAAAATAACTTTAGACGCAATGATGATGGTAAAGCTGATGTCTTTGTTACAGGCGATGATGTTGTCTTCGAAGATGGGGCTGCTCATACTACAGTAACGATAAAAGATCAGGTTTCTCCTGGTTCTGTTACTTTCAATAACACTGCAGAATATACGATTACTGGAGATAGTATCGTTGGTGAAACTACAATCACCAAGAATGGTGAAGGTACTGTTAATATAACCAATGTAAATACCTTTGAAGGTCAGACTACAATCAATGCTGGTACACTGAAGGTAACTAATTTAGGCTTTAAGGATGGTATAAACCATGGTGCCTTAGGTAAAATGGAAAACACCATTATACTAAATGGTGGTACTTTAGAGCCTACGCAGACGATGAGTACTAGTCATCCGATATATGTGGGAACTAATGGCGGTTCTGTATTAGTTCCTGATAAGGCAACGTTAAGTATGCAGGGCTCTTTGTCGGGTGCCGGTAATATGTTTAAGGAAGGAAATGGTACTATGGTATTGCCTGCTACAGTTTCTTCTTTTAAACTTTATGTCAATGAGGGTGTTGTTCAGGCGCAGGAAACAGCGAGTTCTCTTCATGCTTATCCTTCAAATGTCGTACTAAATGGTGGTACGATTAAGGATCCTAACAATATTTATTCTTATTCTACCAATAAAGCTAATATCGAAGTACCAGAGGGTTCTGAAGGTACGTGGTATATGGATGAGCGTTGTACTTATTCTGGTAAATTGACGGGTGAGGGTATACTGAATGCCTATGCTACAGGTCCTCGTATGTCTATTACTGGAAGTTGGGATGGTTTTAAGGGTACATTGAATGCCTTTGGCCAGAAGACCGGTAGCTATGACCCTGAATTTACTTTTAACAATGCAGGTATGCGTTATGCTAAACTTAATGTAGCAGCTGGTTTATCTCTGACGAATAGTAACAAAGCCTTTAACCTAGGTTCGTTGAGCGGTAGCGGAACTTTGAAGGGCTCTGGTCGTTACACTATAGGATATCGTGATGAGTCGGGTAGTTTTAGTGGTGCGTTCTCTGAAACTAGTTTCACTAAAGTTGGTTCAGGTCTCTGGACTCTGAAACGTAATGCGGCATCGACTTATAATGCAGGAATTTATGTCAAGGGTGGTACCTTGAACTTGAGTGATGCATCAACAACGACAACCTTCTTTGGTACGCAGAGTGTAACGGTTTCTGATAGTGGTCGTTTAGCAGGTAAGGCTTACATTGCTAATATTTATGTAGAAAAAAATGGTATACTTGCACCTGGTGACGCAACTAGTTCTAATCCTAATGGCGAAATGAAGGGTGGTAATATCATCGTTAAAGAGGGAGGCGTTGTTTTCTTCCATGCTAATACTGCTGCTGTTCGTACTTATTTAACGGTTACAGGTACTTTAACCATTAACGGTAAAGTTATCTTAGAGAAGCGTCCGGCATATAAGCCTACATTGGGTAGTTCTATTATCCTTTGGACTTGTAATACTTTCAGTGGTACACCAACCGTTGAACTTCCTGATATATCTGATCTCATCTCAGAAGCTGCTCCTTATGGTTTGAAGTGGGATATATCAGAATTGGCTACAGTTAAGGGAACCATTAAGGTTGTTGCTCGTACAGCTGACGATGTTACAGGTATTTCACAGATTGCTGCGGGTGATCAAGTTGTGGCTACAGTATATACTGCAGAAGGCCGTTATTTGGGTAAAGTTAGTGCAGAGAAGTCCGCAATATCACAAGTCTTGAAGCAAGAAGGTTATCCGCATGGTATTTATATTGTTAATATAAAGGCCAATGGCTTTAATGAAGTAACCAAGGTAGCCGTGAAATAATATTTGTTTTGTAGTTCTTCGATTATCATTTCAAATAATGATGGTCCTTATTTCAGAATTCTTTGAAATAGGGACCATTTTTTGCTGTTTGCTAGGCTTTAGTGCTTGAATCTATATGCTTAGCAAAAAGTATACGAAAGCTTAATTTTACTTTAGTTTGTTTTGTGTATTTTTTTTTACAAGAAAGGTCTTGTAGTTTGCGTATTTGTAGCTGATATGTTAGAAGGACACAAATATGCAAATTTTGAAGCGTTTTTATATCTGTCTGAATATCAGCACGTTATGCGTTTATTGTTTCGTGGGCTAAATAAATGGGCGGCAAAACCATAGCTCCTAGGGGTCGAAACCTAAGACTTTGTTCGCTAAACTCTATGACCTTATCGCATTAACCCTAAGCTTTCGACCCCTAGGACCTATGGTTTTGGCGGGAGAGAAAATCGAGGGGTGAAAAAAAAACTAAACAGGCTGACCAAAAGTTGAATATTTTGAGCTAGATGACGACTTTTGGAGGCTATGTTTTTTTTGATTTTTTTATTAAGATTTTAGCAGAGCTTACCTCTTTCTTCTTTTGGAGCACGGATATGAGGTGAAAAATCAAATTTTAAGGGTCTGTTTTTATTTGTTTGCGTATTTTTGCAAATAACCATAACAATCTCATAAATAGGCTAAAATCTAAAATACACTCATGATGAACAAATTATTTGCATCGTTAGTTCTAATAGGTGGCTTTTCTGTGAATAGTTTCGCACAAAAGCCGGGGACTCCTGCGTCTCAAATGGAGAAACTGGACAGGGGCGTTATTGCTACTTTATCGCAACCTGGAAAGTACTTCTTGAGTTGGCGCTATTTAGCGAACGATGAAAAAAATACTTCTTTCCGTGTCTTGCGAGATGGTAAAGTGGTTGCTGATCATCTTACACAGGCTACTAGTATGGAGATTGATGGAAAACCTGATAGTAAGTTTCAGGTGGTAACTTTGGTTAATGGGGTAGCGAAGGATATTTCTAAGGCAATTACTCCTTCTGCTTTGCCGTATATGACTTTGCGACTGAACTGTCCTCCGAATGGAGAAAGTTGGCGTTATACCCCTAATGATTGTTCGGTGGGTGATGTGGATGGCGATGGACAGTATGAACTGATTGTGAAATGGGATCCATCGAATAGTCATGATAATAGTCATCGAGGCTATACGGGTAATACTTATATCGACTGTTATAAGTTTGATGGCACCCAGTTATGGCGTGTCGATTTAGGTAAGAATATCCGTTCGGGTGCGCATTACACCCAGTTTTTGGTTTATGATTTCGATGGCGACGGTAAGGCTGAAATGATTTGTAAAACAGCTCCTGGTACCTTGGATGGAAAAGGGCACTATGTAAATCAGGCGGCTACAGATGTTAAGATAAAATCAGAGAACAATCAGGTGGATTATCGCAATAATCAGGGCCTTATTATGAGTGGTCCCGAATATTTGACGGTGTTTGAAGGACAAACAGGCAAGGCTGTCCATACGATATACTATAATCCGAATCGTGAGGGAACTTTCAATCAAGTAGGTCAGTATCCGGATAAATCGTTTTGGGGTGATGAGTATGCCAACCGCTCTGAACGTTATTTGGCAGCTGTGGCTTATTTAGATGGTCCAAATGCTCTGCCAAGTGCAGTGATGTGCAGAGGATATTATACCCGAAGTTATCTGTGGGCAGTAGATTATCAGAATGGTAAGCTCAATACGAAATGGCTTCATGCTTCTGTGTCGAATACGGAGGTTGACCGCTATGATGCTCATTGGAATAAGACGGTTAAAACTTATCAGCATAATACATTCAATGACATTCATGGGGCATTTACGGCTTATGGACAAGGAGCCCATAGCCTCAGTGTGGCTGATGTAGATGGTGACGGTTGTGACGAGATTACCTATGGCTCGGCTGCTATCGATCACGATGGTAACTTACTTTATTCTACAGGATTAGGTCATGGCGATGCTCAACATTTAAGTGATTTTGATCCAGACCGTCCTGGTTTGGAATACTTTATGGTCCTCGAGAACGATCCCTATGGATTCAACTATCGTGATGCTCGTACTGGTGAGGTCTTGCTATATCATACAGCTAAAGACGATACGGGGCGTGGACTTATGGCTGATATTGACTCTACTCATCGTGGTGCAGAATATAGTTATATAGGTCAACCTTCAACTTTTGATATTAAGGGTAGTGTGATTTCAACAGTTAAGTGGCTTCCAAATGATCAGAATAGTGATGTCAGAAGACCACGAGGTAATGGCGAGCGTAACAGAGGTTTTAATATCTGGCGCAGTATGATGGGTATGAACTTCCGTATTTATTGGGATGGCGATGCTTATGATGAGATGCTCAATGGTAACTCGATTACAAAATGGAACGGAGGTAAAGAGGTGAAAGAACTCGGTGTGGGGGATAAGGCTCTTCGCGAATTAGGTGATCCACAATCTTGTAATGGTAGTAAGAGTACCCCATGCTTGCAAGCAGATCTCTTTGGCGACTGGCGTGAAGAAGTCATCTTACGAGACCGTGAAGATCCAAGTTTGCTCTATATCTATTCTACTCAAACCCCAACCCCTTATCGAGTGCCTTGCTTGATGCAAGATCATGTGTATCGCATGGGGGTGGCTTGGCAGAATGTGTCGTATAATCAGCCTCCACATTTAGGCTATTATCTGCCTGACTATATCGAGACCTTTCAGGGAAAATAATTATTAACTAAACGATATCTATAAATATTACACTCATGAAGAGGAATTTATTTTTAGCTGTGGCTATGCTGTGGTTGTCATCTACGATGATGGCACAGTCTACGGTTCGAAAATTTGAATGGAAAAATTCTACAGATGGACAGTCGGTTGTTTATGCTTATCTGCCAGATGCCAGCAAGGCTACAGGTAGAGCTATTGTAGACTGTCCGGGTGGTGGCTATTCTCATTTGGCTATGGACCACGAAGGTCATCAATGGGCCGAATATTTCAATAGTCAGGGTATAGCTTATTTCGTACTGAAATACCGTATGCCAAATGGAGACCGTACTATTCCGTTGGGTGATGCTTATCACGCTATCCAAACGGTAAGAGATAGTGCCAGTGTATGGCATGTGAATCCGTATGATGTGGGTATTATGGGATTCTCGGCAGGTGGCCATTTGGCTTCTTCGGTGAGTACTCACGCAGACTGGAAAGTTCGTCCTAACTTCACGATCTTATTCTATCCTGTTGTCTCTATGAATGAGCGGGATACACATAAAGGTAGTGTTGATGGATTCCTGGGTGAAAAAAAAGCTGATAAAGAGTTGGTAAAATCATTCAGTAATTTTAATTCTGTTAAACGCCACTTGACTCCTCCAGCCATTATCCTTCTTGCCAATGACGACCGGGTAGTGCCTCCTGTAACCAACGGTGTGGCTTATTATAGTGCTATGCGCAGGGCTGGTAATAACTGTTCGCTTTATATTTATCCTAGTGGCGGTCACGGTTTTGGATTTCGTACGAACTATGCTTACCATGACCAAATGTTGACTGAGTTAACCAACTGGCTGAATGCACTCCCTTCACCAAAGGCAGATGCGGTACGTGTAGCTTGCATTGGTAACTCAATAACAGATGGTTTTGGTATTGATATGGCTGATAACTTAGGCTATCCTGCTGTGTTGCAGAAAAAATTAGGTAGTAATTATAACGTCAAGAACTTTGGCGTTAGTGGGCGTACATTATTAAATAAAGGTGATTTGCCTTACCAGAAAGAAGAGGCTTGGCATGATGCCTTGGCTTTCGAGCCTAATATCGCTATAGTGAAATTAGGAACGAATGACGTAAAAGGGTATAATTGGGCTCATAAGAATGAGTTTCATGCAGATTATCAGCAATTGATTGATAGCCTGAAAGCTCTGCCAACCAATCCTCGTATTATCCTGGTTACACCAATTGGTACCAATGTGAAATGGGATATGAAGGAGGAAACATTCCAGGAAATTATCCCGATGATTCGTAAAATAGCCAAGAAAAATAAACTGGAGGTTATAGAAATGCGTGATCTCTTCAAGAATGAAGATGGTAAACAATTCCAGGCAGACGGTGTGCATCCTTCTATACAAGGAGCTACCCAGATGGCTACGATTATTAGTCAGACTCTTCTCAAAGATGCGTCTTCAGCTAAGAATTCAAAGAAAAAGCAAAAATAATTAAAATAATATGAGATGAAGTGTGGTTCTTTCACACGGATATAACTGCTGGTGCATGAAGCATCAGCAGTTTTTTTTGTGCCCTGTGCGTGGTGTCACATTTTAAGAAAAGTTATAAAAAAAAGCCCTTCTTAATATATAAAAACCTTAAAATAAAAAGGGTCTTATTTCATCGCGAATTATTTTTTTTACTTTTGAAGCATCAACTAAACTAGACAAAACAATCTAATTGAAGCGAACAAATACCTAAAGCAAATCAGTCTTGCCTTCTTCTACAAGACTTCCCTTTTTGTATCATGTTCCACATTTATTAATAATTAATACAACGCTAATATGTACCTAAAAATGAAAGAAGCCTCTATGGCTTTATGTTTAGGCCTGACTTGTATGCCGGCTTTGGCACAGCAAAGACAAGTTACGGGTACCGTGAAAGATGTTAACGGTGAACCAATGATTGGTGTGACAATTATGATTAACGGTCGGTCTGCAGCTGTAACTGATCTTGATGGTAATTACACGATTTCTAATGTTAACCCCAATTCTAAGTTAACAGTAAGCTATGTCGGTTATCAAGAGCAGGTCGTAACGATTGGTAATCGTACCACGATTAACCTTACCATGAAGGAGGATAACCAAAATCTGGATGAGGTGGTCGTTATCGGTTATGGTACGATGAAAAAGAAAGACCTGACAGGTTCTGTAGCTAGTGTCAACACGAAAGACATTAATCAGGTGGCTAGTGCAAATGCCCTTCAAGCCATGCAAGCAAAGGTGCCGGGTGTAGATCTTCAGCAGAGTGACGGACAGGCTGGTTCGGGTGTCAGTATGACGCTTCGTGGTAATCGTTCTCTATTGGCTTCTAATAATCCTTTGATCTTGGTGGATGGAGTAGAATATGGTTCTACTCTGGATATTCCTGCCAGCGATATTGAGTCAATGGATATCTTGAAGGATGCAGCATCTACAGCAATCTATGGTACTAAGGGTGCTAATGGTGTCATCATTATTACTACCAAGCGTGGTAAGGCTGGTCGTACATCGGTTAGTTTCAATGGTTATCTTTCTTTTAATAGTGCTACGGGTGTTACCAAGTCCATGTATGGTGACAAGGAAGTACAACGTATGATAGATGCCAAAGATTATAAGAATATGCTTTCTTCTGGTGACTGGAGTTCAGCGTCAAAGACAACGACAGCAGAGGATGTGTTGGGTGAATATCTGGATGATGGTACTTCTACTCTTTCTATCTATAATGACAAATCGTATACCGATTGGCTGGATATGATTCTGACGAATAGTGTATCTCAAAATTATGAAGTATCTATACAGGGTGGTAGTGAGAAAACGAATTTCAATGTCTCGCTGTCTGATATGATTGATCAGGGTCTGATGGATGGTGATCAATATAACCGATATACAGGTAGAGCTAATATCGATCATCGTATTAACAAACTGGTTAAAGTGGGTGCAAGCTTGTCGTATGTATATAAGGATAATGACAAGCGAAATAGTGGTGTGTTCGGTCAGGCTCAGAAGATGACTTCTATTACCCATGCTTATCTCAGTGATGGTTCTATCAATGCAACTCCTAACCCATGGTATATAGCGCATTGTTCGCCTTTGATGGACGAAAATGGCAACTATCAGCGTAATGTAGAGACTACACGCTTCTTTGGTAGTGCTTATGCAGAACTTACTCCATTTAAGGGCTTCAATTTTAGGTCTCAGTTTACATTAGATCGTAACAATTCGAGAGATGGGTTGTATCAGGATTACGAGAGTCAGGGCCGTTACCAGAGTTCTAAGACAACGTATATCAGTAATGCATCTTCTATTTCTACCAAATATGTATGGCAGAATACGGCTAATTATAATTTTACCCTTAATAAGGTACATGATTTCAACTTCTTACTGGGTCATGAAATGACACAGACGGTAAAAGAAACCAGTAGTATCTCTGGAGAGGCAGGACAAGAACATTACTATACAAGTTCGTTTTATGATGTTTCAAAGATTACCAGTCCTACAGCGACAAGTTCTTATGTCAAGAGCAATATGGTATCTTTCTTTGGACGTGTCAATTATTCTTATGACTCTAAATATCTTTTCCAGGCTTCTATCCGTGCTGATGGTTCTTCTGTTCTTGCAGATGGACATAAGTGGGGCTATTTCCCTTCTTTCAGTGCGGGCTGGCGTATAAGCGAAGAAAATTTTATGCGAAATACCAAGTCGTGGTTGGATAACTTAAAGGTTCGTGCTTCGTGGGGTTTGTCGGGTAACTCTGCCATCAGTGCTTATCAGACTTTAGCTACGATTTCGTCTATTCTGCCGAACTCTACAGACCAGGCGCCAATGACTATGGCCAATGAAGATCTTACATGGGAGAAGACTGCTTCTCTTGATTTCGGTTTGGACTGGTCGGTATTAGGTAGCAGACTGTATGGTAGCTTTGATTATTATAAAACGCATACGTACGATTTGCTGTATTATAAGACGGCACCTGCCTCTTCTGTATATACCAGTCAGTTGGATAATGTGGGCGAAACCAGTGGCCATGGTTTCGAAATTTCCCTGGGAGCAGTACCTGTGCAGAACAAAAATTTCAGATGGGATGTCAGTGCCTCTGCCACTTTCTCACGTGATTATGTAGATGAACTGTCTGATGGTATTACACAATATGTATCTGACAATTATAACATACTGAAGGTAGGTTCGCCAGTTTCGGCTTATTATACCTATCAAGTAGAAAATTGTTGGGGAGTAGGAGAGTTTGACCAGTATGTAGAAGAAAACTATACCAGCAAGGGACTAACCTTTACAAAGCCATACGATGATTATGGAGATCCTGGTACACCAAAAGTAGTAGACCAAAATAATGATGGCGTAATCAATGATGATGATAAAATAGTATATAATCGTTCGCCAAAAGCCATCTTGGGCTTGAATACCTCTTTGACCTATAAGGATTTTAATTTGAGTATTTCTACCATGGCCCGTCTTGGAGGCTATATGTATTATAGTGCCTATACTCTCTATACGTATGATGGTTCTAACTGGGGAGATTTGGATTATTGGACACCTGATAACACAGATACCACCATACCATCTCCAGGTGCATCAGGACAATCATCAACGGCCTTTAAGAACGCTATCGCCATGCAAAAGGCTGATTATTTTAAAATTAAAGACATTACACTGTCTTACAATCTGCCTAAACCTTTGTTGAAAAAGGTCCTTGCTAGCAATGCCCGTGTATATTGTTCTCTGAAAAACTTCTTTACATTCAGCCGTTTTGGTGACTATGATCCAGAACGTGGCGGTGCTGTAACATTCCCTCTGCAGAAACAGGTGGTAGTAGGTCTTAATGTAACATTCTAACTCTAAACAATCTTAGCATGAAAACAATATATGGTATATTTCTCGCTGTCTCAGTTCTCGGAGTAACGGCGACCTCTTGTTCTGACTATTTGACTGAGGATAATAAAACGGGAACAACTGCAGATTTGGCCTATAATACGGCTTCAGGTATCGATGGCCTGGTATCTTCAGCATATGCGTATGCTCGTGGTTGGTGGGGCAAAGAACCTTCTCTCGGTTTGGCAGAGATGGGGTCTGATTTGTTTTATTATGGCTATGATAATAAACAGAAATCGCTCTGCAGCTATGACCTTTCTGCTGAAAGTTATGGATTTTCTTCTACTTCGGGTACCAATGCTGTTAATAATAATCCTTGTCTGGATCAGTACTGGGAGTTGTTTTACGCAGGAATAGATGTTTGTAACAATACTTTGAAATATGTAGACGAAAGTTCGGCTATTGATGATTCGCAGAAAGCCGCTTATGAAGCAGATGCTTATTTCTTGAGAGCGCTATATTACTCACAGATGGTGGCTTTGTGGGGCCCTATTCCTTATAATTCAGAACCAATAACGACGGTGAGTACAACTCCTGTACGTCAACCAGAAAATGTGGTCTATGGTCATATCTTAGATGATTTGAAATTGGCTATGGAAAAATATAAGAGTGCGGGTATCATGTCTCAGTCGAATGCAACGGGTACCGGTCGTGCTTATTACTATTCTGCCGAGGCTCTATATGCTCGTGTCGCTCTGTATGCTGCATCGTGGTTAGGGGCTAATAGTGTAGACGGTTATGGTAATCTGTATACTGAAGCCTTGAATGCTGCTAAGGACGTTATTAGTAGTTCGGGTGCTAGTTTATACACACGCTATTCTGATACGTGGAATTTGAACAACGAGGAAAATAATTCAGAGTCGTTGTTCCGCGTACATTATGGCAATACGCTCAGTTCTGGTTATGATAACTGTGTTCCTTATCGCTTTAGTACGGATGAAGATGGAGATCATGAAGAGTATAACTCGTTATTAACTCGCCGTGGCTATAGTAAGAATGGTGGTAGTGCGATGAACTTAATGTTTGTCAGCATGTGGAATAATGGTGCCAGTGATTTGGGCGGTAGTGGCCAGAATAAAAATCAGGTATTTGTACGTGTAACCGATGCAACCAGTAGTAGTCGTAATGACTATATCGTGAGTGCTACAACAGGCGAAAAAGTTACAGTGGGTCCTTATTATTCTCCTTACGGCCGTGGCTTTACTCGTTATCTGCCATCGTTGTACTTGTGGCAGCTCTTGGATGAGGTAAAGGAAACCGATCAGCGTTATCAGGGTACTATGCTTACCAGTTATCGTATTCCTAAGGATTTGGCTGGTAATGCTACTAATTATCCAAATATGGCAGATCAAGACTTTGCAGATTATGATTCTGTTTACAATGCTGATGGAAATTATTTCAATGGTGGTGGAGCTGCTATCGTATATAGTCTGCTCGATGGTGACTCTCAAGAGGGACAGGCTGCACAAGCTGAGGCTAAGAATAAATATCGTATCCAGTTTGCCAGTGGTGGTGATATTCCTGTTTATACTTCTAACGATCCTGCAACAGCTCTTCCTACGGAGTCGGCTAAGAAAACCTCAGATGTATATGGAGACAGTCGCTACAATTCATATAAAATAGGCGGCTGGTGTTCTTATCCTGGTATTCGAAAATTCCTGGATGACCAATATGATACGGACTATCCTACATACGACTGTTCTTATCGTGATATCATGGTACTTCGTCTGGCAGAAATGTATCTTATCGAGGCTGAAGCAGAGATGCAAACCGGTGACAATAGTTCTGCACTTGCTACCATTAATGCGCTTCGTACCGTTCGTGCTATTTCGGGTAAGGACAATACGATATCAGGTACTGTAACGATAGAAACCATTTTGAAAGAACGTGCCCTCGAACTCTGTGGCGAATATCAGAGATGGTTTGATCTGAAACGTACTCATACTTTGCTCGACCACGTGAAAAAATATAATGCGCAAGGATCTGGTAATATAGCCTTGAAGCACTATTATCGTCCTATTCCAAGCTATGAATTAGAATCGGATACTAATTTGAGCAGTGAGACCTATAGTCAAGATGCAGATGGAGTAATTCAGTATAGTACGGCTTCTGCTAATATGTGGCAGAATCCTGGTTATTAAGCTGTCGTGTGACAAATTGTCGGTATAGCGTGTGACAAATTTGTCACACGCTTTTTTTGGCACACTTTATGTATAATAATGGTCGAGCGCTAAATGATAGATTAGCACCCAAGTATTAAAATAACAAATAAAAAATATAAAATCATGAACATTAAACCATTAGCAGACAGAGTGCTGGTACTTCCTGCACCAGCTGAAGAAAAAGTAGGTGGAATCATTATCCCTGATACAGCTAAAGAAAAACCACAGCGTGGTAAAGTTGTCGCTGTAGGTCAGGGTACAAAGGACGAACAGATGATCCTGAAAGAAGGCAATGTTGTTCTTTATGGTAAGTATGCTGGTACAGAGCTTGAGGCAAATGGTGAGAAATACCTCATGATGCGTCAGAGCGATGTTTTAGCTATCGTAGAAGACTAATTATTTGTATAATCATTAAAAAGTAAAGTAAATCATGGCAAAAGATATTAAGTTTGATATGGATGCACGCGACCTTCTCAAGAAGGGCGTAGATCAGTTGGCTAACGCTGTAAAAGTAACTCTCGGTCCTAAGGGTCGTAATGTTGTTATCGAAAAGAAATTCGGTGCCCCTCAGATTACAAAGGATGGTGTAACTGTAGCTAAAGAAATAGAACTTGAAGATAAGTTCGAAAACACTGGTGCACAGTTGGTTAAGAGCGTTGCAAGTAAGACTGGTGATGATGCAGGTGATGGTACAACAACAGCTACTATCTTGACACAGGCTATCGTAACTGAAGGTCTGAAAAATGTTACTGCAGGTGCAAACCCAATGGACTTGAAACGTGGTATCGATAAAGCTGTTAAGGCTGTCGTAGATTATATCAAGAATCATGCTGAGCAGGTAGGTGATAACTATGATAAGATAGAGCAGGTTGCTACTGTTTCTGCTAACAATGATCCTGAAATTGGTAAATTGCTCGCTGATGCTATGCGTAAAGTTTCTAAAGATGGTGTGATTACTATCGAGGAGAGTAAGAGCCGTGATACCAATATCGGTGTAGTAGAAGGTATGCAGTTCGATCGTGGTTACCTTTCTCCATACTTCATGACAGATGCTGACAAGATGGAGTGTGTAATGGATAATCCATACATTCTTATCTATGACAAGAAGATCAGTAACTTGAAAGAATTCTTGCCAGTACTTCAGCCTGCAGCAGAGAGCGGTCGTCCTTTGTTGGTTATCGCTGAGGATGTTGACTCTGAAGCATTGACAACATTGGTAGTAAACCGTCTTCGTGGTGGCTTGAAGATTTGTGCTGTTAAGGCTCCAGGTTTCGGTGATCGTCGTAAAGCAATGCTTGAGGATATCGCTGTATTGACTGGTGGTGTTGTTATCAGCGAAGAGAAGGGCTTGAAACTTGAGCAGGCTACTCTCGAGATGATGGGTTCTGCTGAGAAGGTAGTTGTTAATAAGGACAATACTACCATCGTTAATGGTGCAGGTCAGAAAGAAAATATCGCTGACCGTGTAGCTCAGATTAAGAACGAAATCGCAAATACTAAGAGTTCATACGATAAAGAGAAACTACAGGAGCGTCTGGCTAAATTGGCTGGTGGTGTAGCAGTTCTTTATGTAGGTGCTAACTCTGAGGTAGAGATGAAAGAGAAGAAGGATCGTGTAGACGATGCTTTGTGCGCTACTCGTGCTGCTATCGAAGAGGGTGTTGTTGTAGGTGGTGGTTCTACTTACATCCGTGCACTCGAAGCTTTGAAGGGTCTTAAAGGTGAAACTGCTGACGAGACAACTGGTATCAAGATTGTTGAGCGTGCTATTGAGGAGCCACTTCGCCAGATTGTACGTAATGCAGGTGGTGAGCCTTCTGTAGTTGTAAACAAAGTAAAAGAGGGTGAAGGTGACTTCGGTTACAA
>Ga0247611_10000864_pt1 | contig 58118 bp, 51 predicted proteins | sample 177DNAGHGhighgp2_FD_192422 | JGI IMG/M metagenome (GOLD analysis project Ga0247611, IMG submission 192422) | Sheep rumen microbial communities from Palmerston North, Manawatu-Wanganui, New Zealand - 1770 DNA GHGhigh gp2 | ecosystem: Host-associated > Mammals > Digestive system > Stomach > Rumen... | reverse complement strand
CTCCCGATGCAGAAGGAAATCCTCGACAAGATCGTTGCGATCCACGAGGGAAAGATCACAGAAGGAGGTAATTTCTGATGGCTGTAGTTTTCGAACCCACAAAAGGCCTTACAGATAAGCCTTTCCATTATTGCCCCGGATGCTGCCACGGCATCATCCACAGACTCGTTGCCGAGACTCTTGTTGCAAATGATGCTCTTGAGACAGCTGTAGGCGTTGCATCCGTAGGTTGTACTTACAACTCTTATGAATACATCGCATGCGACATGGTTCAGGCAGCTCACGGAAGAGCACCTGCCGTTGCTACCGGTATCAAGAGAAACCTCAAAGACAGCTTCGTCTTCACATATCAGGGAGATGGCGACCTTGCATCCATCGGTACGGCTGAGATCGTTCACGCTGCCGCAAGAAGCGAGAATATCACGGTAATCTTCGTAAACAATGCTGTTTACGGCATGACATCAGGTCAGATGGCACCTACGACACTCGTAGGCCAGGTTACAACAACATCCCCTTGGGGCCGTGATCCTTCTTATCAGGGTTATCCTATCAACGTTTCCGAGTTCTTATCCAACCTCGCAGGCGCAGCTTACATCGAGCGTGTTTGCGTTACAGACTTCAAGAACATCCAGAACGCCAAGAGAGCAATCCAGAAGGCATTCAACGTTCAGAAGAATAAGCTCGGTTTCTCTCTAGTAGAAGTCCTTTCCACATGCCCTACTAACTGGGGTAAGGAGCCTCTCGCTGCCATGGAATGGCTTAAGGAGAACATGGAAAAGCAGTATCCTCTGGGATGCTACAAGGGCGCTGACATCACATTCGATGCAGACGGCAAGTATGTTTCAGGTGCGATCCCTGCAACTTCTAACAACTGCGTTAACGTTGGGGAGGTAAAGAAATGATTGATTTCTCTGTAATTTTTGCCGGTTTCGGCGGTCAGGGAATCCTCTCCGCCGGCAAGATGGCAGCTGAAGCTGCTCTTTATGAAGGAAAGGAAGTATCCTGGTTCCCGTCATACGGACCTGAGATGCGTGGCGGTACTGCTAACTGCTCCGTTGTATTTTCGGATGAGCCCATCGGTTCTCCCGTTGTTAACGATGCAGACGTTGTAATATGCCTGAACCAGCCTTCAATGGAGAAGTTCGAGAAGCAGTTGAAGCCCGGTGCTTTGATGATCCTTGATTCTTCACTCATCAAGACAAGACCTACTAGAACAGACATCAAGGTTATCGCCATGGAAGCTTCTGATATCGCTTCCGAATTAGGCAAGATGATGTTTGCTCCCATCACGATGCTCGGTTGTATGGCTACGGCTACAGGTTGCTTCACAAGAGATTCTTTCGAGAAGTCACTTTATGAGATCCTTCCCGAGAGAAAGCACAACCTGATCCCCATCAACATGGAAGCATTTGACAGGGGTGCGGCTTTCGCAAAGTAAGCTGAACTTACCATTTAGTCAAATCTGAGGCCGGCGTAATTGCCGGCCTCTTTGCTGTTTGTTCTTTTGATTTTTAAGTTTATTTAAGGTTATATAGATAATGTATATGTAACGGATCTGTATAAAGGGGTAATGGAAGGTGTTTTCGGAAAGGCATTCGTCCAAGATAATAATCGCGCTAATGTCGCTCGCGGTGGTGGTCTGTCTGTTGGCGGTTATTTTTGCTCCGGATCTTACTGATATTGCCGGCGGTATGAACGTCAATATGGAGTATGAGACAGCTCTGTTTGATACCGAAGATGTCATCGATGTGAACATCGAGATGGATGACAGATCCTGGAATGAGATGCTCGCAAATGCGATGAACGAGGAATACCAGACCTGTAATGTCACTATAAACGGTAAGCGTGTGAATAATGTCGCGATCCGTCCGAAGGGGAATACGAGCCTTGCAGCTATCGCCTCTGATCCCGATACGGACCGCTTCAGTTTCAAACTCGAATTTGACCATTTTGTTGACGGGCAGACATATTGCGGTCTGGATAAGCTCATCCTTAACAATAATTTTGCGGATGCTACCAATATGAAGGAAGCGATCGTATATGACATGTACCGATACCTAGGTTCGGATGCTTCCTTGTATAACTATGCCAAAGTCTCTGTCAATGGTGAGTATTGGGGCGTATATCTGGCTTTGGAAGGCATAGAAGACAGCTTCATGCTCAGAAATTACGGCACCCAGGATGGAGAGCTTTATAAGCCGGACCCGGCTGATGTGACCAGGGAGGAACCTGTTACCGGTGGTCCAGGTATGATGGGAAATGCACCTGAAGATGCTCAGCAGGGTGGAGGTCCGGGCGGATTCCAGCCTGCCGGAAATGGAGGAATATTACCGCCTGGTCAGGGCGAGGGCGGACCGGGTAATATGCCTGGTTTGTTCGGCATGGGGCCTGTTCCCGGAGATGATTCCAACATCAGCGACGGCGGAGGAGCCAGTCTCAATTACACCAACGACGATCTTGACAGTTATCCTGTCATCTGGGAATGCGAGGTTACATCGACCAGTAAAGGCGATCACAGAAGAGTAGTTACGGCACTAAAGAATGTCAGTGAAGGCAAGGATCTTGAGAAATATCTCGATGTCGATAATGTCCTCAAGTATATGGCGGTGCATACATTCGCTGTTAATATGGACAGTCTCTCAAGCAACATGACGCACAATTACTACCTGTATGAATACGACGGCAGGCTGAACATATTCCCTTGGGACTACAATCTCTCGTTCGGCGGTGTTCCTATGGCAGGTATAAAAGACGGGACGGAAGTTATCAACTATCCGATCGACACCCCGTTCCAGGGCACGTCTTTTTTTGATGCTCTGCTCGAAAATGATGAGTACTGTGCAAGATACCATGCATATCTCAGGCAGCTTGCTGATGAATATGTTAACGGCGGCCGCTTCGATGAGACATACAGCCGCATAAGGAACAGGATCGATCCGCTCGTCGAAGAGGATCCTACTTCTTTCTACAGTTACGGCGAATATCAGACAGCTGCGGATATGCTCTATGAGACAGTCAAACTAAGAGCGGAGAGTATTGACGGACAGCTTAACGGCAGTGTTCCGTCTACCCGTGAAGGTCAGTCCTTAGAGCCGGGCGCTTTGGTCGACGGTTCTTCGATCGATGTCGTGGCTATGGGACAGTTCAGTAATTCCGGGAAAAACTCTGATGAAAGCAGAGAAAGGGGTGAACCTTCAGAGGGTGGCGGTAAGGAGCACAAAGAGCCAGCTGAGGACGGAGAGAAACACCATCACGGAGACAGGTCAGATGATTCAAATGCTGCAGAAGAACCTGAAAGTACAGATCCCGTCATGGATAACGGAGGAGCGGGCATGGCTTTCCCCGTTCCTCAAGGAGGCGTCCCGAACCACCCCAGTCCTGGCAATCCGCCGCCTTCATTGGCAGGATTGTTGCGTCAGTCTTTTACTCCGGATTCGATGAAGAACCTGCTCGTTTATTCCGGGTTACTTATTCTGATGATACTTGCTGTTATCGGAATAAAGCATGTTAAGAGGAGATAGGATCTGCTTATTTTTCCTTTCTGACAAACATGGCTATATCTTCAAAATCGCATGCTGTTTCAAAATCGCTGTCGTGCAGAAGTGATTCGTACAGATAACTGTCGGAAATCTTGTCGAGGATTAGATAACGTCAATAGATTTCGGTAATAGTGTAGCTCCGAAGGCTTTTACGATCGATAAGACTTTGCCTACAATAAATGTAAGTTACGATAATAATGATGTAGCAAATGGCATTTACTACAAAAAAGCAAGAACTGCAACGATTACTGTAGTTGAGCGCAATTTTGATGCCGGCAGAGTCAACATTACTCTCAGAGCAACTGATGACGGTGCGACCATCAATGTGCCGGCAGTAAGCAACTGGTCTAATAACGGTGAAACTCATACTGCTACTATCGTTTACGATAAGGACGGCAGATATGTATTTGATATTTCCGTTAAGGATAAGGCCGGAAACGATGCTGCTGACTTTGCTGAACAGACATTCTTTGTAGATACGAAAGTTCCTGAACTTAAGATCACCGGTGTTAAGGACAAATCTGCAAATAATGGTGACCTCGAACCTGTTATTACGTATTCAGATACAAACTATTCTGAAAAGTTTGTTACTGTTAAATTCTCGGGTGCAAGCAGAGGCAATTTGGATCCGGATGGAACATATATTGACATCAAGAACGGAAGAACGTTTAAGTTCAATAATTTTGCCAAGCAGAAAGAAATCGATGATATCTATACTCTTGAAGTTACGGTTGTCGATCTTGCCGGCAATAAATCAACCCAGCTTCTCACGTTCTCTATTAACAGATTTGGTTCTACCTATGAGCTGGGTGATGCAGCAAAAACGATAAACGGAACTTATGTACAAAAGCCGGTAGATATTGTTATCAGCGAGGTCAACCCTAATCAGTTGGTTGAAAGTGTTGTGACTATTTTCAAGAACAATGAATCTATCACTTTGGTTGAAGGTGTTGATTATGATGTTCAGAGGACCGGCGGCAACGGCGAATGGTGCGGTTATCAGTACACGATCCATTCTGACAAATTCGCTGATGATGGTGTATATAAAGTATCCGTCTACTCCAGAGATGAGGCCGGCAATATCTCTGAGAACACGCTTGATACAAAGAATACAAGTCTGCAGTTCGGTATTGATGCTACAAGCCCGAATATCGTGGCTGCAAATCTCAGCGGCAACACAACGTATGCGGAAGAGTCACATAAAGTCAGTCTGATAGTTACAGACAATCTGCTGCTCAGCTGTGTTGATGTATATCTTGATGATTACAATACTCCTTATGTGTCATGGACAGCCGAGCAGGTTGCCGAGATCATGACCGGCAACGGATCTTTCACCTTTGACATTACGGATTCCTCCAACAGTGCTCATAAGGTCAAGATCGTCGGTACGGATGCTGCAGGCAATGTAAGTGAACTGGAGATCACTAACTTCTATGTAACCACAAACCTGTTCGTACGTTACTATACCAATACACCTTTGGTGATCGGTTCGATCGTTGGTCTGTTCCTGATCGTAGCGTTGGCAGTTGTTATCGTTGTGGTCAAGAGACGTAAGTACAGCAAAAGATAATAACAAATAAAACCGATCCCCCGAACATAAATCGGGGGATCTTTTTTGTGATGCGTTATTTATCATTTGGATTAATCGAACCTCCTCAGTTCCGCTTTCCCGTTCTTTATGATGATGTAGGAGGGAAGCGTATCTTCCTTGGGAATGGAAGGTGAACCGGGATTCAGATAACGGTATGTTCTCCCGTCAGGTGATGTGAGTTCCGTATCTTCCGCAACATGGGTGTGACCAGTCATGAGAATGGCACCGGCTGGCATCATCGGCGGAACGTTGTAGATGTCGTACTTGTGTCCGTGGGTACAGAAGAATACCTGACCTTCATCAGCCAGATAGATGTAATCAGCCATGATCGGGAACTTAAGCACCAGCTGGTCAACCTCGGTATCGCAGTTGCCCCTGACGGCAAGGATCCTGTCAGCGATGCTGTTTAATATCTCTATTACTTTCTTGGGCTCGTAGTGAGCGGGAAGGTCGTTCCTTGGGCCGTGGTAAAGGATGTCACCAAGTAATATCAGTTTGTCAGCATTGCTTTCCTGAAAAGCGCTGACGACACGTTCAGCCCAGTATGAATCACCGTGGATGTCTGATGCGACAAAATATTTCATAACAAATCCTCTTTCATTTTTCTGCGAATAGGATATCACTTTGGGAGCTTTTGGCGAGAGTTAAAAACATAAAACATAATTTACACACAGTTAACCAAAAGGGTTCTTAAAAGATTATAATTAGAACCGTTAGAATGGTAGATGGCGGGTGGATCCGCTGGGAACTATATGAAAAAGATCGCTGTTTTTACATCTCATGTTTATGAGCAGATGTCCGGAATGATGCAGAAGGGCCTGATCGATGCTGCAATGGAATATGGCGTCAAGCTCATATTTTTCGCGAGTTTCGGCGATTCCTACAGCAGCAGGAACTATGGCGAGTTCTCAAAATATGACGAGGGTGACAGGGTATCGTTCGATATTCCTGACCTTAACGATTTCGACGGCGTTATCAAGATAAACACGTATTTCAGCCAGATAATCAAAGACCATCTGAAAAAGATCCTCTCTGAATATGACATACCGGTTATCAATATCGGCGGCAGGGATGATGAGCATTTGAATGTCAGGTGCGATGATACCGTGACCTTTTCAAAGGTTGTCGAGCATGTGGTCGTAAAGCATGGCTGCAGGAACATCTACCATCTGGCTGGTGAGGAAAAACAGTACTTTACGCCTCTGCGTCTGAACGCGTTGAAGAAGGTCCTCGCCGAGCACGGCATTCCTTTCGATGACGATAAGATCTACTACGGCGATCTTTGGTTCACCTGCGGTGAACCGGCATTGGACTATATCCTGGAAGACTGCAAAAAACGCGGATGTGAATATCCGGATGCAGTTGTCTGTGCTAACGATTATTCTGCCATCGGCCTTATCAACGCTTGCAAGGAGAGAGGGATAAGGATTCCTGAAGACTTCATCGTTACGGGTTTTGATGCGGTTGCCGAATCCATAAGCGGATTCCCGACTGTAACGACTGCGGACCAGCCTTTTTACAGGATCGGATATACTGCAATTAAGACTATGCTCGAGATATTGGACGGCGCGGAGATCAGGGAAGACGTTCTTCTTACGGGTGATCTCATCTGCAACCAGTCCTGCGGATGCAGACCGAAGACCATTGATGACATTGAGGATTTCAGAGTCGTTTACATTAAGCGACTGGACAATGCCACCGGCATAGCACAGTCCACGACCAATCTCATGCTGACAGTATCGGATGCCACATCTCTTGAGGAATGTTTCAAAGCCATAAGCGACAATGCTAAGACAGATACCGGATTTAAGGATATGCTCCTCTGTCTTGCACCCGGATGGGATAAACAGCGTATCGTAGATGATGATTTCCGCACATGTGATGAGGAGATGACTGTCGTTGCAGGGTACAGGGGCAGCGAGGATGTGCCTGTCCAGACTTTCAGGAAGAAGGATATCCTTCCAAAAGACATGCGCGAAGATCCTAATCCGTATTACATCTTTGCGCTGCATCATCTTCAGTACTATATGGGTTATCTCATCGCTACCCCGGAAGTCGGTTTCCGCGAGCAAAAGGCTATCCAGTCCTGGTTTGTTGATCTCGGTGTAATACTCGAGACAAGACGTATACAAAGAGATCTTGAACAGTCTGTTGCAAGACTCGGATTCCTTTCAAACAGGGATATGCTGACGGAACTTTATAACCGCCGCGGCCTTGAGGAATACTTCATTGATTATGTCGATGAATGCATCCGCAACGGAACGGGACTGGCGGTAATCATCTTCGACATGAATGACCTGAAGATGATCAACGACAATTACGGTCACAACGAAGGCGACTACAGCCTGAAGACGATCGCTTATGCCATGATGAGAGCCACGAGCGAGCATGAGCTGTGCGCGCGTGCGGGCGGCGATGAGTTCATCGTGATAGCCAAGAACTATACGGAAGAGAAGGCAAAGGAATTTGTAGAGAAGGTCAGGACGCTGATCCGTCAGAAGGTAGAACTCGATGATAAGGAATACGTTGTCGGCGTAAGTACCGGTGTACATATCGAGTATCCCAAGGACTCAGAAGAGGACGCACATAAGATCTTCGAAAAATGCCTGAAGGAAGCTGACGCTTCAATGTATTTAGATAAGAAGATGCATAAAGTCGGAAGGGATGAATAAAAGCTTTGTTCAGCCCGAAAAATGTACGGTATTGTGTAATTTTGCACAAAATGAACGACGAAAACAAACGCTTTTTTGTATTTTCGGTTGGTAAATCCTCTAAATTCGTTTATAATATCTGTTATTAAGGGCAAGTGCCCTTGAATATTGACGCGCTCATTTACAGAGCCGCCGACACAAAGAGAGTCAGGGAGGCAAGGCAACATCAATGGATGCCGCTTATTTATTTAACAAGGGCGAGAACTATATGAGCTATAAGTTCCTCGGTGCTCATCCTTACGAGGACGAGAACGGGAAAGGCTTTATATTCCGCGTATGGGCTCCTAATGCGAGAATGGTCAGTGTTATGGGCGATTTCAACGACTGGGATCCCAACGACTGCCAGATGTTCATGTTGGGAAAAACGGGTATATGGGAGCAGAAGGTTCCTGAAGCCCGTCAGTGGGACCGCTATAAATACAGGGTTATCGGTGCGGACAACAGGATCTACGAGAAGGGCGATCCTTACGCCAGACATTTCGAGACGAGACCTAATAATGCTTCAATAATATACGATCCCGATGATTATATCTGGAATGACGATGAGTTCGTTAAGAGCCGCACAGATGCTCTTGCACCGAAGCCGATAAATATCTATGAGATTCATCTCGGTTCATGGAGAAGACATCCGGACGGAAATTTCTTCACATACAGGGAACTGGCAATTGATCTTGCGGATTACTGCAAGAAGATGCATTACACGCATATCGAGCTGATGCCGATCTTAGAGCATCCTCTTGATGATTCGTGGGGCTATCAGGTAACAGGATACTATGCAGTTACTTCAAGATTCGGCACACCTGCCGATTTCAAGTTCATGGTCGATGTCCTTCACCAGAACGGCATCTCCGTTATCCTCGACTGGGTTCCCGCACACTTCCCGAAGAACATGGAAGGTCTTGTCAGATTTGACGGCACTCCGTGCTACGAGTATTCCGATCCCAGGATTGGCGAGCACAGGGAGTGGGGCACCTATGTTTTCGACTATTCCAAGAACGAGGTTATCTCGTTCCTGATCTCAAATGCAGTATTCTGGATCGATGAGTTCCATCTCGACGGTATCCGTGTAGATGCCGTTTCCTCGATGCTCTACAGGGATTACGGAAGACAGCAGTATATCCCGAACAAGTTTGGCGGTAACGAGAATCTCGAAGCCATCGATTTCTTCAAGAAGCTCAATTCCACGATCCGCAAGAACTATCCTCACGCAATGCTCATAGCTGAGGAATCCACCGCTTGGCCCAAGGTATCGCATCCCGTCGAGTACGGCGGTCTGGGCTTTACACATAAGTGGAACATGGGCTGGATGCATGACACTCTGGATTATTTCTCAACGGATTCTTATGCAAGGGCATGGCATCACGACGAGTTCTGTTTCTCAATGATGTATGCATTCTCTGAGAATTACATCCTGAGCCTCTCGCACGATGAAGTCGTTCACGGCAAGCATTCTCTCATAGACAAGATGCCGGGTGATATCTGGAGAAAGTTCGCTTCGCTCCGTACCATGATGATGTATCAGATCAGCCATCCGGGCGGAAAGCTCAACTTCATGGGTGCCGAGTTCGGTCAGTTCATCGAATGGCGTTTCTATGAACAGCTCGAGTGGTTCCTTTTAGACTACGAATCACACCGTCTGCTCCAGAACTTCAACAGCGAGCTCAATAAGTTCTATGTTGAGAATCCCCAGCTTTGGGAAGACGATCATACATGGTCAGGATTTGAATGGATCGCTGCTGACGATACTAAGAATAATGTATTTATCTACAAGAGATCCTGTCCCGATCCCAAGCGCAATGACATCTATGTTGCGCTCAACATGGTTCCACAGCCTCTTGAGGGTTATGAGATGCCCGTCTATGAACTAGGCACATACAAGATCGTATTCAATACTGACGACATGTGTCACGGCGGTTCTGGTTATCCAACGGCGACAGATGCAGAAGGATGCTTTGAGGCGATAGACGAGCCTCTTAACGGCAAGCCTTACAAGGTAAAGATCAATCTTCCGCCGCTTGCAGGAATCTATTTCATGAAGGTTAAAGATCCTGTCAAGAAGAAGGCAAAGAAGACAGAATCCAAGCCCTCTGCCAAGAAGACAACAAAGGCATCTGCCAAAAAGCCTGCTGAGAAAAAGCCGGCAAAGAAGGCTGTAAAGACGGCTGAAAAGAAGGCCGCCAAGCCTGCAGCAAAACCCGCCGCGAAAGCTGCGGAAAAGCCCGTAAAGAAGACAACAGCTAAAAAGCCTGCTGCTTCTAAGAAGGCTGAAAACAAAGAAAAGAAAACAAAATAAGCTCATATACGGAGGTAGTTCATTATGGCAAGAACTGAAGTCGTTGCGATGATACTCGCAGGAGGACAGGGAAGCAGATTAGGCGTACTGACCAAGACGGTTGCAAAGCCTGCAGTACCCTTTGGAAGCCGTTACAGGATCATCGATTTCCCGCTTTCAAACTGTGTAAACTCGGGCATAGAGATCGTCGGCGTTCTTACACAGTATCAGCCTTTGGCTCTTAACACATACGTCGGTAACGGTCACCCTTGGGACCTCGACAGAAACAATGCGGGTGCTTATATCCTTCCGCCTTACCAGAGTAATGCGGGTTCTGACTGGTATAAGGGTACCGCCAATGCGATCTATCAGAATATGAGCTTTATAGATGACAACGATCCCGAATATGTAGTCATCCTTTCAGGCGACCACATCTACAAGATGGATTACGCTGCAATGCTCAAGTCTCACATCGAGAAGGGCGCTGATGCGACCATCGCCGTATATGAGGTGCCTTGGGAGGAGGCTCCGAGATTCGGCATCCTCAATACGAAGGAAGACGATGTCATCGAGGAGTTCGAGGAAAAGCCCGCCAAGCCGAAGAGCAATCTTGCATCGATGGGTGTTTATATCTTCACATGGAGCGTCCTGAGACAGGCTCTTATCGAAGATGAGGCAAATCCTGATTCAAATAACGATTTCGGTAAGAATATCGTCCCGAATCTCCTTGCACAGGGCAAGAAGCTCTGCGCTTACAGATTCTCCGGTTACTGGAAGGACGTAGGAACGATCTCATCACTCTGGGAGACCAACATGGATATCCTTGATAAGCCTGAAGAGATCAACCTCGTTGACAGATCCTGGAAGATCTTCTCGAGAAACCCTGTCAAACCTTCACACTTCATAGGTTCAGGCGCTAAGGTAAAGAATTCGGCTCTTACGGACGGCTGCCGTATCTTCGGCGACGTTGAGCATTCCGTTCTTTCCGAGTCAGTAATCGTTGAGAAGGGCGCGATAGTAAAGGATTGTGTCCTGATGCCGGGCGTCGTTGTCAAAGAAGGCGCACATATCGAGCGCTGCCTGATAGATGTCGGAACCATCATCGGTAAGGATGTTAAGGCCGGCAACTTTGTAGAAGGCGAAGGACCTTACACCAACCATAAGATATGCTCCGAAGGCATCTGTGTTTTCGAGCGCGGACTCAAGATCAAGGACGGCGCGGTCATTCCTGCAAACAGCATGGTAGATTCCGATCTGGAAGTACCCGATGACCAGAACATCATCGAGTCGACTTTCAGAACATGAGGTAAAGGAGATTAAGACATATGTTTAATAATGCGATGGGGCTTATCTTAGCCGACAACAAAAAGATATCTCTGGGCGAGCTCTCCAATCCTCGCGCGCTTTCCGCCATGCCTTTCGGCGGAAGATACAGGATCATTGACTTCATGCTCTCTAACATGGTCAATTCCGGTGTCAAGAACGTCGGACTTCTTACTTACAACAAGTATAAGTCACTGATGGACCACCTCGGAACGGGCGGTGCATGGTCTCTGGACAGAAAGAACGACGGTCTTCACATCCTGCCGCCTTATGTTAATTCAGAAGCCACGAGCATCAATTCAGATGAAGAGCTTACTGGCGTCATCGATTTCTTAAGGCAGTCCAGGACACCTTATGTAATCGTTGCAGGTGCCAACGTTATCCTCAATACGACATTCGATAATTTCATCAAGTCTCACGAGGAATCCGGCGCCGACATCTCCGTCATGTATAACCGTGACGGTACCAAGTACGGCAATCCTTCTTACATCCTCGACATTGATGAGGACGGTTTTGTAAGAGACATGCTCTACAATCCCGCAAAGGCTACATCTCCCAAGTGTTCGCTCGGAATCCTGTGCCTTAGAAGAGATCTCCTGATCGACATCCTTGCACGTCAGATGGCACACGGACAGAGCCATTTCGGCATCCATTCCATCGTTAAGATGTTCGATGAGTTCAAAGTACACGGATTTGAGTATTCCGGCGTTGTATTAAGGATCAACAGCGTTCAGGCTTACTTCAATGCGTCGATGTCGCTTCTTACCGATTCTGTCAGAAATGACCTTTTCTGGAGCGGAAAGTCCATATACACAAAGGTCAAGGATGAGGCCCCGACACTGTATTTCGACAATGCCGAGATGAGCGATTCGATCGTATCAGACGGTTGCCGTATCTACGGTAAGGTCGAGGGTTCCGTTATATTCAGAAGTGTTACGATCGCCAAGAATACAACAGTCAAGAACTGCGTAATCATGCAGGACGTTCACATCTCCGAGAACTGCAATCTTGAGAACGTAATCCTTGACAAGAATGCCTTCGTAAGACCGGGCGTAAGACTAGTCGGACATCCCGACTATCCTATCGTTATAGGAAAAGGAGCAGGTATCTGATTATGGAAAAGACTATCAAAGTATTGTTCGCATCGTCTGAGTGCAGTCCGTTCGTTAAAGTCGGCGGTCTTGCCGACGTTGTCGGAAGTCTGCCTGTTGAGCTCAACAAGCAGGGAGTGGATGCGAGAGTCATCATTCCTCTCTACAAGAAGATCAAGATCAAGTACAGCGACAAACTTCATTTCCTCGGATGGAAGATGGTCCACATGGGATGGCGTTCGCTCTATGCAGGACTCTTCTCGCTCGAAATGAACGGTGTCGTATTCTACTTCATCGATAACGAATACTATTTCAACTTCGACCAGATCTATGTCGATTATGTTTTCGATATCGAGCGTTACTGCTTCTATCAGAGAGCTGTTCTTGACTTCATGGGCGACTTCATGAACTTCGAACCGAATGTCCTTCACTGCAACGACTGGCAGACGGGCATGATGCCGATGCTCCTTGACTGTCACTTCAAGAAGAACGGCTATCACACCAACGTGCAGACCGTTTACACGATCCACAATCTCAAGTATCAGGGCGTTCATTCCATCGACGTGGTAAGAGAGATGCTCGATCTCCCTGACGATTACCTGAGAGAGGATTTCTGCATCAAGGACAAGGCCATTAACTTCATGAAGGCCGGTATCGTTTTCTCGAATTCCGTTACGACGGTATCTCCGACTTATGCTTATGAGATCATGACCGATTACTATGGCGAAGGTCTGAACTATACGCTTCAGAAGTACGCTTACAAGGTATCGGGCATCATCAACGGCATGAACGATCTTGAATACGATCCTTCAAAGGACGATAAGATCCCGATGAAGTATTCGATCAAGAATTACAGGGAAGGAAAGGCTGCATGCAAGAAGTCTCTGCAGGAGCAGCTGGGTCTCGACGTCAATCCAGGTGCACCTCTCTGTGCAATGATCTCACGACTCGTTGATCAGAAGGGTCTGGATCTCCTGCTCTATGTTCTGGAAGAAATGCTCTACGACGGTATGCAGGTTGTTATCCTCGGTACGGGCGATCCTTACTATGAGAGAGCTCTCGTTGACATCGCCAACCGCAATCACGGAAAGATGTGTGCCTGCATCGATTTCGACAGCGGACTTGCACATACTATCTATGCGGCATCCGATATCTTCCTTATGCCGAGTATCTTTGAACCCTGCGGACTGTCACAGCTCTGCTCGATGGCATACGGTTCCGTCCCTGTCGTAAGAGAGACGGGCGGTCTTAAGGATACCGTAACTCCTTATAACGAATATACGGGTGAAGGAAACGGTTTCTCGTTTGCTAACATCAATGCCCATGAGTTCCTCTTCGTTACGAAGTATGCGGCAGACATCTACCGTCATAAGCCGGAGGTATGGAATAAGCTCATCGAGACCGGCATGAAGGGCGACTATTCCTGGAAGAAGAGTGCAGGCGAGTATGCAGGACTCTATTCGTTGATCACTGGTATCCCGAGAGCAGAACCCGAGCCTGAGAAAGCTCCTGCCAAGGAAGCCAAGAAGGAAAGTGCCAAGAAGGCTGAAGAGCCTGCTGAAAAGAAGCCGGCCGAGAAGAAACCTGAGGCAAAGAAGGCACCCGCCAAGAAGGCAGCGGCAAAGAAACCCGCAGCCAAGAAGCAGGCTGCTTCAAAGCCTGCAAAACCCGCTCCCGAAAAGGCTGCGGAGAAGAAACCCGATGACAAGGAGAAGAAGGATTAATGCCTTCATCGGATAAAAAAGAACGGAACAACAAGGCGCGGTGCATTCATGCATCGCGCCTTCCTGAGTACAGGCAGCCGTTTGGCGCAAGACCGTGCACTTCGAATGTCGACATTTTTTTCGACTGCTTCAAGGAAGCTTCGAACGTAACGTTCTGCTATACATACGGCCTTTATAATTTTACATATCACGAAGAACCGATGTATTCGGTATCGGGTCTGGGAAGATATCATGTTAACCTCATGCTTCCTTCAGAGCCTTCTATACTGTTCTACTGGTTCAGGTTTAATGTGCCCGGAGACCTTAAGGATCTTCCCGATCATTTCAGGGTCGCAAGCGACAATGATATCCCGGCTCCGGTTATCACGCTCTACTACGGGGCGGGCATGGACACAAAAGACGGCGAGGGGACTTTATACAACGAACCGCCCAGAGTCGGTGTTGATGAGGATAAGTATCCTTTTGCTTTCCAGATAACCGTTTACAACAAAGAATTCAGAACCCCTGCATTTTTGAAGGGCGCGATGATATACCAGATCTTCCCGGACAGGTTCGCAAGAGACACTTCTTTTGACTATGAGAAGATGATCCGGTTAGACGACAGGCAGGAGAGGATCTACCACAAAGACTGGAATGAGGATGTCGATACCAAGGGCAAGCCTGAGACAGGTTACCTTGCATGTGATTTCTACGGCGGGAGTCTTAAGGGAATCGAGGAAAAACTCGATTATCTGAAAGAACTCGGCATCACGGTTCTGTATCTGAACCCGATATTCGAAGCGAGATCTTCGCACAGGTACGACACCGCCGACTATCTTAACGTCGATCCAATTCTTGGCGGAACTTCTGCTTTCATGAGCCTTCAGAGCGCATGTAAGGAAAGAGGGATAAAGATCATATTGGACGGCGTTTTCAGCCATACGGGCGCCGACTCCAAGTATTTCAACAAGTTTGACAGATATGAGGGAACGGGCGCGTACAGAGCCTTCAGGGACGGCGAAGAGAGTCGTTACCGCTCCTGGTATAACTTCTACAGAAACGAGGACGGTTCTGTCGGTTACAGATCTTGGTGGGGATTTCCCGATCTGCCCGATATCAATGAGGACGACCTTTCTTACCGCAATTTCATCTTCGGCAAGGACGGCGTTGTAGATACCTGGACTTCCCGCGGAGCTTCGGGATTCAGGCTGGACGTGTCCGATGAGCTGCCTGACAGCTTTATCAGGCAGATGCGTTCCACCGTTAAGGAAAAGACGGGAGGAGAGGGAGCCGTCATAGGCGAAGTATGGGAAGATGCCTCAAACAAGTGCAGCTACGGTTCATACCGCGACTTCATGCTCGGAAATACACACGATTCTGTCATGGGATACACATTCAGGCATATAGTTTTGGATTACCTTTGCGGATATATCGATGCGGACATTGCAGATACAAGACTTGAAGGATTCCGTGAGCGCTATCCCAAGGAAGCTTACTATTCCATGATGAACCTTGTTTCATCACACGATGTTCCCCGCATCATGACCGCACTGTCCAGACCATGCGATACTGACGACAGGGAAGTCCAGCGCGGTTTTAAGGTTGAAGCGCAGCATTACGATGTAGTCTCGTCTCTTTCGAAGATGGCCTTTGCTCTTCAGACATGCTATATAGGTGCGTCATGCATCTACTACGGTGACGAGATCCTTATGGAAGGCTATAAGGATCCTTTCAACAGAAGGACATATCCCTGGAACAGGATCGATCAGAGACAGGCAGAAGCCCTTACTTATTTCAGACGCATCGCCAGGATCAGGACGGAGAACGATTGTCTCCGCACGGGATTTTATAAGACGCTAATGGCTGAGGGCGGTACGTTCGCATTTGTCAGATATCTCAAGGAAGGACGCGATGCATTCGGCAGGGAAGCTTCGGGCAGCAGGGCGATCGTACTTGTTGCAAACAGGTCAGACAAGCCCGTTTATGTTGATGTCAGTGAGCGCTACGGTGACTTCGGCTGCAAGGCTTCAGCTGATGACGGCGCGATCCATCCGTTGTCGGAACAGTTTATATTGGGCGGCATACTCGGAGGTACGAGAAAGATAGGCATCAAGCCTTTCGGGACAGCGTTTCTGATATACTAAGAGTTAAAGTTTTTTCGTCAGATATAAGGATAGCTGATAAAGGATAGGGAGTAGGAGAGGTAATATGCCACATTCGTCAGGCGGAAGTTCTCACAGCGGCGGAAGTCATCACAGCAGTTCGAGCAGCAGTTCGAGCAGAAGTTCCGGCGGCAGCGGCGGAGGCAGTTCAAGAAGATCATCTTCACAGCCGTTTGCGGGTTCGAAGAGATATCTCTACTACAAAGACAGCAAACCCTATTTTGTTTATTCCAACTACGACATCCGCAAAAAGAACTTGAGCATGATCGCAAGCTGGATCATTACTTTTGTCATGTTCTTCCTGCCGTTCCTTGCAGGTACCGCCTATTGTACTTTTGATGCGATAAACTTCCCGGAGAAGATACAGTATTTTAAGAACAAAAAAGTCGAGTACGTAATCGAAGACAATCTCGGGATCTTTGAAAATGAGAAGAATCTGAAGCGGTCAATGAAGGATTTCTATAAGGAAACAGGTATCGTTCCCGCGGTCATTACCGTCAGCAACGAGACCTGGAATAATGATTATTCAAATCTTGAAGCTTACGCATATGATGTCTCTGTCAACAGATTCCCTGATGAAGCTCATTGGCTTATCATCTACTCCGAATCCATTAAGGACAACGGATTTAATGATTGGTATTGTGAAGGCATGCAGGGTGACAGAACGGATCCTGTAATTACAGGACCGAGAGGTGATGAGTTTACAGATTCACTCTATAAACGTCTCTTGCAGCGTGATAAGTATTCGGTGGATGAAGCGATAGCTGAGACTTTTGATCAGTTAACTCCCAAGATGATGAAGGTCGGCCTTAAAAATACAGCGCAGTTCTATGTTTTCCTGTTCATGACCGTATTATTATTAGCCGGTTCCGCTCTTACATTGGGATGGTCGATCCATAAGACAAAAGTTCCTGAAATATATAAGAATGCACAGCCCTGTGATCTCACGGCTGTCTATCAGGAGCCATGCAATTACTGCGGTGGAGTCTTCATCATCGGCATGCATACCGAGTGTCCTCATTGCGGCGCGGCTATACCTGCACATCACTATATGAAGGATGCGAACGGGAACGTGGTTCAGATAATGTGAAAAGATCTTATCGTTGTTTTGGGTTAGATCAAAGCGGACGCATCTCCTCAGGAGCAGCCGGTTCCAGGATTACAGTATTGGTCATATATCCGGGAATAACGCGTGCAGCCTTTAGGTACACGATCCTGTTATATGGAGTGACATCGAATTCCAGACCAGTACCTTGATACTTACTTAATTTATAATTCAGAAACTTCATTAAGACATGATAGTGACCATATGTCACGGGAATTCGGATAACATCGTCATAACCAAGGCATCCCAGCCGAATACCGTTAAGTTAGATTTCCATACTGCGTCCTATCCCGCCGCAGGAAGCCATACGGTAGATTTGAATCACACCGTCCGGAGGAAGGGTAACCATGGTATGGCATTTCCAGCATGGTCAATCGCCCTTAATATCCTGGACTGTACCGCATGTTGGACATTTAAATCTGAGCAAATCTGACATAATGACACCTTTCCATTATCCTGGAATGATAAACCCTCAATTTAGATATTATAACTATATATATCTGAACGCAAGAAATGGCAGCCTATAAACCTAAAAAGCCTTTGCGGTTCCTTCTTTGATATTTGGAATTTCCAAAAGATTGATATAATTATTCTGGCCGGCAGATTGTCGGCATTTCTACTTTATTTGAGAGGCAGACTATTTGTGAGACGTTCCGGTGACACAGACAGGTTAAAAAGGCTCATGGCGATGGCCATGACGGCCGCACTGTCTGTTACAGCAATAGCATGCTCACCGGTCACCGAACCCGGTGGGACGGACGGATCAGACGGTACCACGGCCGATACCGAAGTCGTTCAGTCAGCAGCAACCACACTGATGCTGGAGACTGTTTCCACCGAGATAACGCCCACCAATACTCCGACGCCTTCGCCGAGTCCCACTCCGACGCTGTCGCCAGAAGAACGCGTGGTAACCGTGACATTTACGGGTGACTGCACGCTGACGCAGGATTACAGGTCGAGCAACCGCCAGTTCGATGCGGTCGTAAACGGTGATATGGAGTATTGTTTCAAGAACTGTGCCGATCTTTTCAGGAGCGACGACTTAACCCTCGTAAACCTCGAGAATGCCGTTACCACGCAGACCAAGCACAAGGATAATCAGTATATCTTCCAGATGAAGCCCGAAAACCTTGAGATGCTCACCATTTCGGGCATTGAGGCAGTAAATATCGCAAACAACCACATCAATGATTTTTGGCAGGACGGTCTCGATGAGACGAGGCAGAACCTGGACGATCACGGGATCCTTTGGAGTGATGACCACTACGGAGCGATCTACACGACATCCAAAGGCATCAAGATCGGAATGGTCGGTCTGTCAAATGACACGAACGTCGGGCAGGTGACAGGGATAATAGACGATCTCAGAAGCGAGGGTGCCGCCATTGTCATAGCATCATGCCATTTCGGTCAGGAGGGCGTCTACGAGCCTACCGCAAGACAGAAGAAGATAGCTCACGAACTCATTGATTACGGCGTCGACATTGTCGTCGGAACCCATCCCCACAGGCTGCAGCCGATCGAAAAGTACAACGGTCATTACATCTTCTATTCGCTCTCGAACTTTTGTTTTGGTGGAAATTACTCATTATCAGACCCCGATTCCGTCATAATTCAATGCGAATTTCTTATGGACGCGGACGGCTCTGAATGCGTAGACTATAGACTGAGGATCTTTCCTTATTCTCAGACTTCAACAAGGCCCGGAAACGACTTCTGTCCGAAGCCGTATGAATGGGAATCTGAGGATTATTTCAGGGTCATGGCGCGCCTGGAATGGGCGCAGGGCGACGAATAAAGCCCGATCTTTTTGAAAGCAGGTAATTGATATGGCTGATGAAAAAGTACTGGTAGTAATGGGTTCCGATTCCGATTTCCCCGTAATGGAAGGATGCTTCAAGATGCTTAACAAGTTCGGAGTCGGGTTTAAGGCAACAGTCGCATCAGCTCACAGGACTCCCGATAAGGCAATGGCGCTCGCAAGAGGCGCAGAAGCTGAAGGCTTCAAGGTTATCATCGCCGCAGCAGGTCTTGCTGCTCATTTGGGCGGAGTACTCGCGGCAAATACCGCGCTTCCCGTCATCGGCGTTCCTTGCAAGGGCGGAGCTCTTGCAGGTGTTGATGCTCTTTATGCGACGGTACAGATGCCCACGGGCATTCCCGTAGCCACAGTGGCAATAGACGGCGGTTCGAACGCAGCTATCCTCGCTTGCCAGATGCTCGCGATATCTGATCCCGGGCTTATGCAGAAGATAAAGGACTATAAGGCTGGCCTCGCTGATTCGGTCGAGGAGAGAGACGCGAGACTTCAGCAGAAGATTGCTGAGATGAATTAAAGTTTAACGGTCAATACTGTAAACATAGAAACAAACCATAGCAAAGGACGGCAACAGGCACATGAGCGGAGTTTTCGGATGTTATGACATCAAGGGAAGCAAACAGGACGTAACGAGAGATACCTATTACGGAATCTTCTCATTACAGCACAGAGGTCAGGAATCTGCGGGTATCGCAGTCGACGATGAGGGGACTTTCCTGGTTCATAAGGCCAACGGTCTCGTAACGGATGTTTTCGACGAGGTCGCTTTATCAGCTCTTACAGGTTCATGTGCTATCGGTCACACAAGAGGCGGTTCTCCCAGGGAGAGCGGCACTGATGCCATCCAGCCCATTTCGATAAAGTCCAGAGTAGGTTCGATCGCTCTTACATCTGATTCTGTCATCATGAATGCCAACAAGATCAGGGACGAGCTCAAGGACCAGGGAGCCATCTTCCAGACAAATACAGATTCCGAGATCATCCTCTCTCTGTTCTCCCGCAACAGGATCAGGACAGAGGATTGCGAGCATGCGATCCTTGAGACCATGAAGGAGATCCACGGCGTTTACGCAATGATCTTCATGGCAGAGGACAAGCTCATCGGCGTAAGGGATCCTTACGGATTGAGACCCTTGATCCTCGGCAAGCTCGGCGACAAGTACTATATCTCTTCAGAGTCCTGCGCACTCGATGCCATCGGATGCGAGACGGTAAGGGATTTCGAGCCCGGTGAGATCATCACGATCTCCAAGGACGGTATGAACTCCATCAAGTATGATCCCTCCAAGGAAAAGAAGGATGCCAAGGTCTGCGTTTTCGAGTATGTATACGTTGCAAGACCTGACTCCGTAATCGACAAGATGTCCATCTTCGATTCCAGATACAGAGTAGGCATGGCTCTTGCCAAGGAAAGCCCTGCCGATGTCGATCTCGTTATCGGCGCTCCCGACTCGGGAAATGCCGCTGCAGAAGGTTATGCTGCAGGACTTGGAGTTAAGTACGGTGCGGGACTTCTCAAGAACAGATATGTCGGCAGAACATTCATCAAGAGCACACAGCAGCAGAGAGAACTTGCCGTAAGGATGAAGTTCGCTGCGCTCAAGACTGCCATCAAAGATAAGAAGATCGCCATTGTCGATGACTCGCTCGTAAGAGGTACCACGACAAAGCACATCATCTCATTCCTCCGCGAAAACGGAGCCAAGGAAGTACACGTAAGGCTTGCTTCTCCGCCGGTTAAGTTCGGCTGCTGCTACGGAGTTAATGCTTCATCCGAGACAGAGCTCCCCGCAAGCACAAAGACGATCGAAGAGATCCGCGACATGATCGGAGCTGATTCTCTCGCATACATCAGCCTTGACAGCTTAAGAGCTTCTCTCAATACGATCGACTGCGGCGTATGCTCCGCATGCTTCGACGGTGACTTTATCGCAGGCAAGCCTGAGGACGACGAAGAGTCCGTACACAAAGTTAAATACAACTGATTTTGTTTGCGCTCACTGGGTCCTCGTCGCTTCGCGACTGCGGAATCGTTCCCGCAAACAAAATCTGTTGCTCGGGAATAATAGAATTTTTAGATACAGGAGACTTAACTGATGAAGATAGCGGTGTTCGTATCGGGCGGTGGTACCAACCTTCAGGCGATAATAGACAATACCAAGGATGGTATCCTTAAAGATGTTGAGATCGTTCTCGTTCTGTCTTCTTCAAAGGATGCATACGCTCTTGAAAGAGCTGCAAATAACGGCATACCGTCTGCCGTGGTATCGAGAAAGGACTTTGATTCCATCGAGGCGTGGGACGATGCAGTAGTGTCCGCGGTCAAGGCTTCAGGAGCCGAGCTCGTCGTTCTTGCAGGATATCTTTCCTTGCTCGGACCCAAGATCGTTTCCGAGTATTCCAACAGGATAATCAATATACATCCGGCGCTCATCCCGTCATTCTGCGGTGCGGGCATGTACGGCATAAGACCTCACAAGGCTGCTCTGGCAAAGGGCGTCAAGGTGTCTGGCGCTACAGTGCATTTCGTAAACGAGAATTACGATGAGGGACCGATCCTTCTTCAGAAAGCTGTCGAAGTATTGCCGGATGATACGCCCGAATCACTTCAGAAGAGGATCATGAAGGAGTGCGAATGGAAGCTCCTTCCCGAAGCCATAAGACTTATCGCGGACGGCAGGGTGGTAATAGAAAACAACATCTGCCGTATCAGATAATATCGTATTAAATTTTTGGAGGTGCCATATGATCACACAGAACCTTAGCAAGATCCTTTCAGAGAACGCATATCCCGGAAGAGGAATCGTTATCGGTAAGTCAGACGACGGAAAGTATGCTGTTACGGCATATTTCATCATGGGAAGAAGCGTTAATTCCAGGAACCGTGTATTCACGGCTACTGAAGACGGTATCAAGACAGAGGCTTTCGATCCTTCTCTTCTTACTGATCCGCACCTCATCATCTATTCGCCCGTAAGAGTACTCGGCAACAAGACTATCGTTACCAACGGCGATCAGACGGATACGATCTATGAACTCATGGACAAGCAGATGACTTTCGAGCAGTCCTTAAGAGGCAGGGAGTTCGAGGACGATGCTCCTAACTATACGCCCAGGATCTCCGGAATAATGCACGTTGAGAACGGTACATACAATTTTGCCATGTCCATCCTGAAGAGCGATGACGGTGATCCGGATTCATGCGAGCGTCACACGTTCACATACACAAATCCCAAGGCCGGAATCGGCAGATTCATCCACACATACATGGGTGACGGCAGCCCGCTTCCGTCTTTTGACGGCGAGCCTGAGAAGGTTGAGCTCAAGGGTGACATCGATACTTTCACCAATGAAGTATGGACGAGCCTTAACGAAGACAACAAGGTATCACTCTTTGTACGTTACATCGACATCGCTACCGGCGCTGCCGAGACACGTATCGTAAACAAGAATGTTAAGTAATCTATTCACGAAAAGATAAAGGAGAATGACAATGTCTAACGAGATGCAACTCAAGTACGGATGCAATCCTAACCAGAAGCCTTCAAGGATCTTCATGAAAGACGGTTCTGAGCTTCCCATCGAAGTGTTGAACGGCAAGCCGGGTTATATCAACCTTTTGGACGCTTTCAACGGCTGGCAGCTTGTAAAAGAGCTCAAGGAAGCAACAGGACTTCCCGCAGCAACATCTTTCAAGCACGTTTCACCTGCAGGCGCTGCAGTAGGAAAGCCCCTTTCAGAGACAGAAGCAAAGATATATTTCGTAGATGACCTGGGCGAGCTTTCTCCCATCGCATGCGCTTATGCAAGAGCAAGAGGCGCAGACAGAATGTCTTCTTACGGTGATTTCACGGCGCTTTCCGACACATGCGACGCCATCACGGCTACTATGCTCGCAAGAGAAGTATCCGACGGCATCATTGCTCCCGATTACACACCCGAAGCTCTCGAGATCCTTAAGACAAAGAGAAAGGGTACATATAACGTTATCAAGATCGACGCTTCCTATAAGCCCGCTCCGATCGAGACAAAGGAAGTTTACGGCGTTACTTTCGAGCAGGGAAGAAACGAGTTCGAGATCAACCGCGCTCTTCTGGACAACATCGTTACTGACAACAAGGACATCCCTGAGGACAAGAAGATCGATCTTTTGATCTCCCTTATCACGCTCAAGTACACACAGTCCAACTCAGTCTGCTACGTTAAGGACGGTCAGGCAATCGGTATCGGCGCCGGACAGCAGTCCAGGATCCACTGCACAAGACTTGCAGGCAACAAGGCTGATAACTGGTGGCTCAGACAGAGCCCTCAGGTACTGGGTCTCCAGTTCGTTGACGACATCCGCCGTCCCGACAGAGACAACGCCATCGACGTTTACATCTCAGACGAGTATGAGGACGTACTCGCTGAAGGCACATGGCAGAACATCTTCAAGGTTAAGCCTGAAGTATTTACGAGAGAAGAGAAGAAGGCTTGGCTTGCTAAGAACGATAACGTTGCACTCGGTTCTGATGCATTCTTCCCCTTCGGTGACAACATCGAGCGTGCTCATAAGAGCGGCGTTAAGTACATTGCAGAACCCGGCGGATCCATCCGTGACGATCATGTCATCATGACATGCAACAAGTACGGCATCGCCATGGCATTCACGGGAATGAGATTGTTCCACCACTAATACAGTTCTTTTTTCGGCTGTCTCATAAGCGTCGAAATCTGCTTGTGAGACAGCTTTTCTATTTTTACTTATATAATTTTCGACAGTGCCTGAATCCAACCCTTTTAGGCCACTTAAAAGGGTCGAAAATATGCAATTTTGGAGAAGTTGCAATTTTTCAACCCCTTTGGTCCGCTCAGAGGGTCGGAAACGGTAACATCAGCAGGAGGATATTATGGAAAACGAGAATAAAGTCAATGAGGCATCCGGTGTAAATCCCGCAGCACCTGCGGCAGCTCCTGAGGCAGCTCAGGCACCCGCGCCGGCAGCTCCGGCAGAGCCCGTGAAGAATAAGATAACGAAGGGAAAATTCGTCGATTATTCCGACCACGATCTTCAGAGCGAGATCCTCAAATATGAGAAGAAGTCTGCCAAGAGGACTTCAATAGTAGCTTTTGCCATGATGGCCATCGCGCTGATATTTCTGGTTTCCGCCATCCTTATTGTTCCCAAGGTCATGCAGACGTTAGACCAGATACAGATCACTCTTTCGGAGGCTACGGACCTTGTCGGCAAGGCCGAAGACACTCTCGAGAACCTCAATACTTCACTTGACGGCATGAATGATATGATGTCTGATGTTGATACGGTCCTTGCAGATAACACTGACGCCATGGAAGATGCGATCAACAAGATCGGAAACATCGACGTGGACGGCCTGAACGAATCGATAGACGGTCTTCGCGACACGGTCAATGCCATGGGTAAACTCTTCGGAAGAGGAACCTGATCTTTATGACCCAATACCTTATCGGACGCATTAAGACTCTAAAGCTGCCTGAGATCATTTCAAATCTCGGTAAAAACTGGTTTATACCGCTTTCGGCGCTTTGCTTTTTCCTGAGTAATACCGGACTTCAGGTGGAATTCTATTATTCCGCTTTTACGGCATTTGTGCTTATCCTGCTGTTGTCCGCAGTGTGTCCGCCGTTTGGTTCTTTCTTTTCCGGAACATCTTTAAAACACAGGATCATTGCTCTTTTCAGTTCCCTTGGGATCTGCTTATGCACATGGGATATCCTGAAGTATAAGCCGCTGTTCAGTCTTGAAAACGCATTCCTGATCAGGTCAGTTCTGGTTATCCTTGCCTTGCCGTTTGTATTTGCGGTCAATCTTCTTTTCTGGAAGAAGATCGAAGGCGTTATCGGCACTTTGATCGGCAAAGCTGAGATAAAAAAGGCGGAATGGATCGTTTATCTGATCCTGTTCCTGATCTACGGTATCTTTGTCGCGTTTTCTTTTATGAGGACAAATGCATTCTATGACACGGATCTGAAGCTGGATGTTATCTATACGAGCGATTCTTCGGCTCTGGTCGAGAACAATGCATTTATTCTCATTGATAATGTCGAAAATGATGTCAGGCAGCCTCTGTTTGCGGTTTTATCGGCGCCTTTGCTGGGAATCCCGGGCCTTATCGGATCTGTTCTTCACAAGATAATACCTTCAATTCCTTCAGTTCTTATCATTGATTACGGACAGATAATACTACTTCTGGCTGCGGCATTGATACTTGCCGTTGAGCTCAAACTTAACTGGATCCAAAGGATATGCTTTGTTCTTATCTTTTCGTCCACTTACACATTCCTGCTCTTCTCGCTGATGATGGAGCAGTATGTCGTCGCATTTTTCTGGCTTGTCATGACGATCCATTTTATGATCAATGACAGTAAAGAAGCCTGGATATTTTCCTATGCTTCCACGGGAACGTTGCTTACCAGCGGAGTGCTGGTCCCGTTCTTCCTGCTGCGAGGAGAGAAGGGAATGGAAGCAGTTATCAAGTTTGTGGAGCGTCTGGTAATCTACGGAATTGAGTTTGTTGTTCTGATGCTGATCTCCGGAAGACTGAATCTGATAATGAATTTCTGGAATAACGTAGGAGTTTTGTCGCTCTTTACAGGCCGTTCGGTCGGATATGGTGCCAGGGTCCTTCAGTATTTCAGTTTTATAGCCGGAGTTTTCTATGCTCCGGGATCATTGGAAGTTCATTATGACGGTTATTACGGCGATTACAACACGTGGCAGCTAGCCGAAGTGTCTACGCTTAATATCGCGGGCCTGATCATATTCGCATTGGCGCTGGCAGGCTTTATCATTTCGAGAAAAGAGAAGATATCCCAGATATCTTTGGGCTGGATCGGTTTTTCCGTAATCCTTCTGATCCTTGTAGGGTGGGGTACGGCGGAAAACGGTCTTGTATTGTATTCGCTCTATTTCGGATGGCCCTTCTTTGTGCTTATCTTCAGGCTGATCAGGGCTGTCGAAGAGAAATGCAGGGTAAAATGGATAATCCCGGCATTGTCTTTTGCCGTAATAGTATTCCTGCTGTTACATAATATTCCTGCAACTGCAGATATGCTAAGCTTTGCTGTAAGAGAGTTCCCGGTCTGATCAGAATCCGAATAATGTCCTTATCCTGTCGAAATACAGGAGGAACATCATGACTGCAGCATAGATAAAGCATAATGCCAGCAGCACTTTGTCGTGAAACAGCACTTCCGTCGGATCGCCTTCGGATGTATCTTTTTCGATGTTAAGACAGTATTTCAGTGTTATCAGCAGCACGATCGGAACGGTGAAGATGATCTTGTTGCTGTTGTAATGCTCTATGGTAGAGGTTCCCATGGTCCAAAGCGCATAGAATGTGTTTGCCATGGCAAGGCACAGATACATGCTCTTATCAAGAAAACCCATCGTATAGCCCTTCAGAACTTCTCTGGTGTTGTCCCTGTTTTCCATCTTGAGCTCGTTCCTTCGTTTGCCGAATGCCATAAAGAATGACAGGGTGATAACCGTGAGATACAGCCATCCCGATACTTCGATTCCGGTTATAACGGCACCGTAAACTGCCCTTATGAGAAATCCCGATACCAGTATCGCAACATCGACCAGAGGAATGTTCTTAAGGCCGAAACTGTACAGGAGGTTTAAGACAACATAGAGGCATAAGAGCAAAAGCGCGTTTATATTGAAGACGAACGAAAGACATACTCCGGCAAGTATCAGGCATACTGCAGCGACTGAACAGGCTGCTTTTACAGAAATCTTTCCGCTCGCGATGGGCCTGTTCTTTTTGGTCGGGTGGAGGGCATCTTTGTCCTTGTCTCTTATGTCGTTGACGATATAGATGGCAGATGAGACAAGGCAGAATGCCACAAAACCTATGGCACAGTCTCTTAACTTGTCGAGCATGAAAAGCTGTCCGCTGAATAACAGTGCGGCAAAGATCAGGATGTTCTTTATGTAATGCTTGACTCTTAACAGCTTAAGATAGTTCTTCATCAGAAATTTCCTTTTGTCACGAAAGTGCTCTTTAATATTTTAAACAATGGAAGGGCAGAATTAAAGTTGCTCTTTGATATCCCGTGAGCCCGGTGCTGTCAGGAATACAGAAGGGCTGCCCCACCGCATTAGTGAAACAGCCCTTTAAAACCTGGAGCCAAAGGCGGGAATCGAACCCGCGACCTATTCATTACGAGTGAATTGCTCTACCCCTGAGCCACTTTGGCGTGCCATAAAAATATACCCATTTGGAAGTTAAGTGTCAAGTAAGTATTCAGTTTAAGAATGATATAATTAACCTATCGGAGGTTTTATCGGATGAAGGCCCTTGGCATCGGCAGGAAAGCAACAGCAGTTTTATTGTGTGCATCTATGACGGGCGCACTGTTTACGGGCTGCAAAAAGGGTGACGATCTGTTTCCTTCGATATCACCCAGAGAGACCATGACTGTTGAGACTGAGGAGACCGGCGAAGAGTCTGTTCCTTCTTTAGATGAAGGTATCCGCCAGCTAACCGTGGCGCTCCCTTATTCGAATGAGACCGTTCAGTGTCTTGTTTCGATGCTCTACTGCAAGAATAACGGCCTCTGGGACAGCGCAGAGAGCGGCCTTACCGTAGATACTGATTATCTTTATTCCGTTGCTACAGATTATGTGGTGACCAATATAGGATGTGCGAGCACCGGCGCCGGCATCGATACCGTAAGGGAATGGTCGTCAGGCGATGATGCTCCCGATCTTTTCCTGGCCCAGGACTGTCAGGCTGTCAGAAACGGCGGATATGCCGAGGAACTGAACAGTTATCTTTCCGAAAACCCGTATCTCAATGCACAGCAGATATATGCACAGGCTCTTACCAATGATTCGGAAGGCGGCGTTTTCTATGCGGTTCCGCATTTCTGTTCCGCCGAGATAATAATGGGCAACACGGAGTTTATCCCTTCAGGGACCGGCAAGCTCCAGACAAAGAGCACCACTGAAGACCTTGAGGAATATCTTGAGGCGATCAGCAGCGAGCATGAATGTGTTCCGTTCGCCTCCGCTTATGAGCTCATCCCGTATCTGGGATCGGCTTTCAACGGCGATGTCCCGACTTCATATATGGTCTCCGAAGAGTACGCCTCCGACCGCGAAAATGCGAAAACGATAATCGACATATCCGCTTCTTTCGTAAGGGATCTTTATGAGGATTCTCTGGCGACGGATCTCGTTGACGGATCTAATCCGGTCTATTCGAGACAAGCTGCACTCTGGACTGACTCTTCGGCCAATGTTACCGACTGGGCAAAGTACTATCCCGGGACACTTTATCTGCTTCACATTCCGTGTGATGACGCTTCGAATGCAGGTGTTCCGTACATAAGCACTTATTCTCTCTGCGTAACCAGAGGCTCGGAATACGGCAGATTCGCGGCTGAATTTGCAGCATTCATCTCTTTCGATCCCGATGCTCAGCTCCTCATATACAGGCTCGAAAAAGAAAACATGACAGGACTCATGCCTCTTACCAGGAACGAAGCGGTATGGGATCTGATATCGGAAGACGAACTTTTCGGACACATGGCGTCTGACTTCAGGCAGACGATGGACAATGCGGTCTACTGTCCTGCATCCTACAGCAGGATCGTAAAGAAGACCAAGGACTATACGGCAGAGTTTGTAAAAGGAAACGATGAGTTTGATCCGGAGAAGTGCTATGGCTGACAAGATAGATCTTCGCAAGATTCATATTGGCGACAGCTCCGAACTTCGCAAGAGAGGCCTCATGGAAGGGACTCTGAAGTTCATCGAGGATGACATAAGGTCTTTCGGAACGGGAAGTCAGGGAGAAGCCCTGCTCGCGTCCAAGGAAGGCGTTATCTATGCGCTGATAAAGATCTTCAGACCTGACAGGAAGAACTGCAGGGCGCATATCGAATTCGTTTTCACGAATGACGCCAACGCTGATACACAGAGCGGTGTTGTCGATGAAGTGCTGAGATACTGTTTCTTGAGCGAGTACTATCACAAGGTTACGGTCATCTGCGATCACGGAAATGAGGGCCTTGAGCGTATCCTTATGGGCGCGGGATTTACACAGGAGGCTGTTCTTAAGGACGAGGTAAGACTGAAGAACGGTTTTGAGGACGCAGGGCTCTTTGCCATCCTTTCCTATGAATATAAAGCTTATAATATCTGCTTTGTCCCGTTCGCGCGGGGTGTAGCCATCGTGTCAGGCGGCAGGGATTATATCGACAGCGTCAGGCTCTTTCACTACGGTCAGGCCGTGGAGGATCCGTTTGTCAGGAATGTGGCTGCGGGTCTGGGGCTGCTCGACGATAACGGCGGTCTCGTAAGGAATGATAACGGTGATTATACGCTTGAGAAAGAGCAGCTGAAGTACCTTCCTGACGAACTCGCTAAGGCCTATGTTGAACTCAGCGAATACTTCCGCAGCAACAGGGCCGGCTTTGATTTGAATGTGCGTTTCAATACGGGCACGGCATTCCAGAAGAAGGTCTGGGGAGCACTTGTTACGATTCCGTTCGGAGGCACCGCGAGTTATGAGGATATCGCTCTCAAACTGACTGACGGCAACCTGTCCGAAGCGAGGAAGATCACCAGGGCTGTGGGCGCCGCATGTTCAGATAATCCCGTGGCTGTCATCGTGCCATGCCACCGCGTCATCGGTAAGGACGGCAGCATCGTCGGTTATTCCGCAGGAATCGATATCAAAGACTATCTGCTCTTGCACGAGAGCTTTACGGCGGTTACACCGCTCGTATCCAAGGAGGGATAAGAATTGGCAAAACACGACAAGATAGCGGTGGGAGTATCGACGATACTCAATCCCGTTCCGGTCGTAATGATCTCATCAGCAGGGAAGGACGGACGTCCGAACATAATGACGGCGGCATGGGCCGGAACGGTAAATTCCGAACCTCCCATGATCTCTGTCAGCATCCGTAAGAACAGGTATTCGCATAAACTGATCTCGGAGACAGGTGAGTTCGTAGTAAACCTCGTTTCCAAATCACTCTGCAAGGCATGCGATTACTGCGGTGTCAGAGGCGGCGAAAAAGAGGACAAGTTCGCATCGTGCTCTCTAACACCCGTCAAGGCGGAAGGTCTTGAATATGCTTACGCGATAAAGGAAGCTCCCGTGTCGATCTCATGCACGGTAAAGAGTGTGACGGAACTCGGATCCCACGACATGTTCATAGGCGAGATAAAGAGCATTACTGCAGACTCATATCTTTTGGACGATAAGGGCAAACTCTGTCTCGAAAACGCAAAGCTTGTGGCATATAATCACGGAGAGTATTATCTCTTAGGCGAGAAACTCGGTTTCTTCGGCTATTCCGTAGCCAAAGAAGACGTAATAAAGAGAAGAATGGGAAAGGATTCAAAGGGAAAGAAATGAAGTTCATAGGCATTAAGAAAGTCCACGAGGGACGTTTTATCACTTCATACGAAGCAGAATACGAGACTGAATTAGGCAACCGCAAGATCTATGAGATGAGCTCGAGAGACAAGAATATAACGAGTCTCGAAGATCTTCAGCGTCAAAAATGCGATGCGGTCATTCTCATTGTCACGAGCGCTGACGGCAATAAGATCCTGCTGAATAAAGAGTACCGCATGGCGGTCGGTGATTTTGCTTATAACTTCCCGGCAGGCCTCATCGACGAGGGTGAGACCATTGAGGTCGCTGCCACGAGGGAACTCTGGGAAGAGACAGGCTTAAAGCTCGTTAAGATCGATGAGATCCTTCCGATGAGCTATTCCGGTGTCGGTCTTACCAATGAAAAGAGTTCTGTCGTAATCGGCACGGCAGAAGGCGATTTTGCTCCGAGCACATCCGATGAGGAGGAGCTCGAAGCGCGCTGGTATACCAAAGAAGAGGTTAGAGAGCTTATAAAGACCTCCACGAACTTTGCGGCAAGGACCCAGTCTTACTGCTATATGTGGGCGAAAAGCTGATCCTAAGGCTGATGCGGCTTCCTTAGCAGTCTTAAGAAATGTGCCGGGGCTGACAAGTAAAAATACTTGACACACCATTTATCCTTTGTTATTATGTGCAGGCGTCAAACAGGGAGGCTTGCCTTAACATGCGTGAAAAGTCAGTAAGAACAGACCTTTTGCTCGATTTCTACGGCAATCTTCTCACGCCCAAGATGAGGCGCACCTGTGAGAGCTACTACAACGATGACCTGACTTTGGCAGAGATCGCCGAAGCGGAGGGCATATCGAGGCAGGGCGTTCACGATACCGTCAAGAGGGCGGAAAGGCAGCTTGAAGAGTATGAGGAGAAGTTAGGTCTCCTGAAGCTTTTCGAGATGCAGCAGGCAAGAGCAAAGAGGGCTCTGGAGCATATAAAGAGCGGTGATACCGCAATGGCTGCAAAAGAGCTTGAAGAACTGATAGAGGAAATGTAACAACGTGTTTGAGAGCTTATCGCAAAAGCTTCAGAATATAACTTCCAAGATGCGCGGCAAGGCCCGCGTAAGCGACAGCGACCTCAAGGAAATGATGCGCGAGATCCGCATGGCTCTTCTCGAGGCAGACGTAAACTACAGCGTAGTCAAGGAATTCGTCGCCGACATGACAGAGAAGTGCAAGGGCGCCGATGTCCAGGAGTCCTTTACGCCCGGCCAGCAGATCGTAAAGATCGTAAGAGACTCTCTTACAGAACTCCTTGGCGGTGAAGACGGCGAAGATAAGCTTAATGTTTCTTCATCAGGTTTTAATACGATAATCCTTTACGGTCTCCAGGGTGCAGGTAAGACCACAACGGCTGCAAAGCTTGCCAAGCTCTTAAAGGAGAACGGCAAGAAGCCGATGGTAGTATCAGTTGACGTTCACAGACCGGCAGCAGCTCAGCAGCTCAAGGTTTTGAGCGACGCTGTTGGCGTTGAATGCTATATCGATCCCGAAGAAAAGGATGCCGTTAAGATCGCCAGAGACGGTGAAGGCAAAGCAAGATACATGCTCTGCAATTACCTGATCATAGATACCGCAGGACGTACGGTGGCAGATGAAGAGCTCATGGAAGAGCTCAGAGATATTGCAGCAGCCGTTAATCCCACCGAGAAACTCCTCGTAGTCGACGCCATGATCGGTCAGGAGGCCGTCAACGTCGCACAGCTCTTCGAGCAGAACATCGGCATGGACGGCTTCATAATGACGAAGCTCGACGGTGACGCCAGAGGCGGTGCTGCTTTATCCATCAGAAAACTTACAAACAAGCCTATTAAATACATCTGTACAGGTGAAAAGGTTGATGCCATCGAGAGATTCTACCCTCAGCGTATGGCTGACAGGATCCTCGGCATGGGAGACGTCGTAAGCCTCATCGAGAAGGCTCAGGCCAACATCGACGAGGAAGAAGCCCGCAAGACCATGGAACGCATGATGGGCAGCGGCTATAACCTCGATGACCTTTATGACCAGTTCGCACAGATGAAGAAGATGGGTTCTCTCAAAGACCTCGTAGGCATGATGCCCGGCGCAGCAGGCAAGGTAAACGAAGAGGACCTTGACGATAAGATCGTTGACAGACAGATGGCCATCATCTCCTCGATGACAAAGAAGGAGAGAAGAGCACCCCAGATCCTCAATGCAAGCAGAAGAAAGAGGATCGCGGCAGGCGCAGGCGTTCAGGTCTCAGACGTAAACAAGCTCATCACACAGTATGAGCAGACCGCAAAGCTCATGAAGCAGTTCTCGAACGGCAAAGGCGGATTCAAGATGCCCAAGGGATTTGCCAGACAGGCAGCCAAGATGGGCCTTAAGGGCAACATGGGCGGCATGGGCGGTTTAGGCAATATGGGCGGTATGTCCGGCATGGGCGGAATGGGAACAGGTTTCCCTCAGGGTCTTGGCAGTCTTTCGGCTCCGAGAGATGACGACGGCGGAGATTATTCCGCAGCAGCTCCCACCGGCAGACGCGACCGCAAGAAGAAGCGCAAGGGCAGAAGATAAAGTCGATCCCGTCATTTTTATGGCGATGATTATAAAAAACAAAAATATATTTTTTTGGAGGAAAAACAAAATGGCAGTAAAGATTCGTTTAAGAAGAATGGGTAAGAAAAAGGCACCTTTCTATCGTGTAGTAGTTGCTGATTCCAGATATCCCAGAGAAGGACGTTTCATCGAGGAGATCGGTTACTATGATCCCATGACTGAGACAGACGGCGTTAAGATCGATGCTGATGCAGCAAAGAAGTGGATCGCTAACGGAGCACAGCCCACAGATACAGTAAAGTCTCTTCTTAAGAAGCAGGGCATCATCTGATATTATTCAGATGGGGTTCAAAATAATTAGGAAGGAGAGCTTTATATGGACGATTTATTGGTTTATATCGCAAGGGAACTTGTAAGTAATCCCGATGAGGTAAACGTAAAGAAGACAGAGCGCGGAAACACCGTTGTTTTCGAGCTGTCCGTTGCTCCCGAAGATACAGGAAAGATCATCGGCAAGAACGGTAAGAGGGCTCAGGCCATCCGTTCGATAATGAAGGCTAAGTACCTTAAGGAAGGTAAGCGCGTTATAGTCGATATAGTAGGCTGATTCTTTTGGAAAAACTCATCATCATAGGAAAGATTACCGGCGCGCACGGCGTCCGCGGGGAACTCAAAGTTTTCCCCTTAACGGACGACCCGCGCCGTTTCCTTAAACTTAAGGAATGTTTTACATGCGGGCAGGATATGGAAAAGCCCGAAGCTAAAGTATGCGCCAATGCAAGGATGGACAGAGGGAACGTTCTTGTAAGGTTTGAAGGGATAGAGGACAGGGATAAGGCTGAGCTCCTCAGGGGAAGGTTTATAGCCGTTGAGAGAGCCAATGCCGTTAAACTCAAGAAAGACAGTTATTTCATCACCGACCTTAAGGGACTTACGGTGATAGACGATACAAGGGGCGACATCGGAAAGGTAGTTGACTGTTTCCAGACCGGACCCCAGTACACTTTGGAGATCAAGCGCAGCGCGAAGAAGAATCTCATGCTCCCGTTCGTGAAGGTTTACTGCTACGAGGTCAGCATCGAAGAGGGATTCATCAAGTGCAGATTACCTGAAGGTCTATACGAACTGTACGACTGATCATCCGGGGACCGCAATAGCTTATGAAGATAGTCTACTTTATGACACCTGCATACGGACATGTATTGCCGGTCCTGCCTGTCGTAAGGGAGCTCACCGCAAAAGGTCATAAGATCTCGTGTTTTGCCACTCCCGCTTTCAGGGATTATATTGAAAAGTGCGGTGCTGAGTACCGTGAATACGGCAGGGAATTCCAGACATTAAGACTTGATGAGGTGACGAGCGATCTTTATGTGCTCATGGATAACCTCATTAATCTCAACGAGAAGCTGTACGATATATATCTTGAAGACGTGAAGGCGGAAAAGCCTGATCTTCTCATATACGATTCCATGCTCTCGTTCGCAAAGAATATCGCGTATAAACTCAAGTGCAGGAGCATCTGCACCGTATGTACCATCGGCTTTAATCTGCCGGTCTGCCTTTTCTCGAACATCGCGACATCGAGCGTTCCGCTGGTATTAAAGCACGGCGGCGGTATGAGAAGGCTCATAAGACAGGATAAAAGGTTCAGGAAAGTAAGAGGCCTTGAGGGCTTTAAGCTCATCGACCTTTACATGAATACCGCTGATGTTACCCTCGTCATGACTCCGTACAGACTTCAGCCTCTTTCGTGGACTTTCCCGAAGTCCGTGCATTTTGTCGGAACGACGATAAAAGAACAGATAGCGATGCTTCACGGAGCGGAGTATGAGGATTACGACTGCTATATTTCCATGGGAACCGTTTTCGGGCAGAACGTAAATGAGATGAAGGAATTCCTCGAATTGCCGGGAATGCGCGAAAAGAAGATTATAATATCGGTGCCTTCCGCTCCTGACTGGATGACGGCGATGCCCAACGTGCGTGCGGAAAAGTGGGTCTACAATGTCGACCTTATCCCGCATTGCGGATTGTTCATCAATGTCGGCGGAGTCAGCTCCGTCTATACCGCGATGTACTACGGAGTCAGACAGATATCCATCCCCGCTCAGGAAGAGGAACGGTACAACGCGAGGATAATGAAAAAGCACAAAGCCGGATTTTATCTTAAGAAGTACGATACGGAAAAACTGTATAATGCAGTAAAGAATATCGACAGACTTGAGCCTGACAGATGCCGGACAATAATAAGAGAGGCTGACGGAACGGCTGAGGCTGTGCGGCTGATAGAAAGACATGGTTTGGAGACGTAATGGGTAACAAGGTTCTGCTTACTGGCGCTACAGGTTTTCTGGGCGGTTATGTGATCAAAGAGATCCTGGAGCATCCGGGATATGAAATCATTGCCGTCGGCCGTAATGAGAAGCGCGGTGCGGAACTTGTATCTGAAAGGGTGAGGTTTGCAAAGGCCGACATCACCGACAGGAAGCAGCTCGAAGAACTGTTTGCGAAGGAAAAGCCTGATTATGTCATCCATACCGGAGCCTTAAGTTCCGCGTGGGGCAGATATGAAGATTTCCACAAGGCAAATGTAGAAGCGACCGTATTTATCGCGGAGCTCTGTATAGAGCATGACGTGAAACGCATGGTCTATATCTCTTCGCCCAGTATCTATACGGCGAAAAGAGACAGACTGAACATCAAAGAAGAGGATTTCGATCCTGCCAATAAACTGAATTTCTATATAAAGACGAAGCTCCTCTCGGAAAAAGAACTCCATGCTTTGGAGGAAAAAGGACTGAACCTTTCTATCCTGAGACCCAGAGGGCTGATCGGTCCCGGTGATCCGAGCCTCATGCCGCGCCTTATGCGCGCCAACGGGAAGATAGGTATCCCGCTTATCCGAAAGGGAAAGATCACCGTGGACATAACCTGTGTGCAGAATGTCGCTTATGCGTGTTATCTTGCCATGAGCACGCCGGAGGCAAAAGGCATGACGTTCAACATCACGAACGGAGAGCCTTCCGAGTTCGGAAAGCTCCTGGAATTATTCTGTGAGGAAGCCGGAGAGACCGCAAAGTTTTTAAATCTGCCTTTCGGTCTTTTATATGCTGCCGCTGCTGTCATGGAGTTTTTCTATACCATCTTGCCGACAAATAAAGAACCGATGCTTACCAGATATACCGTCTGCACATTGTCTTTTTCGCAGTCACTTGATATCAGCAAGGCAAAGAGCATCCTTGGGTATTCTCCGAAGATCACACTAAAAGAAGGGATCCGTGAGTATGGAAAATGGTGGCAGACTAATAAGTAACGTTACGCTCTATGCCTGCGGAACCTGTAAGAATAATGTGGCTTCGGTTTTTAAAGGCGAGAAGAAAAGTGAAGTTGTATTTCCCGCGCTCGTTGCAAAGTTCGAGCATATAGATTACGGTACTGTCCTTTTTGATACGGGATATTCCAAAAGGATATTCGAAAACGGAATAGTATCGAAGCTTTATAATCTCTTAAATCCCACGGCTGTAACAGAAGAAGAGACGATCAGTTACAAGATGAAGGCGGAAGGACTTAAGGTCGGTAACATAATCTTAAGCCATCCTCATCCGGATCACATCGGGTGTCTGAAAGACTTTAATGACTATACGCTGCTTGCCACAGGAGACTGTATAGATGCATTGAAAAGAGCGAAAAACCTTGAACTCGTTTTCCGCAATCAGGTGCCTGATGAGTCTGCCAATGTGAAGTATAAGAGGCTCGAACCCGTTAAGAACAGCGGGGATGCCGTTGTTAAGATGCTTTCCGTTCATTTCACGGAAGTATATGACGTGCTGGGTGACGGAAGCATATACGGGATAAGACTTGACGGCCACATGAAAGGACAGATGGGTGTATATCTGCCGGATTATAAACTGATGCTCGCAGCAGATGCATCATGGGGTCATTTCTTCGCCGAGCGGGTAGATAAGATGAAGGCGATCCCGAGAAAGATCCAGGATGACTACGGGCAGTATAAAGACTCGATCTCACGCATAAAAGCATTTGAATCGGAGCATCCTGACATCAAAGTTATCTATTCACACGAGGAATTCAGGGAGGGTGTTTATGAGCAATAAACTGAATATCCTCATGACATATCTTAAGTATAAGAATAAGCATTTCAAAGACCGTGATGCTCTTGAGAACTATCAGAAAAAGCAGATCGGAAAACAGCTTGATTTTGTAACTTCGCATTCGAAATTTTATGAGTCTTACAAGGGCAGGCCTTTATCTGATTATCCGCTGATGGACAAGAAGCGGATGATGGCGAATTTCGATGAACTAAATACGGTCGGCACCAACAGGGAAGAGGCAATGAAGCTTGCGATAGATTCCGAGCGGAGCCGCGATTTTTCGGAAAAGCTTAACCACATAACTGTGGGACTGAGTTCAGGCACAAGTGATACGAGAGGAATATTTCTCGTGTCAGACAAAGAGAAAGACATGTGGGCCGGATATATCCTGTCAAAGGTCTTATACGGTTCCATTCTTGATAAATATGAAGTCGCTTTCTTTATGAGAGCAAATTCAAATCTTTACGAATCCGTAAGTTCATCCAATATTCACTTTGTTTTCTATGACATCTATCAGTCAGTGGAGGATAATATCAGAAAGCTGATAGACCAGAAGCCGGACATCGTCGTAGGCCAGCCTTCGATATTACTGGACCTTTGCAGATATGCAAAAGACATCCGTCCGAAAAAGGTGATATCTATCGCTGAAGTATTGGAAGACAGGGACAGAGAGGTGATCTGCAAAGCATTTGGCACGGACGTCATCCATCAGGTATACCAGTGTACCGAAGGGTGTCTTGCGACAACCTGCGAATACGGGACGATCCATCTTAACGAGGACATCGTTTATGTTGAAAAGGAATATATGGATGACAAAAGGTTTATTCCGGTGATCACGGATTTTACGAGAACATCGCAGCCCATCATCCGTTACCGCTTAAACGATATCCTTGTCGAAAGGAAAGAACCGTGCCCCTGCGGAAGCTGCTTTACGGCACTCGAGAGAATAGAGGGAAGAGAAGATGACGTGTTCGTTTTCGACGGCAAAAATGCCGGCAAGGTTACGGTATTCCCGGATTTTATGAGAAGACTCGTCCTGTTCTCAGGCGATGTCAGCGATTACAGGATCGTCCAGACTGAGCAGGGAGATCTGGAAGTATACTGGAACGAAGATGATACCATGAAAGATAAGTTTATGACCGAGCTTAACAAGATGGCTGATGACAGAGATTTTATAATACCGCGTGTAAGTTTCCACGGTTATTCATTTGACCGTAACAAGAAACTGAAGCGCGTGGAATCAAGGAGAAAAAGATAATGAGAAATATCGAGATAACCGGATACGGTTACTACATACCTGAGAACACTGTCGAATTCAGGGGACAGATAAGACACAGGATACCTCAGGGAAGTTCCGAGAACCAGCTGTCGATGGCTGTAAAAGCCGCACAGTGCGCTCTCGAAAATGCTTCGCTCACCATTAACGATATCGACTGCATCGTATCGACATCTGCTGTCGGGATCCAGCCAATTCCTTGTACTGCTGCGCTTATCCATGAGCAGATAGCGAAAGGTACGTCGATCCCTGCGATGGATATAAATACGACTTGTACGAGCTTTGTGTCGGCCCTGGATGTCATGAGCTATCTCATTGAGGCAGGGCGATACAACAGAGTTCTCATGGTAGCGAGCGAAATGGCTTCAGGCGGTCTTAATCCCAATCAGAAAGAAAGCTATGAACTCTTCGGTGACGGTGCTGCCGCAGTGGTCATCAGCAAGAGCAATGACGGTGTATCCGGCGTTATATACGGAATGCAGAAGACCTGGTCCGAGGGTGCTCACGATACCGAGATCAGAGGCGGCCTTACAGGATACCTTCCGAAGAATTACGTTGAAGGCTCTGAAGATTATTATTTCGACATGAAGGGCCTCAGGATATTAAAACTCGTCGGAAGGAAAGTTCCTAAGATGTTCGATGAGTTCAAGGAAAAGAGCGGTTATTCCGTAACCGATGTCGATGTCATCGTTCCGCATCAGGCGAGCAAGGCTCTGGGAATGATAATGCATCACCTCGGTATACCCGAAGGAAAATACATCAACATCGTTCCTCAATACGGAAACATGGTATCCGTTGCAATCCCTCACGCGCTTATCTGGGGTATCGAGAACGGTAAGATCAGGAAAGGTGACCTGGTGCTCCTCATGGGTACCGCTGCGGGACTTACCGCCAATATGCTGCTTTTGAGATACTGATAATCATCTTTTGTGAGGTGATCTTATGAAAGACAGGAAGGTCAGAACCCGTGTAATCGTCTTTACGTTGATCGAGGCTTTGATTGTGGTTGCAACCAACCTCGTGCTCAGTATTGCAACAAATCAGGTTGACCGTTGCAATTATTATTTTTATGACGGAACGGCCATATTGGATGTCCCGTATACTGATAACGAAGGCAATGAGCATCCTGCTGGTACGGAGTTCCCGATCTCGATAATATCCGAGAACGGAACGGTTTGGGCTGCCGGAAGCCACGAAACCATAAAGATCTCCGACACCAGGAACAGCGAAGAACTGACGGCTGCCCTGGCAGAACGTAAGCAAAATGCTTTGTTTGAAGATATAAAGTCAAATGTTGTTGTTGCATTGATAAGCTTTGTTGCCGCTGCGGCGGTTTTTATCTGGATAAACATAGGCTTCAGAAAACTGTTGGGCGCACAGATCATCGCTTTGGTCGTTATCACGTTGCTCTGTGCCGTATTTGGCAGTTTCATGACGTCTTACCTTTCCCGCGCAAAGGCTCCGGTCATCTATCTTTATCCTGAGGAGGAAACAGAGATAAATGTCAGATTGGAACTCGATGGCGGGCTTAAGACGACATATCCCAAGTATGACGAAGACAGCGGCTGGACGGTAACAGCGCTGCCTGACGGTACGTTGACAGACAAGTCCGGCAGAGAATATTCATTCCTTTTCTGGGAAGGGAATATTGCCATTAAGCCCGATCTGAATGAGGGGTTCTGCGTCAGGGGTGAAGACACGGCTGATTTCCTTGAAATATCATTAAGGCAATTAGGACTGAATGAAAAAGAATCTGATGCTTTCATTATGTATTGGCTGCCTCTTATGGAGGGCAATGCATATAACGTTATCTCTTTTCAGACTGATGCTTACGAAAAGGTGGTCAAGATGGATATAACACCTGAACCGGATACGGTATTAAGGGTCAATATGCTTTGGTATCCGTCTGATTCATATGTTGATATCTGTCCTCAGGATCTTACCGGGATAAACCCATCGATAAGAGAAGGGTTCACTGTTGTCGAATGGGGCGGCGAAAAGTATGAGCGCGGGATAATGACGGTGTTCAAATGAGATTCCGTGGATGCTTTTATTTTGTGCTAGAATTACGAAGGAATCAGTGATTTGGGAGGATCAGTATGAAGAGTAAAAAACTCGTTTCAATGTTATTGTCACTTTCTTTGACTGCCGGGTGTCTGTCGATGCCTGTAGATCATGCATCTCTTTCTGTTTACAGTCAGAGCCTTGGGAATAATATGGGAAAACTGACTCTTCCAGAGGGAGGTTAAAGTCATGGGAAGAGGCGGCGGAGGCGGCAGCTCACACCACAGCTCACATCATTCAAGCAGTCATTCACATTCAGGCGGCTCCAGATCTTCTTACAGATCTTCAGGCAGCTCAAGATCTTCAAGCGGATCTTCCTACAGATCTTCAAGTTCGTCTTCGCATCACTCCCGAAGCAGCTCTTATAAGGGCGGCAGCGGTGGTTACAGCGGCGGACGCAGCAATGAGAGCTGTCTCGGCGGCTGCATGAGAGTATTCTTAGGACCGCTGTTTATCATTGCGATGTGTATCGTAATGGCATTTTTGATCATGAAAGAAAGGGGTATGGAGCCACGTATCCCATTTGAGCTTACAGTCGAGCGTTCAACCACGCAAAGAGAACGTCTGCCTGATTCCAAGTGCAGTCCTATAGACGAATGGTATCAGGATGACTGGGGTGACTGGATCGATGACGCAGAGGAAGACGAGGAATTCTCTCTTTTAGTCGGTCTTAAGAGCTTTTATCAGGACACGGGTGTTCAGCCGTATCTCTGGATAATGGGCGAAGAGGGCGAAAAATATAAGTCTGAAGGTTCAATGGAAGAACTTGCGGATGCAAAATACAAGGAGATGTTCGGTAATGATGAAGGACACCTTCTGGTCATCTTCAGGGAATATCCCAATGCTTCCGGAAACTATATCTGTACCATAACTGCCGGTTATGATGCCGAGACTCAGGTCATTGATGATCAGGCAAAAGAGATATTGCTCGATTACATCGATTATTATTATTCGGATGAAGAGTACAACGAAGGCGAGTTCTTCGAAATGGCTTTCATCCGTGCCGGCGAGAGGATCATGACCAAACAGCTGTCATGGAGGCAGATAGGCGTCATTGTTGCTGTAGCGGCTGTTGTAATGCTCGGTATCGTTATTACGTCTGACATAGTCAAGAGGCGTAAGGTAGCAGTTGCAAAGCAGAAGACCTTACAGGCCCAGGAACAGGCTAAGGAGGCTCAGGCTGTCGCACAGCAGAAGCAGACTGATTTTGACCGCAAGCAGTATGAGGATAATCTTGAGACACAGTTTGTAGCCGTAGTCTGTCCGAACTGCGGTTCCACCGGAAACAAGATCCGCAAGGCGACTGTCGGTCATTGTCCTTACTGCGGTTCTGCCATCAAGGTCGATCAGAATGGAAATGTATTCGTTTCGGGTCCTGAAAGCACGTGAGTATGGATTTCTATGTAGCGACATTATTTCCCGAGCAGGTATCAACTTATCTGAATACGAGCATAACGGGCAGAGGCATCGCCAAAGGCGCGATATCATTGGAGTGCATCCAGATGAGGGATTATGCTCCGAATAATTACGGCCGCGTGGATGACACGATCTACGGAGGCGGTACGGGCATGATGATCCGCCCGGAACCGGTTTTCGGCGCATATGAAAAGGCAGTTGAACTCTGCGGCGGAGTAAAGCCGCATACGGTATTTATGTCGCCCAAAGGCAGTGTTTTCGATCAGGCAAAGGCACATGAGCTTGCTTCTTACGGGAAACTGCTGATAATCTGCGGTCATTACGAAGGCATAGATGCGCGCGTTATAGATGAGATATGCGATGAGGAGATATCCATAGGCGATTATGTCCTGACAGGAGGAGAGACCGCTGCGATCGTAGTAATAGATGCTGTGGCAAGACTCGTGCCTGGAGTGCTCCCAAATGAGGAGGCATATACCAATGAGTCGCATACTGACGGGATCCTGGAAGCGCCCCAGTACACCAAGCCTCCTGTATGGCATGACAGGGTGGTCCCCGAGGTGCTCAAGAACGGCAATGACGCAGCGATAGCTGAATATAACCGCATAGCGGCACTAGTCGACACATGGCACAAAAGGCCCGACATGCTCGATAAATTGGATATTTCCGAAAGTGATTGGGCGAAAATGCTTGCCTTTGAAAGAGGCATGTGTTAGAATTCTCCAGTTATCAGGGTGGTCCTCTGCCACATCCAGGCAAGAACATCTGCAGGAAAGAGAGGAAACAAACAATATGGATTTAGTAAAAGTAGTCGAGAGCGAGAATATTCGCAATCAGTATCCTGAAGTTGAAGTCGGTGACTTCGTAAAGGCTCACCTCCTTATCAAGGAAGGCGCTAAGGAGCGTATTCAGGTTTTCGAAGGCTATGTCATCGCAAGAAAAGGTCAGGGCCTTTCAGAGACAATTACAATTCGTCGTGTATCTTATGGTATCGGCGTAGAGAGAATTCTTCCTGTAAACTCACCCAAGATCGATCACATCGATGTTATTCGTAAGGGTAAGATCAGAAGAGCAAAGCTCTATTATCTCCGCGATCGTCAGGGCAAGGCTGCAAAGATCACACAGAAGATCTGATAGCGGTTTTCAATTCGATCAACAAGAGGTTGTCTCATATGAGGCGACCTCTTCTATTTCCATGGCGATGACTACGGGTATACAGAATTGGTTTCATCCTGCAAAAACTGTACAGAGGTTTTAGGAAGGCTTGTGTGATAAAATCATCAGAAAATAGTTTTAGGAGTCTTATGAGCGAAAAGAAGAACGACATCAACTGGTTTCCGGGGCATATGAGAAAAGCCCTGAACGAGACGGGCGAGAGGATGAAACTCGTCGATGTCGTCTATGAGACGGCTGACGCGAGGATCCCTTTCTCGAGCAGGAATCCGGAACTCGACAAGATAATCGGAAATAAGCCCAGGATCGTCATCCTGAATAAAGCAGACCTTGCAGACCCTGCCAAGACGCCCCTGTGGATAAAGAGTCTTGAGTCCGAGAGTATTTGTGCTTGTGCCCTCGAGAGCACGCACAAGAAGGGCTTTGACAAGCTTAATGCCATTACCATGGAACTCATGAAGGAAAAGCTCGAGAAGGCCGCCGAGAAGGGCAGAACAGGACGTCCTGTAAGAGTAATGGTGGTTGGCGCTCCGAACACGGGAAAGTCAACGATCATAAATGCTCTGGCAGGAAGAAAAGCTGCCGTCACCGGCGACAAACCCGGTGTTACCAAAGATTTCAAATGGATCATGACGGACGGAAGGCTCGAACTCATGGACATGGCTGGAGTCCTCTGGCCCAGGATCGCCAATGCCAAGAGCGGCATCTGCCTTACGGCGCTCGGTTCGGTCAAGGAAGAGATCACCGATGTCGTTAAAGTCGCATATGAGACACTGAAGATAATGGCAGGTATTTATCCGGATCTTCTTAAGGAACGTTACGGTGTCGATATCGATGTCACGCTCGAGGAAGAGGAAGGTTTTTACCAGGATCCGTTCTACGATATCTTCCTTGCGATGGCGGAAAAAAGAGGCTGCATAATGAGCGGCGGAAGGATCGACGAGGAACGCTTTGCAAGGCTTTTCCTTAACGATCTGAGAGAAGGCAGAACGGGCAGGATAACGCTCGAGATGCCTGAGGATTATAAGTGATATTTTCAGATAAAAGAGGATGCTCAAATGGCTAAGTTAACTGTTGAACAGCTGAACGAAAAATACGATGCGATGTATGAATACGAACGCGATTGTCTTGCCAAAGGTTATAAGATGATCGGCGGTATCGACGAGGCGGGAAGAGGACCTCTCGCGGGACCTGTTGTCGCAGCATGTTGCATCCTTGATCCTGATGTTAAGATACTTGGTCTTGATGACTCAAAGAAGCTCTCTGAAAAGAAAAGGGAAGAACTTTTCGTTGAGATAAAAGAGAAAGCCAGAGCATATGCGATCTGCGCGGTAAGTCCTGAGGAGATAGATGCGATAAACATTCTCGAAGCGACTAAAAAAGCGATGAGGACATGTGTTTCTGATCTTGCGTCAAAAGGCACATCACCTGACATTCTTCTTATCGATGCGGTCAATCTTTCGGGTACCGGACTTGACGTCATACCGATAATAAAAGGCGATGCGAAATCCGATTCCATAGCAGCTGCTTCGATCCTTGCGAAAGTAACGCGTGACCACATGATGGTCGAGTACGACGAGATATATCCGGGCTACGGATTCGCAAAACACAAGGGTTACGGCACCAAGGACCACTACGCCGCGATCCGCGAAAAAGGAATGACTCCGATCCACAGACGCTCATTCCTGAAGGTGATACATTAAGCCATTAAGCAGTTGTGGAGAATAATAATATTGAGTGAGCGATTCCGCACAAGCGAACTTTGTTCGCGCGGAGGACCTAGCGAACGAAATGTTATTATTCGACTCGGAGGACAGCGGAACGAAATAATATCATTCGACCTCTTGACTTTGTGGCAAAGTTTAAGTATTATATCGCTCGTGAAAGAAGAACGTCCGTTTCTCACCTCAAGCGGCTCAGGCTTGTAAAGAGGTAATAACTAGATAATTAACCTAACATTTTGAGGGGTTGCCATTAAGGCAGGGTAGTTATGAGAGAACGGATTTTATCCGTTCTTTTTTTATGCAGGTAAAAGAAGTCTTAACTAAGGAGGTGGCTACCATCGCAAAGACCAATGATACTCAGATGATTAACGGAGCTATCAAGTTCCCTCAGGTTCGTCTCATCGACGCAGAAGGACAGATGGTTGGCGTTGTTTCAATCGAAGAAGCTCTTAAGAGCGCTGAAGATGCTGAATTAGATCTCGTCTGCATATCACCCAATCCTGATAACCCTGTTTGCAGAGTAATGGATTACAACAAGTTCCTTTTTGAGAAGAGCAAGAGAGAGAAGGAAGCTAAGAAGAAGCAGAAGGAGACAGAACTTAAGGAAGTCGGCTTAAAGCTTACAACAGATGTTCACGATGTCGAAGTTAAGCGCAAGATGGTAATTAAGTTCCTCTCAGCCGGAGACAGAGTCAAGGTTAACATCAGATTCAGAGGCCGCGAGATGGCTTTCCAGAATAAAGGTTTCGAGGTCATGAACAATTTCGCTGACAGCGTAACCGAATACGGTTCAGTTGACAGACCGCCGAAGATCGAAGGCAGGAACATGGTAATGTACCTGTCGCCGTTAAAGAAAAAATAAATTAGGAGGATAGTAATATGCCCAAGCAGAAAACACACACTTCTTCAAAGAAGAGATTTAAGGTTACAGGTACCGGTAAGGTTCTCCACAAGCAGGCATTCAGAAGCCACATCCTGAGCAAGAGACCTACTAAGAGAATGAGACACCTGAGACACAACCAGGTATGCTCGGATCAGAATGCAAGAATCATCAAGAAGATGATCCCTTACGCTTAATTGCTTAGAATTTAGGAGGACAAGACAATGTCAAGAGTTAAAAGAGGAATCCGCACAAGAGCGCGTCATCATAAGATCTTAAAGGCAGCAAAGGGTTACTGGGGTCATAAGAGCAAGCTTTTCAAGGTTGCTAACCAGCAGGTTCTTAAGTCCGGTAACTATGCTTACAGAGACAGAAGAAACAAGAAGAGAGAGTTCAGAAGACTCTGGATCGTTCGTATCAACGCAGCATGCCGTCTTAACGACATGAGCTACTCCAGATTCATGAACGGCCTCAAGAAGGCTGGTATCGAGCTTGACCGTAAGGTTCTTTCCGATATCGCAGTTACAGATGCAGCAGGTTTCACTTCTCTCGTTGAGAAGGCTAAGGCAGCTCTCTGATAACAACATCGAATTTGAAAACTACAGCTGCGCGGGCTGATCCCCGCGCAGTTTTTTTGCAGTTTTTCGCAGTTTTTCAGGTGTGTTCATTTGAGTACGGATTTTGCTTCGAAAACGTATCCTAAAGTGCATTTAATGGTATGATTGCATTTTTGAGTACGGAAACAGGCTTGAAAAACGTACTCTGACGTGCACATGCAGTCTTCGGCAAAACAGTCCTTTGGAGATGTCTTTTTGCCGCTTGTATTTTATAATGTCTTAAGCTGAAAGAAGGAGATACCGGACGTGCAGGTTATCACGAGCAAAGACAATCCGAACGTTAAGCGCATAGCAAAGTTCACGAGGAGAGATCAGGCCAAGAAAGAAGGTCTGATCTTTCTTGAAGGAACGCGTCTTTGTGAAGAAGCTTTATCGAGCGGACTGACTCCCGTTGAAGTGATCGTTTCTGAAAGCAGGACGGGTTGGGCAGCCTCTTTCACACCAGGTATCGAGCCCCTTGTCTTAAGCGAAAATGTTTTCACGAAAATATCGCAGACCGTTAATCCGCAAGGTGTTGCTATAGTTATAAAAGAGCCGGAATCTTCTGATGACTTTCCTTCTAAAGGCGACGGAAAAGACGTTTATGTTGTGCTCGAGAATACTCAGGATCCAGGCAATCTCGGAACGATTATCAGGATGGCGGATGCGTTCGGACTGACTGCGGTAATAGTAAGTCCCACTACATGTGATCCGTATAACGACAAAGTCATAAGGGCAACTATGGGTTCGATCTGGCATATTCCCGTTGTGAGAAAGACCATGGATGAATGTTTTGCTTTCTTTAACGGAAACGGAATAGAAACTGTCGCCACACATCTTAAGGGTAATGATCTTGGTTCAGGTGACCTTAAGCTTCCGTGCGCGTATTTTATCGGTAACGAGGGTGACGGACTGACAGATGCGACAACCGGAAAATGCGGGAAGCTCATCAGGATACCGATGAAGGGCAGGGCGGAATCTCTCAACGCTGCGGTCGCGGCTTCCGTCATCGGATACGAGCTGTCGAAGCTCATCTGAGTCCTGTTTTCGGGCGGTCTTAACAATGAAATGCCGCCCTCTGATACTATTCTTCGTATAACAGTGAGCAATCTACTTTGCGCGGTTAAGTATTATAATGTATCGCGTAATATCAGATAGAAGCAGGAAGCGGACTGAAAATGGAACTTGAACAGAGAGAACAGCTGATTAACAAGCTTGCGGAAGTGGCGAAAGTCAAGTCGCACATCAACACCGATCTATACTCCAAATACAACGTTAAGCGCGGTCTCCGCAACAACGACGGCACAGGCGTTCTTGTAGGCCTTACCGAAGTCGGCGAAGTAATGAGCTATATTGTTGACGATGCGGACAGGATCCCGGTTGAAGGCAAGCTCTTCTATCAGGGATATGAGGTAAAAGATCTCGTAAACGGTTTCTTCTCTGAAGGCAGATACGGTTATGAAGAGACGGCTTTCCTGCTCCTTACGGGTGAGCTTCCCACGGCATCCGAGCTTGCTGAATTCACTCAGCTACTTTCGAATGTCAGACCGCTTCCCGAAGGCTTTACTGAAGACATGATAATGAAGGCTCCGTCTCCTGATGTCATGAACAAGCTCGCAAGGTCTGTTCTGGCTCTGTATTCGTATGACGATAATCCCGATTCGACTGAGATATCCAATGTCGTAAGACAGTGCACTGAGCTCATCGCAAGATTCCCGGTGCTCATCTCTTACGGTTATATGGCAAGAAGGCACTACATCGAGCACAGAGACCTTTATATCCATGCTCCTGTTGCTGAATACAACACCGCACAGAATATCCTTCACATGATAAGACCTGACGGTCAGTTCACCGAGCTCGAAGCAAGGATCCTTGATCTCATGCTCGTACTCCATGCCGAGCACGGCGGCGGAAACAATTCGACATTCGTTACTCACGCGGTATCTTCCACGGGTTCTGATACATATGCGGTAATCGCATCCGCAGTAGGTTCTTTGAAGGGACCTCAGCACGGCGGCGCTTCAAACAAGGCTTACGCCATGATGAAGGATCTCAGGGAGCATGTATCCGACTGGACTGACGAGGCCCAGATCAGACAGTATCTTGCAGACATCATCAACAAGAAGGCTTTCGACAAGTCCGGACTTATCTACGGTATCGGTCACGCTGTCTATACGCTCTCCGATCCGAGAACGGTCGTTATCAGAAAATATGCTGAGCTTCTTGCAAAAGAGAAGGGGCAGATGGATCTTTACAATCTCTATCTCCTTGTCGAGAAACTCGCACCTGATGTTTTCCATGAGGTAAAGAAGTCCGATAAGCTCGTCTGCGCAAACGTTGATTTTTTCGCAGGACTTGTATATTCGATGCTCGGCATCCCGTCAGAGCTCTACACGCCTCTGTTTGCATGCGGAAGGATCGCAGGGTGGAGCGCGCACAGGATCGAGGAGCTCGTATCAGGCGGACGCATTATGAGACCTGCTTTCAAGTGCGTTAATAAAAGAAGACCTTACGTTCCGGAAAGCGACAGGAAGGATATCATCTGATATTGGGACAATTACCCCGATATCAGGACAGATTTCATCAGATAAGCAAATCGGTGCCCGGTTACACTTGCACAGTAATAAATCCTGTGGTAATATACTCGGGCAACGTAACAAGGCCCCATGGTCAAGTGGTTAAGACGGCGCCCTCTCACGGCGCAATCAGCGGTTCGAATCCGCTTGGGGTCACCAGATTATGAAGGAAGGACGAACATCTTAAACAGATGTCCGTCTTTTTGTTCTAGGACGGAACTTAACAAGATAATGGATGAGAATAAGTACATAAAGATAAGAGGCGCGAGGGAGCATAACCTCAAGAATATCGATATAGATATTCCGAGAAGACAGATGGTCGTGTTGACCGGTCTCTCGGGATCGGGCAAGTCTTCTCTTGCTTTCGACACCATCTATGCAGAGGGACAGAGACGTTATGTCGAGTCCCTGTCTTCTTATGCCAGGATGTTTCTCGGGCAGCTGGATAAACCTGATCTCGACAGTATCGAAGGATTGTCCCCGGCAATCTCCATCGATCAGAAGTCCACTGTAAGCAATCCCAGATCCACAGTCGGTACGGTTACTGAGATCTACGATTATTTCAGGCTTCTTTATGCCAGGGTGGGAGAACCTTTCTGTCCGAACTGCGGAAAGCCCATCAAGTCACAGGGCATCGATCAGATCATCGACAAGCTCAAAGTATACGAGGAAGGCACGAGAGCCATCATCTACGCACCGGTAGTAAGAGGCAAAAAGGGTGAGTTCAGCAAGCTCTTCGAAGGCTTCAGGAAGTCCGGATACGCGAGAGTTAAGGTTGACGGTATCACCTACGAACTCGATGAGGAGATCTCTCTCAACAAGAATAACAAACACGATATTTCCGTTGTAGTCGACAGACTCGTCATCAAGGAAGCCAACACCACGAGACTTTACGATTCGTGCGAGACGGCGTTAAAGCTCTCCGACGGACTGCTCCTGGTCGAACTGCAGACCGCTTCGACTGACAGCAACGGTGAAAAGACATATGAGACGAGCGAGGAATTCTTCTCGCAGAATCTGGCTTGCCCTGACTGCGGCATCTCATTCGGCGAGATCAACACCAGGAGCTTTTCTTTCAACAGCCCTGAGGGCGCTTGTCCCAACTGCTCCGGTATAGGTACGCTTACCGCGGTCGATCCGGAACTCTGTATCACCAACCCCAAGCTCTCGATAAATGAGGGCGCGGTAAGGACCGCGGGGTGGAATTTCGATGACCCTAAGAGCTGGGGAAGATGCTTTATAGAGGCTCTTGCCAGGAAATACAAGTTTTCGCTCGATACGCCTTATTACAAGCTGCCCGACAACATCAAGGAGATTATCCTCTACGGTAACGGCGGAGAGATGCTGAAGGTCGACACGAGGAATTCCATTTATCCAAGGAGCGGTGATTACTATTCCGACTGGGAAGGCATCGTGCCGAGCGTCATGAGGCGCTGGAGGGAATCCGGCAGTGAAGATGCGAAAGCCGCATACGAGAGATACATGAGCATCGACATCTGCCCCGTATGCAACGGTGCCAGACTTAACAAGAACAGCCTTTCCGTCAAGGTGGGCGGGCTTAATATCAGCGAGCTTACAAACATGTCCGTAAAGAGCATGAGGGAGTTCTTCTCCGATCTTAAGCTCAAGGGCAAGAATTCCGAGATTGCGGCTCCTATCCTTAGGGAAGTCAGATCAAGGCTCGAGTTCTTATACGATGTCGGACTTGACTATATGACGCTATCCAGATCGTCTGCAACGCTCTCCGGCGGTGAGGCTCAGAGGATCAGGCTTGCGACCCAGATCGGTGCGGGACTTCAGGGCGTATTGTATGTTCTCGACGAGCCTTCTATAGGACTTCACCAGAGAGACAACGATAAGCTCATCAAGACACTCTTCAAGCTGAGGGATCTCGGCAATTCCATCCTCGTTGTCGAGCACGATGAGGATACCATGCGCGCTGCCGATCACATCATAGACATCGGACCGGGCGCAGGTTCGTTCGGAGGGAAGATCGTTGCCCAGGGAAGCGTGGATGACATTATCGCCGTCCCGGAGTCTGTAACGGGTCAGTATCTGTCGGGAAAGAAGTTTATCCCCGTGCCGGTCAACCGCAGGAAGATTGATGAAAAGAGACTCCTGAAGATCACTGGAGCACATGTAAACAATCTCAAGAATATCGACGTATCGATACCTTTGGGTCTTTTCACGGTAATTACGGGTGTCTCGGGTTCGGGCAAGTCGTCCCTTATCAATTCGACACTGGTGCCTTATCTTTCACATGAGCTCAACGGCTCCAGGAAGGTGAAGGTAAAGTGTGAGAGGATCACGGGTTATTCCAATCTCGATAAGATCATCTGCATCGACCAGAGCCCGATAGGAAGAACGCCGAGGAGCAATCCGGCTACGTATATCGGTCTTTTCGACCTGATACGCAAACTCTATGCTGAGACGCCTGACGCGAAGCAGAGAGGTTATAAGGCGGGAAGGTTCTCGTTCAATACCAAGGGCGGAAGATGCGAAGCCTGCTCGGGTGACGGTGTCAATAAGATCGAGATGCATTTCCTCCCTGATATCTACGTCACATGCGATGTGTGCAAGGGAAAACGCTACAACAGGGAGACGCTCGAGGTCAGATATAACGGGAAGAACATTTCTGATGTTCTGGACATGTCCGTAGATGAGGCCTGTGAGTTCTTTAAGAACCATCCGGCGATCTATAAGAAGGTAAGGACCCTTCAGGATGTGGGTCTGGGTTATATCAAGCTCGGCCAGCCTTCGACGACGCTCTCGGGCGGTGAGGCGCAGAGGATAAAACTTGCCTCGGAATTATCGAGAAGATCGACCGGAAAAACGATATATGTATTAGACGAGCCTACGACAGGCCTGCACGTTGCGGACGTTCATAAATTGGTTGACATTTTAGAACGCCTAACAGAAAATAAGAACACTGTGGTCGTAATCGAGCACAATCTCGATGTCATAAAGACAGCGGATTACATAATTGACTTGGGTCCCGAGAGCGGAGACGGCGGCGGAGAGATCGTTGCCTGCGGTACTCCGGAGCAGATCGCGAAATGCGCGAAGTCATACACGGGACAGTTCTTGAAGCCTATTTTGAGCAAGGCCAAAAAGAACGGTCAGTATAAGGATATTTCCGCCTTTATCGACACCGCAAGGCTCGAGGAAGAACAATACGACATCCTTACCGGACCGAAGGTAAGACGCAGGATAAGGGAAGAGGAAGAGGATAACGGAGAGAGTTAATAATGGCACTTTGCAGTATTTGTAAGAAAAGACATGCTATTGTCTTTACGAGCCGCTATGAGAACGGCAACAGGATAGATGAGGGCTTTTGCCTCAAATGCGCATATGAATCAGGAATATCGGGCGTTACCGATATGTTCAAGGCCACAGGCATTACAGCCGACAATATCGATGAGATGAGTGACAGATTGGAAGAACTCGTATCTCAGAACGGTTTCTCGGCTGATCCTGCGGATTTCCTGAGATCGCTTGCATCCGGAGACGAGTTCCCCGGCGGAGGCCCCTTTTCTGATGAAGATGATGATTTCTATGAATTCGATGAGGATTCAACACCGGTTAATATCGCCGATCCTGAATCTGATGATTCCCAGGATGACAAGCCGGATGAGCCCAGAAGACCCGGTTCATTCTTTGATTCGCTTTTGGGACGCGGTCCTGACGGCAAGAAAAAGGATGGAGCAGATGCTCCCGGTACGGACAAGGATCCCAGAAAGGCAAGAGGCAAACAGCGCTTCAAGTATCTCAATGAGTTCGGCACAAACCTTACAGAGCGTGCGGCTCAGGGAAAGATCGACCGTATAATCGGCCGTGATAAGGAGATCGAACGCTGCATACAGATCCTCAACAGAAGATCCAAGAACAATCCTGTTCTTATCGGCGCCCCCGGTGTAGGTAAGACCGCGGTTGCACAGGGTCTTGCTGTCAAGATCGTCGAGGGTACTGTGCCCGAGAAGCTCCTTGATATGCAGGTATGGCAGCTCGACCTTCCCGCCATGGTCGCAGGGACTCAGTTCAGAGGTCAGTTCGAGAGCCGTATCAAGGGTGTTATCAACGAAGCCATAAAGGCCGAGAACATCATCCTGGTCATAGACGAGCTCCACACGATAATCGGCGCAGGTGATGCAGAAGGATCCACCAACGCCGCTAATATCCTTAAGCCTGCATTGGCCAGAGGAGAACTCAGGATCCTCGGCTCCACCACTACGGCTGAGTACAAGAGGATCGAGAAGGATTCGGCTCTTGAGAGACGTTTCCAGAAGGTCATGCTCGACGAACCGTCTGTTGATATGTCCATTGAGATCCTGAAGGGTATCAGGGACTATTACGAAAAGCATCACAACGTCACATATTCTGACGAGGTAATAGATTTTGCCGTTAAGGCTTCAAAGAGATACATAACCGACAGATATCTCCCTGATAAGGCTATAGACCTTATCGACGAGGCCGGTTCTGCCGCAAATCTCAAGAACGTAAAGCTCGTTAAGATCAAAAATACGCGTAAGGCTCTCGAGAGGGCAAAGTTCGAGCATCAGATGCAGATCGACAGCATGGAGAATTCATCGCCCGAAGAGCGTGAAGCCGATTACGAGAAGGTTGCAGAGCTCAAAGCCAAGGCTGACAAGCTCCAGAATGAACTCGATCAGCTCGAGAGCGAGAATATGCCCGATCCTATCCAGGTCGAGGATATTGCACGCGTCGTTGAGATGTGGACAGGAATCCCTCTTAAGTCCATCTCCGAGACAGAGACAGAGAAACTCAAGAATCTCGAGGAAAGACTCCACAAGCGCGTAATAGGCCAGGAGGAAGCGGTGCATGCCGTTGCTTCCGCAGTAAGGCGTACAAGAGCCGGCTTTACCAAGAAACACAAGCCGACTTCATTCATATTCGTCGGACCTACCGGCGTAGGTAAGACCGAACTCGTAAAGGCATTGGCTGAAGTCATGTTCGATACGGAAGAAGCCCTTATCAGGATCGACATGTCCGAGTATATGGAACCGCACTCGGTCTCCAAACTCATCGGTTCTCCTCCGGGCTATGTCGGATTCGACGATGCAGGCCAACTCACGGAGCAGGTAAGAAGGAAGCCTTATTCGGTAATTCTCTTCGACGAGATCGAGAAGGCACATCCTGATGTGTTCAATCTCCTTCTCCAGATGCTCGACGACGGTGTTCTTACTGACAGCCACGGTCTGCACGTTAATTTCGAGAACTGCATAATCATAATGACTTCCAATGCGGGAAGCTCCGCAAAGGCAGCCACGATCGGATTCTTCTCGGGTTCGCAGGAAGCTATGGACCAGCATGTTCAGAGCGCTCTCAAGGAAACATTCCGTCCCGAGTTCCTGAACCGTGTCGATGAGACCATCATCTTCAAGTCGCTGACCAAGGATGAGATCCGCAAGATCGTCAACATCATGATCGTTGATGTTTTCTCTTCACTGGAAGAAAAGCACATCAAGGGTTCCATCACCAAGGCTGCAGGCGACAGGCTCGCTGAGATCGGCTACGATGAGAAGTACGGAGCAAGACCTTTGCGTAAGGCAATAAGGAGCAACATTGAAGACCCTCTGTCTGATATGTTCCTTACGGGTGCTCTTGATAAGGTCATCAGCCTCAAGATAGATTTCAGAAGAGGCAAGTTCGTCTTCGACACGATAAAGGGTGAGTGAACTGAATAACAACACGTCAGGCGGGCTGCAGAGATGCGGCCCGCTTTTTTCAATCATGTGTTTGATGTCTGTTGTATAATTTCGCACGGAAAAACGGGGGCATAATTGCATAAAAATCGATATTTGTGCAATTATCGCCCCCGTAAATATTCAATAAAGTACATGATCTGGTACCAAAAGTGCCGTGAAACGGTACTGTTTTGCGTAAATATTCGATAAAGTACGTGATCTGGTACCAAAACTACCTTGAAACGGTACTGTTTTACGTACTACTGAACTCTTTCGCATTTTGATGACTTTGCAGATCGATCGTTCACAATAAAAAAGCTGTCTCACAGTCGAATTCGATCGAATATGAGACAGCTTTTGAGTTACTGAAGATCAGATGCTCTTATCAGCACCAGTCGAAGTAAGCGTAGTTGTAACCGTAAGAGCTTACGCTTGAACTTGTTGAAACATATACGGTGAATGTGTATGTCTCGCCGGCTTTGATGGAAATCTCGTTCGGAGTGCCTCTGTAGGACTTTCCGTCGCCTGTGAATGTCATCGAATCAGATGTTACTTCAGTGATTGTCGAATCGCTGTAGAGCTTGATGTCGAGACCTTTGAGCGACTTGGCGAGATTAGCCGTGCAGTTGCTCTTGTTCTTCAGGTGGATGTCGAACTTGTATCCGCCTGCTGTGGGAGCGAAATTGTTGAGCTTCATGTCGAAGTCATTGATGGCATAACCTTCAACGCCACCGTTAGGCGAAGTCGTAGACTTGGTAGTAGCTTCAGTCGTGGTGGTGGTTGCTTCGGTAGTAGTCGTAGTGGCTTCCGTAGTCTCTTCCGTGGTTGTTGTCGTTGTGGCTTCCGTGGTCTCCTCTGTGGTAGTTGTAGTCGTAGCCTCAGTGGTTTCCTCGGTAGTTGTCGTTGTAGGTTCTTCTGTTGTTGTAGTAGTCGGTTCTTCTGTTGTGGCTGAAGTCTCAGGCTCTGCAGTTGTTTCGATCGGGTTCTCTGATGTAACCGTAGTGATCGTCTCGATGGGCTTTCCGCCAAAGAGTTTCTTTAAGCCTGAAGAGCTGTCCAATGCCCAAAGTACGCCGATCGCGATGAAGATTATCGCAAGGAATGTGATAAGTCCTGCAAGACCCGGATCTTTCGGAGACTTGGCAGCCTTCTTCTTTTTCTTCTTGGGTTTATCCACTGTCGTAACAGGGGAGATGGTTTTGTTGTCATGATGTGTTGTCGCGGTGCTTGCGGCATTGGAATTAATAACGCCTCTTGTTGCCGCTACAGGCTGTTTGCCCTTGGGCTCGAAAGGTGAATCCGGATATGCCGGTGCCATCGGAGGTTTGTTGTTTACAGGTGAACCCGGTCTCTGTGCCTGAACGTTAGCTGCAGGCGCGGGAGCAGGCTGTGCGGGCTTGAAAGCCTGTGCAGCAGGAGCAGAAGCAGCAGAAGCCGCAGGTGCCGGCTTTGCAGAAGCAGCCGGTCTTTGAGGCTTTTCTGTTTCAGCGGGTGCTTTGACTGTAGCGACTGGCTGCTTGGGAGCACCTGTAACAGGCTTCGCCTGAGCCGCGGATGCTGTTGCGGCTGAAGCGGCGGTTACTGCAGCTGCTGTGGCTGCGACCTTTGCGGTATTGGATTTCTGGGTCTGTTCGGCAGGTTTAACTGATGCTGCAGGAGCTGCGGGTGTAACGGGTGTATTTGCTGCAGGTGTGGTATGTGCAACTGCAGGCGGAACAGGCCTCGAAGGAGCCTGTTCTGCAGGCTTAACAGGTTCAGCGGGTTTAGCTGATGCAGCAGGCTGAGCTGCAGGCGCCGTGTGTGCCTGCTGAGCTACGGGTGCCTGATGTGCAGGCTGAACTGCGGGTGCCGTGTGTGCAGGTTGCACTGCAGGTGCAGTTTGTGCTGCAGGTGCAGTTTGTGCTGCGGGTGCAGGCTGTGATGCCGGAGCCTTTGCTGTTGTGGCAGCTGTAGCTGCCGTAGCTGCTGCAACTGTTGCAGCTGCGGTCGCGGCTGCTGCCGGTGCTGCGTTCTTTGCAGGTTCTGCAGATGCAGGCTTAACCGGCTCTGCAGGTTTTGCGGGAGCGGGTTCAGCGGACTTTACCGGTGTACCGGGTCTTGCTGCAGCCTGTGCCTTTGATTGGAAAGGATTAACGGGATGAACATTCTTTACTTCTGCAAAGAGTTCATCGATATCCTTTTCCTCTTTATCAGCTCTTGAGATCCTGTCAGCTTCCTGAGCTGCCTGTGCAGCCTGAGTGGGCGTGGTGAACATTGCATTCTTGGCAGCCGAAGGATAAGGTCTGTATCCGCCTGCCGACTGCTGGTTGGCAGGTGATATGGGTTTCTGCTTCTCGACAGGTTTTGCAGGCTGTGCGGGTTGTGCTGCACCTGCAAAAGGTGATTTGGCTGCCTGTGCGGCGGGCGCTGCGGCAGGGGCGGAGAGAGGCTTATCCGCTCTCGGGATGTCAACTCCGTCCGGCTTCGGGATATCAGGCTTAGGAGCATTGGCAAAAGGACTTGTCTTTTTGTCATGCTCGGATGTGGCGAAATCAAGACCGTTTCCTGATGTGAATACCTTGTCATTACCGGGCTTCGGCTCGAAGGAATTTATCTCATCTTCTAGATCGTCGAATTTGGGAATATCTTCCTTGGGGATCTCAGGAGCCTTGGGTGTTGCCGCAGGCTTATCGAAAGTTCCGCCGTCCTTGGGGAATACAGGGTCGGTATTATTTACTGCAGGAGCAGTCTCAACGGGCTTTGCTTCAACAGGTTTTGTATCAACAGGCTTGGGCTCTTCAGGCTTTGCCGGTGCCGGCTCGGGTTCGGGTGCCTTGAAAGGCTTGAATGCGGAGATGGAAGCGTCAAACTCGAAGTCATCGAATTCGTCTCTGAATCCGTTGTCGGGTGCGCTGTATTGTAAGCCGCCGGAAGTGTTATCGTTTTTCTTTTCGAGATTCTCTTTGCTTTCCTTAAGTTTGTCAGAAACGGATCCGGCTTTGTCACCGGGCTTGAACTGTACGGCAAATGAAGAACCGACAAAATCATCCTGATCGGGATTATTCATTCCGTTCTGATTCTTGAAATCTTCAGGATCGTTAGGCATGAGTCTAATCTCCTTTATAAAAATTAATAATCTAATTTTAGCGATATTGCATTTTCAATCAAGGCTTTTTTAATACTCTTTGGAATCTTTTCGATATGATAAAGGACTGAAGTTTGCCTTGACTTTGATCCGTCGGGATGATATTATCTTCATCGCACTTACGGATAGGCTCGTGTGGCGGAATTGGCAGACGCAACGGACTTAAAATCCGTCGGAGTAAAATCCGTACCGGTTCAAGTCCGGTCACGAGCAC
>Ga0247611_10000863_pt1 | contig 58302 bp, 54 predicted proteins | sample 177DNAGHGhighgp2_FD_192422 | JGI IMG/M metagenome (GOLD analysis project Ga0247611, IMG submission 192422) | Sheep rumen microbial communities from Palmerston North, Manawatu-Wanganui, New Zealand - 1770 DNA GHGhigh gp2 | ecosystem: Host-associated > Mammals > Digestive system > Stomach > Rumen... | reverse complement strand
TTCGGCAGCTTCACGCATAATGGCGGAAAGCATCTCGTCGGTTGGTTCTTCCATCGATGTCAATCGGTATGCATTAAGCTCTTTCTCTGACATAACTTTATTTATCGTTTTATAAAAAAATCGCTTCTTCGTCGCGTTCTTTTTTAGTTTGTTTTAGTAACTTGCTCTCTCATATATCAGTTTTTTATCACGGTTGGCAGTTTCAGCGGCGTATGGGCGTAGCTTTCAATTTGCAAAAGTACACATTTTATTTGTATTAGCGAAATTTATTTTCAACCGCCATTCGAAAGGGGCATTTTAGAATGTGTAAACGTGTTAATGTGTTAGTCTTTGAATGTGTTAATGTGTTAGTCTTTGGCGCAACAATGATTAACGAATTAACGAATTCAAAATGACTAACGAATTAACACATTAACGAATTGACGAATTCTAATCGCTTCTTTTCTATAATCCATAGTAATTATCTGTTTGCCGTTTTTGTCCAAGTCATTCTAATGTGGGGAATGCCGTCGAGCATGAAGGTGTCGGAGGATTGCTTGAATCCTACACTTTCGTAGAAGCCTCTGGCATATTCCTGTGCTTCGATGTCAATGTGCGTTGCACCGAAATGTTCCACGGCTGCATCGATGGCATGAAACATGATTTGCTTGCCGTAGCCTTTGCCCCGCTCGGTTGTGATGACTCGGCCGATGGAAATCTCTTTCATGTGGATTCCTGCAGGGCATACACGAGCCAGGGCGACAACCCTGTCTTCGACCGTCAGCCATAAATGAATGGACTGCTGGTCGTCGCCGTCAAGGTCTTGATAGACGCAGTTCTGCTCGACCACAAAGACTTCACTACGCACTCTCAGCAGTTCGTATAGCTCGTCGGTGGTCAGTTCGTGGAACGTTTTCTTGTGCAGAATCATATAGGAATGTGTTAATGTTAGAAGTTGATATGTTGATATGATGCGAGTCGGATCAACTTATCAACGTATCAACGGACAACGATAAATCATTTACGAATTAACGTGTTAAAAATAGTCGAATAGATTAATGGTCCCTGCGTCATTCCTGATATCAAGTGCGGGAACATACTCCTCCATTCTTGTAGAGCCGCTGGCTTTATCGACGTTGAAATAGACCAGTGCTCCTGTATAACTGCGGAACACCACTTGATAGGCAGAGTCGGTCTCCTCGCCCATCTCGAGAGTCATGATGTCTGGATTGTCTTCGGCCACAGTCCAGTCATACTCGCTGTGGCAATAGTTACTCACACCTTCGTATGCCATTTTTTCGGTTATCATATTCTTTGATGCGTTGGAGCCGCAGGAACACAAACACAAGACAGCTAATGCTAATAATAGGACAATTTGTTTCATGAATAATCTGTGAGTTAGTATTTTTATATCATGTTATAGATTCTTGTTGAAGCGGTCGGCTAATATGTAATGGTCATAACGTCTTTATTGCCTTTTGAAGTTCATCAAGAAATGTAGCTGCTTGGCCACCATCCATCTGAACATGATGGAACTGGAATGACACCGGGAGAGTGGTTCGAAACAGCCCTTTGCGATACTTTCCCCACATCACCATTGGATTACTGAACTGGTTCGTATATTGGTTGACGATACAATCGAGCTCGGTCGCTATCATGGCTGAAGTGCCAATAATCATGCGTTCCTCAAGGAATGAACTGTTGCACTCATTGGCACTCGCTGCAGTCAGTTCCTGATAATCATTGGCGAACTGCTGTAGGTCATCAGAATAGGGAATGTCGCAAGAGTTGATACCCCCTTTGCTATTCATCACGATAACATTGATGGCAAGTTTGTCATATTGGAACAGCTTACCATGCTCAGGTAGAATATAAAATTCCCTAATGTCTTTGGCTGCCTTGCCGATGCACCAGCACATTAACGTATTGAACTTGATGCCCATTCGCTTGCTGGTTCTGACAACATGGACTACATCAAGTGTCTTTACCAATGTGACCATCGGCATGGGTGATGACATCCACAGACTGAATGCTTCCGCCCGGATGCTGTCTTGGGGAGTTATCTCAGTTTTCATGCTTCGTCGGTTGTCAGAATATCCTGTCTCCGTTTTTCACCTGCATCGAAGGTTGTAGTAGCACTACGCCGCCTGTGCTTTCGCTGCCAAGGATGCGCACCTCGCTCTTCACCGAGCCGATGTGCATCGGCTTAAGGTTCACGCAGAACACCGCCTGCCGCCCAATGAGTTGTTCGGGATTATAGAGGTCAGTAATCTGTGCCGACGAGGTCTTGGTGCCGATTTCCTCGCCCAAGTCCACCGTGAGTTTGTAAGCCGGATGGCGGGCCTTTTTGTTGACATCCACCGCAACAATAGTGCCAATGCGCACATCCACTTTGTCGAAGTCTTCTACTGTTATCTCCAAAACATTTTCTTTAATTAATTTTTTGTTGACGATTAAACCGCCCGTTGGTTGTCCCATATTGACGTAAAGTTCGCCTATGTTATTGTACGCCTCCGAGTTCTGCGGGTCTCGCTGAATTATCTTCTCGTATATGCCTATTGCCTGGGGCGGGGTTTCGGCCCGCTGGGCTTGCTGATATGGCTCTTTTATATTCATGCTGACATAACAAGTGTCTTTACCAACGTGACCATCGGCATGGGTGATGACATCCACAGACGGAATGCTTCAGCCAGGATGCTGTCTTGGGGAGTTATCTCCGTTTTCATTGTATCGCACGTTATACGTTGATATGTTGATACGTTGTGCGGCAGCCTAATTTTCAGTTTTCAACTTTCAACTTTCAATTTAATAAGTTCTTGCTGAAAAACTCCGCCAACGTGTCCCATGGGATATAGTTGCCCTCACCGCCGTCGTAGAGGTCGCAGTGGGTGGCGCCGGGGATGATGAGCAGCTGCTTGTTCTCTGGCACAGGGTTGGGTTTGCCGACAAAGTTGTAGCCTTCTGCCTTTCCATCCACCATGTAGTGGTAGGCAGCCTCACCGAAATAGCGTGAATGGGCCTCTGCGCCATGCATCACGAGGACGGCAGAGCGGATTTCGTTGATGTAGTAGAGGAAGCGGGCATTGGCGTAGGCCTGGGTGCCGATGGTGCGCCAGCCGTCGTTGCTGTTGCCGCTGCGCTTGTGGTAGCCGCGCGGGGTCTTGTAATAGGCATGGTAGTCTTTGACGAATTGTGGGGCATCCTCGGGCAGCGGGTCTATAACACCGCCAGCCATTGCCATGGGGTCGGAGAGTCGCTGTTTGGACATTGACTCGCGGGCAGTATGGCGCGACTCTTCCTTGTTCTCACTATCGAAATAGCCGTTGCCGCTGACGCGGGTCATGTCGTACATGGTGCTTGCCACCGTGGCCTTGATGCGGGTATCGGCAGCGGCAGCGTTAAGGGCGATACCTCCCCAGCCACAGATGCCGATGATGCCGATGCGCTCGGGGTCGACATTGTCCAGCTTGGAGAGGAAATCGACGGCGGCCATAAAGTCCTCGGTGTTGATGTCGGGCGAAGCCGTACGGCGGGGTTCACCGCTGCTCTCGCCAGTGTATGATGGGTCGAAAGCCAGCGCCACGAATCCGTGTTCTGCCATCCGCATGGCATAGAGGCCGCTGCTCTGCTCCTTTACGGCACCGAAAGGACCGCTCACGGCGATGGCCGCCAGCTTGCCCTGGGCATCCTTTGGTGTGTAGAGGTCGGCCGCCAGCGTCAGCCCATACTGTGTCTCGAACGTCACCTTGCGGTGGTTCACCTTTTCGCTCAGCGGGAACACCTTGTCCCACTCCTGAGTCAAAACGAGTTGTTGTTTCATATTGTTTTCTTCTTTTTGTTGATTCCCGTTGCTGCATCCGGCAAAAGCCAGGGTTGTCATAACGATGCTGGTGGCCAGCAGTTTGATGTGTTTCATTGCTTGTGATTATTTGATTGTTTACGGCTGCAAAAATACGACTGTTTTCCGACACGAAAGCCATCACTCACCGTTTGGTGAGCGATTCACGATGCCTAAAACTTCCTTGCGGTAGTCTTCGCCCCACTCCTGCATGGCGAAGATGACGTTGAACAGACGCAGCCCCTGGCGCGTGATGCGGTACTCGGCGCGGTTGGTGTAGCCGAAGCGGACGGTGCGTTCGATCAGTTGCAAGTCGGTCAGCTCTCGCAGTCCGCTGGCCAGCATCTTCTCCGAAATATCGTAGAGAAAAGACTTCAATTCCGAGAAACGACAGTGCCCTCGCGCCACACCAGTGAGGATTTCCACTTTCCAGCGCGAGCCGAGGATGTCCAACACGTCGCAGATGGGCACAATGCCAGTGGCCAGATCATGTTCGTCCATGCCCTGTATGCGTTCCAGCAGGAGTTGTTCTTGTGGGGTAAAAACCATGAATAGACAAATCCCGCTGTGCTCACATTTCGAAACGTTCCACTTTCATCTGGCCGCATTGGCGCATCATGGGCGAGTACTTCTTGAACTCCGGCGTGGCGGCGTGCTTGTCGAGCGAGGCTGCGTCCTCCCACGTTTCACAAATCAGGAACACATCCTGTCGGGTGGCACTCTGGAATACATCGTAGGCGATGCAACCCTCGTGTTTCTGCGAGTGTTCGGTAAGGGCTATAGCCGCCTGTAGGGCGGTCTTGTACTGCTCGCTGTCATTGGCTTGGAAAAAACAATTTAACCGTATCATATTATCTTTGTCGTTAATAAGTTGATAAGTATATGATTTATTGTTGTCCGTTGATAGGTTGATAAGTTTATGATATATTGTTGTCCGTTGATAGGTTGATAAGTTTATCCGACTCGCATCATATCAACATATCAACGTATCAACATATCAACATATCAACATATCAACATATCAACATTTTATTGTCTTAACGCTGAAATTCAAGAAATATTGTGTCTTTGGCGGTGTGTCAGGCGATTATTTACTTTGCTCAAACAGCCAGTCACGGACGGCGGAAATCTTGTATCCATAGTCGAAAGAGGCCATGTGTTCCATGCCCTGTCCTGATTCAGGGAGCACCGAACCTTTCTCAAAGCAAATGAAATTGATGTTGCCTCCTTTGGCTATCAAGGCTTCTGCCAGACGTTCCTGCTCTGCTGGGGGCAGCTTGGCGCTCCACGTAGCTGAGTCGATATGGGCGTTTTGTTTCTTCAGTACCGCCGTCAGTTCCCTCATGCCACCCGACGCCTTTCCGTCACCGCCAGCCACAATGTAGAAGAACTTGCGTTTGCCAAAGTCTTTCATCTTCGATGTGTCCCACTGGCTGCTGACAAACAGCGAAGCGGCGAATAGGTCGGGATGGGCGATGTTGAAATAGAAGGACATCATGCCACCCATCGATTGGCCAGTCGTGTAAAGTCGTCTGGGGTCAACTTTATACTCTTTGCATACATATTGCAACAGGCGGATGGTCATCTCCACCTCGTCGGTGGTGCTCCAGTCATCCTGCACAGCCCAGTCGGTATATTGCGGAACCAACACAAAAGACGGATGCTTCCGTTGGTCACGGTCGGAAGCAAACTCAAGAGCTCCATAGCCCTGGGTGAGTGGGGTGGTCACATCTTTCCCCACGGTGCTTGCATCGGCCATGAAAAGCACCAGAGGATAACTTGTTTTCCCATCATAACCATCTGGGATAAGAAGATTGTATTGCATGGTCTTGCCTGTTGCAGCATCCTCGAAGGTGAACTGCCGGAACTTCTCCAAATTCTCATTCTTCAAGGCCACAAATGTAGAATCATCCTCTTTGGAGTTTTTCATCATATCGCCGCCTCCGAAGCGTGGGGCTTTGTCGCCAAATCTTTTGTCACCGCCATTTCTTTGAGCGCAGGCGGTAATGCTCAATAGGCATATTGCCCAAATCATTGTTTTCTTCATTGTGGAATAGAATCCCCGCATGTTTTGTTTCATGTCTTCTTGTATTTTTGTTAATAAAATCATGTGGAGTTGTCTGCTCTACCAAGCAGAAAAACAGGGGTTTGACTACATGTGCATATCCTGTTTTCCGTGTACAAAGATACGAAAATATTTTTTACCTAATCAGAAAAAAAAGCTATTATTGCATGGGTTCGCTGAATAATAATATTTGAAGCATAAATTATTAGTTTTCAAGCTTGTTGTCCCGAAACATACAAATAAGCGAAATGACAAAAAATCACAAAAAATAAACTTTAAAAAAAGATATGGTAAAAGCTAAAAAAAACATTTCACAGAATCAAATTCAGCATTTGGTATATGCATTAATCACAGTGTTCATTATTGTTCATGCGTTTGTCTTTTATAGCCTGTATGTCATTGAGGGCGACAGCATGATGCTGGCAACTGGTACGACTTCGGTTTGGCGTGCTCTCGATAGTCAGGGTGGTGTATATATGTTCGGCGATTATCTTCCTGTATGGTTGATGATTATTATTGAGATTGCTTTCGCATTTGTACTTGCAGTGACAATGGGCAGCCCCTTGGCGTTCCGGTTGGCCAGCCGCAAGTTTGACCCACGCCGCAATCACCCGATGATATTTGAGTCGGCTATCATCACGGCTACCGTGTGTCTTATGTGTCCGTCAATGAGTTTGCTGGCTGATTTCTTTTATTATCCTTACCATAAGGGATTCGATGTCATCGACTTCTTGTGCCGTTGGTTCCGTCTGATATGTTATAACCTACCATTTGCCTATTTTTCTCAGATGTTTTTTGTACAACCTTTTGTGCGATTTGTTATACGACGGCTTTTCGCCAATAACATAGCACAGCGTAATGAACAGAACAGCAACAAGACAGTCAAACCTTCAGATGAGTCAGATGCTATTGCCGATGTGATTATCCGCGAAAACGAAATTGCAGCGATGGACAAAAAAACAATTAACCACTAAAATTCAATATTATGTCAGTAACAAATTTAAACGAAATCGAAAAGGCAGATGTGCTCGTCGCTGGTCTTCGGAAACATCTCAAAGAGGCACAGGAAATCGGCATCACCACCGATGCCATCAACCGACTGGAAGAGGCGGCAAAAGATTTGCGGCAAAAGGATGCCGAGGTGGATAAACTGCGTAGGCAGGCCACACTCAAGGCACATGAGAATCTGGAATTGATTGCCGACCTCAAGGCGCAGATGCTCAGCATGCGCACGGCCGTCAAAGCCCGCTATCCGCAATACGAGTGGATCAAGTACGGCGTGCAGGACAAGCGATGAGCTCCATCATGCAATGCCCGAGGCTGTGAGATTTCTCGCAGCCTCGGGTCTTTTGATAGACCTCCTTAGAGTGCCATAGAGTGTTTATACTCGTTTTCGGAACTGCAAGGGGGTTGTGCCGGTCTGTTGACGAAAGAAACGGATGAAGAATGAGGGGGTGGCGAAGCCGAGCGTTTCGGCAACCTCGGACACTGGCATCTTTGTGTGGTGCAGTAGAACTTTGGCTTCACGCACCAAAGCACGGTCAATCCACTGCAAAGCTGTCATTCCGCTATGGCGTTTCACCATAGTGCTTACGTATCCCGCAGTGACACATAGCCGGTCGGCATAAAAGTCGATAGGATGCTTCACCCTTCCTTCTTGTGAGAGGAGTTGCAAAAAGCGATGCATAAAGGATTCTTTTTGTGCCGGGCTTGTTTCAGTACTGAGACTTTGCACGTCGAGAATCAGTGAATCGAACAAGCGTGCCACAATGTCTGTGCATACATCCCCTCGTATCGACTGTATGGTTATCAGGTCAATATATTTCTCTATTCTCATTTGGGTACCCTCATCGCAACGTGCCATAAAGCATTCCTGTCGCCCATCGACCGTTGGCATTCGGGAAAACGTCACAATGCTTATAACACAATCCATACTCAGTCTGTTCACCATAGCCAATGAATTGGGCATTGCAAATGCGATGTCACCAGCTTGCATGTGGTGTTCTTCCAAATCAAGTTCCAAATCTATTGTTCCGTGATGCACCATCAGGAGTCGGCCTTCGGTGAGGCGATAAGGTTGGCCTTCGAGAAAGAAAGAGAGGTTTTGCTGCAACTGTGCGTGGAAGTTGAATCCGTAACCTCCGGCACGACGGAAGCCGTGGTGCGAGAGTTCGGTGGATACTTTTCCAGTGTCAAAGTTTCGTATTGCCATCTCGGATGCTTTTTTGTGCTATTATAACGCCCTGTTTCTTTGTTTATTGTACCACAAGTTAAGGATATGGATATTTTTGTCGTGTTTTGTGATATTTTATTTTTCAGAATGCCAGTAATTTTGCAATCGAAAATCTAATCAGTTCAACAACAAAAAAAACGAGATTATGAAAGTATTCAGATTTTATTGCAGGTACTGGTCAGCTATTGGAGGCTTGCTTTTCATACTTTTGGCTTTCTTTGTCGGCCTAACGCCCGACTTGGTTCCCACCACGCAGCGACTGACGATCCTGCTTTTTATGGCGTTGCTCTTTCACCAGTTCGAGGAGTATGTGTTTCCCGGCGGTTTCCCTGCTGCTGCCAACCGCGCCCTCTTTGGTGAGAAAGATGACATAGCCCGCTATCCGCTGAACGAGCTGAGTGCAACAATTGTCAACACATTCCTTGCCTATACGCTCTATATCGTCGGCATTTTCTGCCACAACTGCTTATGGCTGGGCATATTCATTGCCTACTTCACGATGTCGCAAGTGTTTATGCATTGCTTAAAACTGAACATTTCGCTTAAGGCTTGGTATTCGCCGGGATGTCTATCGTCGCTGGTTGTGATGTTCCCTGTAGGTGCCTATTACCTTTGGTATATTGCCACCCATTTCGCTGTGCCGCACTACTACTGGTGGGGTCCTTTAGTGGCATTCCCCTTTGTATCGGTTGTGATGATTCTGCTCCCCATCCTGACCTGCCGCAGTCGCAAAACAACCTTTGGATTTGCCCAGTATCAGGCAGAGGAGTTCGATGTCAAACTCGGCATTGCCACACTTTGGCGCAAACAATCATAATGTGTAATCTATAACAAAGAAAAAACATGGGTAAATTCATCAAGCATTATGCACTGGAGATCTACACAGTGCTAGCAATGCTCTTTATGGTAATCACTTCGATGATGGACGGCTTGTCTGCTGTGCAGCGTTTCGTGGTGGTGTTCAATTTTCTCTTCATCCTGCACGAATGGGAAGAAGGCGTATATCCTGGTGGCTTCGTCGATTTGATTGCAAGACTTATTGACAAGGAACTGACCGACGACCTGCGAAGGGCAAGCCGAATACCCACAAGCATCTTTTTAATATCAATAACCCTTGTGCCATTCATCTTCGACGATAACGCAATGTTCGCTGTGTCAATTGCCACTTTCGGTATTTTCGAAGGTCTGGTACACACTTTAGGCATCAAGCTATTCCGATTAAAGAGAATGTATACACCCGGAATGGCTACAGCATGGCTCGAGGCCGCTACGGGTATTTTTCTCTTGTGGTATCTCGCCAATAATCACCTTGCCTTTTGGTACGACTACGTATTGGGCATCATCATATTCTTTGCGACTTTTGTCACCATGCAGAAGACACTTACCATGATGGTCGGAATACGTTACAGAGACATGCCCCGAATGCTGAAAAAACAGTTACAAAATCGAACCAAATGAGTAAGTATTCCCAGTATTCGGTTGCTCAGCATGCACACGGCCATTAAAGCCCGCAATCCGCAGTACGAGTAGATCAAGTACGGAGTGAAGGACAAACGATGAGCTCCATCATGCAAAGCCCGAGGCTGTGAGATTTCTCGCAGCCTCGGGTCTTTTGATATCCCCTCCATAATTCAGTCGAGTTGGGGGGTATCCCAAATAGGTCATTAGAGAATTAGCATTGTAAAGAGTTGTATTTGTATGCAATATAACATTTGTGTTATATTAAACGACCAATTTGGGTTAAAGGTGCCTTGGGTTGGGGCATTTCACCGTTGTTTTACACTTTAAAAGTGTAAAACAAGTGTAATACAGGTGTGAAAACATTGTCTGCCAGTTCACAGCTGGTTGATGACGGTGGCGATGTCTTCGGTGAAGGCGGCAAAACGAGGCATATCTTCGATGTAGGGTTCGGGATTGTCGCGGTTGAATCGGACGAGGGTGGTATAGGGAAACCGCTGCGCCATCTGCTCGAAGGGGAGACGGATGATGCCAGGGGTGTTGTAGCCAATGCCAAACTCCAACAACAGCAGGTTGTCCTGCGAGGCCTGCTGCACGTAGTCGGTGTAGCGGTGTGCCTGTTGGTGCCAATGGAAATCTTCGACAAAGGTGTCGTCAACACGCAGGTTCAATGAGGCAGGACTCCCATCGGGCATGGATGGAATCATCTCAGTGGGGATGCGGCATTCGTGGATATGTGGCAGCACGCTGAAGACCCATTCGCGATTGTCGACAAGCGTTTTGGGCGACCCCAAAGCAGGCTGGAACCAGCGGTAGTCGCCCTGTGTGGCGAAAATCCTCTCGGTGGGGAATCCCGCCAGCTCGAATTGGGCATCGACATTGGTGGTCACAATGAACGCTTCGGGAAACCGAAGGAGGAGCGTCTTGTACAGTTCAGTGGCACCCGTGCGGTAGCGGCTGAACCAGATGTGCTTTGCCCAGTAGGCCCAGTATTCTTCAGGAGTCTCAAAAGGGTAGAACGACGAAGTGTAGAGGTCGGTGAAACCGTAACGCTCTATCCACGGGGCGAACTCGCGACGGAAGTCGTCGCCAGCATAGTCGATGCCTGCGGCAGTAGTGAGGCCGCTTCCCGCACCGATAATGATGTGGTCGGCCTCCTGAACGGCTTGGCGAAGGAAGCTAATTCTTTCCGAGTAACTTGCTGTAGATGTCATAGTCGATGTCCTTGAAGACGTTAAACACAACCTTGATTGTGTTATTGTGTGATTGTTTTACTGTGTTGATTGCAATCTCGGCGGCGCGGCTGTTGGGGAAGCGGAACTCGCCAGTGGAGATGCAGCAGAAGGCTATTGAGTGGCAGCCGTTCATTTCGGCGAGACGCAAACAAGCGCGGTAGCATGCCGCCAGTTGCTCCTCTTGCAGGGAGGTCGGGATGCCGTCGGGTATAATAGGACCTACAGTGTGGATGACATGCTTACATGGCAGGTTGTAGCCGGGCGTAATGATGGCTTCACCGGTAGCAATCATGCCGCCTTGAAGGATATCATTGCATTGTTGCCTTAGTTGGAGACCAGCAGCCGAATGGATGGCGTTGTCGATACAGGCGTGCAATGGATGCCAGCAGCCGAGTCCTTGACTGTTGGCAGCGTTTACGATGGCATCAATTTGGAGTCGTGTGATGTCCCCCTGCCAGAGTTTCCCTACTTTTTCCACCACGCCCTTGTCGGCCAGTTGTGCTTGCAATTCAGCATCCTGTGCGGCTAGAAATTCATCGCTCAGCGGTTGCGGCTCCCAGATGTTGCTTAATGCCCGCAACAGCCGTTGCTTCTCGGCCAAGGTGGCTGGAATCTCCGCCTCGACGTTGTTCTGTTGCATCAGATAACGGATGCAGAAGTCGATATTCTCAATTCTGTTCATGGTATTTCTCGCGGTCGCTGATGATGTCGTGGAGGTTGTGGTATGCCCAGTCGAGTAACTGGCGCATGACGGGGAGGAACGAGCGTCCGCGCTCGGTGAGGGCGTACTCTACGCGTGACGGCATTTCGGGATAGACAGTACGGCAGATGAGGCCGTCGGCCTCCAGACCGCGGAGGGTCTGTGTGAGCATTTTTTGGGAGCAGTCGGGGTTGGCTCGCTCAATGTCCTTGAATCGCAACGGTGTCTCACTGCCGCCCAGTGTATAGATTACTGCCAGCGTCCATTTGCCGCCGATGCGTGCCAGCACATTGCGGATGGGGCATTCGGGGAAAATGGGGTCTTTGATGAAGTCCTTGGTCATATCGATGTTTTTTTGAATGTGCAAAGATACAAATAAAAAGTGAGAATTGAAAAGTGAAATACGAAATGGTGTCGCCCGTTTCTCAGTTTTCACTCTTCAATTCTCACTTTTCACCGCTTACCAAGTAAGCTTTTCCTGCAGGATTTCGCCGTCGGTCATCGGGCTGTCGGCCTCGGTGAAGGAGTTTGCCTTGTACTGGATGCAGAGCATTGTAAGGTTATCGTTGCCGGTGTTCTTCAGCGCACGCTTTCCTTCGGGCGACACACGGATAATGGCACCCTCGCTGACGGGAAATACTTCGCCGTCCACCTGATAGTGTCCTTCGCCTTTCAAAATGATGTAGAGTTCCTCGTGGGTTTTGTGGGTGTGCAGGAAACCACTGTCCTGACCGGGGACCAAGGTCTGGAACGACAATTCGCTGCCTGTGGCACCGACGGCCTGTCCTGCGAACACTTTACCCTTGATGGTGACATCGGGTCCCATTGGAAGCTCGTGCTCGATAATCTCGTTCATTTTCCCAACATTTACTGCGGCATAATTCTTGCCTGTGCTGATTGTCTCAATCTGTTTCATAATAACCGTTGTTTAATTTGTTTTGACGATGCAAAAATACATACTTTCCCACGACCCCACAAGAAGGTACCCAGGAGTTAGCTGGTTACCTTTGGGTAAGTATCACAGTGAATAAAGGAAATCAATAATGAGAATTTAACAGACTTTAACTCTGCCTCATGCTGATGGCAGCATCAATATTGGGTCTTTTCCGGCTCAGGTATTGCAAAATCATGCTCGCCATGACTATCGTCCACTCAGGCTTTTTTCCTCTGGAAATGGGATGTGATGTCGGTGAAGGTGCCGTCGGGTTGGCGTTTGAGCATGTGCTGGTTGCAGTGTGACGATTGCAGGGGGCCGAGGTGGGCGATGTAGGGGCCTACCTTGATGTAGTCGAACTGCTGTTTGTCTATGTGGTGGGGGATGTACTGCCGGCCACTGTACCACGCCACTTTGTGTTGGGGATAGCGTCGATGGACGTATGCTGCCAGGTCGGCCACTTCGTGTGGTGCGGCGTCGCCGCCCATGAAACAGATGCAGGTGATGCCCTTGCCATGTTCTGCCATCAGGCAGTCTATGGCATTGGCATCGAGAGGCCTGCCGGTATCAGCCCACAGGTAGGGGCTATGGCAGCCCGGACACCGGCAGGGGCACCCAGTGATGTTGATAGCCAGCGAGGTCTCGTCTGGCACCTCTTGAAAGACGATGTCGGTGTTGAGGTATTTAAGCATTGTGGTAGTAGCGTCGACGGGCCTCCTCCTGGCGCCCCTGTGAGAAGTTGCTGATGCGTTTCAGGTAGCCGATGATGCGGGTCATGTAGTCTACATTCTTGCTGTGGCATACAGGGCACTCTTTCAAGTAGCGTTTATCGATATGGCCACAGTCGTTGCAGATGGTGTTGGGCACATTGAAGGTGAAATAGTTGCACCCTTCGGTGGCAGCTACGCGCAGCAGCTGGCGATACTGCTCCTTGGAGAGGTGTTCGTCCAGATTGAGGTGCAAGGCACTGCCGCCGGTGAGGTGCTGGATATAGGGGGCGCCGTGAAGGCGGAACTTGTCGAGGATAGTGAGGGAGTCGTCCTCGACGATGTAGAAGTAGCTGTTGTAGCAGTCGCGCGGCACAAAATAGCCGTCCTCTTTGTCCCACTTGGAATGTTTCACGCCCACGTTCTCGGCGGGAATCATCTCGCAGTTGAACATCAGTTCGTTGGTGCGGTACTGCTTGTTGTACTTCTCCACCACACCGAGCACCGACTGCACATAGTCGCGATACTGGTCGTTGTCGTTGATGGGGATGCCCAGGAACTCGGCACCCTCTACCAGTCCGTTGACTCCGATGGTGAGATACTGCCGGTTGATATTGATATAGCCTGCATCGAAGAGGGGCAGCATGCCGTGGCTTTGCAGCTCCTTGAGATTCTCGTTATAGGCTATCTGTACCTTATGGCAGAGGTCAACGATGTCGGAGAGATATTTGATGTAGGGGATGTTGTTGTTCACGGCATATTGGATGCAGCGGTTCAGGTTGACCGTCAGCACGCTCTTGGAGCCTGTCGACACGCCACCGGCACCGAGGGTGTAGCTGAACTCGTTGTCGGTAATCTCGTTGCGCAGACGGCAGCACGAGGAGAGCGAGTCGGCATTGTCGCTCAGATAGGTGAAGAAGGAATGCCCTTCGGAATACATTTCGGCCGTAAAGTCTGCCCATTCGCTGTCGCGGCATTCACCGTTTTCTGTCAAGAGGGCCATGGTCTCCACGGGGAAGGTGAGCAGGGACTTGGTGCGCTCTTTGTTGAACCATTTCATGAACCGTTTCTGCAGCCACGACAGACCGTCCCAGTCGGGCTTGCTTCCATCGGGGAAAACAAAGTCGCCGAAAAGACTGTTGAAATAGTAGCGGTCGTAGTAGGAGATGTTCCAGAACACCGCTTGGTAGTTGCGGGCACCTGTGGGCTGGTTCAACGTGTATACTATCTGCTCAAAGCAGTCGGTAATCATCTTGTCGATGGTGCGCTGTTTGACGGAGAGGTCTACAACCCGGTCGGGTTCTTTCCAGTACTCCCGGCCGTATTCCAGCCCGAGAAAATAGTTCAGATACATCAGGAACTCGGGTGTGGCGCAGGCACCGCTCAGCATGCTGGAGACCATAAAGACCATATTGACAAAGCCACCGCAGAAGCTCTTGAGGTTGGTCGGAGCCTTGGAGTTGCCGCCGATGGAAGCGGTACCCCCGATAAGCCAGGGATACATGGTGATACTGGCACAATAGTTGGCCAGCGACGTCTCGTCGTTTTTATAGATAAAATGGTGTGTGAGCAGGTCCAGATACTGCATGGCCAGTTCCTTGCCATACATCTTCTTGATGCGGTCGGTGAGCAGACGGCGGTTGAGACGGATAAAGCTGGCCTTGGGAAGCTCGCCAATCAGTGTGGCGATGTTCTTGTGCTCCACATTGGCATTGGCGTCGTACTTGCTGCCAGTGGCGGCGTTTTCGGCTTTGCAGTAGTCCACCAGGAAGTTCAGCTTCTCCATCGTCTCACGGTCTTCGGTGTGCTTTTGACGGTAGAGCATGAACGACTTGGCCACTTTGTAGTGCCCCTCCTTCATCAGAGCCACCTCCACCTGGTTTTGGATGTCCTCAACGGTGATGCCGTCGTGGATGTCCAGATGGGTGATGATCTTGTTGAGGGTGGATAAGTCCACCGGCTCCTCCACCGACTGGAATGCCTTGATGATGGCATTCATAATCTTGTCCAACGAGAAGCGTACCTGCTGGCCGTCGCGCTTGGTAATGCTAAAAGGAACTGTTTCCATAAGATGTATCTGTTATTGTGCTGCTTACTACAATCTTTCAGTAAATAAGCGGTCGCTCTCACGAGCGACCGCTCGGCATTAATGGTTGATAATGAGACTTTCTGTTTGTTTAGTGGCGGACCACCAGTTTCTCTACGCTGGTACCCAAACGCACCATGTAGACACCGTCAGGCATGGACGAGGTGTTGATGCTGACCGTGGAGGCACCAGCCTGTACAGGAATTGTCAGCACTTGGCGGCCTGTCATGTCGTAGAGGGTGACAACACCAGCGGCTTCTGCCTTCAGCGTGATGCTGACCTGGCCGCGTGCGGGGTTGGGGTAGAGGTTAATGGCAGTAGCCTCGAGGTTGTCAATGCCCAGTTTCTGGTTCATGACGCACACACCTTCCAGGTCGAAACCGGCGCTGTGGGAGGGTGTGGGGAAGGGGTCGTTGATGATGTGGCCGAAAGCGTCGTAGGTGCCGTATTGGGGGTCGATGCTGCCCACAACATCAATAATCCGTACGTGGGTAATATTGTTGATGTCGATGTTGGAGCTGTCGCGGAGCTCTTCCAGGTCGAACGGAGTGCCGTAACCCACGCGGTATTTTCCAGCCAGGTTGTTGATGAAGGTGGCATCCACACGGCCTATGTCGCCAATCTGTGTGCGGGTCTGTGTGAGCGAAGTGGCAGGGAAGCGGACAAAATGCTCGCCGTCCGAGCTCACCTCTACCACGGCCAGTTCTAAGAAGTAGTCGTCGAATGAGTTCTCAAACACGGCAAAGTCGAAACCGTCGCCATTGGCAATGGGGGTGCCGAAGGTGAGGGTGGCCATGCCGCCATCGCCCAAGCTGACGGCCTCGAGGGTGCTTGTCGAGGCAGGGCCTACACCGGCCGACTCGTCACCGTAGGAGACATCGGCGGCGTTGGGGTCGCTCAAATTGCTCGAACCGCGCACCACTGTGCAGCCCGTGGCCCAGCCCTTGATGCGGACATCGTCCAAGGCAATGGCAGTGCAGCCTTCAGTGCCTACAATACCGCAGAAGGGACCTTCCTCAGGTTCGGGATTGCTCACAGGGTAGATGTGTTGAGGATAGACGTAAGTGTAAATCCAACCCCAGCCCTCATAGTAGAAGCTGTCTACAGCGATTCCGGCAGCGGGGTCGGCCCAACGGCTCATATCGCCATCATGGAACCACTGGCTCATGCCCATGGAGGTGATGCCGTTGATGGAGTGTTCCCACCAGCTGCCGGGAGTGACGCCGAGGGTGTCGCCATCCTCAATATAGTTGATGTCGCTCACCATCCCCTCACCGCTGTAGCTGAAGCGGCTGTCGGCTGCGACAATGTCGTCCATCATGGTTGCCAGCGTCACGCTGTCATCGGCAAAGCGGTATCCCCAGGCCAGAGCGGTGTCGGCCCAGTTGACTACGAAGATGACCTCGTTGTCGCCCTCGCCAATCCAGTATTCAATCTCGCTTGCGCTAATTGTGGCATCGGTAGGATCAGGGAGGCTAACGGGGGTGACGCGCTGCGGGAAGGCATAGATGTACTCCCACCAGCCGCCCCAGTCGTCGTGGTACACGCTGTCCACCACCACACCGGCTGCGGGGTCGAACCAGCGGCTAAGGTCGCCGTTATGCATCCACTGGATCATACCTGCCGAGGTGACACCGTTCAGTAGGTGGCTCCACCAGTTGCCGGGAGTGATGCCCAGCGTGTCGCCATTCTCCACATAGTTGATGTCGCTTATCATCCCCTCGCCGCTGTAGCTGAAGCGGGGGTCGGCCATGGCGATGTTGTTCATTACCGTGCTCAGTGTCACGCTGTCCTCCGAGAAGCGGTATCCCCAGGCCAAGGCTGTGTCGGCCCAGTTTACCACAAACAGCAATTCGTTGTTTCCTTCGCCTATCCAGTACACAATGTCTTCTGCACTGATAGTGGCGTCAGTAGGTGCGGGTTCGCTTACGGGGGTGATCGTCTGCGGGAAAGCATAGATGTATTCCCACCAGCCGCCCCAGTCGTCGTGGTACACGCTGTCCACCACCACACCGGCTGCGGGGTCGAACCAGCGGCTAAGGTCGCCGTTATGCATCCACTGGAACATACCTGCCGAGGTGACACCGTTCAGCAGATGGCCCCACCAGTTGCCGGGAGTGATTCCCAGCGTGTCGCCATTCTCCACATAGTTGATGTCGCTTATCATCCCTTCGCCGCTGTAGCTGAAGCGGGGGTCGGCCATGGCTATGTTGTTCATCACCGTGCTCAGGGTCACGCTGTCCTCCGAGAAGCGGTAGCCCCAAGCCAAGGCAGTGTCGGCCCAGTTCACCACAAAAGTCAGTTTGTTCGAGCCACTGCCCACCCAGTAGACAATGTCGCTCGTGTCGATGGTGGCATCTTCGGGAGTTTCGGGGTCGTCAGAGGGAAGGGGTGCAGGGGTAGGAGTCTTCTCCCAGGCATATTCCATGAAATAAGTGCCCATCGGGTCCCAACCTGTTCCGACGCTCAGGTCGCCATATTTGAACACATCGCCATTGTGCAGCGTAGTGGCTGTGCCGCTGCCGGCACTCACACCGTTGATATTAGTCCACCAGAAGTTGTAGCCCATCGACGTGGAAGAGCCGTCGACGAGACCCAGTGTATCGCCATTTGAAAGGATGTAGTGGATGTCTCCGCTAAGCGAGGGCGAACCTACTGTCCAGAATCTCGGGTCGGCGGCGGCTATGCTGTCCACCATGGTCTGAGCCGTCACGCTGCCATTGAAGCGGTAGCCCCAGGCAAAAGCCGTGTCGGGGTCGCCCCAGTTCACAATCAGCACGGCGCTATTGCTGCCAGTGCCCACCCAAAACACAATGTCGTTGGTGTCGATAGTAGCGTCCACGGGGTCAGTATTGTAGGGGTTGCTGACAGCTGTAGCGGAAGTCATGGTAAACATGCAGCTGCTGCTCATCTCAATCATGTCACCGTTGCTCATGGGCTGGTTTGGCCATGCATACATTCCCCAGGTGCCGTTGTGGTAATAGCACCAGCCATTCATGCTCGAGCCAGGGTTTATTGTGCCGTCGTTGAACGACATATCCGTCATCAGCGATCCGCTCAGTGTGTAACTGAAGCGCGAGTCGTATGCCACAATGGTATCCAACAGCGTCGTTGCTGTGGCGGTGCCGTTCCAGCGCACGCCCCAAGCCAATGCGGTGTCGTTGTTGTATGGGTCATCGTCCCATGCTAGGACGTAGATGGCTTGGTTTGTTCCGGTACCCGTCCAGAACTCGATGTCTGAAGCAGAAAAAGTGATGGATTTGGCTCCGCCTTTGGCAGCATGACCGAACATCTCGTTGTTGCCCGACTGAGCCCACAGGCCTGCCGTGAGAAGCAGACCCATCGCAAATGTAGTAATTTTTTTAATCATCATATAACTATTTTGTTGTTCTCTACAAAATAGCTTTCTACATGAAATAAGTGAAAAGGGATAAACAGCGTACACGCACACGCCGTGCTATCAATTTTCAGCTCTTTCCTCGAAAGCCTTAAATCAACGACTTGGCAGGTCTTCTGACTCGCTCTCCGCCACCCTGCCTTCCCATGCGACTATGGCGTCGCACAGTGGCTTTTTGTTGGGGGCTGCGGTTCTGATGAGCTCACAGCAGCGGGACTGTTCAGGATTCTCACCTGATTCCCTTTTCACGCCTCGGGGGTAGTCCCCTTCGGCGACCAAATCGGATGCAAAAATACAAATATTTTCCGACATGGCAAATATTTTTTTGCCATGCCTATCCATCTATCTAATCTTTAATATCTCTCGCTACCTCATTCTTCTCCAATCCTTCTAAAAACTCCTTGCCGGCTTTGTAGCCGTATTCAAAAAACTCGTCAATCTTGTCGAATTCCAGCTTGCCAAGGTCACCTACTTTGATTGCAATGCCATACGTACACAACGGAACGTGGTCCAGTGTGCAAAGGTTGGAGTTGACTGCAAAGGCCCGCGAAGCAATGATGCTCGGGTCGTCAATACGCTCCATTACAGTGTCGCGCTGTATGTAAAGGCCGATGGTCACGTTGCAACCCGCCTCAATAAGGGGTTCGACGGGCAGGTTGTTGAAGATGTAGCCGTCGACATAATACACGCTGTCAATCATCACAGGGGCAAACACCCGAGGTACCGACGCCGACGCGCTCACGAATTCGCGCAGGTTGCCCCCCGTCGACACATACACCGGCCGCAGGTGGTTCATGTCCGCCACACAGCAATAGAAAGGTATCTTCAGCGAATCGAAACTGTTGTAGGGGATATACTTTGCCATCATCCCCCTCATGCGTCCATAGTCCGCCAATCCTCCGTCGTTCTTGAAATTAAGGCGGAAGATATTTGTCTTCTTCAGCATGCGCTCCTTCTTGATGATATTCACAATCTCGCGTGGCGAATAGCCTGCGGCATAGAACATCCCCACTATGGCACCCATCGATGTGCCGCTGATGCGGTCCACCCGTATCCCCGCCTCGTCCAGCGCCTGAAGAAAACCCAGATGGGCATAGCCAAAGGCCGACCCTCCGCACAAAGCCACACCCAGCTGCACACCCTCACCATTCAACACTTTAGTCGCGAGGGGGTAGTTTGAAGCCGTGTCCTGTGCCTGTGCAGTCAGTCCTGCCAGTAAAGCAACAATCAGAAGCAATGTATGTTTCATGTCTGTATCAATCGTTAGTTTTAAGATGCAAAGATACACATTTATTCCGACATACTGCGATGTCCTGTTTTTTTATCTTTGCCGTCGTGACTCCCTTCAATATCCGTTCGATTAAGGGTTGCTTGTACCTAGGTTTTCCTTTATAGGTAAGAGAACGATCGTATAACGAACGGGTAACGATGCTTGATTGAAGGGAGTCAGACCGTCTCTGGTGCCCTTCAATGGTGAGCAAGTCTGCCTTTTGCCAGCCGGGGGAGGAGGAGGCGATGAGGTGCACCTCCGGCCGGAAAGACTGGTTGCTGTCCGGCCGGGGTGAAGTATTAGCGGATGACTAGCTTACGGGCTTTGGTGCCTTCGATGTGTAGCATGTAGATGCCGGCGGCAGGAGCCTGCAGGTGGTGGGTGGTCGAGGCATTGTTGGAGACAGCTAGGCGGCGGCCCATGATGTCGTACAGGCAGATCGTCTTGCCCATCGCCCCCTCGACGATGATGTTATGCCCCTTGGTGACCACGGTGATGCTGTCAGCAGGGGTGTCGTCGATGCCGAGGGCGTTGTAGAAGAACGCCTGATAGGAGATGTCGTAGCGTACAACGATGGTGCGTTCGGGATTGCTGTTGCCGTCGCTCCAGTTGCGGAAAGCATAGCCGGGGAAAGGACGTGCCACAAGTGTCACTTCTTCGCCGTAGGCATATTCGCCGCTACCGTATGCGGCACCCATGTCGGGATTGTTAGGCGTGACGGTGACGGTGAACATTTGCGACCCGAAGACTGCGGTGTAGGTGGCGTTGGCAAGCACACGGACAGTACGGGGATTGTCGGTATTGCCGTCGCTCCAATATTTGAAGGTGTTGTAGCTGGAGGGTGTGGCTTGGATGGTTATCTCTTGACCTCCGTAGTAGGTGCCGGAGCCGGAAACAGTGCCACGGGTGTTGTCGTTGCTGTTGACAGTGATGGTGTAGCGGGGCTCGGGATGGAACTGCGCGGTGATGTTGCTGTCGCGTGTGACGGTCAGGATGCGTGGGTTCTGAGTGTTACCGTCGCTCCAGCTCACAAAGTAATGGTGGTTGGCTGGGGTGGCGGTGAGGGTTGCCTCGCTTTCGAAATAGTATAGGCCTGAGCCTGTGACGGAACCCATGAGGGAGTCGTTGCAGTCGACGTTGAGTGCATAGATGTTGGGCAGGAAGGTTGCCGTGAAGGCTGTATCGGAGGTGACGAGTATGGTGCGGGGATTCTGAGTGACGCTGTCGTTCCATGAAGAGAAGTAGAAGCCGTGGTTGGGGATGGCGGTGAGCACAGCCGAAGCGCCGTAGGCTTTGGTGCCGGAGCCAGTGACGATGCCACGGCGGTCGATGTTGGCTGTGGCTGAGAGGTGGAATGAGTCGATGTAGAAGTGGGCAGTGAAGAGGGTATCGGAAGTGACGGTGAAAGTGCGGGGGTTATCGGTGTTGCCGTCGTTCCAATGACTGAAGTGGTTGTGGTCGGCAGGGATGGCTGTGAGGGTGGCTAGCTCTTGGTAGTTGTAATTTCCTCCACCGGTGACAGTGCCTGATGCGGGCGAGGAAGAGAGGGCGGTGACGGAGTATATGTTGGAGGCGAAATAGGCTGTGTAACCCGTGTTTTCGGTGACGGTGACAGTCCTGGGGTTGTCGGTGTTGCCGTCGTTCCACTGGACGAAGTGGTAGCCATAGAAGGGTGTGGCGGAGATGAGAGCGGGGGTGTTGTAGTTGTAGGTGCCACTACCGCTTACCGAGCCATAGGCACCGTTGGAGCTGATAACAGTGATGGTGAAGGTGTCGGCGGTGAAGAGGGCGGTATAGGTGGCGTTGTGTGTCATGGTTATGAGACGTGGATTGGCGGTGTCGCCATCGTTCCATTGGACAAAGTGGTAGCCGTAGTTGGCTTCGGCTGAGATGTTGACGGTGGAGTTGTGGGTGTAGGTGCCTGAGCCGGTGGCAGTGCCCATGGTGGCGTTGTTGCTGAGTACCGTGAGGGTATAAGTATTGATGGCGAATTGGGCGGTCAGACTGATATTTCCGATGACTGTGAGAGAACGGGGGTTGTCGGTGTTGCCGTCGCTCCACTGCACGAAATGATAGCCTGAAAGGGCTGATGCGGAGAGATTGGCTGTATTGCCATAGTTGTAAGTGCCGGAGCCATAGGCATTACCCATGGTGGTATCGCTGGAGGTTACTTCGACAGTGTAGGTGTTGGGGACAAAGGTTGCAGTGAGGGCAGTGTCGGACACTATCTGTATGGTGCGGGGGTTGGTGGTGACACCATCGTTCCACTGAACGAAATGATAGCCGTAGTAGGCTGTGGCGCTGAGTTCGACGGAGGTGAGGTAGCTATAGTTGCCTCCACCAGTGACGTAGCCCATGGTGTTGTTGCTACTGTTGGCGGTGAGCGTGTAGATGTTCACGGCAAAGTTGGCGGTGAAGGTGGAGTCTTGTGATACAACCACAGTACGTGGGTTGGCGGTGACGCCATCGTTCCAGAGTGTGAAGTGGTGACCGGCAAAGGGGGTAGCGGTGAGGATGGCTTGGCTTTGGTAGTAGTAGTTGCCACCACCGGAAACGGTACCCATGTCGGGGTTGTTGTTGAGGAGTGTAATGGTCGAATAGTTGGAGAGGAAGATGGCGGTGAAGACAGAATCTTGTGTGGCATTGAGGTAGCGGGGATTCTGTGTGTTGCCGTCGCTCCAGCACTGGAAGTGATAGTCGCTGAAAGGAGTGGCGGAGATGACAACGGTGGTGTTGTAGCTATAGAGTCCAGAGCCTGACACAGTGCCGCGGGTAGAGTCGTTGCAAGTGACGGTGATGTAGGAGTTGTCGGAGACAAAGATGGCAGTGAAGGCGGTGTCGGAAGTGACTGTGAGGGTACGAGGGTTGGAGGTATTGCCGTCATTCCAGTGCAGGAAGTGGTAGTCGGTGTTAGCGGTGGCTTGTATGATGGCTTCGGTGTTGGTGCAGGTGGGTTGTTGTGTGACGGAAGCGCTGCCCATAGCTGAATTGTTGACGTTTACAGTGAGTTGGTAGGGAGTGGTTTCGGTGAGATTGGTGAAGTTGTCCCAGTAGTTGGATAGGTAATAGGAGAGCAGTGAGCCACAAGGTACATTGACCTGTGTGGTGGAGGTTGCTGAGCCGAAGGTGTTGGCGTAGATGGTGGGCGGTGTGTAGCCCCGCATGGTGATGAGGGTGATGGGTGAAATATTGGAGTAAGCGTTATTGCCGATGGAGGTGACGGTGGGAGGGAAGGTGAGCTGACCTCCGACAAGTGTGCAGCCATAGAATGCTTCTTGCCCGATGGTGGATATGACTTCGGGCAGTTGGGGATTTACGAGACGTATGCAGTTGCTGAAGGCTTTGGCTCCGATGGTCTGCAGGCTGTCGCCAAGGACAGCTGTGGTGAGGCGTATGCAGTTGCTGAAGGCTGAGTCGCCGATGGCGGTTGTGGTGTTGCCCAGGGTAATCTGGAAGAGACGGTCGCATCCGTAGAATGCTTGGGCCGGGATGGCGGCAGGGGAATAGCCGGTGTTGAGGAAGATGATGCTGTCGCAATCGCGGAAGGCAGCAGTTCCGATGGTTTGCAGGCTTGACGGGAATTGCAGTGCCGAGCTAAGATGCGAGCATCCACTGAAGGCCTGTTCGCCGATGGAGATGAGGGTGGAGGGAAGCACCAGTTGGCTTGTGATGGCGCTGCAGTTGCTGAAACTGTGATGTCCGATAGTCTGTAGCGACTGAGGGAGTGTGAGACTGCCAATAGAGGACATGCCGTAGAAGGCGTAGGCGGGGATGTGCAGGACGCTGTCGCCGAGAATCAGGGTGTTGAGTTGGGTGAAGGGCTGGAAAGCATAGGAGGGTGTGGTGCCGGTAGGTGAGCAGAAGGCATTGTCGGTGCAGTTCCGTGCATTGTAGACGAGGTAGCTGACGTTGCTGCATCCGGTGAAAGCGTGGGTGTCGATGGTGGTAAGGTTGGTTCCTATGTAGATGGAGTCGAGGTTCTGTGCGTTATAGAAAGAATATGAGTGAATGGCCTGAACACTGTCGCCGATGACAAGTGTGTGGAGTGCTGCGGTGGGGAGGGAGGATTGGTGGCCGCTGCTGGTCATGTAGCTGCATACGGCATTGATGGGGTTGTACAGGAGGTAGTGAACGTTGTTGCAGCCGGAGAAGACGTTATAGGAAATTTGGGAGACAGAGGTGCCGATGGACAGGGTGTCGAGAGCAGTGCAGTTGCTAAAGGCCCAGTTGCCGATGATGGTAACGTTGTCGGGGATGGAGATGGAGCGGAGGGAGGAGCAACCTTCGAAGGCCACGTTGCCGATGATGCTGAGTGAAGTGCCAAGCTGGGCGGTGACGAGACTGCTGCATCCTTGGAAGGCTCCGACACCTAAGTTGATGACATTATCAGGTACGGTGACAGTGGTGAGTGAACTACAGTGATGGAAAGCCCCATCGCTGATGGTGGTGACTGAGGAAGGGATGGATACGGCGGTGAGGCCGGTGCAGGAATGGAATGCATTGCTGCCAATAGAGATGACATGGTAGTTGGTGGAACCATGGGTGACGTATTCGGGGATAGTGAGGTTGCCCGTAGGTTTAGTATAACCAGAGTAATAGTTGTTGTTAGAAAAATGGGGGAAGGTCACAGCGACGGTGGAGTCGGAGAGGGTGTTGTAGTAGAGCGTCTGGCCAGTACTTGTAAGCGCTGAGAAGTCGTAAGCCAGTGCCGTGGGGCAATAGGCTGACATGGCCAGCAATATGATGAATCGGATGAATGTATGTTTTTTCATGATGGGTTGATGTTGAAGGGGTGGATGGTATTAATGGGTGACAAACACGAATTGTTCGCCATAGGAAGTGCCGACTACATTGGTGGCGTAAGCGCGGTAGTAGTAGGTGGTGCCTGGCGTGAGATTGAAGAGCTGGCTGGTGAAAGTGCCTGAGCCAGAACCGTCGGAAGTGTGATTGGATGAGACGGTAGGCATGGGAGAGGTGCTGTAGCAGACCCCTCGTTTCAGTATGGGGAAGTCGCCCATAGCTACATTGCCTCCCGCCACGGCTGAGTGGTCGGTGATGTCGGTGGCGTTGGTGGTAGTAACTGTGGGTAGGCCGTTGAGTGTGACGATAGAGGAGGCAGGACCGTAGGCAATACCGGCAGTGTTGCGTGCATAAGAGCGGATGTAGTATCGGGTGTTGGGCTGGAGGTTTGTGATGCGGTGTTGGATAGTGCTGGTTTGGTTGGGCTGTCCATAATGTAGATTCTCAATCGTAGGGTTGGGCGTAGTGCTCCAGCATACTCCGCATTCCGAAACAGGGGAACCACCGTCGGCGATGAGTGTACTGGTACACATGGCGGTAGTGGCAGTTATCTGGGAAACCGTGGTGCTGTCGAGGGTCGCTAATCCGTTGAGGGTGGTGATGGTGATTTGCTCGCCATAGCCTATGCCGATATTGTTACGTGCATAGGAACGTACATAGTAGGTCGTATTAGGGATAAGCGGTAGGACAGCATCGAATCGGTTGTTGTTTAGATTTGCTGTGACTTTGTGGGTCTCGGTGGTGGGGTATTGATAGATGTCGTAAACAAAACCGCATTCTATGATAGCCGAATTGCCGCTGGAAACGACGGTGGCCTGACAGTGGGCGGAGGTGGCGGTAACCTCATCGGCTTCGCCGGTGAGAAGGACTGGAGTTGAGGGCCCTTTGATATTGACGACACCGAGGTCGTATTGTTCTACGCCGAGGGTCATGTTGTCGAGGGGGATGATTTGGCTTTCGTATAGGGAGTCGGGTTGGACGGAGATGTAGTATCCTTTCTTCAGCTGGTCGATAGTGATGTTGACAGAGAATGAGCCATCATATTCGGAGTAGACGGTGTTGTCGATGGTTGAGCCGTCGGTGGTGACAATTTTGATGCCTTGTATGGGTTGGTGGGTTGCCATGTCTTGGATGTAACCATGGCAACGTGTGGTAACATAGATACCCTCCTTCTCGAGGTCCTTGATACACGACTGGAATATCAGGGAGGAGAGCGCTGTTATGAGGAGAATGAGTGTGACTTTGTGGCGCATGACGTTAAAATCTATAGGTTAAACCAATGGTGGGAGAAAAAGAATAGGGGGTGGCAATGGCAGAGGGGGCAAGGGTGATGTCGTAGGATGACTTGGTATGAGCAGTGATTGCCCTGATGATATTGAAGACGTATAGTGCCCCGGCCATACCCCAGGAAACGTAAGACAGTGTCTGCATGGTTTGGTATTGCTTGCTTGCAGCGGCGAAGTCAGATACAGAAACATTGGGTGTCCGCATGATGTTAAGCTGGTTTTGCGCTATGCGGTAGCTGAGAATACCACCGCCTACCAGTAGCACTTCACCACCCATGGTGAGGAGACCCTCTTTGGTATAGCCTTTGCTTATCTGTCCCCATCCAGGAAGGACGGTGGACTTGGCGAGGGATACCAACGTCTCGGAGGTTGAGGTGAGGCCTAGCCGTTCCCACACAGGTTCGACATTGCTCATGGCAGCAACTTGGCACAGGACGTATACCCACCATTTGCCATTGGACAGCTGGGTGGAGTATACTCCAACCCGGTTGACAGGGATGGACTGTTGTTTGGAGATTGTCTTGTAGTCAGCACCGTTGATGAGGTCGTTGTTCACTTTCTGGGCATCGAAGGGCTGCCCCAAACGGTTGGCAGTACTTTGGAATACGCGAACCATGGCTTGGGCTAAAGCAATCTCGACGGTGGTACCTTCGCCCGATTCCCTGACGTAGATGTAGGTGTCGTTGCCGGGTTTTGGCAGTTCTCTCATCCAGGCAGGTTCTCGCTTGGCTTCGCAGTTCAATGTAGCTACCAAGCATATAAGAAACAATATGTAATGTGTAGTTTTCATCTCTGGGAGTGGATATTAGTTTTCTTTCACAAGGTGGTTCTCTGATTCCAAACGGTATTTTCTTCCGCAGGAGCATTGGAGTGAGTCGGATAGGCGTTGGCCACATTCGCAAACCCAGCCGATACGTCGCGCAGGGACACCGGCCATGAGGGCATAGTCGGGCACATCGTGTGTGACAACAGCACCGGCAGCAATCAGTGCACTACGACCGACATCGTGTCCACAGACAATAGTACTGTTGGCACCGAGCGATGCTCCCTCTTTGACAGTTGTTTTGGCGTAGATGCCATGCACTGGGAAGTGGGCGCGGGGTGTTGTAACGTTGGTGAAGACGCAACTGGGACCACAGAAGACGTTATCTTCGATGGTGACACCCTCGTAGACAGATACGTTGTTCTGTATGCGTACCCCATTGCCGATATGGACATTGTTACCGATGTTGACGTTCTGACCCATAGAGCAGTGTGTGCCAATACGTGCTCCTTTTTGGATATGGCAGAAATGCCACACCTTGGTATCTTCGCCAATCATAACGTCGTCATCGACGTAACTGCTTTCGTGTATAAATGCCTCGCTCATTATTGTTTGTGCTATTGTATGATTCTGATGGGTTACTGTTTATTAGTTGAGTGTTTCAAGATTCCCCAACCTTGACAGGCAGACAGAAAGGCTGTCGGTCCAGTAGGGAACTGTCAGGTTGAATGTCTGTTTGAATTTGGTCTTGTCCAAAACGGAATAGCTAGGGCGCTTCACCGGACTGGGAAATTCACTGCTGTGGCATGGGCGAATGTCGCAGCTATTATGGTGGGCTTGTCGTGCAATCTCTTTGGCGAAGTCGTACCAGCTGCATACGCCTTCGTTGCTATAGTGGTATAGCCCTTCGTTGCCTTTGTCCAACCCCTTTTCGACGATAGTACAGATGGCTTCGGCCAAATCTCCAGCATAAGTAGGTGTTCCGACTTGGTCGAACACTACGTTGATGCTTGGTTTGGTGGAAGTGAGGTTAAGCATTGTTTTGCAGAAATTTTTTCCGAATTCACTGTATAGCCATGAAGTTCTGATGATGATGTGTCTGCATTTTGAAGCAATGATGCTCTGCTCTCCCGCCAATTTTGTGCGGCCGTATGCTCCTGTAGGGTTGGTCGGCTCATCTTCGTTGCAAGGAGTGTTGTTCTTGTTACCGCCAAAGACGTAATCGGTTGATATGTGAATCAGTATACCGCCATTGTCAGCCATGATGGATGCCATGTTTTCTACGGCGGCATGGTTCAGAATGTCGGCAGTCTTCTCATCGGTCTCGGCTTGGTCCACGTTGACATAGGCGGCACAGTTGATGATGCAGTCTATCTGATGTGAGTGGACAAACTGTTGTACGTCAGCATATCGGGTTATATCCAACTCGCCGACATCAGTATAAAAGTAATTGTGGCGAGATTGTTTGCTACAACGTCGTATATGGCTTCCTAACTGCCCGTTTGAACCTGTTACAAGAATGTTCACGATATTGTTTTCAGACAAATGGTGTTATAAAATCTTTCAAGAAAGGATGGTGTTTGTCTTTTTCGGACAGAAGTATCTTATCGGCGGGTATGCTCCAATCGATATTAAGGTCAGGGTCATCCCATGCGATAGCACCCTCACTCTGGGGGGCGTAGAATTCGTCACACTTGTATTGGAAGATTGCCTCTTCGCTGAGAACGGAGAATCCATGAGCGAACCCCTTCCCCATGAAGAATTGGAGATGATTATCTTGCGACAGCTCTACGGATACATGCTGACCGTAGGTAGGAGAACCTTTTCGGATATCAACGGCCACATCGCGTACTCTCCCTTTCACTACACGTACTAATTTGCTTTGGGCGTAAGGGGGGCACTGAAAATGTAAGCCACGAAGGACACCATAGTGTGACAACGACTCGTTGTCTTGGACAAAATGGATATTCAGACCTGTCTGTTCGGCAAAATCACGAGCATTGAAACTTTCGAAGAAATATCCCCTCGCATCGCCGAAAACACGGGGCTGGATGATAAATACACCGTTAATATTTGTTCTGATGATTTCCATTATTGTATGAGGTCACTCTTTTATTAGGTTCAGTAGATATTGCCCGTATTGGTTCTTGCACATGGGCATAGCTATTCGGCGAAGATCGTCGGCAGTAATCCATCCTTTTTCATAGGCGATACTTTCGAGACAAGCCACCTTCAAACCTTGGCGTTTCTCTATCACTTCGATAAAGGTGGACGCTTCGGCCAAGGAATCGTGTGTTCCGGTATCAAGCCATGCAAACCCGCGACCGAGTAGTTGCACTTTTAGTTGGCCGTCATTCAGGAACTGCTGGTTAACGGAGGTTATCTCTAATTCTCCTCTTGCAGATGGTTTGATGCCCTTTGCGATGGACACGACCTTGTTAGGGTAAAAATAGAGTCCTACTACAGCATAATTGGATTTTGGCTGCTTAGGTTTCTCCTCAATGGAAAGGACATTGCCGTTGCTGTCGAATTCTGCAACTCCGTATCGCTCCGGGTCGGCGACCCAGTAGCCGAATACCGTGGCTTTGTTGTCCTGTTCGGCGGCAGCCACAGCATCGCGCAGTAGTTTGCCAAACCCGTTTCCTTGAAAGATATTATCACCCAGAACCAAACAAACAGAGTCATTGCCAATGAATTCTTCACCAATCAGAAATGCTTGGGCTAATCCATCGGGGGAGGGCTGTTCGGCGTAGCTGAAATGTACACCATAATCCGATCCGTCACCTAAGAGCCTTTGAAAACCAGGTAGGTCGTATGGAGTGGAAATGATTAGGATATCACGGATTCCGGCAAGCATAAGCGCAGAGATGGGGTAGTAGACCATCGGTTTGTCGTAGATGGGGAGAAGTTGTTTGCTCACTCCCTTAGTAATGGGATACAGGCGGGTACCAGACCCGCCTGCTAAAACTATTCCCTTCATATAATCTCGTTATTTATATGAAACATCTTAAGTTAAGAGTCCTTTTTCTTTTTGTCGCTACTCTCGCCTTCGCCATAGCCGTAGCCATAACCATAGCCGTAGCCATAACCATAGCCGTAACCATAGCCGTAACCGTAACCATAGCCGTAGCCGTAGCCATAACCATAGCCGCCATAACGACGCTTGATAATGGGAACGTCGGTCATAATGATGGCCATGTTCTTGAATTTGTTCTTGTCACTCAGTTCTTGGATGAACGGGAACGAACTCTTGTTCAGGTAGCCGACACGCATAATATATGTGGTGAGGTCTGCGCAATGATTGATGATGGATGCATCGGCAACAATCTGTGCAGGAGTGGAGTCAAGGATGATGTAGTCATAATTGTTTCTCAAGTAAGCTACAAGGTTCTCCATCTTGTTGTCGAGAAGCAGCTGAGTGGCGTTGGGCGGAGTCTTTTCACATACGATATAGTCAAGGCAGGGTGACGTTTCGCTGTGCATGATAATCTTTGTGAAATCATCCTCTTTACCCAGCATATAGTGAATCAAGCCGATGCGGTTGTGACGGTCAATTGTCTTGGAAAGGCTGCGTTTACGGAGGTCGCAGTCAACAAGGATGGTCTTTTTGCCGAGATAAGCCAGCGACAGCGCCAGGTTCAAAGCGACAAACGATTTACCTTCACCCGGTATTGTGGATACGGTCTGAATGACTTTCTGGTTATCCTTCAAGAAGAATGGGATATTTGAGTGTAGTATTCGGAATGCCTCTGTCACAACGTCTGTACCATTGGCCGTTACGATGATTTCGTCGTTGGCTCGGCCTTCGGGTTTCTGCGGTATCTCGCCAAGGATTGGGATAGTCATGGCTTTCTCAATATCCATCTTGGATCTTAATTTGATATTGAAGAAGCTGATGAGGAACATGACCAAGGCAGGAATAGCGACACCACAAATCAGACCCACAAGGATATGCATTGACAGGTGAGGCCCTAAATTGGAACGTACTGCAGGCTCAACAACCTTTGCGTTGGCCACCGTGATGGCAAGATTCATGGCATTCTCTTCACGTTTGCTTAACAGATAGAGGAAAAGTTCCTCCTTGATTTTCTGTTGACGTGACACCTCTTCGACAGCTTTTGTCTGGGTCGGCATAGCGTAAATCTGGCCCTGAACACGGGATTCTTGGGTACGTGCACTGCGGAGTTTGATGTTTACAGTGGTAATCAAGTTGTCGATGGCAGCCAAAATTGCATTCCTATTCGACTCCATCAGTCGCATAGTCTCCTTAACTTGTGGGTTATTTGGACCAGCGGTTTTCATCATCTTCTTATACTGAAGCAATTGCGAATTGTACTGGCTAATCATGCTCTGTACACCAGCATTTGCAATGCCCACATTGCCAGGTAGAAGCTCCTCACGATTGGCTGGGTCTGTCATGTAGGATTTGATGGAGTTGATAAGATTCAACTCTGTCTCCAAATCCATGACTTCGTCGGAATAACGAGTACCAGTTTGCTGTAACATACCTGATGCACTCGAGAGGTCGGCAAGACGTGAACTCTTTTTTAGCTGTTCAACCTGAGAATCTACATCTTGAAGTTCGCCAGAAATCAGAGAAATTCGCTCGGAAACAAACTGTTCTGTCTTCTCAGCGATTAACGTCTTGTCATTGATCCCGTCATCATTGTATACATCGACCCAAGTATTAGTGACCTCTCTAGCCCTCTGTTCGTTATTATCGCTGTATACCAAAGCCAAAATAGAGGCATTCTTATTAATCTTACTCACTGATAAGTGCCGTACCAATTTATAGGCCATGGATCGGGCAGGGCAAATCTCCAAAACATAGGTTACTTTGTAGTCCTTATTGGAGAAATAAAGTGTCTTGTCGATAGAAAAGGATACATATTTATTAGCAGAAACAGGATCGGTATAATAAGCGGTTCCTTTCTTCTTTGCTGCTCCTCCACTTACACTTTTGATAACATAATTATATCGGCTCATGTCAATGGGTGTCACTTCCACTATAATACTTACTTCTGTGAGATCGGTATTATGCGTGTAAGCCTTCATTTCAAGAGGACGGTCTTTGTAATACGAAATCTTGGTAAAGAGCCCTTTCCTGTCGCACATGTTGTTCAGGTTCAAACGAGTGACAACGTTCTGTGCTAAGGGAGAAGACTTTAATATATATATTTCGTTATCCAAAGAGTGTGCCCCAAAGTCTTCTCCAGCATTGCTGAGAATGGCATCCATGTTTCTGTAGTTATTCCTCTTTTCTGCCTGTTCGCGCAACATGATGGTTGACCTATATTCAAATTCTTTAGGCTTGGTTTTGAAGATTACACCGGCAATCACCAAACAGATGAATATCGATAGGGCAAACCAGTGCCAGTTGTTAATTGCAATAAATACTATATCTCTTATAGAGATAGTGCTTTCCGAATCCTGTTGGCTGTTCGTTTGAGGATTAGGCGCAATTTGTGTTTGTTGCAGGTTCTCCATGATTATTGTATTTTGATTTTGTTACAGTAATAGGCAATCAGATTATTTCAGATAACGTTGAGAAAGGATGTAGTAGTAGAATGCAGATGTAAGGACAGAAAGGATAGATATTCCGCTGGAGATATATGTCATAATCATAGGATCTCTGTCGGCATTTCTTTTCTTGCGCATATTAGGCTCAACGTAGATTACATCGTTCTGGTGCAGATAGTAATAGGGAGAATCGAAGACTGTTTGTGATGAAAGGTCAATCTCGCCAATGGTACGAAGACCATTTTCCTCACGGATAATGGTTACGTTATGGCGCTGGCCGTAGATAGTGAGATCCCCCACCATACTCAGAGCCTCGAAAATTGTCAAGCGCTCACCCGAAACGACTAATTGTCCTGGACGAACTACATCCCCTAACACACAAACCTTGAAATTCATCAGTTTAACTGTGACAATAGGATCCGTGATATGGCCCTCGCTGATGAGTTTGCTCTCGATAAGTGATGCCAACTCGTTGTGAGTGAGACCGACTACATGGAGTTTCCCTAAAAATGGGAAAATGATGTCGCCGTCATGGTTTACAAGATATCCAGTGACGCCAGAACTACCAGGATTCATCACATGCCCTTGGGAGATGATAATCTTGTTTGTTTCCTGATTGAACTGGATTGTTGACTCGGGAGTTTCACTTTCGACGTAGATGCCCAAGAGGTCATTTGCCTGAATACCTCCCGAAAACTGGCCTTTCAAGGCAAAAGCCGAATCTCGTTTTGCATCATGGATATAGGCTATCTCAGCAGATGGGCCGCAGGAGACAAATAACCATGAGAACAAAACTGTTCCTAATAATAATTTAATTATTTTCATATAATGTACTTTTATTTCTTTCTTCTCAATATCAATATTTTAAAAACCTGTTTTTTCAAAACAGATTTCTTACCCATTTTGCAAAGATACGTTTTTTTTTGTGTCTAACTATTTTTTTTTAAAAAAAAGTGATTAAAAATAGGGTAAAGCCAAAACAAAACATATCTATCAAAAGAGAATGATGGCTATGTTGGGAGTGCTAAAGTCGTTATATGACCGATGTTTTCAATTACTATAAGCCCGATTATGGAGTATTTGTTAAGACTGATTGAGGCAGGCGAGTCGAAAGTTTGAGTGATTGTGTTTTTGAAGGTGACTTTTTTGAGGAAACAAAAAATAGTTGTATCTTTGCATTTCAAACATTGAAGTAATATGCAAGCATTTATTCCTGCGGCAGGGTTGGGAACCCGTCTCTTGACTCTTACTGAACATCGTCCAAAAGCGCTTGTTGAAGTTGGAGGTGTACCCTTGTTAAAGATAGCAATAGACAATCTGGTACGACAAGGGGTGACAAGGATAGTGGTCAATGTGCATCATTTTGCAGACATGTTGATTGACTACCTTCAGAGTTATGATTGGGGTACGGAGGTGTTGGTTTCCAATGAGAAAGACAAACTTCTTGATACAGGTGGCGGTTTGAAGAAGGCTGCTCCTTTGTTCAAAAGAGATGAGCCCATTCTTATTCATAACGTGGACATACTGTCACGTATTAACTTTCGTGACTTGGTTGAGTTGCATCAGCAGGATGGCAATTTTGTCACGCTTGCAGTGTCGGTTAGGGACACCTCACGTTTCCTGTTGTTCGCTGACAATGGATTGCTTGTTGGTTGGAATAACCGCTCTACAGGTGAGACAAAGTGGGTAGGTGAACCCATTACTAAGTATAGAGCACTTGCATTCAGTGGAATCGCAGTACTCGAACCGGGTGTTCTAGATGTACTTCCTCCGTGTGAGATTCCCTATCCGATTGTTCCGGCTTACCTTAATATTGCCAAAGAACATAGAATCAGTTATTTTATCCATAGTTCTTCGGATTGGATGGACGTTGGGACTCCTCAGTCATTAAACAAAGCACAGTCATGGTTCCGTTTCTCGCAGAAATAGCCGAAAGGATACGTTCCGAGCACCCTGCTGACCTGGACAGGGTTACTGTGGTTTTCAACAACCGTAGATCAGGTATTTTTATGCGGCACAAGCTTTTGAATGAACAAACAAGTCCGTTCTTTCTACCCCGCATTGTTGGTATGGACTCGCTGATAAACGAGTGGGCAGAAATGGAGATTGTGCCAAAAGAGCTGCTCCTATTCGAGTTGTATGATATTTATCGCTATCAGTGTGATGAAGATATTGGATACCGTAGTTTTGAAGAATTTATGTCGCTCGGGGATATGATGCTTGCCGATTTCTCGGAGTTGGACTTGTATTGTGTGGATGCTTCAGGGCTGTTCTCTAATCTTCATGATTTGAAAGCAATAGGCGAGTGGAATATCGAGACGGGACAATTAACTGCTTTTCAGAAGCGGTATCTTCATTTTTATAAGTCGTTGTATCTGCTTTACTCATCACTTCGGGACCGGTTGTTGTCCCGGCGTATGGCTTATACCGGCATGGCCTATCGGTATGTGGCAGAGCACATAGACGAGATTCTACCTCAGTCTGGGAATCGTTTCTATTATTTCGTCGGATTCAACGCGCTCTCAACCAGTGAAGAGAAGATTATCCGGAAATGTGTTGCAAATGGGATAGGGACACTTTGTACCGATGGGGATCCGTATTATGTTGAAGATGAACGGCAGGAAGCTGGTTACTTCTTGCGTAAGCACAGGCTCAATTTCCCAGGCCTAGGGGAGTTTGGTGACCACTTTTCGTCGGGCAATAAGTCCGTCAACATAGTCAGTTGTCCAGAGAATGTGTTGCAATGTAAATATGCAGGCAGTGTTATTCAACAGATAGCACGCAACACTCAAGACAAGGGTCTTGATGATACGGCCATTGTTTTTGGAGACGAAACACTCCTCTTGCCCATGCTGAACGCCCTTCCTGATGAGGTGAGAACTGTGAATGTCACGATGGGCCTTCCTGTAACTGACACGGGTGTCCATGCGCTTGTCTTGAAACTGCTTTCCCTTTATATTCGCCATCGAGGAGAGATGTTCTACCATCAAGATATTGTGGAGGTCCTTTCCGACGGTCTCATGGTTAAACTCCTTGGACTATGCGGGTTGCATTCTAAGCTAAACCGTCTTTTGTATGAAGAGCATGTCGTCTATACCGATTTCCCTACATTGTCCGAATTGTGCCAGGGCATTCGGGTCGACTTGAAGCCTGTCGCCTTTCTTTTTGAAACGGCCACCCCTAGTCCAAGTGTTTTCCTTTCGCAGCTTCAGCAGTTGATGCAGATGCTGTTTGCATCTGAGAATGTGACATCAAATCTGAAAGAAAAAGAGGCTATTGCAGTTGTCGCAGAGGTTGTCGAACAACTTCTGCAAATTCAGGAGCGTTACCAATACATAGAGACTTTGGGTGTGCTGCAGAAAGTCTACATTCGCATGGCCCGTAAGCGCACCATCGCTTTTTATGGTCAACCCCTCGGTGGACTTCAGCTTTTGGGTATGCTCGAAACGCGAAACCTTGACTTCAAAAACCTTATCATACTCTCGGCCAACGAAGGGACCTTGCCAGCGGCAAGAGACTTTAACTCTCTGATTCCATATAATCTGAAGGTCGCCTTCGGATTGCCGACTTTCCATGAGAAAGATGCTGTCTATGCCTATAATTTCTACCGTCTGCTACAGCGGGCAGAGCATATTCATATCCTTTATAGTACCGAGTCGGACATGATGGGCAAGGGGGAGCCTAGTCGATTCATCCAGCAGGTGAAGAGGGAGCTTGTGCCCCGCTATCCTGATAATATAACCTATACCGAAAGCGCCGTCTCTGCTACCAATGCGACGCTTCCTGTACACGAACCCCTCCATGCAGAAAAAAGTAATGCAGTCCTCGAACGGATTATGACACTGGCACAGCGAGGCCTTTCTCCGTCGTTGCTGAATAAGTACAGGGTATGTCCATTGAAGTTCTATTACGAGAATATCCTTCAAGTTGAGGAAATGGAGCAGTTGAATGCCGACCTTGAGCAAAACGAGGTGGGCAGTTGCATCCATGCAGTATTGGAACATATCTATTCTCTTGATGAAGACCGGCACGTTAAAGCAGAAACATTGCAGCAGGCCTTGAACGAGGTGGACACGATTATCGACCAAGCTCTATCCAGCCAGTTCCATTATGGACGCATCCATTCGGGCAAGAACCACTTTCTTAAATCCGTGGTACGTATGCAGGTGACCGGCTTTCTCAAGTCGGAGATAGAATACCTCCATTCGGTTGGTGACATTGAGATTTTAGGCCTGGAGCAACCCTTAAGATATGAAATCCCAGTGACAGTAGGAGAGGCCACATCCATCGTCGCCATAGCAGGTATCGCTGACCGCATCGACCGAACCTGTGGTATGGTGAGAGTGATAGATTATAAATCTGGCAAAGTTGAGGAACGGGAACTCCATGTTGCAGATGCCGAGCCAGACTGGTCCAAAGTCTCCGACAAATGGTTTCAGCTAATGACCTACGAGTGGCTCTATCACCACACATGTCATGGCGGTCAACCTCATGTGTCGGGGATTTTTCCCTTGCGGCATCTCCATTCCCAACTGCTTACCGCTTCGTGGGAGGGCGCCGACGTTATCACATCGGGGCATCTGGCAACTTTCGAAGAATTGCTGAAGCAGATTGTTTCCGAACTTATCGACCCCCGCGTTCCTTTCCTCCCCAATTATGGCTGCAGGCTGTGTCAGTATTGTCCCTTTTCCGAAATTTGCAAACTGTGAAAAAATAATCGCCCAATCAAAAATTATTTGTATCTTTGCAGATTGATAAACATGATTCCTTTTAGGCTTCGATGTTCCTAAAGGAGTAATGCACATATTGTTACGAAATATAAAATATATATATACCAATGAGAAAATCACTATTAACGCTCCTCATGGCCACTGTTGTCCTGCTGACGGGATGCAGCGGATTGTCCAAAATGAAGTCTAATAGCAAAAAAATTCGTTATCAGGCCAATCCCGACCCCGTAGAGGTTCGTGACGACAAGGTGGTGGTTAATTTTACCGCATCGGTCCCTGCCAAATACTTTGACAAGGGCGTCGCATTATTCATTCAGCCCGTGTTTACATGGGAAGGTGGTTCAACGCCCCTCGATCCCATCACTGTAAAAGGCGAATCCGTCTCTGGCCCAGGCACCACTATCAATTACACCACTGGCGGCCGTTTCACCTATAACGATGCCCTCGACTATAAACCGGGCATGGAGACTGGTAAGGTCACCCTCGCTCCCGTCGGCTACAAAACGTCCTCCGTCGACGATGAAGCACTTTTTGCCGACCAGATAGTCCAACAGCACAGAGGTGTCGTTTTCCCCACGGTGCTTATCTCCGACGGTGTTAACATCACCTCCGAGTGGATCGACATCCGTGGCAACATTTCCATAGCCCCGCTCAACTACAACAAGAAACAAGGTGTTGTCGAAACTGCCGACATCTATTTCCCCAATGGTACCTCCATTTTGGATTGGGGATGTGAGATGAATGTACGTTTCAACGCCCAATATACAGTTAACGACCTCAAGCGTGTCATGCTCGAAAACGGTCTGCCCAAGCAGATTACCATCACCGGCTGGGCCTCCCCCGAAGGCGAGGAAACAGCCAATGTGGGTGTCTCCAAGAACCGTGCCGACGTGGCCACCGCTGAGTTGCGCCGTGTACTCGACGACGTCCTTACCACCATGGCTCGCCGTGCCAAGGTTAAACCTCAGGACCTTGAGTATTACAAGCACAACCAGCTGAAAAAGATGGTCATCACCACCCGTGCTGCAGGCGAGGACTGGGTACACTTTGTTGTCATGGTTGAAGAGAGCGGCATCCAAGATCGCCACGCCATCGTCAACGTAGTCGAGACCCAGCAGAACCTCGTCAAGCGTGAGCAGATGATACGCAACTATGCCGAGACCTATCCCCAGCTCGAGCGCGAGATATTCCCCAGTCTCCGCCGTGCGCAGATTGCCCTCTACTACTCTGAGGCTCGTCTCACCGACGTTGAACTGGCAAAACAAGCCACCCTCAATCCCTCCAAACTTTCCTTCGACGAACTCATGTACGCCGCCTATATCAACTACAATTTCGACACCAAACTGAAATATTACAAGTGGGCCACCGAGAACCATAGTGCCGAGTGGGGTGCTTGGAACAATGCCGGTGCCATCGCCTTCTACCTTGGCGACTTCGGCGAAGCCGAGCGATTCCTCAAAGTAGCTCGCGATCTCAACCCTCACAACCCCGATGTCCTTAACAACACTGGCCTCCTCTGCTTGGCACAGAAAGACTATACCTTGGCCAAATACTACTTCGAGGAAGCCCAGCGTCAGGGTAGCTCCGATGCCGAGGCCAACATTCCCCTCCTCAATCTCAAGCGTGGCAACTACGAGGAAGCTCAGAAACTGCTCAAAGGCTCATCATGCAACTACAATTTGGCCTTTGCCCAGCTGATGAATGACGAAACAGAGAACTGCATCCGTACCCTCAACTGCTGCCTTGATCAGTCCGCCGAAGTCTACTACCTTCGTGCTGTGGCCTATGCACGCCTTGGCGACCGTGAAAACTGTCTCAAGAACCTTCAAGGTTCCGTTGACCAAGAGTATGACTACAAACGCAAAGCCGCTGTAGACACCGAGTTCAAAGCTTACTGGAACGACCCTGACTTCAAACTGGTAATCAAACTTTACTGATAATTGGACGTAATAATGATTCATGATAGATGTAGGAATAACTCGTTTTATTCCTACATTCTTTTTTAAATTCCCACCTATGAATATCTTCACATCCCTGAAAAGGCAAATCCCCAATATCATCACCCTTGGCAACCTCACCTGTGGAGTGGTAGCCTGCTACATGGCCTCGCAAGGGTTCCTATGGCAAGCTGCAGTCTACATCATTGCTGGAATCTTCCTTGATTTCTTCGATGGCCTTGCCGCTCGTCTCCTCGGGGTGGCATCGCCCGTTGGCAAGGAACTTGACTCGTTGGCCGACGTGGTCACTTCTGGGGTGGCTCCTGCACTCATCCTGTTCGAGGCTATCCCCGAGGACCCCACTTGGCTCTATATCCTCAGCCTTGGGGCATTTCTTATGCCAGCCTTTGCTGCTTACCGTCTGGCAAAGTTCAATCTCGACACACGACAAAGCCATAGTTTCCTCGGACTTCCTGCACCCTCCAACGCTCTCATTTGGGTGGGGCTTGCGTTACTGTCCAACAACTCGACTTACCCTCCATACCCTCTGCTCCACAATTATTTCTATGTCGCACTCATCGTCCTCTCACTCATCACCGACATCCTAATGGTGAGAGAACTCCCTATGTTCTCGCTAAAATTCAACTTCAAAGACCTTTCCTGGAAAACCAATCGCGTCCAATACATCTTCCTGCTCGGCTGTGTCGTCATCATTGCCCTCACTCGTCAGTGGTATGCTATTTCGCTTCTCATCCTGTGGTACATTCTTCTCTCGCTCTTCACCCAACGCAAGCACCAAACCGATGAACAGTAATCCCCAATCCATTGCCATAGCCGATTTCGACTATCCTTTGCCCGACGACCGTATTGCCAAGTTCCCGCTCGAGCGCCGTGACCAGTCCAAACTACTTGTCTACCGTGGCGGCAACATCGAGGAGAGCCGTTTCGACCATGTCCCCGAGCTCCTTCCTCCCGACACCTTGTTGATATTCAACAATACCAAGGTTATTCATGCTCGTTTATTCTTCCGCAAGCCCACGGGTTCAACCATCGAAGTCTTTTGTCTCGAACCTTTTCAGATGCCAGTAGCCCTGTCGTTCGAGCAGCGGGGGCACTGCACATGGAACTGTTTCATAGGTAACAACAAGAAGTGGAAGGAGGGCTCTCTCACTCGTCAACTCGACATCCATGGGCAGTCCGTCACACTTACCGCCACCCGTCGTAAAGCAGTAGGAAATGCATGGATAGTGGACTTCGACTGGGACGGAGGTCTTAGTTTCGCCGAACTCATCGATCAAGCCGGTGTCATTCCTCTGCCCCCTTATCTGCACCGTGAGGCTGTGAGCAGCGACAACGAGCGCTACCAGACCGTCTATGCACTGCACCAGGGCTCTGTCGCAGCACCGACCGCAGGGCTTCATTTCTCGCCCGAAGTCTTCGAGGCACTCCGCCAAAAAGGCATAGCCACCGATTTTATCACGCTCCATGTCGGTGCCGGGACATTCAAGCCGGTCAGTACTCCCACTATCGGCGAACACGAGATGCACGTCGAGAAGATTGAGATATCCCGTTCCAACATCGAGTGCATCCTTAACCATCTCGGCCATACTGTCATCCCAGTTGGAACTACTACTGTAAGAACCATAGAATCAGTATACTGGTTTGGCGTAAAGTTGAGCCGCAACGCCAAGTTGGATGCCATGCATGTCATGCAATGGGATCCGTATGAGCTTGAGTCGCTGAGTGTCAGCACGGAACATGCTTATCAAAACGTGCTGCAATGGATGGAGGAACAAGGAATCGAGCAGTTGGAAGGCGACACGCAACTCATGATTGCCCCTGGTTATAGATATCATGTTATCAGTGGTTTGATAACGAATTTTCACCAACCCAAAAGTACCCTGTTGCTGCTTGTATCAGCATTGGTAGGTGATGCGTGGAAGGAGTGCTACCGCTATGCTCTCGACCATCAGTTTCGTTTTCTTAGCTATGGCGACAGTTGTCTTTTCCTGCCTTGAACGCTATGTCTAGACACGTTTCCGGCCCGCTTAGTGAACTTCTTCACATCATATTCCCGGCTATTTGTTGCCATTGTGGTGCAGTTCTTGTTGGCGACGAACGCGACCTTTGCACCTCCTGTATGTCGCTCGTGCCTTGGGCGCGACTCGCAGCAGTGCAGGACAACGATGTTGAACAGCGTCTTGCTGGACGGATTCCTTGTCAGGCTGCCGCATCCCTTCTCTTTTTCCGGCATGGAAATGTTGCTCAAACGTTGGTGCACCAAATCAAATATGCCGACAATCTACGTTTGGCTAAACAATTCGGTGTCTTGTTGGGTGAAGAACTCCTTGCCTCTGGACGTTTCGATGGGGTTGACTGCATTGTACCCGTACCTCTCCATCCCCTCCGCAAGCTCAAACGCGGTTACAATCAGAGCGAGTTGCTATGCCGTGCCATTGCCTCTGTGCTGAACAAACCTGTGGTTGTCAACAACCTGATACGAAAACGCTACACCGTTAGCCAGACCCATAAGAACCGAATGGATCGTATGGACAACATGTCTGAAGTATTCGCAGTACGTCACCCAGAACAATTCGAAAATAAGCATCTGCTGCTTGTCGACGACATTATCACCACAGGTGCCACCACTGAAAACTGTTATGCTGCTTTGCACGACATCCCCGGCCTTCGCATCAGCGTTGCTTCATTGGCTGTCGCATTTGGTTGATAGCATGTGCTGTACCTACGACCCCTTCACTTCCTTTATCAACTATTCTTTGTCCACTCAATCTCCTTCGAGGTGGCCACTTACGAATAGTGCAGGATGGATGGAGGGGTACTCGTAAGGACGATAGCAATAGCCCAGGTGAAAAAAATTTTGCTGTTTCCACTTTTTTTACTACTTTAGTATTTTCTTTCAAAACGGCATTGTCTTTGCATTTTGTTATATTATAGATAATTAATACATATTAAACTAGATGAAATACAATCGTGTCCTTTTAAAATTGAGCGGCGAATCGCTCATGGGAGACCAGAGTTATGGTATCTCGCCCGCAATGTTGGAGCAGTATGCCAACGATATTAAACAAGTGGTCGACAAGGGTGTCGAGGTGGCTATTGTGATTGGCGGAGGGAATATCTTCCGCGGTCTCAGCGGGGCATCCAAAGGGATGGACCGCGTACAGGGGGACTACATGGGTATGCTGGCCACGCTGATTAACAGTATGGCACTGCAGGCCGAGTTAGAGAAGCAGGGCCTGAAAACCGAGCTATTGGGCGGACTGGCCATTGAACCGATTTGCAAGGAGATGTCGCGCCGCAGGGCTATCGAAGCCATGCAAGAGGGTCGTGTGGTTGTTATCGGCGGAGGCACGGGTAATCCGTTCTTCACCACCGATACGGCTTCGACGCTTCGTGCCATCGAGATTAAGGCCGACGTAATTCTGAAAGGTACGCGCGTAGACGGTGTTTACACCGCCGACCCTGAGAAAGACCCCACTGCCACAAAGTATCCGACACTTACGTTCCAAGAGGCTTTGGGCAAGAAACTGAAGATTATGGACCTCACCGCCTTTGCTTTGTGCGAAGAGAACAATCTGCCGATTTATGTTTTCGACATGAACAAGCCGGGCAATCTACTCAAGGTTGTTTCGGGCGAACCTATCGGCACCGAGGTGACCAAGGGTTGACACGAACTTTTCTTCTGAATAATAGTAACAATAAAATATACATAGTATGAACGACTTATCGAAAGCCTGTATCGACGAGGCAAAAAACAGCATGCAGTCCGCCATCCATTTCCTTGAGAAGGAACTTGAGAAAATCCGTGCGGGAAAGGCTAACCCCGGCATGCTCGATGGGGTGAAGATTGATTACTACGGCACACCCACCGAGATTAGCCAGGCAGCCAACATCAACACTCCCGACCCCCGCACCATCATCATCCAGCCGTGGGAGAAAAACATCGTGGGAGCCATCAATAAGGCCATTCTCGATGCCAATCTGGGGTTCACTCCCCGTCATGAGGGCGACATTCTGCGTATCATTATCCCCCCGTTGACCGAAGAGCGCCGCAAGGAACTATCGAAGGCCGCCAAGGTGGAGGTGGAAAATAGCAAGGTGAACATCCGTAACGCTCGCCGCAATGTGATGGACAAGGTGAAGAAACTGAAGGACAAATCTGTGCCCGAGGATGAGGTGAAGCAGGTGGAAAAGGAGATACAGGATATCACCGACAAGTTCATTGGCGAGTGCGACAAGATTTTTGCCGCCAAGGAGAAAGAGATAATGACTGTGTAGACGGTCCGACCATGCCTGTACGCATCATTGGCAATGGATTTACGATTATTCGATTCGTTGGAATCGACGAATAAGTATTGCGAACTCCTCGACCTTTCCTCGGTCGGGGAGTTTACTGTCGTTTGTGCCAGGGAGCAGACGGCTGGCATTGGACAACGGGGCAATGTGTGGCATTCTAAACCAGGTAAAAATCTTACTTTCAGCTTGGTGCTTAAACCGACCTTTCTTCCTTTCGAACAGCAGTATATGCTCACCAAGGCAGTATCGCTGGGAGTAGCCGACTGCCTAGTTTCACTGTTGCCGGAAGGTCAGGAGGTGAGCATCAAATGGCCCAACGATATTTATATTGGGATGAGGAAGGTGTGTGGAATATTGATTTCCAACCATGTTTCTGGCAGCAGTCTGTCGTCTTCGGTGGTAGGAATAGGTTTGAATGTGAACCAGACAGCGTTCCCCAAATGGATTCCGAATCCGGTGTCACTGAAGCAGGTGACGGGGCGAGATGAGGCTCTGGAACCTCTTCTGCGTAGGTTGGTGGTAGAGTGTATTGCACTCCGGTATGGTCAGCTACAGGGAGGATTGGAGGGCGAGGAGGCCCTGGACAAGGCGTATCTTTCTCGGCTGTTGTTTAGGGGAGAGGAGCGACCGTATTTGCTTCGTGGCGAGCGGGTGGATGCCACTATTGTGGGTGTGAACCGTTTCGGGCATCTTGATTTGACCGGGGCTCATGGTGAAAAATATACCTGCCAGTTGAAGGAATTGGTGTTCCTTGATCTGGCAGGCAGGCAAGCGGATTAGTCGAAGGAATGCTATTCCTTGTTTCTCAACGACCGCTGCATCTTTTCTATCAAATAGTTTACCACTACGTCTGACTGGCGGTCGGTGCTGCAGCAGAAGACATAGAGTGTCCGCGTAAGGTATGATACCCCGACGTAGCACGATTGTGAGTGGTCGATTTGTTCGTTGACCACAGGAGCGGGTTTCGTGGGGTCTTGGCGGTTGCGTTGTGTGAAGAGGGCTACGTCCCAGCCCTCGTCCATTTGCTGTTGCTGCTGTTGGGAGAGGGGTGCGAGGTTAAACTCCTTGCAAAGCCATTCCCACCCTTGGTCGTCAACGGCTTCAAGCAGGGTGACGTCGGCGGTGATGCCGGTGTCAAGTGTGAAGTTGGTGACACTGGCCACCCTGATATCGGTGCGTGAGGCGTAGCGCTTGTACAAATCGGTCTGAGCCAGAGTTGTCAGCGTGTACGCCAGGCAGCAGAGGAATAGGATGAGCTTTCGTTTCATAATGGCGCTTTAGGCTTTAAGGAAGTTCCAGATGTCGTTGATGACAGAGTCGGGTGAACATTGGGTGTTGCAAGCCACAACGGGGTCGAGCGAGGCACTGGGTTCGGAGTGTTTGACTTCCGAGACGGTGCTGATGGGCGTTGCCTGTGGTGTGTTGTTGTGTTCGATGACGGTTTCCGCGGCTTTTTTAGGGGCGCTGACGGGCTTTTCGGTCATTGTGCTAACAGTTGGCTCGGATGACTCGGTTGGGGCTGCCAGCGGGGCAGTTTGGGGCTGTGCCGGGGCCTCGTTGACCTCAATTACATTCTGGGCCAGCAGTGGGGTGTCGGCAGTAGGTGTGCTATTGTTGGCGGTGATGGTGAGAAACACCGCTGCCACAATCACGACCGAGGCCACGGAGGAAACCACTGTCGTCCGTTGGCGGCGAATCTTTGCGGCACGGCTGGCGGCGGCATGGAGAATCTCGTCACGGTGGGTAAGCCGGTTGAGTTCGGCTTGTTCCTCCGGAGTGATCTCGCCGTTGCGGTAGCGCTGCAGGAGTGTCTCAATCTGTTTCATAACTTGTCTATATTGTTTTGGTGCTTGTTATTGTTGTCGTGTTCAATCATCTGTTTTTTCAGTCGTTTGTGCCCTTTGTTGAAGAGTTTTTTGAGTGTGGGCAGCGGTGTGTTGGTTATCTCGGCAATCTCGTTTCTGGTATAACCTTTCTCATAGTATAGGTCAAACACCTCTTTTATCCTTGCGGGCAGTCGTTCTTTGTATTTCCATAGTGTGTGCAATCGTTCCTCGTCTATTGTGCTTGGTGTATCGGGCAGGTCGGGCAGTGTTTCGGTCAGTATGTAGGTGTTTCTCTTCAGCATCTTGTAGCATTTGTTCTTGAGTACGCGGCAACAGTAGCCGTAGGGGTCTCTCACAAAGGGCTGCGACATGGTGTCGGTCAATGCATCTTGCACCGCATCCTCAACATCTGCTTCTTCGTGCAGAATGGTGTAAGCCATCTGGTAGAAGTCCAGATAATGGTCGGCCAGCATCTGTTTGTCGCGTTCTCGCATATTGAGTTTTGAGGTGTCTTACTATATAGAGTCTTTACCCCCGTTTTGGATACCCCCTCCCTATAAAGATTTAACATTTTTTATGATACTTTGGCAGTTCGGGGATGCTTATCAGCTGCTTATTGTCGAAATCGACCTTGCAACATATCTGCTGGGCACCATTGGTGAGGCACAGGTACGGCACCTGCAGCACCAGGTTGTAGCGACAAGCTTGGTCCACCACTTTTTGCGACAGGGCGACGGTCTCTTTCTTGCATTCTACAATGATGAATGGTTTCACCTCGTTGTCGTATACCACTATGTCGCACCGGCGTGTCATGCCGTTCAAGGTGATGGCACCTTCCACCTGCATCAGTTCAATGGGGTACAGCAGTTCCTCGTGCAGATATTGGATGAAGTGCTGCCGTACCCATTCCTCGGGTGTCAGTGCCACAAAGCGGTTGCGCACCATGTCAAAGACCTCGCGGCGGCCATCGGTTTCGCGTAGTTTAATAGACATTCTCCGACCCGCTGTCTTCTTCCTCCTCAACTTGGGGTTTCTGTTTGAGGCCGTTGTTGATTTTGTACGAGAAGCCCATCGTGATGGTGGGGGAGATGCGGCGCGAGTTCACCTCGCGGCTCATCTGGCGGGTATACGTCGTGTGTCCCCAGCCGCCGGTGGAGAATACGTCGCCCACTCTTATGTTGATGGTTCCGCGTTTCTGCAGCACGTCTTTCTTCACTGCCAAATCGAACCAGTAGGAGGGGAACATCGTTGTCTGGAGGTCAAGCCAAGGGGCAAAATACTGTCCCGAGAACTGGATTGTCCAGTCTTTGGGGAGCGTCATGAAGGAGGTGAACTTGCTGCTGGCCTGCCATGCCGAGTGGCTCTTGTTGTCCAGTAGTGCTGTTCCTTGGATGGTGCTGTGGTACAGGTTCACGCTGAGATTCAGCTTCCACCATTTCGTGGCCTGCCAGTCGACGATGAATTCCAGTCCGTAGTTGTAGCCTTTGTCAAGGTTTTGCCATGTGCTTGCCCAGTAGCCGTCGTATTGCGAGTTGTAGGGCATCCAGGGGCTGTAGTGGTTCCGCGACAGCGTATCCCATACGAAGCCATAGCGCGTCATCATGTTGTTGGTCTGTCGGTAGTAGGCGCATGTGTAAATGTTCCATTTGTCCAAGCTCAGGTTGTGCGACAGCTCGAAGGCATTGGTGAATTCCGGGTCAAGATTCGGGTTGCCGAACGACATCTGTTGCCCTTCCCGCACGTCGAGGTAGGGGTTCAGGTCCCACATGTGGGGACGGCGCACACGGCGGCTGTAGCTCAATTGCATGCTGTTGGCTTCATTGATTTCATACGACAGATGCAGAGTGGGATAGGGTTCCCAGTAGCTTTTGTGCACCGGTGTTGTGTTGCGGTGGTTCATGTCATAGCCGTACAGGTAGGAGTATTCAACACGCAGTCCCGCCTGGGCTGACAGTTTGTCGGTGAACTTCCCGCCGACGGTGGCATAGATACCGTGGGTCTGTTGGTTGTAGTCGAAATGTGTCGACGAGACCGAATCGTAGTATCTGTCCAGTTGGTGCGTCACCTTATCGTATTCTGTTCGATGGTAGATGGCGTTTTGGTTGGGCCAGTCCAGACGGCCCTCGTAGCCTGTCTCCAGTTTCCATTTTTCGGCAAAGGGGTGTACGTAGTTCACCTTTATGTTCAGTGCCTGATGGTGGTTTTCTGTCTCTGTCTCGCGCAGATAGTAGTTGTCCCACATGGGGTTCCAATTCATCCCGTTCCGAATGGCCAGGGTGTCATAGTATAGCTGTTCCTGGAATCCGTTGCCTTTTACATTCCGCATGGAGAAAGAGGCATCGGCTGTCAGCTCGCGGTCTTTCTGCTCAAACTTCTTTACATAGCTGAGGTTGAACACATGGTTGAAATTCATGTTGTTGTTTGTGTCAACCTGGTGGTAGTCCATCAGCCCGTTGTACATCAAATCTTTCGAGAAGATATCGCTTGTCCTCAATCGTTTACCCCCGCGCAGCTGATAGGAGAAAAGCAAGCTGTTCTTGTCATTGAAATAGTACTCGCCGCCCACCTTCATGCTGCCCATGTAGTTTCTTCTCAGACCGTATTCGTCCATGGAGTCGTGCGAATAGGGCACGCTGTCCCTCATCCGCTCAATCATCGAGTGGCCGTGGCTGCCCCGGCTCCGCATACCACCGTCCAGGGTGAAGAAGATATTGTATTTCTCCGTGGTATAGTTGAGGCTGATACTGCCCATGGTGGTGGGGATGAGCTTGGGCAGCTTGTCGGGAACCACAAAAGGCAGCGGGCCGCCAAAGTTCAGGTTCGCCACGCCGTTCAGCCCAAGAGCTCCCGAGGTCTTTTCTTTCAACTTGATGTTGATGATGCCCGACATCCCTTCTGGGTCGTATTTGGCCGAGGGATTAGTGATAACCTCCACACTCTCCACAGAGCTGGCGGGTATCTGCTCTAGCAGTGTCTCCAAATCGTTACCCATCATCTCGTAGGGCCGGCCGTTGATAAGCACTTTTACGCTTGACGAACCGCGCAACGACACATTGCCGTCGTTGTCCACCGACACACTCGGCACACTTTCCAGCACATCGGTTGCCGTTCCGCCGCTGGTCACAAGGTTCTTGTCGACGTTCACCACCCTTTTGTCCAGTTGGTACTCTACCATGGTACGCTGTGCAGTCACCTGCACCTCTTCCATCATCCTTGCACTGGGTGCAATCTGTATTTTTCCGAGGCTCACAGCGTTGTGTTTCTCGTTCAGTGTCACGTGGTGGGGATGGAAATAGGTCTGGTATCCCATAAACGATATTCTCACCAGATAGGTGCCGTTGTTGGCCTTGGTACTGAACGACCCGTTGGCCTCGGTTACCGTGCCTGTCACCAACGACGAGTCCTTTACCTTCAAGATGGCCACCGTGGCGTATTCAATGGGGTGCCCCGTTTTACTGTCGTACACCCGTCCGCTAATTGTTCCCTGTGCCATAGCCGTGCAAACCATACCGGCCATGCAGCACATCCATAATATCAGTCTCTTAGTCATGTATAAACTAGGTATGCTATATTTCAATAATCAACCATTGTGCTTGCTCCGTGCTGTGCTATTCCGTCTTGGGCTGCCGCACGTAGTGGGGCATTTCGAAGGGGATGGGCAGTGAGAACTCTATCAGGCCGCCGAATTCCTCGCCGTCGTACCAGGGCACTTGGTAGATGAGTTTCTTTTTGCCGTTCTTCTCGATGGTGTAGGCATTCAGTTTCTCGTTGTCCAGCAGGTCTTTCAGAATAGCTGCTGCACGGGGAGGATGGCAGTTGAAGAGGTTGTTGCCGATTATCTTCTGGCCGTGGCTGTTCACGTCGGCGGAGCACTGGTTCATGTCCAGGATGTTGCCCTCCTTGTCACACACGGTGATTGCCATTCCTTTCAGGCCTTCAAAATATTTTTCCATGGTTTTTATCGGTTTGTTGATGATGCATTAAAATATTGGTTACAGACATTTTGCCAAGCTCTGGGGGAGTGGTGCGATGTCTGTAACCAATACCTGTCAGTGTGCTTTATTTAGCGTTGATGGCTGCCAGAGCAATGCTGTACAGCTTGGTCTTGGCGCTGTCGCCGCGGCTGGTGAGGATGCAGGGCACCTTGGCGCCTACCACCATGCAAGCCAGTTCGGCACCGCCGAATTTGGTGCAGCATTTATAGAACACGTTGCCGCTCTCAATGTTGGGGAACAGCAGGCAGTCGGCATTGCCGGCCACTTCGCCGCCAACCTTCTTGGTCTTGGCGCTCTCGGCGTCAATGGCCACATCCAGAGCCAGGGGGCCGTCGATTACAGCACCCTTTATCTGGCCGCGGTCGCCCATCTTGCTGATGATGGCAGCCTCAACGCAGGCGGGCATACCCGTCGACACCTGTTCGGTGGCGGCAATCAGGGCCACCTTAGGCTTCTCAATCTCGAGATTCTTGGCAGTGCTGATAAGATAGCTCAGAATCTGCTGTTTCTGTTTCATGTCGGGAGCGGGGACAATGGCCACGTCGCTGCATACCAACAGCTTGTGGTAGCGCGGAATCTCAAACACGGCCATGTGGGTCAGCATGTCGTTCTTCTTGCCGGGCATCAGGCCGGTCTCCTTGTTCAGGATGGCACGCATATACTTGTCGGTCGAAAGCAGACCCTTCATCAGGATGTCGCCCTTGCCTTCGCGAATCAGGCTTACGGCTTTCACACCGGCCTTGTTCTCGTCGGCCTCCTGCACCAGCTCGAATTTATCGGGATTGATACCCTCGGCGGCGCAGATTTTCTTGATGGTCTCGATGTCGCCCACCAGAGTGGCGTCCACAATACCTTTGTCGACGGCGGCACTCACGGCGCAAACAGTGTGGTCGTCGTTGGCATAAGCGGCCACCAGTCTTTTCTTTCCTTTAGTCTTGACCAGTTCCAGAAGGTCGTCTAATTTTGTAATCATCTTGCTATTAATTTATTAATAATTTAACAATAGGGTTTCGGTTTCTCCAACCGTCTGCAAAGTTACAAAAAAACTTTCATATACGACTTTTTTTCGTAATTTTGCACACGCTATGCCATTCGTAGAGAACTTACGCAACTATCGGAGCCTGTCCATCGTAGGCCTGGAAAAAAACACTGGCAAGACCGTATGTCTTAACTATCTTTTGGGCCGGCTGCACCAGCTTGGAATCTCCACCGCTGTCACCTCCATCGGTGTCGACGGTGAGCAGGTGGACTCCGTCTACGCCACTGCCAAGCCCGAAATCACCCTCTACGAGGGCATGCAGTTCATCACCTCCCACAAACACTACCTGCAGCGTCGGCTTGTCTCGCGCATCCTTGCCGTTGACGAGCGGCGCACAGCCCTTGGCCAGCTGGTGACAGCACAGGTGCTCTGCCCCGGACGTATCCTCCTCTCTGGGGCCGCCACCACCGGTGTCCTCCGGCAGCAGATAGCCCAGTTCCGGCAAGGCGGCGTGCAGCTGTCCATTGTCGACGGGGCGCTGTCGCGACTCAGTCTGGCCTCGCCCACGGTCACCGAGGCCATGATTCTGGCCACAGGCGCAGCCGTCTCGCCCAATCTCCAGCAGCTTATCTCCCGCACCCGCTTTGTATACCGGCTCATCAACCTCCCCGAGGTGTCCGACACGCTCCGCGACAAGCTCTCCGCCGTCGACAGCGGGCTTTGGATAGTGGACAGCGACAACAATGTCCACGACCTGGGCATCCAGTCCGTCTTCCTTCTCGGCCCCGACAGCAAGGAACTCTTCGCCCGCGGCAACACCCTCTTCGTTTCGGGAGCCGTCAGCAATCGGCTGCTCAAGTTCCTCTCCGCACTCCCCAACATCAAGAACATCGTCCTCATAGTCCGCGATTTCACTAAACTGTTCATCACCCCCGATGCCTATGCCGATTTCACGCGGCGGGGTGGCATCCTGCAGGTGCTGCAGCGCTCGCGCCTGATTGCCGTGTGCCTCAACCCCACCTCTCCGCAAGGCTATACCCTCAATTCTGCCGAGGCCTGTCGCCAGCTGTCCGAGGCTCTGCAGTGCCCAGTCTACGACGTGGTGCAGTGTGGGCACGAGTGACAAACCACTGACGTCGTTCAATCCTGTATCGATACAGTATACTTATCGGCTCGTTATCCTTCACCAGGTAAGATAACGATAGGATAACGATAGTAGAAGGATGCTGGATTGAAGGGCGCTACTATGTGGCGGAAGACGGATTACTGGCTGTCGGGTTTGTGCCTATGGCGGTTTTTGATGCGGAGCCAGCGTTTCCAGGTGGCCAGGTCGAACAGGCTTGAGTCGGTGGTGGCCTGCCAAGTGAGCAGGGCACCGATGGGGATGAATACGAACGTGGACACCCACATGCCGACGGGGCCTACAGCGCTCTCGCGGACGGACTTCTCGCTAATCATGCCGATGACATAGTATAGCACGAAGAAGATGACGGAGGCCACCAATGGCATGCCCAGTCCGCCTTTGCGGACAATGGAACCGAAGGGGGCACCGATGAGGAACAGCAAGAGGCAGGCAACGGAGAGGGTGAATTTGCGCATGAGCTCAATCCAGTGGCGGTTGATGTATTCGCGGTCGGAATCGATGATGGAGTTGTAGGTCTGCACATCGTTCTGTTCGTTGAAGGCCTGTATGCGGGCCTGCGACACGACTTTCTTGCGCTGGAAGGCGTTGGTGTCGGCAAGGGTCTGTTTCACGTCAAGGTAGACGCTGCTGTCGCCGTGGTGTGTTTGGTAATAGGTGTATACACGCATCTTCTGCATGAGGCTGCGGTTGAATTCGGCGTAGCGGTCGTTGAGTCCTTCGGTGAGCATGTCTACCGTGGAATCGAGTTGGGCCACGTTGAGCATCTGGTAGTGGCCGCTGAAGAGGTCTTCGGAGGATTTCTTGAAGGCAAAGGAGGAGATGTCGAAGGTGAGTATCTGCTTGTCGAAACCGATGCTGGTGAGAGGGCGCGACTCGGCATTCTCGCCGTCGGTGGGTTCGGAGTAGGAATAGCCCTCGAAAAGGGTGAAGAGAAGGTAGTTGTCGTCGGGTGTGGTTTGCATGTAGCCGTGGTCGGCGACAATGATGTTGGTGCGGTCGATGCCTTGGGTGTGGTCGTAGATGATGATGTCGTGCAGGGTGCGCCCGTCGGGGTCTTTGCGGTTGATGCGGATGACGTAGCCGTCGATGTCGTCGTAGTATTCGCTGGGACGGATGCTGACGGCGGGTTTTTTGCGCTGTATGTCGTAGAGGGTGTTGCGGTATTTGTACATGGCCACGGGCAGGACGTTGTTGGCGAAGTAGAAGGCCACGCCAGTCATGAGCAGTGCGACGAGTGCCATGGGGAACATGATGCGGCGCACGGAGATGCCGCCGGCTTTCATGGCCACGAGTTCGTATTTCTCGCCGAAGTTGCCCATGGTCATGATGGAGGCAAAGAGGACGGAGATGGGGAGGGCCATGGGCACAAAGGTGGCGGAGGCGTAGAGGAGGAGTTCGGCAATGACGCCTACGTCGAGGCCTTTGCCCACGAGGTCGTCGATGTATTTCCAGACAAATTGCATGAGGAGCACGAACACCGCGATGGCGAAGGTGAGCAGGAGGGGTCCGAGGAAGGACTTGAGGATGAGTTTGTCGACTTTCTTCATGGCCGGGGTGTCCGCGCGGTGGGTTATTGCATCAGTTGGTTGAAGACTTTGATGAGGTCGTTGCCGTTGGCGATGACCAGCAGCAGCAGGAGGATGACCATGCCGATGTTCTGGATGACGTTGAGGGCTTTCTCATTGACAGGTTTGCGGGTTATCATCTCCCAAAGGGTGATGACGATGTGGCCGCCGTCGAGGCCGGGGATGGGGATGATGTTCATGAAGGCGAGGACCACGGCCAGCAGTGCGGTGAGGTTCCAGAAGGCAAGCCAGTCCCAATGGTCGGGGAAGAGGGTGGCGATGGTGATGAAGCCGCCGAGGTTTTTGGCTCCGTCTTTGGTGAAGAGTATCTTGAGCGAGGAGACGTAGGTGACGAGGGTCTCCCATCCATAGCTGATGCCTGCAGGGATGGCCTGGAGGAGCGTGTAGTCGATATGGTTGACCTTGAAGAACCGGGACATGTCGCTGACGGCATAGATGCCCAGTTTGCCGTCGCTGCCCAAAAGGAGATGGCTCTCTTGGTAGCGGTTGTCGCGGTAGTAGCCGAGCACGATGCTGTCGCCGGCGCAGGAGGTGAGGGCTTTGGTCAGATCAGTGGAAGAGGGGGTGAGTATGCCGTTGACGCTTACCAGGCTGTCGCCTATCTGGATGCCGCAGCGTTTGCCCAGCGAGCCTGCGGAGAAGTCTTTGACCACAAACGGAATGCGGGGGGTCATGAGATGTTTGGGGTTCTCGTTTACGATAGTGGAGAGGAGGTCGGGGCTGAAGGTGATGGTCACCAGGCTGTCGCCACGCAGGAGGGTGGCTGTGCGGGGCTTGTCGAGTATCAGCTTCTTGGTTGCTGCGGTGAAGTCGAATTGCTCTTCGCCGTCGATGGCGTAGATGATGTCGCCGTTTTGGAAGCCTTGGTCAAGGAGTACCTGGTGGTATTCGTAGCCCAGGGTGGCGTTGCGCAGGGGCAGTTCGTCTTTTCCCCAGTGGGAGAAAATGGCGCCGTAGATGATCAGTGCGGAGATAAAGTTGACCAGCACGCCGCCCGAGATGATGCACAGGCGCTGCCAGCCGGGCTTGGTGCGGTATTCCCAGGGTTGAGGCTCTTTCTCCAGATCGTTGGCTCCTTTGGTTTCGTCCACCATGCCTGCGATGTCGCAGTAGCCGCCCAGGGGTATCCAGCCCAGGCCCCAAAGGGTGTTGTTCTGGTCTTCGGGACGCAGGTTGGCTTCTTCCCACGATTCGGGGGTTTTGGAGTTGAAGAATAGGAAGTGCCATTTGCCATTGAACTTCTTGGCTTTGAAGATGGAGAATTTCCAGTTGAAGAAGACATAGAAACGGCGTACACGGGTGTGGAACAGTTTGGCGAAGAGCAGATGCCCCAGCTCGTGAGTAACTACGAGTAGCGTCAAACTGACGAGGAATATAATGGCTTTCATACAGTTAGAATTCCTTAAGGTATTAATATTAAACGTGCAAAGATACGAAATAATGTTGATACGGCAGGTGTTTGTTGCAAAAAACAATAAAAAAGAGGCTGCGACCACCGTCAGGGCAACAGTATCGGGCAGGCACGGGGTTGGATTGCCGGCCTGTTGAGGGGCGGAATGGGAGGATAGAGTGTTCGCATTGCGCGTTGTTCAGCAAGGTGTTTGCTGTTTAGTATGTGGTGATTGTGGTGCGCCAAGGTAGGTAATAGGAAAAAAAATTTTGAGGTTTTAACATTTGATACGTTTTTTTTGCGTATCTTTGCAATCGTGAAAGTAACAGAAGCCATAGAACACTTTGCCAACTATGTCTCGAACGAGCGTAGAATGGCTGCGGGCACGACGAAATACTATGTGGGTGTGACCAACAGTTTCGCCAGTTATCTGCAGTTGCATGGCATTGACGAGGTGGAAGGGATTACAGCGGCCATGGTGCGCGATTGGCAGTTGGAGCAGACCTTGAAGGGCCAGCGTCCGGGCACGATGGTGAAAAAGATGGCGGCCCTGAGGGCATGGTTTAAATACCTGCGTATGTACGAAGGGTTTGAGCGTGATATCATGGCGAAGATCACTCCACCGAAACGTCCCAAAAGGCTTCCTGTCTATTTCCGCGAGAAGGAGGCAGAGACCATCTATTCCGGTCAGTTCCCCGACACGTTCGATGGCGAGACGGAGCGGTTGGTGCTACGTATGCTGTATGAGACGGGTCTGCGTCGCTCGGAGCTTGCGTCGCTGACGCCCGGCAGCATCGACCTGCAGGCGCGCTACATCAAGGTGAGGGGCAAGGGCAACAAGGACAGGGTGGTTCCTATCGAATCGGAGCTGGCAAACAATATATCGCGATATTTGACGTTACGTGAGGAGATGATGACACAGATACATGCCCTGCAACCCGATAGGGAGTTGCCTGCCAAGTTGCTGATTACCAGCAAGGGCAAGGCAGTAACAGGCGATGTGATTTACGCCATTGTCGAACGGTATATGCATCCCGTCTCCAACGCCGACAGGACAAGCCCGCATGTGTTCCGCCACACGTTTGCAACACACATGCTGAACGAGGGAGCGGACATTAGCGCCATCAAGGAGTTGCTGGGACACAGTTCGCTGGCTTCGACCGAGATATATACCCACGTGTCAAGAGAATATTTGAAAGAAACCTATAAACACGCCCATCCAAGGGCACATAAAAAGTAAGGAGATCACTATGAACACAACAATCAATGCCGTAAAATTCAAGGCAGACCCCAAGTTGGAAAAATTCGTGAATGAAAAAGTGGCCAAACTGGACCGCCTTATCGACAACGCAGTGAAATGCGAAGTAACCCTCAAAGTCGACAAGCCCGAGAGCGACAATAACAAGATTGCCGAACTCTCACTCAATCTCCCCGGTCAAACCCTCTTCAACAGCAAACAAGCCGATACCTTCGAGGAGGCTGTGGCAGATTGCGTGGACTCGATGAAGGGTCAAATCGACAAATACAAGGAACGCTACAAGTAAAAACACATCAGTATTAACCCAGTGCCGGGGCGGTCACAAACAGTGGCCGCCCCGGTGCTTTTATTGTGTGGATGGTGATTCCGGTGCTTGGCGGTGTACGGATTCGGTGTGTAGCATACCGAAGAGGCCGCGGCGGAGGGTGAGGCTGACGGTGTCGCCGATGCGGAGGGAGCCGTCGTGCTCCATGCGGAAGTAGATGGTGCCCTTGACGGGCGAGATGACGTTGATATAGTAGTTGTGAGCGTCTTTTTTCTCAATATGCCGGGTGACTACGCCTTGCCCCACGACGGGGTCGCCGGCGGGGATGAGGCGGTTGGTGGAAAAAACGGCGACCATCAGCAGCCCCGTCACAACGGCTGTGGCGATGGTGCTATAGACGAAACGTCCCCAGAAGTTGTAGCTTTTGAACGTTATATTAATTTTTATTGCATTGAGAGGGTACAATAATATGACGGCTGTGGCGTTATGAGAATGATGCTGATATATTATCTTTTGGCCGTAAATGTGCTGACGTTCATTGTCTATGGCGTGGACAAATGGAAGGCACGTCGTGGACGTTGGCGTGTGCCCGAAGCCACGCTGATGGGATTGGGGGCATTGGGTGGCAGCGTGGGTGCATGGATGGCAATGCAGCTTTTCCGCCACAAGACCCAGAAGAAGAAGTTCCGCTACGGTGTGCCTGCGCTGTTTGTGCTACAAGTGGCAGCGGTGCTGTTCTATTTGAACATGATTATACGCCATTAGGTCTGCCAATTTGTTGAAGTTTTGTATCTTTGTAAAGTGGTACTCTTGCTAAAACATGGTGCAGTAAAGTGATTTCTAGAATAATATCATAATATTCCTCACGAATAGATGGAAAAAGTTCAGCTATTTCAAGTCAAGAAAGTCCGCACCCATTGGGACGCGGAAATATAAACAAATATGAACAATAAAGCCCACAAAAAACTCGTCTGGCTGGTTGCCATTGCGGCAATCGGTGTTGCGGTTGTATTGCTTCTGTTGTGGACGGGGGTAGGGGAGAGCGTGAAGCGGCAAAGCGCACGGCTGTTTGAGTATGAGTATATCCCTAACCAGAACGTGGACATCGACCGGTGCGAGGCAGCGGAGATGGCGGACTCGATTTACAAGGACTTCCGCAAGAAGTACCGCTTCCATTATCAGGGCATAGGGATGGCATCGTTTGGCGACAGCAGCCGCATGATTCTGCTTAGCGACATCCCTCCCCACTTCGAGACGGATTCCATCGCGCCTATCTTTGCCGAGTTCACGCACAAGACGGAGCAGCGTAAGCATCCCATAGGGTATGATGGCTACGTGACTGATGTGCTCATCCTGCTCGGCAACGCCACTCAGGTGAATTGCAACAGGCTGATACGGCGACTGAATAGGGAACTCTTTTTCAGTGAATACAAGCCCACGGTGATGAAGTTGCCTGCCGAAGAAAAACGCCATTATTTTGCCAAGGAGAATATCGACTACCAGATTACATTGGAAGAGTTTAACACTTGGTTTATGGAGGAGGGCGAGGGCTTCATCCATCTTGATGACACAAATACAGTGCTGACCATTAGTGACATTTTTGCCAAGAAAGCACGCGGTGTTTTCTTTAGTCAACAGCCGGGCTTTGTGGCCTGGGCTCTTGCTAAGAATGCTGATCTTTTGGGTTACGGGCAAGGTGCCCGTACTCCTGTTGACGGGCAAGGTGCCCGTGCTCCTGTTGACGGGCAGGGTGCCCGTACTCCTGTTGACGGGCAGGGTGCCCGTACTCCTGTTGACGGGCAGGGTGCCCGTACTCCTATTGACGGGCAGGGTGCCCTTGCTCCCATACGGCAGTTCACACTGGATGCCGACCTGATTCTGGGTGCTTTTGCCGATAGTAGTACGCTGGTTATTATTGGTCGTGAACGTCAGTCTCCGCTGAATGAGTTGCCGCCGTTACAGATAGAGAGCATCCTGTTGCTGGCCTCAACCACCGAGAAGGAGCTGTCGCAGAGCTTGGACATCAACGACCTGATGGCCGGCAAGATGAACAACGGGCGCGACTGGTGCCCCACCTACTTGAGCCGCGAGCTGGAGAACACCGAGTTTGGCGACCTGATGACTATCACCGACGTGCTGCTGAAGGATTGGTCGGAACATGGCACCATACAGGAAGGTTACTACCGCTACCCTGAGCCGGGCTACTATCCCTTCGACCAACCCCTGTTCCGCAAGCTGGGGCTGAACGAGTTGGTATATAATTGGAACACAGCCGGAGCGATGTATGCCATCGATTGTGAGAAAAACGATGTCTCCAGCACTCACACATTAACACATTCAAGCAATAACACATTCAAATACACCATTTATACTTTGGGCCGCACGGGCTCGCTGCCGGTGAGCTACTTCAACTCGCAGGAGCGCAGCCAGTCGATAGGCTACCGCTACGAGAGCCAGGCCTACCACTATTTCGCCACTCTCGGCAACACCGATTTGGCGCGTGTGGTGCAGTACACGGCATTGTACCAGCTGTTTATCGACAACAACATCACCTATTCGGGCAACACATATCCTTCTTTCCCCAAAAACAAGCCCTTCCTGCTT
>Ga0247611_10000862_pt1 | contig 58327 bp, 41 predicted proteins | sample 177DNAGHGhighgp2_FD_192422 | JGI IMG/M metagenome (GOLD analysis project Ga0247611, IMG submission 192422) | Sheep rumen microbial communities from Palmerston North, Manawatu-Wanganui, New Zealand - 1770 DNA GHGhigh gp2 | ecosystem: Host-associated > Mammals > Digestive system > Stomach > Rumen... | reverse complement strand
TTGTCCATCATGCCCATCAGCGTCACATTGCCCGTGAACTCGGGACGCACGGGATTGGGGTAGGCATAGATGTTGTCATAGCTGCTCTCGGCGGGGCTCGAGTCGCTGAAGTACTCATACAAGCCCGCAGGAGTGGTCACATAGACCGAGTTGCTGTTGGGATTGCAGCACACCTTGTAAACGGTGTTCGACGCCAATGGGCTATTGGTGGTGTTAAAACGCTTGATGATCTCCGAGCCATCGGCACTGACAAGGAATAGACCAGAGGTTTCGGTGGCGATCCACTTGCGGTTGGCTCCATCAACGGCGACATCATTCACTCGAATACCGTCGAGCAGATAATCGGCCATGTTGGTGCCGTCATTGCGAGGCACCTTGATGTGATTTACCCTGAAGTTTCCCGAGAAGGCTTGGGCTGGATTGAACGAAATCACGCCCTCGGTGCTGCCCATCCACACGATTCCATTCAAATCCTCGACAAAGCACACCACATTGGTCCAAGTAAAAGACAGACCGTCTTGATCGGTAAAACTATTGAATTGCTCCTGCTCTGGATCGACCGACAGTTGTCCTGCCGAGTTCCACATGAAGATGGGAGACTCAAAACGTCCGTCAGCATATATCTTGATATCGTTATTTCCTTGACGAGTGGACAGGAAACTGGAGCGCTGCGTGTCCTCCGAGTCCAGATTGCGGATGGTGGGGGTTATCCAGTCGGCAACGGTCGTTTGCTCAAGCTTGGTCTTGGCGGCAGGAAGCACCATGACTGGCGTCTCCTTGTTCTCGCGGGCCTCGACAACCCACAGGTTACCGTTTCGGTCGATTGAAGTGACTGGATGCATGGTTCCATATCGCACCGAACCCCTATAGACGATAGGGCTGTTGATGGTGTCGTACTTGAGCGTGATCTTGTTATCTGTGACCTTGAGCACACCGGCTTTCCAGGTGCTCTGGAAGTAGGTGTCGGGGGCATCGGGCATGAAGTCAATCCAGTAGGTTCCTTCTTGAGGAGCCCCGTCGGGGGTCACATCGGTCCACTTCATGCCGTCAAAGGTGTTGATCACCGACGGCATGTTACCGAACACACCATTGGCCGAGGGTGTCGAAACATACAACAGACCCTTTGACTTGTTGAATGTCATATAATAGGGGTTGCCCAACGAGGGCGCATTGGGCAGATAATAGTTCTCGCTGTCCTTCAAGTGAAGGCCCTCAGTACCGACGCTCCACCACGAGCCGTCCCCGGCAGGATGGCGGCTGCAGACTTCGCCTTGGGTCTCGACAAACACGGGGTTCATGCCCTTCTCATCGACTGTGTAGCAACCACCCTGGGCCTGCATGTTGAGCAAATAGCCCCCGACTGTCGGCTGCATAGTCTGAGCGGGATCTGCTATAATTTGTGAATAGGTGAATTGTGCATCGCCCTCACCAGTCTTGTTCATGACGGCACGGAAGACGTGGTCGGACAAGCACATGAAGACACTATCGTTGATGGGACACATGCGCACGTTGTTCAAGAACGAGGCAGTCTTGAACGAGGCCAACTTGGCATGATACTCATCAACCGTTCCGTAATAGAACCCATTGCTGCTGCTCAACAGCAACATGTCACCCACTTGGGCAACCGAGGTCAATGGTTCGCCATACAGGTGCGACTCCTTGACGACAAACTTGTTTTCGTCAATCACCATGTAGCCAAAATCGGTCGCTAAGTAGATAACTCCGCCGCCAAATGTGACGTCGTTAATCGTCTTGCTCGATGTCATCATTGCGTCTTTCACCTCTGACATATTCACCACAGTGCCGTTACTGGTGATGATGTCGATGTTTGAGTTGCTGTACACGACAACGAGATAGTCACGGTCACTGTTATAGTAAATCTGGGAGATACCCATGTCGCTCAAGTCATTGACAATGCTCAGCGACTCGTTTTCCTGGGTTTCCTTGTCCAGTCTGAACAGGTTGGAGGTCGACAGGTAATAGACCCAGTGATGCGTCTCTACCACATTGGACACCCGGCTTCCGTCAAATGACGCGTGGATATTCCAATCACCCACCGCATTCTGGCCAACAGCGCTCATCGAGACGACCAATGCAAGGAGCAATAATATTTTCTTCATAGTCTTTTAATTATTTTCTGTGTAATAATAAAACGTAACGCTTCACCGTAAATTGTGTTTTGTCAAGGGGAATTGATAAAACTCGGTCAACAGGGAATACCATCACGAAGCCGATCTAACGAAGTCTTCTCTAATAGTTCAATGCCACTTGCTTGACAAATGGCTTGGACGCATCGATAGTGAATGTGCCCCATGCGCTCGTAATCTGGCTCTCATACCGCACGCGATACCTGATGGGGCGAAAACACTTGACCGTCACCTCGCCCCTCACGGCCTCGCTTTGAGAGCCTCGACGTCGCACTCCTTTCTTTTCTACAATCGAGCACTCGCCATCGCGGATGGTGAAAACCAGATTAACGGTTTCCTGCTCTCCTATCGACAGGCCCTGCCGAGCAATGCGCACCTTGCCGCCATCAAGCCGTTCCATCGTCACCATGTCATCGCTGTCATCATCAGCATCGGGGACAGTGGCCAACTGCACGATAAGCGTACTGGCCGGTTTTTTCTCGGTCTTGCCCATGAGCAAAGCCACCAGGGCCATAGCCACCACAAATGCAATCGTATAAAACTCTGGTGAAGTGATTTCCATGGCGATTTCTCTACTTGAGCTTATTGATCACTTCACGGGCTACGATCCGCGACGACGATGGCGACCAGTGGGTGTCGTTGAAAAGGTAGACATCCTTGATGCCTTGTTTCACCAAGGGATGCAGCACGCGCTTGGTGAATACCATGGAGGCTGTGTCAGTTCCCATGAGGAGGGCTATATCCTCGTTGAGGTGCTTGGCTGGATAGGGATTGTCCACAACCCAGTCTTGATACAGGTCATACTTGTCACATGCGATGACAATGATCAGATTGATGCCTCTCTCATGCGCCTTGTCAATGAGCTGGCGGTAATTGGTCGTGATGTGTGACAACACAGCTTCGGGCACATCGATACCTCCGTTCACGTCCTCATTATAAAAGTAGAGTGTGCGTGGATCCCCACCGCCAAACAGGTCACTGGACAGCTGCACCTTGTAGATGGGGTTGGCCCCCAAGAAGTGATAGAAAACATAATCCTTGACGCGCAACAATGGCCCCGTTTGCGCCTGCTGCAGGGTCGGAGCATCATCACTACTTGCGTTACTGGGGTCATCATCGGCATGAGATTGTGGCAATGCATGGTGCGTCAACACAAAATTGTTGTGACGTGAGATGATATAGCGTTCCACTTCCTCGACCACAAGATTCTTCACTCGAGCAGTGTCAATGCCTCCCAGGTTCATGACATCATAAGCAACCTGAACTGGACTGTCGAGCGAAGCATCACTTGGGGTGAACACCACCACATCAAGCCGACCATCATGGGCCAGATAGTTCACAAAATCGCCTTCCTTGCCAACTCCTCCCCCATGCGAGAACGAGTCACCAATCACCAGAACGTCACAAGTAGTTTGGCGCAACTCATTACTATTGTCAATGCCTCGATAATACAGTTGCTGCAATGCCCGGCCGCGTATCGAGTCGGCATAGGCTGGATCACTGTCAATCAACCCTAAACGCATCAGGTCACCGGCATTATCACCAGTCCACCACAGATAGGCAGCCATGCCAACGAGCAACAGCCACACGGGCAACACAGTATAGGATATCTTGGTGAGAAACTGTTTCATGGCAACATCAGAACTGGAAATAGATAAACGTCTGCACTTGGCCTGCGAAGTAGAAAATCGCCAGCACCATAAATCCATACAAGGCAAGCCGCGACAGTTGGAACGAGAAAATGCGGTAGCCATCAATCTGCAACACATGCTCACGTTCACGCTGTAACCACTCAACCACGACAAGAGCAGCACACCACAACAACGTGGTAGCCATTTTCATCGTCAGTCCACCAATGCCTATTAGTGACGGTGAGAACAGCCGTGAGACAAACTGGCAGAAACCATCAAAATCTGGAGCACGGAACAAGATCCATCCAAAGTTCACCAGCAGGAACGTCAGCGTAATCGCTCCTGCCTCGCGCCATGACGGCAACAGCCGACCAGCAGCAACAGTGTCCCTGTATTTTGCGCCGCCCCACAAGATGAGGGGCACAAACAGCAACGCATGATACAAACCCCACAAGACAAAGGTCCAGTCAGCTCCATGCCACAATCCACTCAGGGCAAAGACGATAACAGTGTTCAAGATGACACGCCAGCGGGAACAGCGACTGCCTCCCAATGGGAAATAGACATACTGTGTGAACCAGTTCATCAACGTGATGTGCCAGCGGTGCCAGAATTCACGCACATTGCGCGAAAAATAGGGGACCTTGAAATTGGTGGTCAATCTGAAGCCAAACAACTTGGCACAACCGATAGCGATGTCACTATAGCCCGAGAAATCGGCATAGATCTGGAATGTGAACAGCAACGAGCACACAAGCAGGGCAATACCTGTTGATGTCCCCAAATGAGACCAGATCTGGTTCACCACCTCGGCACAGGTGTCGGCGATGATTAGCTTCTTGAAGAACCCCCACAACATCTGGCGCATACCATCAACAGCGCTGGGGTAGCTGAAGGTGCGTTCACGCAACATCTGCGGCAATAAGTTTGTTGCACGCTCGATGGGGCCCGCGACAAGCTGTGGGAAGAAACTGATAAACGAGAAAAACGCCACTACATCCCGTGTGGGCTGGATGCGCCGGGCATACACGTCAATCGAGTAACTCAAAGCCTGGAAGGTGTAGAAACTGATTCCCACGGGCAAGATAATATGCATTGTGGGCCAGTCAATCGTTAGCGAGAACGCCGACAACAACGATTCCAGAGAGGTCACAAAGAAATTAAAATATTTAAATGTCGCCAGAATACCCAAGTTGAGCATAATATTGGCTGCACTCACAGCCCTGGCGACATGACGGCGATGCTCAAATCGCTTGATGAGCAAGCCACTCGCATAGCTGCTCAACGACGTCAACACAATCAAGATGAGAAACCGCCAGTCCCACCAGCCATAGAAGACATAACTTGCCACAAGTATGAGCACGTTCTGCCAGCGGCGAGACTTGAACACAAACCAGTAAAGCAGGAACACTACCGGCAAGAAAATCATGAATGTGAACGAGTTGAACAGCATTGCTACTTCTTGTTCTCAACCTTGTTTTCGAGAAACACACAAGAGGGCGTGCAACAAGGCACACCCTCTATCGATTTATCCTCTCATTTGTTGCGATGCCTCATATCGACACATCACTACTTAATAATCATTATGGTGGTTAAGGGCTCACCTGTCAATGCAGGCTGGGCGCCTTGGGCTGCATAGATGTAGTATAGACCTGTTGCAACGCGCTCGCCATTGGCACCACTGCCATCCCACAGGGCACTGCCCATCACGGGACCCATCTGGGCAACGACGTTGCCGTCGCGATCGGCGATGGTCACATAACTGTTATCCATCAGGTTGGCAATCTTGACCATGCCGGTAAAGTCGGGCTCAACAGGATTGGGGAAGGCATACACGCTATTGAAGTCGAGCGCTGCGGCATCACCGTTCACGATATACTCGGCAAAGCCATTATCGGTGACAATGTATACGCGGTTATTCACCGTGTCACATTCCACGCCATAGACGGTGTTGCTGGGAATGTCGCTGTTCTCGATTGTGAAGTGGTTATAGATCTCACTCGCATCAGGAGATGTGAAATACAAACCATCATTGCAAGCAATCCACTTGTTGTTGTCGCGGTCAACACCGATGTCATAAACCGAGAATCCTTCGCACAGATAACCCTTACCTTCACTGGACTTGGTCACATAGGGGCGCGTCACGCGCGGATGCTCATCAAACAAGACATCAGGATCCAGCACAAACAAACCCATGTCATGAGCTACCCAAATCAGGCCCTCGTTGTCCTCCTCGAAGTGTGACAGATGCACCCAATCCACTTGCTTGTTGAACTGGTCGATGAAATTCGAGATGCTCACAAAACGATAATTGTCAACCGTGGGATCTTCATTACCATTGTCCCAGCACAAGAAGCGTCCGGTTACTGGACCATCGGGATAGTCACAGTCACTGAAGATCTTGATGTTGTTCTTCTTAGACACGATAAAGCGCGACTTCTGCATCGAACGGGTGTTGGTGTTGATGCCCGATGGAATGAACCAGTCGGACTTAGATGACGTAGTCTTGTTCAACTTATCCTTAGTCAGTACCGACACGGGATTGCTGGCTGCGCCATAGGAAACAACTACCCACAAGTTACCATACTTGTCAAATGCCGGAGCGGGCTTATAAGTTCCTAATGGGGCATTGGTCGAGTTATATGTCAATTTCAACACATTGTTGGTCACTCGGTGCAGGCCCGCTTTCCAGCTGCCTCTAAAGTAGGTAGTGGGATCGGCTGGGTTGAACACAAACTCATAGCCGCCACCCGTGGCCGAATATGAAACGTCGGTCCACTTGCTGCCGTCATAGGTGTTGACGACATTAGCATAATTCTGGACCGATGTGGTGACCATATTGGGACCCGAGAGACCCAAGTACAATTTGTCCATTGCTGCATTATACTTCATCCAGTAGCCCATTGCAGTCGTCATTGTGTTGACCTTATGATAATCGGTGCTGCCACTGATGTGCAAGCCATTTGCATCACAAATCCACACCGTGCCATCACCATTGGGGTTAGAGGAGCCAAATGCAACGGTAGTTCCCACCTTGGTTGCAGTTTTGCCGTTGGCACTGATTGTGTAATAATAGGACTGACCAGCAAAGTTGCTAATGAACCCCGTTCCCGTCTTCTGCACACTGGTGGGCTTGGCATTCACCAGACGCGTCAGGGTGGGGGTGCCCGACGAGAAGTCATAGTTGTACAGTCCCCCCGTCAGCACAAAGATGGAGTGATCATCTATCGGATAAGTCTTGGCTTCATCAAATGTACCACTCACGCGCACAAAGTCATTGCGGGGATCACTGGCATTGGGATCACCATAGTAGCAATAACGGCTGGAAATGACATACATCGTGTCACCAAACCGGCCGGCCGAGTAGACCGTGATATTATTGCCCATGTGGTAGTTCTTGATCACGCGCAACGTCGTCTCATCGATGGTCACAAAACCATAGCCCACCGACACATAGGCAACACCATGCGAGAACGTGATGTCGTTAATCGCCTTGGACACCGCCTCGGACAGCTTGCCGTTATCCAGCGTGAAGGTCGTGAGGGGAACCACCATGTTCTTGATATTACTGATGTTGGTAACCTTGCCATTGCCATCAATCACGTCGATATTTGAGTTCATGTAGGCGATAAACAGCAGGTCATACTCCCAGTCATAGTAAATCTGAGAAACCTTATTATCCGTCAAGATGTTCTGGCGTCCCAACGAAATCGTTGTCTGGGTGTTCTTGTCATACTGGAACAAGTTTCCACTGTTCAAGTAATAAACTTTGTCACCGGCATCATAAATATTCTCGATTTTGCTTGTCACAAAGGCGCTGTGCGTCTTCCATGTACCTGCATTGGTAACAAGGGTTGCCAGAACCAACAGCAATAACGAGATAAAATGTCTTTTTAACATGTCTATTGAGTTTAATTGAATTATATCAAATTAATAACTTATTGACATTCAGCAAAATAAGAAACATACCATTTCTTGCCTACTGTATCAACTGCCAAAGGTATAAATTTTTAACGAAAATCAAACCCTTTTACACATAATAAGAAGCGAAAATCTTTCTTAAAAATTGCAAAATTGACTATTCGCCCCTTTTATAACGCTGAGAGTGTGGCAAAATGCCGAATCCTCAACATGAATTGCCAGCAGGCAACAAAACACAGTTAAGGGGTCCACTTCATTTTGACACACCCTCTATTCTCTCCAGTGAGATTGGCTATTGCTGACTTAGCCTTGTGCGCCCGTGGCAGCCGCAGCGGCCTCTACCCACTTCTTAACCTCGTCAACAACAGGCACTTTGTAACCCAACTTGTATTTCTTGTTGATGTCTAACAAGTCTTGGAACAACTTGCCTGGCTTCTCAAGGGCTCCCAGAGCCGCGATGGTGAGCACACCTGCCTTCTGGATGGGGGCGACCCACTCCTCGGGGATGCCGATAGCTGTATAGGCCTCGACCTTGTCGCGGGCTGGCACCTTCTCGGGGCGCATCTGCGGGAACAACAGCACGTCCTGGATGTAGCTGTGGCCCGTCATGAGCATCACCAGACGGTCGATGCCGATGCCGATACCACTTGTGGGAGGCATGCCATACTGCAAGGCGCGCAGGAAGTCCTGATCGATAATCATGGCTTCGTCATCACCCTTGTCGGCCAGGCGCATCTGCTCCTTGAAGCGCTCTTCCTGATCAATGGGATCGTTGAGCTCGCTGTAGGCATTGGCCAGCTCCTTACCGTTGACCATGAGCTCAAAGCGCTCGGTCAGCCCGGCCTTGCTGCGGTGCATCTTGGTCAGCGGTGACATCTCAACAGGATAGTCGATGATAAACGTGGGCTGGATAAACGTGCCCTCGCAGAACTCGCCAAAGATTTCGTCGATGAGCTTGCCCTTACCCATGGTGTCATCGATTTCGAGTTTCAGCTCCTTGCACACCGCACGGATCTCGTCCTCGCTCTTGCCCTCCAAGTCATGTCCGGTCTTCTCCTTGATGGCCTCAAGGATGGGCAGACGGCGATAGGGTGCCTTGAAACTGATCACCTGTCCGTCAATCTCGGTCTCGGGCTTGCCATTGACGGCGATACAAATCTTCTCGAGCAACTGCTCGGTGAACGACATCATCCAGTTATAGTCCTTGTACTGAACATACAATTCCATGCAAGTGAACTCGGGATTGTGGTTGCGGTCCATGCCCTCGTTGCGGAAGTTCTTGCCGATCTCATACACGCCCTCAAAGCCGCCCACTATCAGGCGCTTGAGGTAAAGCTCGGTGGCGATGCGCATGTACATCTCGATGTTGAGTGCATTGAAGTGGGTGATGAACGGACGCGCCGTTGCACCACCAGCGATTGCCTGCAGCGTGGGGGTCTCGACCTCGGTATAACCGGCATCATCAAGCACCTGGCGCATTGTCTTCACCACCAGGGCACGCTTCATGAACGTCTCCTTCACACCCTTGTTGACAACCATGTCTACATAGCGCTGGCGGTACCGCAACTCGGGATCCTCAAATGCGTCATAGGTCACACCATCCTTCACTTTGACCACGGGCAGCGGCTTCAATGACTTGCTCAACAGCTTGAGTGACTGGCAGTGCACACTGATCTCACCCGTCTGGGTGCGGAAGACGTAACCCTCCACGCCCACAAAGTCGCCCATGTCAAGCAGGCGCTTGAACACAGTGTTATACAGTTCCTTGTCTTCTTCTGGACACAGGTCATCGCGGCTCACATACACCTGCACGCGGCCGTGAGAGTCCTGCAACTCAAAGAACGAGGCCTTACCCATGATGCGGCGGTTCATCATGCGACCAGCGATACTCACCTGCCGCGGTGCGGCATCATCGGCAAATCCTTCAACGATGTCATCGCTATAGGCATTTACCACATACTCATCGGCAGGATAAGGGTTAATCCCCATGGCCTTGAGCTGCTCCAGACTATTGCGGCGGATAATCTCTTGTTCGCTTAATTCAAGTACGTTCATGTAATATCTCTCTTTTTTTAGTTGATTTCTATTTCAAACTGCAAAGATACTACTTTTCTGTGACTTCGACAGCATTAGCACGTCATTTTCTGCTCAATAGGTTCAAAAACTCACTGCCGAAAACCGAAAACTGAAAACTTTGTACTACCTTTGCAGTTTGAATTCTCGATTAAAAACCATTTATTACTATACTTTATGTCGATTGATAACATCCTGGCACAAGCCACCGCGATGGCGGTAAAAGAACTGTATGGCGTGGACTTCCCCGCCGAGAAAATCGTACCCCAGACCACCAAGAAGGAGTTTGAGGGCAACGAGACGATTGTGGTGTTCCCCTTTTTGAAGGCATCACACAAGGCCCCCGACGTGACCGCCCAAGAGATTGGTGAGCACATGCTGGCCCATTGCGATGCCGTCGAGAAGTTCAACGTCATCAAGGGCTTCTTGAACATCACCATCAAGCCCTCGTTCTGGACCGGGGTCTTGAAGCATGTTGCCCAGGAGCCCAACTATGGGTTCACCCCTGTCACCGATGACAGCCAGCTGGTGATGATCGAGTATTCCTCGCCCAACACCAACAAGCCGCTGCACTTGGGCCACGTGCGCAACAACCTGCTGGGTTACAGCCTGTCGTGCATCATGGAGGCCAACGGCTACAAGGTGGTGAAGACCAACATCGTCAATGACCGCGGCATCCACATCTGCAAGTCGATGCTGGCATGGCTCAAGTGGGGAGAGGGCGCCACGCCCGAGTCCACAGGCAAGAAGGGTGACCACCTGATTGGCGATTTCTATGTAGCTTTTGACAAGCACTACAAGGCTCAAGTCAAGGAACTGGTCGAGAAGGGCATGAGCCAGGAGGATGCCGAGAAGCAGGCACCGCTCATTCAGGAGGCTCACGACATGCTGCGCCGCTGGGAGGCTGGCGACAAGGAGGTGAGAGCTCTGTGGGAGAAGATGAACTCATGGGTCTATGCTGGCTTTGACGAGACCTACCGCCGCATGGGTGTGTCATTCGATAAGATCTATTACGAGAGCGACACCTATCTCGTGGGACGCGACACCGTGCTCGATGGTCTGCAACGTGGACTATTCTACCGCAAGGACGACCAGAGTGTGTGGGCCGACCTCACCTCCGATGGTCTGGACCACAAGCTGCTGCTCCGCAGCGACGGCACCTCGGTCTACATGACCCAGGACATCGGCACAGCACAGTTGCGCTACAAGGACTTCCCCATCGACCGCATGATTTATGTCGTGGGCAACGAGCAGAACTACCACTTCCAGGTGCTCTCGCTGCTGCTCGACAAACTGGGATTCAAGTGGGGAAAGGATCTGGTACACTTCTCTTATGGTATGGTCGAACTCCCCAACGGCAAAATGAAGTCACGTGAGGGAACCGTCGTCGATGCAGACGAACTCATGGACGAGATGATTGAAACCGCAACCGAGATGGCCGGCGAGCCTGGCCGCCTGCAGGGTGTACCCGAGCAGGAACGCGCCGACGTGCTGCGCATGATTGGCTTGGGTGCCCTCAAGTACTTCATCCTCAAGGTGGATCCGCGCAAGACCATGCTCTTTGACCCCAGCGAGTCGATCGACTTCAATGGCAACACTGGTCCGTTTATCCAGTACACGCATGCCCGCATCAAGTCGGTACTGCGCAAGAGTGGCGAGGATTATAGTGCCGTCGACGTCAGTGCTGTGGCCCCCAACGACAAGGAGACATCCCTGATCCAGAAACTGGCCGACTTCTCGATTGCCGTTGCCGACGCTGGACGCAACTATAGCCCCGCACTCATCGCCAACTATGTCTACGACCTGGCCAAGGAGTACAACCAGTTCTATCACGACTACAGCATCCTCAAGGAGCAGGACGAGAGCGTTCGGGCCTTCCGCCTGCTGCTCAGCGCCACCGTCGCCGACGTCATCAAGCGCGGCATGTCACTCCTGGGCATCGAGGTGCCTGAGAGAATGTAAAATCGCAAGGCTTGCTGCAACTTTTTATTAAAAGAGCGCTTTGGCACGGTTTTTGCTGGATATGACCCAAACAATGTAAAACCAACATACAATTAATAAAGAGTTATGAATAACTGGAATGATAATGAGTACGGCTTTAACAGTGCAGTACAAGCCGAGAATGAACTCTCGCTGCAGCGCTATGTCGCTGCTGTCATGCGCAAGGTGTATGGCAAGATGACCATGGGCCTGCTGCTCACCGCCATCACCTCCTTCATGGTGCTCTCGAGCCAGACGTTGACTAACCTATTCTTTGCCAACAGTTTCACATTCTGGATCCTGTTTGCCGCCGAGCTGGGTATGGTCATCTACCTGAGCGCACGCATCGACAAGCTGAGTACAGGTGCTGCCACAGCGTTGTTCTATCTCTATAGTGTTATCAATGGCATCACCCTGACGCCCATCTTCCTAGTCTACACCGGGACGAGCATCGCCATGACATTCGCCATCACGGCAGGTACATTTGGCGCAATGACCCTCTTTGGCTACTTGACCAAGCAGGACCTCTCCAAGTTTGGTTCCTTCCTGTTCATGGCACTCATCGGACTCATCCTGTGCTCCATTGTCAACATATTCATGCACAACGAGATGCTTGATCTCATCGTCAGCGGTGCCGGCGTCCTCATCTTTGTCGGCCTCACGGCATGGGACACACAGGCCATCAAGCGCATGTGCGCCGAGTCCGACTCGTCGATGGTGGGCAAGGTAGCCACAATGGGCGCACTCTCGCTGTATCTCGATTTCATCAACTTGTTCCTGTACCTGTTGCGCTTCTTTGGCAGCCGCGATTGACAACAGCAGCAAGTTCTCTCAAACCGCACAATCATTCTCACCAGTTTTTTGGTGAGAATGATTGCTTTATGGGCAATTATTTGTACCTTTGTGCCGCCTTAACGATAAGGCTACCATTTGACCGATGAAAGAAAACGAAAAACCCGGAAAAGGAAACCAAATTATAGAGGAAGCGGCCCAAGCCGAATACAAGTATGGCTTCGTGACCGATATCGAGACCGAGGTCATCCCCAAGGGTCTCGACGAGAATGTGGTACGACGCATCTCAGCCCTCAAGGGTGAGCCCGACTGGTTGCTGGAGTTCCGCCTGAAGGCTTTTCGCCACTGGCTGACGCTCAAGGCACCCACGTGGGGACATGTGCATGTGCCCGAAATCGACTACCAGGACATCAGCTATTATGCCGCACCTCGCAGCAAGAAAGAGGGCGAGGCCAAGGAGATTGACCCCGAACTCAAGAAGACCTTCGACAAGCTGGGCATCCCCTTGGAGGAGCAACTGCGACTCAGCGGCATGGCCGTCGATGCTGTCATGGACAGCGTCAGCGTCAAGACCACCTACCGTGAACGCCTGGCCGAGCTCGGTGTCATCTTCTGCTCCATCAGCGAGGCGGTCAAGGACTACCCCGACCTGGTGCGCAAGTATCTGGGCAAGGTAGTGCCCTATACCGACAACTTCTATGCCGCCCTCAATTCCGCTGTCTTCAGCGACGGCTCGTTTGTCTATATCCCCAAGGGCGTGCGCTGCCCCATGGAACTGTCGACCTACTTCCGCATCAATGCGGCACAGACGGGCCAGTTTGAGCGCACACTCATCGTGGCCGATGACGATGCTTATGTATCTTATCTCGAAGGATGCACAGCACCCATGCGTGACGAGAACCAGCTCCACGCCGCCATCGTCGAAATCATCGTCGAGGATCGAGCCGAGGTCAAGTACAGCACCGTCCAGAACTGGTACCCCGGCGACAAGGATGGCAAGGGAGGCATCTACAACCTGGTGACCAAGCGAGGACTGTGCCGCGGCCACCGCAGCAAGCTCTCTTGGACTCAGGTCGAGACGGGTAGCGCCATCACGTGGAAGTATCCCAGCTGCGTCCTCATGGGTGACTACTCGGTGGGAGAGTTCTACAGCGTGGCCCTCACCAACAACTGGCAGGAGGCCGACACGGGTACCAAGATGATACACCTGGGCAAGAACAGCACCAGCACCATCGTGAGCAAGGGCATCAGCGCCGGACACAGCCAGAACAGCTACCGCGGCATGGTCAAGGTGGCACCCAAAGCAACTGGATGCCGCAACTTCACACAGTGCGACAGCCTACTGCTCAGTGACACCAGTGGCGCACACACCTTCCCCGTCATCGAGGTGGGCAACGACTCATCGGTGGTCGAGCACGAGGCAACGACAAGCAAGATCAACGAGGACCAGATATTCTACTGCAACCAGCGTGGCATCTCAACCGAGGATGCCGTGGGACTCATCGTCAACGGCTATGCCAAGGAGGTGATGGCCAAGTTACCCATGGAGTTTGCGGTCGAAGCACAGAAGCTGCTCAGCGTCTCGCTCGAGGGTGCCGTGGGATAATTACGAGATAAAATGATGGCGTTCGCCAACTGAAAACTGACAACTAAAAACTGACAACCAAAAACTGACAACCAACATGTTAGTAATAAAGGACTTACAAGCCTCTATCGAGGACAAGCAGATACTCAAAGGCATCAACCTCACCGTCAAGCCGGGAGAGGTGCATGCCATCATGGGACCCAACGGGTCGGGAAAGAGCACCCTCAGCGCTGTGCTCACGGGCAACCCTGCCTATACTGTGACCGGAGGGTCGGTCGAATTCTATGGCAAGGACCTGCTGGCCCTATCGCCCGAGGACCGCGCCCACGAGGGCTTGTTCTTGAGCTTCCAGTATCCTGTCGAGATCCCTGGTGTGTCGATGGTCAACTTCATGCGCACTGCTCTCAACGAGAAGCGCAAGTACTTTGGCCAGGAACCGCTCAGCGCCGCCGACTTCCTCAAAATCATGAGAGAGAAACGTGCCATCGTACAACTCGACAACAAGCTGGCATCACGTGCCGTCAACGAGGGCTTCTCGGGCGGTGAGAAGAAGCGCAACGAGATCTTCCAGATGGCCATGCTCGAGCCCAAGCTCAGCATCCTTGACGAGACCGACAGCGGCCTGGACATCGATGCACTGCGCATCGTTGCCGCGGGCGTGAACACACTCAAGAGCAAGGACAATGCCACCATCGTCATCACCCACTATCAGCGCCTGCTGGACTACATCAAGCCCGACTTTGTGCACGTCCTCTACAAGGGACGCATCGTCATGAGCGCTGGCCCCGAATTGGCTCTCGAGCTGGAGGAAAAGGGCTATGACTGGATTAAGGAACAAGTCGACTCACAGCAGTAAATGTGTGTAGAAATGAACGCACTCAAGCAATATATCGACCTGTTTGATGAGAGCCGCGACCTCATCGAGGCACAATCCCCCACCCTGCTCAACACCGTGCGCCGCACTGCACGAGAGCACCTCCAGTCGGCACGCCTGCCACGCAAGGGGAGCGAGGACTATGAAGCTACCGATCTCGAGTCGGTCTTTGCGCATGACTATGGCGTGAATGTGAACCGATTGCCATTTGACGCCGACCCGGGTGAGACCTTTCACTGCGATGTGCCCAACATGAGCTCTTGCTTGTATTACACGAGCAATGATGCCTTTCACAGCAGTGCCACGGCCGAGCGCAACATCGGCCAGGTGGTGGTGGAACCATTCAGCATGGCAGCAGTCGATTATCCCGAACTGATGACGGCCTACTATGGCAAACTCGCCCGCATGAGCGATCCCACTGTGGCACTCAATAGCCTCCTGGTGCAGGATGGTTTGTTCATCTATGTCCCCGACGGTATCGTGGCCGAACGACCCATCCAGTTAGTCAACATCTTTAATGCCGCGCTCGACATGATGGTGCAGCGACGATTGCTCATTGTTGTGGGGCGCAATGCCTCGGTCAAGCTGCTCGTGTGTGACCACACCCAGAGTGCCGATTATCACTACCTCAACAACCAGGTGGTCGAGATCGTCGCCATGCAGGGCAGCACTGTGGACTACTATGACATGGAAGAGAGCACTCCGCTCACCAGCCGCGTGTCGTCAATCTATGTGGACCAGCACGAGGGCAGCAATGTGCTCATCGATGGCATCACCCTCACCAATGGCTTCACGCGCAACAATTATCACGTCGAGGTCAACGGTGAACACGCCCAGACCCACCTGCTGGGCATGACAATCGCCAGTGCCAACCAGCATGTGGACAGCCACACATTCATCGGCCACAACGCTCCTCGATGCAACAGCAACGAGATGTTCAAGTATGTGCTCAACGACAACGCTGTGGGGGCTTTTGCTGGCAAGATACTCGTGAAGCCCAACTGTCCGCGTGTCGAGGCCTATCAGGGCAACCGCAACCTGTGCGGGGCGCCAACGGCCAAGATGTACACCAAGCCACAGCTCGAAATCTATACCGACGACGTGATGTGCTCACACGGCTCTGCCGTAGGACAGCTCGACGAGGAGGCTTTATTCTACATGCGCACTCGTGGCATCGGCACCGACGAGGCTCGACGACTGCTCATGCAGGCATTTGTCGCCGACGTCATTGAGGGTGTGCGACTCGATGCCCTCAAGGACCGACTCTACTACCTGGTCGAGAAGCGTTTTGCTGGCACTTTGAGCAGTTGCGCTGGTTGCAAGGCTTGCAAGTAATGAGGAATGTTGCCAACAGCCAACTAAAAACTGAAAACTAAAATGGACATCACCAAGATACGCGAGGAATATCCGATTCTGCAACGGCACATCGACGGGCACCCTCTGGTCTACCTCGACAACGCGGCAACTTCACAGACTCCGCGTCGGGTCGTTGAAGCCATCAATGAAATGTATTATCACTACAAGGCCAATGTGCATCGCGGCGTCCACACCATCTCACAAGAGGCTACCGACTTGGTGGAAGCGACTCGTGAAAAGGTGCGCGCTTATATCAACGCTGGCAGTACACAAGAGGTGATTTTCACACGCGGCACCACCGAGGGGATCAACCTCGTGGCATCCTCATTTGGTAACATGCTCGAGAGCGGAGACGAGATCATCGTCACCGTCATGGAGCATCACAGCAATATCGTACCATGGCAACTCATCGGTCAGCGCAAGCGTGTCACTCTGCGCGTTGTGCCCATCGATGACAGCGGACAAGTCGACTTGATGGCCTATGAGGACCTTTTCACCGACAATACACGGTTTGTGGCGCTGGCCCATGTGTCCAACGTCCTGGGTACTGTCAACCCCGTCAAGCAGATGATTGCCATCGCACACCGCTTTGGGGTGCCCGTACTCATCGATGGCGCACAGGCGGCCCCCCATGTGGCTGTTGATGTGCAGGACCTCGACTGCGACTTCTATGCCTTCTCGTCACACAAGATGTATGGACCCGCTGGCGTGGGCATCCTCTATGGCAAGCGATACTGGCTTGACAAGATGCCGCCCTATCAGGGTGGTGGCGAGATGATCGGCCAGGTGACTTTTGAACGAACCACGTTTGCCGAGCTGCCTTTCAAGTTCGAGGCGGGAACGCCCGACTTTGTCGACATCGCCGCCTTCGGTGCTGCCATCGACTATATCAACGACCTGGGCATCGGCAACATCGCTGCCCATGAGCATCAATTGCTCGATGCTGCGGTCAAGGGCCTGAAAACGATTGACGGCATACGACTTTTTGGCACAGCGCCTGACAAGAGTGGCGTCGTCTCCTTCCTCGTGGGCGACATCAACAGTTATGACATGGGACTGCTGCTTGACAAGCTGGGCATTGCGGTGCGCACAGGGCACCATTGCGCCCAGCCACTCATGGCACGATATGGCGTCACAGGAATGGTCCGAGCCTCGTTTGCTGTCTACAACACGCTCGACGAGGTCGAGGCATTCATCGCTGCCACGCGCCGCGTCGCCACCATGCTCCAGTAAACCATTCCTCACAGAATGGTTTTTTTATTTAACGCCCTAACCGAAAGCAGTGAAATATTGCAAGTTATTTTGGATATTTTACTATTGATTTGTAATTTTGCCGAATAGAAACATGAACCAATATCATTTCTCAGACTATGATTAAAAGATTTACTCCCCTTGTATTAGGAACTGTTTTGATGTTTGGTGCCCTAAAAGCTAACGCCAATACGGCAGATGTGATGATCGCACTGAATGACTCGGTCTATAGAACCCTGTCAAACATTATCAGCTATAACCTCCCTGTCGTTTATGTGCAGACTGTCGATAACCAGGAACCTTCATGTGAGATCGTGAATGCACCGTCAGGATCATGGGGCTCGACCATCAACTCCGAGAAACTGCCGGGCCGTGTCATGATGTATAAGCGCATCAATGGCATCGACAGCATTCTATATGATAGCGGCAACTATGAGAAGAACGTCGGCGGCATGAGGATTAAAATCCGTGGCAATACCAGTGCCCGCAACGAAAAGAAACCTTACAAAATCAAACTGGAGAAAAAGAGTGACCTCCTCTTCCGTGACAACGACTCCATCTACAAGGACAAGAACTGGCTCTTGCTCAACGATGACTATATTATCACGTCAAGTGCCTCCAGGATCAGCCGCATGGTGGGCATGCCTTGGGTGCCGCAATGCCAGTATGTAAATGTCATCATCAATGACAAGTACCGGGGCATTTACCTGTTGTGTGAGTCGGTTGACCGCAACACTCATTGCCGATTAAACGTGGATAAATCATGGGGGTTTATCTTTGAGTGCGACCTATACTGGTGGAACGAGGATGTCTATGTCTCTTCTTCCTATGCACCTTCCTATAACTACACATTCAAGTACCCCGACAGTGATGATATCACCGTTGAGCAGCTCGCCTACATGCAGGCGCTGGTCAATGCCTTTGAAGCCTCGTTGACCACCACCGATTACCCCGACATGATCGATGTGCATTCGTTTGCCGCTTGGACACTCGTCCATGACATCATGGGAACCAAGGACGGGGGAGGATGCAACCGCTTCTACACCAAGTATGACACGACGGCACAGTCCAAGGTCATGATGCCTGTCGCATGGGACTTTGACCTTTCTGAGCGCGCACAGCAGGAATGGTCACGTTGCCACAGCGTTTACATGAACAAATTGTTCAACAACCCCAACAAGGCCTTTGTCAGCGAGTTTGTCAGGCTGTGGTGCAACATCAGGGATAATATCCTAAATGACTTCACCGACCAAATGAACATCTTCCTTAACTCCAAGGAGGGACGCGCGGTGGAAGCCAGTTTCCCGCTCGATAACATCGCATGGAACCGCAACAGGACATTTGACCCCTATGTCTCGGGGCACATCCTGTGGCTATGGATTCGCAATGACTGGTTAGACCCACAGATTCTCGCCTTGAGAGTACCCTATGATGTCAACTTCGACGGACAAGTGGATGTCAGCGATGTCACTGCACTGATCGGTGGCATCCTGGGTTCTAACTCGGTGTATAAACTCGTTGCCGATGTGAATGGCGACGAAACTGTGGATGTCGGTGATGTGACAGAACTCATCTCGGTCATTTTGACCAATTAACAAAATAACTTCGCTAATAATAAATGATAAGATGAATAGATTTTCTCTTTTTCTTGTTATGTTGTGTTCGGCCATGGGATGGCAACTATCTTTCGCCGACACTGCATCAACAATGATCACGGTGGGCGAGACAACAGTCATGCCATTAACCGATATTGTGGCTATCGGACTACCTGTCCTCTGTTTCGAAACTGTTGACGGCGAGCTGCCCACATGCGACTATGTGTCGGCACCGGCTGGCTGTCAGGGCGCCACCATCACCAATGCCACCAAGGTGCCCGGCAGGCTCATTGTCTACCAGCGGCTTGATGGCATCGACAGTGTCATGTATGATAGTGGGGACTACGAGAAAGACATCAGTGGCATGACGATCAAGATCCGCGGCAACACCAGTGCCTATGATGCAAAAAAGCCCTACAAAATCAAGCTGCAGAAAAAGTTTGACCTCCTCATGCGGGGTGATGAAGCCACTTTCAAGGACAAGGAGTGGCTCTTGCTCAAGGACGACTATTTGACCACTACCGTGGGATTTAAAGTCAACCAGCTTGTGGGAATGGTCTGGACTCCGGGCCATCGCTTCGTCAACGTGGTGATCAATGGTGATTATCGCGGCCATTACCTGCTGTGTGAGTCGGTCAAGCGCAATACCGACTGCCGCTTGAACGTCGATAAGTCGGGATTTATCTTTGAGTTCGACCCCTACTGGTGGAACGAGAGCGTCTATGTCACCTCATCCTACAATCCCAGGTATAATTACACATTCAAGTATCCCGATGCCGACGATATCCTCCCTGAGCAACTCTCATTCATGCAGACTCTTGTCAGGGACTACGAGAATAGCATCAAGAACGGCACCTACACATCGATGATCGATGTGGCTTCGTTTGCTCGTTGGTGTCTTGTCCATGACATCACCGGCACCTACGATTCAGCTGGTGCCAACTTGTATTACAGCAAGTACGACACCACGGCACAAAGCCTCATTGTGATGCCAGTGGCATGGGACTTCGATATGTCCGAGCGAGCCGTTGCGGCGTGGTCACGCAGCCATGTCTCACGCTTGTCCAACCTGTTCAACAATTCCAACCGGGCTTTTGTGAGCGAGTTTGTCAATGCATGGGTCAAGGTTCGCGGCTCTTTCATCGACGACATGGAGGCTTTCCTCTCTCAATTAGAGAGCGCTCCACATGACGCTGCCCTGCAAGCCTGCATGGACTTGCACTCGCTGGTCTATGGAAATTCGATGACTCTCAATACAATGGTAGACAACCATTTGCAGTGGTACTTGTCACGCAAGACATGGCTCGATAACGCCATCATGGCATTAAATCCCCTGGGGGATGTCAATGTCGATGCACGCCGCGATGTGGCCGATGTCACCTTGCTCATCACCATGATTCTCAGCGACGCGCAATCATGGCCCTGGGCCGCCGACCTCAATGCCGACGGCATACTGGACGTGGCAGACGTGACACGACTCATCAACATGATCCTGACCCAATGATTCAATCATCATAATCCCCCCTCGACAGGGGCGACCATCATTATCACATTATTGTATATAGGGTGACCAGGGAGAGTTTAGCAGGTCGAAGGCCTGCACAAGGCCAGCGGCCTTGACCTTCTATCGGGTGAGCCGTTTTGACACTCTTTCGACTGTCATCATTGAAAAAGCCGGGTTCACACCCAGCTTTTTCAATTCTTTAGTGTTCTGAAGCCTAAAACTTTTTTAACTAAACCCAAATGCTCATGGTAATAAATGAATAAACAAGCCTAAAAACAATTTGTATGTCTTTTTTTGTAATGCGAATATAAAGTAAACAATGCATTACAGCCAAATTATTTCTACAAAATGGCAGTTTTTATCTGCAAAGATGTAAGTTTCAGACGGATTTTGGTAATCAATTATTGTTTTCGGCGTGTTTCTGGCACGATAATGGGCCGCGGCTAAGGAGCGGGATGATAATTGCGACCCAGCATGTCGGTCAAGAAGCCTCGACCGGCCCATGAGGCAACAATGCCTAACTTGTTCTTGAGCCGCACATGACTGTCGGTCAGACAGCCATTGCGCAGGCGCTTGATGCCCTGCCAGCAGCGTTGTTGCAGCTCGGCATGATCGTTGACGCGGTCTTGACTACTCAGTATCAAGATATTGAAGTAAGCACTCAACAGGCGGCTGCGCACGGCCTTCACATACTGTTGATCTTGTTCCAGCACCTTTTTCTCCAGCTCCTCCAGGATGTCAATCACGTCGGCACGCTTGGGCGAGAAGGTGGCAAGGATGCTGTGTTCTCGTTGCCGGTAACCATACACAGGGGTATCGATCTGAGCAATCAGCGAGCACTTCTTGACTAATGGATAAATCACAGCCAGATCCTCATAGTACAGGCCAACGGGATAACGTATCCCGGCGAACAATGAGGAGCGATAGAGCCGCGCCCAAGCCGAGTGGGTGAGCCTGTGCTGGTAAAAGATGGCCAACATCGCTTGTTGCTGATCGTAAACCGAGATCTCACAAGCGCTACGGTCGACGGCTGGCCACTGCGGTCCATCTCCCACAAAAGGGGTATATCCACCCACAACCACATCGGCTCGACTGCTGTGCATCGCATCGAGCAGCAGGCGGGCTGCAGCAGGGTGCAGCACATCATCGCTGTCCACCATCATGACATTCTCGCCGTGCATGGCGTCCAGTCCCGTGTTGCGGGCCGCAGACAAGCCACCGTTGGGCTGATGGATGACACGGATGCGTTCATCTCGCTCGGCCCAACGGTCACACTGGTTACCGCTATCATCGGTGCTACCGTCATCCACAACGATAATCTCGAGGTTGTCATAGGTCTGGTTGACGATGCTCTCGAGACACGCCTCAACATAGGCGCCCACGTTATATACTGGAACGATGACCGATATCAGCGGCTCCATTCTTCTCTTGTCTCTCAATCAGATAAAAGCAGCAGATTTCCTATCTTTTAACTTTTATCTTTTATCTCTTATCTCTGAAGGCTCTTACTTCACCTTCCACTCAAAGCCGTCCTTGGTGTCCTTGACCTCAAAGCCAAACTCAGCCAGCTTGTCGCGGATCAGGTCGCTCGTGGCCCAGTCCTTGGCGGCCTTGGCATTGCGACGCATCTCCAGCAGCAGGTCCACAGCCCGACGATACGGTTCCAGGTTCACGCTGTCGCCGCCAGCGGCATCGTCACGGATGCCCAGCACGTCAAACAGGTAGGTCTGGAACACGTTCTTGAGCTCGTCGATGTCGGCCTGACTCAGCGTGGCGTTGCCGTCATTGGCCTGGTTGATCACCTTGCAGGCATCAAACAGGGTGGCGATGACTGTCGGCGTGTTCAGGTCATCATTCATGGCGTCGGCACATCGCTGGCGGTAGTTGTCGAGAGTGAGCGATGACTGCTGTGCTGCAGTCAGTGAATTGAGTCGATGCCACCCGTCGAGCATGCGCTCCAGGGCTTTCTCGGCGGCCTGCAGGGCTTCGTTGCTGAAGTCCACAGTGCCGCGATAATGGGCCTGCAGAATAAAGAAGCGGATGGTCATCGGCGTGTAGGCCTGAGTCAGCGCGGGATGGTCTCCAGTGAAGAACTGCTCCAGGGTGATGAAGTTGCCCAGCGACTTGCCCATCTTCTGGCCGTTGATGGTGATCATGTTGTTGTGCATCCAGTAGTGGACCATCTCGTCGCCCTGGCTGGCAACAGCCTGTGCGATCTCGCACTCGTGGTGAGGGAACACCAGGTCCATGCCGCCACCGTGGATGTCGAAGTGCTTGCCCAGATACTTGCGGCCCATGGCGGTGCACTCGCAGTGCCAGCCTGGGAACCCGTCGCTCCAGGGCGACGGCCACCGCATAATGTGCTCGGGCTGAGCCTTCTTCCACAAGGCAAAGTCGGCTTGGTTGTGCTTCTCGCCCACGCCCTCGAGCTCACGACTGGCGTTCAGGATGTCATCCAGGTTGCGGCCCGACAGCTTACCGTAGTGGTGGTCGCGGTTATAGGCCTCGATGTCGAAGTAGATACTGCCGTTGCTCTCGTAGGCATACCCGTTCGCCATAATCTGCTTCACCAGCTCCTCTTGCTCGATGATGTGACCTGTGGCCTGAGGCTCGATGCTGGGAGGCAGCACGTTGAGCATCTGCATGGCCGTGTGGTAGCGGTTGGTGTAGTACTGCGCTACCTCCATTGGCTCCAGCTGCTCCAGTCGAGCCTTCTTGGCAATCTTGTCCTCGCCCTCGTCAGCATCATGCTCCAGGTGACCCACATCGGTGATATTGCGCACATAGCGCACCTTGTAACCCAAATGCTGCAGATAGCGGAACAGCACGTCAAACGTGATGGCCGGCCGCGTGTGCCCCAGATGAGGGTCACCATAAACCGTGGGGCCGCAGACGTACATTCCCACCATCGGCTCGCTCAGCGGCACAAAATGCTCCTTGCGCCGGGTGAGGGTATTGTAAATGAACAGTGGATGTTCCATGTCTGTTTTCAGTTTGAAGTTAGCAGTTGGCAGTTTTCAGTTGGCATCACAACTCTTAACTCTAAACTGCTAACTGCTAACTCTTAACTATTAACGGTTAATTAAATCAAGCCTGACCCTTGGGCAGGGGGAAATCCATGATACCCTGGTTGCCTGCAGGACGGTTGATCTTGATTTCGCCAAAGTTCTGCTCATAGCGGTGCACATTGTCCTGCAAGGCAAGCATCAACTCCTTGGCATGCTGCGGAGCCATGATGATGCGGCTCTGCACGCGAGCCTGCGGCATGTTGGGGCCGCGCAGGATCATATCGATAAAGAAGTCGTTAGGACCGTGGGCAATCATAGCCATGTTGGCATAGCGTCCTTGCAACTCTTCCTTGGGAATTTCAATCTTAATTTGGTTCTGGTTCTGATTTTCGTTTGCCATAATAAAAAATGTGTTGTGTTTAAGTAAATGATTATTTTGTGAAAATATAATACTCGGTTTCCGGATAGGTCACATCATTGAGCCACAATCGCACGCTGCCCACAGTCTTCCGGTGCCACAGCGCACCCACGTTGAACGAGGCATAGCAATCACGCCAGAAGGTCCCCTCCTTCCCCATCAGGTCATGCACCAGGTAACAATCCACCGTGTCCTGCCCGATGGTGCTGCCATCGACAACCAGCATGAAGGTCCGCGACTGGTTGGTGTATTCCACCTGGCAATGCAGGTTGATGAAATCGCCCGTGCGCCACAGGCTGCGCAGCTTCACAGCGTGCCGGGGCAGGCTGTCGGGGGAACTGTTGGTCACTCGCAGCGAGTCACTGATGATGCCACTGCATGAAAACACGTCGATGTCGCGCATGCCGCCTTCACGCGTGTCGGCATAGTCATATCGCAGCAACACCCGCTCGTTCACCTTGGCATCCTCGCTCACATCGACCCTGGACTGCAGCTTGATCGAGGCCGAGTCTCCATGACCGATGTACTCAAACACCGCTCCCGTCGCATTCTGACCCAGATAGGTGACAATGTCATAACGGTAGTCGGTATAGGCCCGGTCAATATCCTCCTGCTTGTCACAGGAGGCCAAGCACAGCACAATGGCCATGAGCAGGATGGGAAGGTGTCGCAGGGTGGTCATCATGCGGTCGGGGCATTACGGATGGTTTGGTCAACGATCACGCCGTCACGCATGTGCAAGGTGCGGTCGGCCTGAGCGGCAAGACCCTCGTCATGGGTGACGATAATAAAAGTCTGCCCCAACTCGGCACGCAGGTCAAAAAACAGCTGGTGCAGCTCTTGACGGTTCTGGCTGTCAAGGCTCCCCGACGGCTCATCGGCAAGGATGACCTTGGGGCTGTTGATCAGCGCTCGCGCTACGGCCACACGCTGGCACTCGCCGCCACTCAGCTGCGACGGCTTGTGGTCCAGACGGTCGGCCAGGTGCATGCGCTCCAGCAGCGCTCGCGCCCGCTCCATCGCTTCGTGACGGTTATCACCGCCAATCAAGGCGGGAATAGCAACATTCTCCAGCATCGTGAACTCGGGAAGCAACTGGTGAAACTGGAAGACAAAGCCGATGTTGCGGTTCCTGAAGCGCGCCATTTCCTTGTCCTTGAGCTTGAGCACATCAGTGCCGTCATAGCGCACCGATCCCTCATCGGGCAAGTCAAGGGTGCCGATGATGTGCAGCAGCGTCGTCTTGCCTGCACCGCTCGGACCAACGATCGACACAATCTCTCCTGGGGCAATGTCGAGCTCAACACCCCGCAACACCTCCAGTTCGCCATATCGCTTGACTATATTTCGTGCCTCAATCATTGCTTGTGACTTTCCTAATAACATGCAAAGTTAGCAAAGTTTGCCGAATTATACCCCAAAACTCCCAATATTTGTTGCAAGAGTCAAATTTCAAACCTACTTTTGTGGTATTATAATCTCTAACAACGATTGCCGAGATGAAGAAGTTTTTAATGACAGCGCTGCTGGCTATGTTGCTGGCGGGCTGTAGCAACGATGGTAGCTATGAGGTGCAGGGAACAGTGGTCGTCTACAGTTACTGGACTTTCAGTTTCGGACAGGTCAATGACACCCTGCCGGGTGCCGACCCGGCAACCTTCCAGAGTGTTAAACACTGGCTGGGCCACGACAACGAGCGTGTCTACTTCGAGAACCGACTGGTGCCTGTGGCCGATATCGCCTCTTTGCAGCCCGACCGATACCCGCTCTTCCACGACAAGGACGACTATTACTATGAGGCAACCCCCTTGCATGTGGCCGACGTGGCATCGTTCAAGACGATCAAGTGGTTTGGTGACGACTTCTGGGCGGTTGATTCACGGTTTGCATACTACGACTCCACGCGCATCGATGGCGCTGACGTGACGTCGTTTGAACTGCTGGATTTCTCGGTGGCGCGTGACAAGAACAGCGTGTATTTCTTCGGCAAGGTGATTCCTGATGCCGACCCCGCAACATTTGAGCAGATAGGGAATTCGGCCTACTTTCGCGACAAGGCACACATCTGGTGCGGAAAGGACCTGCTCGTGGATGCCGATAGGGCCACTTTTGTAGTCGATGACATCGACAGGGCACATGACAAGCACGGTGCTTTTCGCTTTGAGATGCGTGACACCGCCGCGGTCGAGGAGTGAGATTTTCAATAAATTGTCTTAAAATGGCTGCACTGCCTTTGTGCAGTCATTTTTTTGTGCTACTTTTGCAGCCGATTTTATAAACATTATAGTACTAACAGTGGAATTTGGGCTGCTTGCAACCACTTGAAAAAATGCTAAAACGCAATAATCAACAGTCACATTCTTGATTATTTCTTTAGCGTTCATGTTCCACAAGAATAACTTTTGTAACAATGAACAGTAAGAATTATCTTTTCACGTCCGAGAGCGTCTCCGAGGGGCACCCCGACAAGGTCGCCGACCAGATCAGCGATGCCATCTTGGACAAGTTTCTCGCCTTTGACCCTCACGCTCATGTGGCCTGTGAGACTCTCGTCACAACGGGACAGGTCATCATCTCGGGCGAGGTGACCACCAACGTCTACATCGACCTGCAGCGCACGGCTCGAGAGATGATCGAGAAAATCGGGTACACCAAGAGCGAATACCAGTTTGACGCCAACTCATGCGGCATTCTGTGCAGCGTGCACGAGCAGAGTGGTGACATTGCGCAGGGCGTCAACCGCGAGGAGCATGAGGACCAGGGCGCCGGCGACCAGGGAATGATGTTCGGATACGCCTGCAACGAGACCCCCAACTACATGCCCCTCACCCTCGACATGGCCCATGCACTCATGCATGAACTGGCCAACATCCGTCACAACCACCTGGAACTGATGCCCTATCTGAGGCCCGATGCCAAGGCACAGGTGACGGTCGAGTATGATGGAACGACCCACAAGCCGGTTCATGTCCACACCATCGTGGTCAGCACTCAGCATGATGAGGACGTGGACCAGGAGCGCATCCTGCATGATGTAAAGACCATATTGATTCCTGCTACCTTGAAGCACTACAGCGAGGACATCAGCGCCATGGTCGATGAAGGCACCAGGGTGATCGTCAACCCCACCGGCAAGTTTGTCATTGGAGGACCACATGGCGATACCGGTCTCACTGGACGCAAAATCATCGTCGACACCTATGGCGGACGCGGAGCACACGGCGGTGGCGCATTCAGCGGCAAGGACCCCAGCAAGGTCGACCGCAGTGCAGCCTATGCCTGCCGCCACATTGCCAAGAATGTTGTCGCTGCAGGCATTGCCGACGAGGTGCTCGTCCAGGTGGCCTATGCCATCGGCCAGGCACAGCCCGTGAGCTTCTACATCAACACCTATGGCACTTGCCACGTCGACAAGACCGATGCCGAGATTGCCGACATCCTCAAGGAGCTCTTTGACATGCGGCCAGCTGCAATCATCAAGCGCCTCAAGCTGCTCAACCCCATTTACACCGAAGCAGCCGCCTACGGACACATGGGCCGCAAATATGAGTTGAAGGTCAAGAAGTTTGAGTCTCTCTATAACACCACCCAGGAGGTCGAGGTCGAACTCTTCACCTGGGAAAAACTCAACATGACCGAGACCCTGCGCGCAGCCTTTGGCCTCTCGTAGCGAAAAAGGAAGTGGAACAGGGGGACGGTTCTGTTATTCCCCAAAAGCCTTCGGCTGGAATAACAGAACCGTCCCCCTGTTTATCTCTCACTCCTTAATTACTTGGAGCGCATGGCTTCCTTAATCTTGGCCTCGAGTTCGTCGGCAAGCTCGGGGTTGTCGGCCACCATCTGCTTGGCGGCATCGCGACCCTGACCCAGCTTGGTGCCCTCGTAGGAGAACCAGGCACCACTCTTCTTGACGATGCCAAACTCCACGCCCAAGTCGATGATTTCTCCCACCTTGCTGATGCCCTCACCAAAGCGGATCTCAAACTCGGTCTTGCGGAAGGGGGGAGCCACCTTGTTTTTCACGACTTTTACACGCGTGAGGTTACCCACCACCTGGTCACCGTCCTTGATCTGTCCCGTGCGGCGGATGTCTAAACGCACGCTGCTGTAGAACTTCAAGGCATTGCCACCTGTCGTGGTCTCGGGGTTCCCAAACATCACGCCCAACTTCTCACGCAGCTGGTTGATGAAGATGCAGCAGGTGTTGGTGCGGCTGATGGTTGCCGTCAGTTTTCTCAAGGCCTGGCTCATCAAGCGAGCCTGCAGACCCATCTTGCTCTCGCCCATCTCGCCCTCGATCTCGGCCTTGGGGGTCAACGCTGCCACACTGTCGATAACAATGATGTCGATGGCGCTGCTGCGGATGAGCTGGTCGGCAATCTCCAGTGCCTGCTCGCCATTGTCGGGCTGAGAGATCCACAAGTTGTTCACGTCAACGCCCAACGACTCGGCATAAAAACGGTCAAAGGCATGCTCGGCATCAATGATGGCGGCAATGCCGCCCATCTTCTGCGCCTCGGCAATCGCGTGGATGGCCAGTGTGGTTTTACCCGATGACTCGGGACCGTAGATCTCGATGATGCGTCCACGGGGATAACCACCCACTCCCAGTGCGTTGTCCAGACCGATGGAACCCGTGGGGATGACCTCGATATCCTCGATGTGGTCATCGCCAAGCTTCATGATCGATCCACTCCCAAAGGTCTTGCCTATCTTGTCCATGGCCACTTGCAGGGCCTTGAGCTTCTCGGGCGACACTTCCTTGCGCTGCGGCTGGTTGTCCATCCCGTCTTGGTTGATGATTTCTTCTGCCATAAAATGTGACTTCTTTTTATTCTTGTTGTCTTTGTTGTGTTTGTATTTGATGGTGTTGCAAAGTTAATGCTTTTTTCGCTATTGCGCAAATTCACGTCCTGGATCACGTCAATGGTTCAGCACCCAGTCGATGAGCATGGTGACATCGGCCACATCCAGCGTGCCATCGCCGTTCACGTCGCCCGACTCAAGCTGAGTGTTGTCGCTCATCAGCACCATGCCGATCAGGAGCGTCACGTCGGCAACGTCGAGCGTGCCATCTCCGTTCACGTCCCCCAGCAGGGTCTCGCGCACAAACACGTTCTCGTCGAGATAGGCCATGCGCTGGCGTATCCAGCTGGCAACATACTGCATCTCGGCGCTGATGTCAAGCGTCCTGCCGCCCAAGTCACTGTCACCACTCCACCGAGCCTCCTCGCGGGCAGCGGCTCCGCAACCTTCCAGGTCATCCACTGCTCGCTGGTAGCGCGACACCAGCGACTCGGTGTCAAGCCACGTGCGGCGCAACTCCCAGTAGCGGTCGATGATGTCATTGCGATGGCCCGAGCGCAAGAAGACGTCGCCCATGGTCACATGGTTGATCCAGTTGACGGGACGGTCGGGCTTGACGAGCTCGGCCGTCATGTAGGACAGCGTGTTGGCTCCCAGGCTGATGTCCAAGTCCCATGGGGTGATGGTCAGCCGGGGGGCGCCATTGGCCTTGTCATAGCAGCTGTAATAGATGTTCTTGGTCTCGTTGTCTAATGCCTGCAACACGACGATGAGGATGAAGTAGTCCTCCAGCACTGGCAGGTCAAAGTAATAACCCACCGAGTCGGTCAGCGTCTCAAAATCATCGGTCGAGTCGCAACGGCGGCCAAACTCAAACGAGTTGTACAGCGTGCTCCAGTCGGTGGGATTGACTTCCTCAAAGTCGGGATAACTCACCTCGTTCCCATTCCATGTGGAGCTATAGTTGTTGTAGGCCGGCAGACGCCACGTGGCAGCATAGCTCTTGGCATTCCACTGCTGGCCATGGAACTCGTTATTGATCTCGTCATGCTTGGTCAGGGCCAGCTGCTTGCGGTCGATGGGCTCAATCAGGCTGTAGATGCCGTGGTAGTGCCCGTTCAGGATAACCTCGGTCAACTTGCCACGAGAACCGTTCACCACGGTGCTGTCGATCGACTTGTGCCACGGGTCGCGTGACATGTCAAGCCACAGGTCGGTGCTCACGCGGTTACGCACGCGCAGCAGATCAATCTGGCCGCCGTCAAGTTTCCAGTGGTTGTCCTTGCGCAGGCCCAACAGGCGCTGGTTCTTCTTGGCGCCTGTCTCGTCGATGAACTTGATGTGGTAGTTGCGCTTGTGCTTGCCGGCTGTGTTGGTGATGCCGCCGCGCCACTTGAGTTTGGCAAGCATGTCGCTCTTGGACTGGCTGCTGTCGGGGGCATTAACCGTGACGTTGCCCTCGACATACTCGTTGCCAAACTCGCCCTCAAGCTCTATCACAGGTAGCCAGGTGAAGGTCAGGTAACCCTCAACGGGGCCGCTTCCCGTCATCGCCGTCACTGGATAACTCTTGCCTCCCGCTATCATGGGCAACGTCACCGTTCCGTCATTGACCACTTCCACACCATTGATGGTAATAGCGCTCCAGGTGCTGTCGGTTTGGACAACTGCCGTCAGGTCGCTGCCAAAGGCTTCTCGAGGCAGGCTGCACAGCCACATCGCGTTGTCCGTGTCTTGAACGGCTTTGTAGCCATTCAGGTACAATGATTGGCCCCACAGCACATCGCACAGCATCAATGCGGCCATCAGCAGCGTGAATCTTGAAATCATGTATCGCATGAGAGTTGGTTTTACAATAATGTCTTTGATGAAATGCAGGCCCAAGCCCGCAACTTGCAAAGTTAATCCAAATTCTTGAGACACAACGCTCCCTGGCCCGTTTTTTTAGCTTTCAGCAATTATTATTTTTCCGTCACTTTTTTTGCCGTCAATTACCCACTATATGTCAAAAAAAATGCTTACCTTTGTCAAATTTATATTTACAAGGGAAAAACTTTCATTATTAACTCTTTAATACTTTCATTGCAATGAGGAAGATTTTTACGTTATTCACCTTGTGCATGCTGGCAACAGTGGCTTGGGGTCAGACGCAGATTGAGTTTGTCGCTGGCACTCCCAGTGTTCCCGCAGGCAACAACACTTCAGTTAGCGGACCCGACGAGATGACCATGGGCGGCATCACTGTCAAGACAACAAGTGGAGCCTTCAATGCGGCTCAGTATCGTTTTGGCAAGAATGCCACCACCACGATCACCTCAACGATTGGCAACATCACCAAGATTGAGTTCACTTGCACCAAGGACAACCCCGCTTCGGGTTTCGACGAGAATCAGGGCGTGACTGTCCAGAGCAACAACATCGATGGCATTTGGGAAGGCAACAGTTCCGAGATCACCTTGACCAGCAATGTCAAGCAGGTGCGTGCCACCAAGATTGTCTTCACCGTGGGCGGCAACGGACTCTCGAGTCCCAGCTTCAACCCCGCTGCCGGCACCTATTATCAGCCCATCGAGGTGACCATCAAGTGCGCTACCAGTGGTGCTACCATCTATTACACCACCAACGGCAATGATCCCACGACGAGCTCGACGCGCTACACGGCCCCGTTCACCCTGAATGCCAACACTACCGTGAAGGCTATCTCGGCCAAGGACGGCAAGATCAGCGACGTGGTGAGCGCCACCTATGAGTTTGCTTCGGCAACGCCCGTGGCCAACATCCGCGAGTACCAGCAGGTGCCCGACGAGACCGTCGTCGTGTTCACCAACCCCGTCAGTGTGCTTGTTCAGAGCGGCAACCGCATGTTCGTCAAGGACGACACGGGATATGCTTTGTTCTATGGCAACTGTGGCCAGACCTACGCCAACGGTGATGTCATCCCCGCCGGCTTTGTAGGCACCAAGATCACCTACGACGGTGAGCCCGAGCTCAAGGACCTTACGGGTTTCCAGCCCAAGTCGGGCAACAGCGCTATCGCTGCTCAAGTGATCACTACCTCGCAAGTGGCTCCCAACCTTTTCGGTCACCTTGTGCGTCTCAACAATGTCACCTTCACCAAGGAAGGCCGCCTCGTGAACGACGCTACCGGCACCGCCCCCTACTACTGCAACTTGATTGTCAAGGAAGCCGACCTTGAGGAGGGCGTGACCTATGAGTACATCGAGGCTATCGTTGGCTCCTATGGCCGTGAGAACACCGTTTATCAGTTGCTGCCCACCTTGTTGCACAAGGGAGGCGTCGTTCCTCCTCCTGAGGGTTCAATCCCCCTGTGCGAGCTTGGTGACGTTGCCGACAACACCACCGTGACCATCAAGAACGACGCTATCGTTCTGGGTCAGCAGGGTTCCTACCTCTACCTCAAGGACACCGACTGCGGTTATGGCCTCGCCTATGGCAACTGCGGCCAGAACTATGAGCTGGGTGACGTGATCCCCGCTGGCTATGGCGGCTTGAAGACCACTTGGGACATGGAGCCCGAGCTGAAGGAACTCACCGGTTTCCAGGCAGCAAAAAGCAACATCGGTGGCCGCGAGGCTCTCGAGGCTGGTGCCGAGGTGATCACCATCTCGCAGGTGGGTCATGAGACCTGGGGACACTATGTCAGAATCGACAACGTGACCATCAACATGGACGACAAGACCTTCAGCGATGCTACCGGCACCATCGGCTACTATGACAGATTCTTGATCCAGTGGCCCGATGACCAGACCAAGACCTACACCATCTATGCCATCGTGGGTTCCTACAAGACCAATTACCAGCTGCTGCCCACGCGCATAGTCTTTGTGGAGCCTGTCCCCGAAGTAGAGTGCCTGAGCGACCTCTATCAGCTCAAGCAGGGCAAGCAGGCTCACTTCACCAGTCCGCTGACCGCCATCTACCAGAACAAGGCAAAGCGTGACCTGTACATCATGGACTCGTGCGGCGAGTTTGGCCTCGTGTATGGTGACGTGGAGGGTGAGTTCAGCAACGGCGACATCATCAACGATGCCATGGCCAGCTGGACGACCTACAATGACAACTACCAACTGACGCCGGTGCCCGAGACCTTTGTCCCCGCATCGACTCCTGGCACCCCCGTTAAGCCCGAGGTTTATCCCGTTGAGGAGATCTCTCAGGACCTGATCCACCACTTCCTCGCATTTGAGAATGTGACGATCACCAGCCGCGTCGAGATGGTCAACGACAAGGAGCAGACCAACTTCTACCTGGTTGACGAGACCGGCGAGATTATGCTGTTTGACCGCTACGGCATCGGTGTGGCCGAGAAGGATCAGTCCAAGCGCTACGACGTGAAGGGCTTCTTGACCATCTTCTCCAAGAACCGCATCATGGAGATCTATCCCATCGAGATCAAGGAGCACAATGATGTCCTTGCACGCTATGACGTCAACAAGGATGGCGAGATCAACATCGCCGATGTCAACACCCTCATCGACTTCATCCTCACCGGCAGCGGCTCCCACGACTGCAACTTGGATGGCGAGATGGGCGTGGCCGACATCAACGACCTCATCAACTACATCCTTAACAACTAATTAGGATGTTACACTACAGGTAAAGTCTTTTACGGTTATGAGACAACGGTGTTTATACCTCAGGACTTGAACCTTCAGATTATCATGGAGGCCCCATCGTGCGGGCCTCCATGTTTTTTAAATATCCGGGAAAAAAGTTTATATCACAACGAATAGTATATATCAACAACAATGAAAAACTTCTTTTTACTGTTATCTCTTGCCTGATGTCGGTCTCGCTTTGGGCCGATAAGGTTGTTGTCTTTGAAACCGATCCTTACGGATACTACATTTGTGTGATTCCGTTGGTTTTTCATGAAGACGGTGTCACTTTTTCGGTTTTTGGCACCCCAAGTGGAGGCGGCTTCTCTTACTATAATGACGAGAATTCATTTATCTCAACCCATGAGGGGTGGATCAAGAAAGTTGTCATTGAACGCCCCACGTGTGACTTTGTCTTCTCCACTGGTAACCACGTGACTGAGGGACAAAGCATTGTCTGGACAGGTGATGCCAACACGGTATTTTTGTGCCCTGTCGACAGTCGCGCTTGCACTGGCCGAGTGATTGTTACCGTCAGCGATTCCACCCAGATGCAAGATGCAGAAACCACGCTGATCGCTATTTACCAGAATGGTCTCTACAATTACTGCAAAACCCTCAATGATGAGTATCTCCTGCTCTACGGAGACCTCCAAAATACTTTTGCCAACGGGGACACCATCCAGGGACAAATCACACAATCACAGTACGGCAATGATTACGAGTATGTGCCCCAAGGAGCCTGGCGACTCGTCGGGCACGGGCCCATGGTGCAGCCCACCCATGCCTCTATCGAGATGCTGTCACCCGAGATGCTGTATCATTACCTCTGCTTCGAGAATGTGGCCATCGACTTTAACCTCGGCTTGAACTCCTATCTCATGAGCGACGACACTGGCGATCTGCTACTCTTTAACAGGTTTGGAATCGCAGTCACCTATCCCATGCATCCCGACATAGAGGTTGAAAACGAGATCAACATCGCCACCATCAACACGCTCATCGACCACATCCTGTCAGGAAATGTCAATGCCGCCTCTACTTCTCAACGATATGATGTCCAAGGTTTTTTGACGCAGTACTGGGATAAGCTTGAACTCATTCCCACAAGCATCGTGTATCGAGGCTTACCTCCTACCGATGACTATAACCAAGACAGCGAGGTGAACATCGCCGATGTCAACGCCCTCATCGAATTCATCCTCAACCGGAACTGGTAAGGCTCTAACCCTCCCCACCCAATTGCACCAATTGGATGGAAACGCGCACATCATTCCGTGCAATTGGAAGGGAACGCGGATGCCAATTCGGTATATTCGCGAAACTCGTAGTTTCAAAAAAATCCGCAGTTTTACGGCTCACCCCACACTTTTATCGGGGTGAGCCGCAGTTTTACTTGAAGTAGCGCCCGATGACAGGCAGCTTGGCCAGCATCGGGGCCAGGTGCTCCTTGCGGTAGATGAAGCCCACAAATAGCAAGAGCAGCACCGTGCGGTAGGCCAGGGCTACCCACATGTTGCCCACGGGCAGCATCATCGCGGCAAACAGCACGCCAGCCACAATGGTATAGATGGCGATGTCGCGCAGTGGATAGCGAATGGGAAAGTACTTCTGTCCAATAAAATAAGACAGTAGCATCGACACGCTATAGGCAACAAGTCCTGCCCAGGCACAAGCCATGTAGCTGAACCGCGGGATGAACAGCAGATTGATGACAAACAGCACAACGGCACCAATGCCCGAGAAATAGGCACCCCAGATGGTGCGGTCGGTGAGCTTGTACCAAAATGAGAGGTTGAAGAAGACGCCAAACACGATTTCGGCGGCCATCACAATGGGCACCACACGCAAGCCGCTCCAGTAACTCTCACCAATCAAGTACTTGAGCAAGTCAATGTAGGCCATCACCACAAGAAATGCCAGCAGCGTGAAAATGATGTAGTATTTCATCGTTTGGGCATAAACCTCCTTGCTGTCCTTGTCCTTGACCTTGCTGAACACAAAGGGCTCGTAGGCAAAACGGAAGGCCTGAGTAATCATCATCATGATCATCGCAATCTTGATGCAGGCACCATAAATGCCCAATTCGCTCATCGCGTTGCCACCTTGATACACCTTTGGGAACATGATCTGTGAGAGGCTCTGGTTGAGTTGTCCAGCGATACCCATGACCAGGATTGGCCAAGCATAGGACAACATCTGGCGACACATCTTCCTGTCAAATCCAAAGTTGATGCCGCGCAATTCCTTGTGGAGGAAAACGAGGTTGAACATCGAGCAGAACAGATTGATGTAGAATACCCACACCACGTCATAGTGGAAGGTCTCTCCATAGATGCCGAATGGGTTGAGATGAAGCATTGGCAACCCGAAGAAATAAATCAGGTTGAGCACAATGTTCAAGCCAATGTTGGCAATCTTCAAGGTAGCAAATTTGATGGGCTTGTGCTCACAGCGCAGGTAGGCAAAAGCAATAGCGGTGAAGGCATCGAGGGCAACGGTGATATACATCACCGCCACATATTCCGGGTGCTCACCATATCCTAACAATGCAGCGATTTGACCGCTGAAGAGCAAGACGATAACCGAGGTCACCACCCCCACCGTTCCAACCATCCTCAACACAGTAGAGTATACTTTTTTCCGATCCATGCCATCCTTGTTCATGAATCTGAAGAAAGTGGTCTCCATGCCAAAGGTGAGCACCATGATGAGAATGGCCACATAGGCATAGACGTTGGTGATGATACCATATTCGCCTCCAGTAGAGGCAAATTTCAACGTCTGTATCGGCACGAGCAGGTAATTGACAAAACGAGCCACAATGCTGCTCAAGCCATAGATGGCAGTATCCTTAGCCAATGATTTTAAATTAGCCATATTGCTTTTGTTTTCTGTTTTCTGTTATCAATTTTCAGTTGATTGCGGATGCCACTGACAACTGACGACTGACAACTGAAAACTACATTAAAAAATGCTTCCCACCTCGCCGGGGCGTTCGCGTTTCAAGTGGTTATAGGCCAGCGTGGTGGCCTCGCGGCCTCGCGGCGTGCGGTTGATGAAGCCTTCCTTGATCAGGTAAGGCTCATACACCTCCTCGATGGTGCCGGGGTCCTCGTTCATCGCCGTGGCGATGGTGTTCAGGCCCACAGGACCGCCACCAAACTTGTCGATGATGGTCAGCAGGATCTTGTTGTCAATCTCGTCCAGGCCATACTTGTCGATATTCAATGCCTCGAGTGCATAGCGAGCAATGGCCAGGTCGATGCGACCGCTGCCCTTGACCTGGGCAAAGTCGCGCACGCGACGCAGCAGCGAATTGGCGATGCGTGGCGTGCCACGGCTGCGCAGGGCAATCTCGGTCGCGGCCTTGTCGTCGATGGGGACGGACAACAGGCGGGCCGAGCGGCGGATGATGCCCTCCAGCACCTTGTGGTCATAGTATTCCAGATGGCAGTTGATGCCGAAGCGGGCCCTGAGCGGTGACGTCAACAGGCCGCTGCGTGTCGTCGCTCCAATGAGGGTGAACGGTGCCAGCGTGAGCTGCACCGATCGGGCGCCGGGGCCCTTATCAATCATGATGTCGATGCGGTAGTCCTCCATCGCGCTGTAGAGGTATTCCTCCACGATGGGGCTCAGACGGTGGATCTCGTCGATAAACAGCACGTCGTTCTCGTCGAGCGACGTGAGCAGGCCGGCCAGGTCACCGGGCTTGTCCAGCACGGGGCCCGACGTGACCTTGAAACCCACACCCAACTCGTTGGCGATGATGTTGCTCAACGTCGTCTTGCCCAAGCCGGGAGGGCCATGAAACAGCACATGGTCCAGTGACTCACCGCGCAGCTTGGCAGCCGCGACAAACACGCGCAGGTTCTCGATGATCTTGTCTTGACCGGCAAAGTCCTCAAAGCGCACTGGCCTCAGTGCGCGCTCAAAGTCCTGATCGGTCTTCAGCGACTCTCGTCTGATGTCAAATTCTTCTTCCATATATCTCTGCAAAGGTACTCATTTTTAAATGACCACATCGATAACTCGACCAACAATATTTAAAAATGTCCCGAACCCGCGATCATTAGCCTTGAACTCGACCTGTGTGATCGATAACAAGATCATGCATAATATACCAGATGCGGCCCGCTATCGGGGTGTCGGGAAATATCTGACGCAGCTTGTCGATGTAGCGCTGCACCTGCCTGCAATACTGCTTGTCACGACGTTCTCCACTCTTGTAATCGATGACGAGCATGCTGCCGTCGGGGAGCCGGATGATGCGATCGGGACGCAGGTTGTCGATACCGTCGGGGCTCCACAGCGAGTCCGAGGCCGATGTGATGGTCCGCTCACTGTACACCTTATTGCTCGGGTCAAACCACTGCGCAATCTGTCCTTCCTGTTCCAGAATGGGGCATCGCACGTGAGCATTCACGTTGTCGATCGAGCAGGGGTCATTGGGGTCGTCGGTGATGATGCCATGCTTCTGCGCATGAGCTATGGCAATCTCCACATCGTTGCGGTCATGGATGCGGCTCAGCAAGCCGTGAAGCCTCACGCCGGCATCAATGCGCGAGCTGGAGGCATTCTCAACCCTCACGCGCAAGTCTGCGGGGATGGGCATGACGGGATATTGGTTGACATCAATCGACTGGCCAGCGGAACCGCGTTGACGCGACTTGGCGGCGAGCTCGTCACGCGACGACAGCTCGCCATATTCATACCACGACACCGTCGGGCTTTGAGACCCTGCCATGGGCGTCATCACGGCTGGAGCAAGACGCGACATCAACTCGGTCAAGTTTTTGGGGGCAGCGTCGGCTGTTGCCGATCGGGAGCCTCGGCCGCTGCGGCTTCCGCGCGTGGCGACAGGTGACTTGCCCAAGATGTGCAACTCGGTTCGGGGACGGGTAAAGGCGACATAGGTCTTGTTGAGGTTATCGATGAGGACATCGGCCTGCTGCTTGTCCACAAACTCTCGGGCCCGACCTTCCAGGCAGCCGCAATCCTTGAGTTGTGACAGGGTAGCCTTGCTCACGTTGAGCATGGGCGGCACCAAGTGCTCATCACAACGCTCAGGTTGCGGCATGAGACGCATCGCGTCAACAAAGGCCTCACGCGGCATCCAGTAGCTGCTCTCCTTGCTGTTGTTGGTCAGGTTCCACTGGGCAAACGGGATCACCACGCAGTCAAACTCAAGGCCCTTGGCCTTGTGGATGGTCATGATGTTGATGGCATCGCCGCTGTCGGTGCTGCTCACGGCAAGCATGCCTTTCTTCTCGTCCCAATACTTGAGGAATTCCCTCACTGTGCCTCCGCCCGACTGTGTTGAAAATTTCATCACTGTGTCCTGGAAGGCAAGCAGGAATGCCGTCTCGGCATCCACGTCATGAGCCCCATCGCTCTTGAAGGCGGCGATGATGGTCTCGACGATGCTCACCAGGGTCGACAACTCATCGGTCGATGGCAACATCGCATCGAGCAGTCCCTGGTAGGGTTGCGCCTCGTCGGCTGTGGATTCATCGCTTTTCTTGATGCCGTTCAGGCTCTCTTCCAGCATCTGGCCTGCCTGTTGAGGGCTGGCATCGGGGATGCTCGACAACGACTTGATAAACGCATTCAAGCCGGCATACAGGCGCTGGTCGCTCTCTCGCTTGCGGTTGATGCGGCGCACCACGTCACTCACGGCTGCGGCTTCATCGTCCACATCATCCTCGCCTGCAGCAAACTGGGACAGGTCGACAAAGCGCAGCATGGCGATGATGCGCCTGATGATGGGGGAATTGTTGAGCAGCAACGACTCGCCCGAGATGATATTGATCTTGCGCCCGGCCTCGGCCCGCTTGTTATACTCCAATATACACTCAACAACCTGATTGCCAATGGCGTTGGTATTGACCAGAATACCAATCTGCCCCCAGGCATATCGCTCGTGCAACTTGAGCAGGTAACCCGGCAAGATGTCGAGCACGTCAAGCTCATCGCCAGGGGTGCTAACGGTCGAGGCGATGATGTCATCTTCCATCAGGCGGTCATAGTCGCCCAGCATCAGTCGCACATAGCCGGGCACCTTGGCGGTGTCAATGTTCACTGGCATGCCTTGCTCAACGTCGGCATAGGTGCCCCTCACGGTGGGATTGTCGCGATAAGCGTTCACCGCTCCCTCAAACACGCGGTTGTTAAACTCAATGATGTTGCGCGAGCTGCGGTAATTCACCGAGGTGGGCTCGCCTGGCTTCACAGCCGGCCGATAGATATCGTCCTTGAAGTCCTGGTCAACCTTCTCCCTGAACACGGTGGGATCGGCATTGCGGAATCGATAGATCGATTGCTTGGCGTCACCGATGAGCATGTTGAAGTTGCCACTCGCTAAGCTCTCGCGCAATAGCCCCCTGAAGTTTTCATATTGCTTGGTGCTTGTGTCCTGGAACTCGTCGATCATGAAATGGGCTATGGTTGTACCGATGCGCTCATACACAAACTCTGAGCCACTGTCAAGCACTGTGCCAATGAGCTCGTTAGTGTCGCCAATGAGGATCGAGTTAGTCTCATGACGATATTCTTCCAGGTAGATGTCGATCATGGCCAGCAAGCCCAGCAGGCCCAGGTTGTTGTTGATGTGACGCAAGAAATCACACCACAACCGGTTCTTGAAATAATCGGTCACTATCGACAACATCCGGTCGACGGTTGACGTGTCGGGGGCTTTGCCCTTGAGAAACTGCGACACGATTTTCTCTCTGTCGCTGTTGAGCAGCGCGTCCGACAGTTCCTCGCCTGCGCCCTTGGCAAGCCATTTCTTGAACGACATGGAGCCGCTCAAGTTATCACGCCACGGCTGCAGCTCGCTGCGCAGATCGTCCAGCAAGGCGGAAGTCTGCTCGTCGCACCATTTCACTGCACCATTCACATACTTCATGAACTCGCGTATGCCCGAGAAGTCGCTATGAAACACGCCTTGCTCGTCAACATGTCCCAAGTAGCTCCTGATGGCGTCCATCCGGCTCCTGAACAGCTCAGTGTTGATTTGCTTGGCAAATGTGGTCAGCTCTCCGCCATCATCAAAGAATTTCCAACGCCTTTTGTCGGGATCTCCATGCAGCATGTGCTGCTGGTAATCTTTCACCCAGTCATCAACCTGAGTGGGCTTGTCCTTGCGGCCCAGCGACAGCAGGAAGTTGTGGACAGCCACACGCACCGCATAGTCTTCCTCCAGCTGGATGTCATAGTTAAAGTCACGGTCCAGTTCTCGAGCGAAATTGCGCAATATGGACTGGAAAAACGAGTCGATGGTACTCACATTGAAGTTGCTGTAGTCAAACAGCAACTCATTCAACGCCTGCCGTGCCAGCGTGCGCACATCGGCCTCGGTCATCGACGATGCTTGGACAAACTCTTGCAGATAGTCGCTCTGCATGCCAGGTGTGGCCAGGCGGTAAAGTTCCTTGACGATGCGGTCCTTCATCTCGTCGGTGGCCTTGTTGGTAAAGGTGATAGCAAGCAACAGGCGATGCGCGTTCAAGATACGGTCGCCCCCACCCTGCTGGCGTGGCAACAGGGCCCCGTGTTCGCCGGGCACAAACAACAGGTGCTTGATGTACTGCAGGGCAAGATTATAGGTCTTCCCCGAGCCGGCCGAGGCTTTCATGACCAGCATGTTGCGCTTATTGATGTCCATTGGGTCGCTCATGGTAACACAGTTGGTGATGACAGTGACAATATTTTATTATTAAATCGTTAAATGATAAGGGCAGCAAAGCATAACAAGTCAACAGCTCACTCCCATCATTCCGATTATTCCGATCATTCAGAGCATTCCGATTTTTCAGATAATTCGGGCCTTGAATCCCATGCGGGTGAGGTGCTCAAGCACTCGTTGCCTAAAGTCCCCCTGGATGAGGATCTCGCCTCCTCGTGCACTACCGCCCACTCCCAGCGTACTCTTGAGCTGCGATGCGACCTGCTTGAGGGCATCGTCATCGCAGGTGAAGCCGGTGATGATTGTCGCCTGTTTGCCTCCTCGTCCCTTGCGCTCCAGAATGATGTCCAGTCTCTCCTTGCCCTGTTGCTCCACGGGGTCAAGTGCCTTGGCTGTGGGCTGCGGCGTGGCGGTTTGGTCGCCCACTTCGGCGGCGGGCAAGTCAAAGGCCTTGCCCAAAATATCTTTCCAGTCGGTATTGTTCATTGCATTTAAGAAATTATTAGTGTGACCAGGATTAAACCTTGGATCTTCTATCACATCAAAGGTACAAAAAAACAGGGACTCACCAGCAACAAAAGAAAAAAAACGACTACCGATAAAGAAAAAATGCCCAAAAGGGCGCTCGATTCAAATAAAAGCAGTACTTTTGCTGCACTGTTTACAATTTTACATTATTAACTATTTCACTTTAAATATCACACGAATATGGCTTATGTAATTTCTGACAGCTGCGTGGCATGTGGAACTTGCCAGTCAGTATGCCCCGCCGACGCAATCCGTGAGGGCGACATCTACTCGATCGATCCCGATACCTGCCTTGACTGCGGTACCTGTGCCGACGCTTGTCCCACCGGCGCAATCGCTCCTGGCGAGTAATTAACAAACAATACAGCTATTGCGACTGTGTCACCACTGCCGGTGACATGGTCGCAATACTGTTTTTAGCCCTGCCAACCACTCAGCCGAAAACAGGAGCACCCCAGTATTCTTCTTTCAGCTACACACGGTGGACACACTAACACATGCGGGAGCATCCCCCTTATGGGACACTCCCGCATGATGGTCTCTTAGCGGATAGATCAGTTGGCCTGAGCCACCTTCAGGGGATCAAGGACGATAAGCTTGTTGATGGCTGTGCCACCATAGTTGGTGCCGTCGCTGTAGGTGCCGAAGTAGCGATACAGGCCGGCGGGTACCTTATTGCCTTCCATGTCCTTCATGTCCCATGCCACGGGGAACGATGTGGTCGTCGTCTTCCACACGAGCTTGCCAGTGGCATCGGTCACGCGAACGATGACCTCAGGAGCCTGGGCCAGGTCGGTGTCCAGGCTAAAGTTGACCTCCTTGTCAAGGTAAGCTGGCAGTGCATCGGCTACCAGTTCCACGCGACCTGCCTGTCCCACCATGAAGGTGATGGTGTGGGTGGTGCTGTTGCCCACCATGTCATATACGGTATAGGTTACCGTGTGCAATCCTTCGGTGAGGTTGTTCAACGGGAACTCGATGTTCACCGTCTTGCCGCCATCGAGTACGTTGGCATAGCAAGTGACGTCGCTATAGGAGTTCCTGCCGCCATCCAGCACCAGGGTCATCGAGTTGTCTACCGAGTTGGCTTGCATGTTGATTCCCTGGTCATCTGTTGCCGTGATGTAGAGCATCGAGCTGCTGCCGGCCATGGTGCCCGCAGCAAAGCCGGCCTCATCGTTCACATACATCGATGAAACAACGGGGGCCGAATTGTCGCTGATGGCCAAGCTCTCGTCATAGGGCAGCATCGTGATCTGGTAAGTGAGGCCATTCACCATGCGGTCGGTATTGTCCTTGTGGGCATACACGCGCAGCAGCACATCATTGTTCTTGGCCTGCGGTGACTTGGGAACAATCATTTCGCCAGTGAAGATTCCATTGGTTACTCGACCATTGATCTCGGCCAGCTTCTCACGCGGGGTGTAGATCTGGCGGGCGGTGCTCACACCTCCCACGGTGAAGGTCAGGGTCGTGAATTCTGTCTCCTTGTCATACAGGGTCATCGTTGCATCGCCGTTAAAGCTGGTGTCGAGATTGCCGTCGGCATCCACCACTTGTGCCTTGACATTGAAGCGGCACAGCGGGCTGATCGTTGCCATGGCGGTGCTATCGGTAACGTCGGTAGAGTTGACCTCGGTGATATTGAACAGAGGCAGCGGATAGTTGATCTTGATGGCTGGGTCGCCAAGCAGGAAGAGCGACAACTTGTTGGTATTGGCCACGTTAAAGCCCAGCTTGCTGGCCTTGTAGGCTTCACCCAGGGTGGGCATGTAGCCGTTGGTGGCATAGGAGAAGAAGCCCTTCAACAGGAATCGGTTCCACATGTCATTGTCGGTAGCATAGACCATGCGCGACGACGTGAACAACGCGATTGCGCCGCCATCACGCTTGTGGAACATGAGCTCGGCGATGCCTCGGCTGTCGCCGTCATAGTGGGCAACATCGCAGCACGCTGTTGACATGATGGGCAGGTGAGGATAGGACGTGCGAACGACATCTCCGGTGACCCACATGTGGTTTGCCTTGGTAAAGGCAATCGGGCCGGCATGACCCACATAGGTGGCAAAATACATTCCATCCTTGAGCAAGTTGCTCATCACCTGCTTGCCCTCAACAGCTGTCTTGCGGCCATATTCGCTCACGTTGGTCTCAATGTTGGATCGGGCATACTGAGCATCAAACACGGTGTTAACGTGCATGCCTGTTCCCATTTCGTTATCGATCATGTTCTTGTAGCCCTGGCCCTGGAACGTGTACATGCCGCCATCCTGGTCGTCGCTGATGACCATGGTGTTGTTGCGCCATACGCCGTAATCGGGATTGGCATAATACTCGACAAGCTTGTCCACATCGCTCTTGGCCTCTTCAATATCGGCACTGGTGATGCGGCCCACACCGATGCGCAGCTTGGCAGCACTTGCGTCGGAACCTGAGTTGTCGTCAAGGAAGCCAAAGAAGTCATCGGTTGTCACCGAGTAGGCTTCATAGTTGCTATTGTCGCTCTGGTAGGTCAGCAGGTTGCCCGGATGGGGACCCTGCAACTCGCGGTTGTCGTAGGAACCGGTGCCAAAGAGCAGCAGGTTCTTGAATTTGTTCTTGTCGCGGTCATAGAGCATCTTGCACAGCAGGCGATAGGCCATCGCATCGCGGGTTCCGCTCGAGAACTCGTTAAAGACCTCGTCCTGGTCAACTACGGCCACGTCGATACCATCGACTGCCTTGTGCAGGTCGGCAACGCGCTGGGCCTGCTCGTGAAGTGACTTGTCGGTAATGATGAGCAAGTCGGGAACGGCCATGGCATGCAGGTTCTGGTTGGCGATAGACTCATGGGAGATGATTTTCTTCAAGGTCTTGGTCGGATCAAAGGCCACATACTGCGATACCGTTGCTCCCACCGAGAAGAACGACAAGCCTTGACCCGTCTCGTCGTTATAGGCAGTAGTCTTCACCTCTTGGGGAGCATTGGTATTGGTGATGCTCCACACAACGGTCGACGATGACGCTCCAGGCAGCTGGAATCGCTCGTTGCCTCGCGTCATGCTGTATCCCATCAAGATCTGGCCATCGCCATTCTCGGGGATGATGTTGTACCTTTTATAGGTGAGGATGAAATAGTCAAGCCTTGCAATTGTCGAAGTGCCCTCGGCCGACGTGTAGGTCAGATAGGGCTCAAACTGGCCATGCTCCGAGGGGTTGGTCAACTTGAGGGATGCAAAGGGGGATGCGTAGTTGTAGAACACGTTCAGGCTGGGCCTGTAGATGCGAGATGACGACAAGGTGTACACCGTGCTGTCAACACCACCGTCGCTGTGAAGAACTGCGTTGGCATAGGTGATCTCGCTCGCGGCGGCGGCAATGCTCGTCTGCACGACAATCGTGCTGTCGGCAAGACCGGGCAGATAATAGTCAATGCGCAAGTTGCCGTTCAGGAAGTCCTCACCCAGCATCTCCTTTCCTGAGCTCAAGATCGACACCAGCTCACTCTCGTGATAGAAGTAGTTCAAGCTGGAGGGCTTGTCAATGTAGTTGCTCACGGTCACAACCGACTTCATCGCCGGCTTGACATCGGGGGTCGTTTCCTCGGTCAGGAAATAGCAACCCACCTGTGAATAGGGATTGAAAATACGGGTGAAGTGGGGCGTCGTGCTATAATCCGAGATAGACATCGAGATGGGACCGTTACCATAAAAACAGATCTTGCCATTGGTCCTCAACAACGGGATGGCCTTCAGGTCATCAGGAACCGAGCCATTCATCAGCTCGCTGATGCGGTTTCCGCCGAAACCATAGACCTTCACGTTGTCGGGGTTGGAAAAGCCCATCTCACGCATCTCGTCATAGGTGACTTCATACATTCCGCTCTCAGGAATTGTGATTTTCACCCACTTGCCGGTGGCAAGCTTGGAACTGGTTGCATACATGGAAGTGCTGAATGCACTCGCGCAGCAGAAGCCAAAGATGGCCATCAGTGCCACACATGCAAGTTGTAATGTTGTCCGTTTGCTCATATTCTTATGATGATATTTAGTTTTATATTCTGCTAAAATCTCGTTATATCTCTATTTTATTGCCCTTCTGCTCTTGATGGTTTATAACCTCACCTTCACATCAAGGACCTGCTGGCCGGCAATCATGGCCGACAAGTGGTCGCCGGGAACCAGGTCATGCCGTGATCCGGCATCGCCGGTGAAGATCATGTCACCCATCTTGATGCTGCAACGGGTGCTCACGAGGGAAACCAGTTCATCAAGCGGCACTCGCATCTGCGACAAGCTGTGCTGCGACACTGTCTCGCCATTGATCTGGAATTCAACGGGCACTCGGGTCACATCCTCGCCTGCTGGCACGGCAACCCAGTCACCCACAATGGCTGCGCCATCAAAGGCCCTGTCCAGAGCACCCGTGCGCGCGTCACTGTCATTCACCGCCTGAACGCTAAATCCTGCGGTATAGGCATCCCAATAGCGGGAGGCAAACTTGGGTGCAATGCATTTGCCCAATCGGCCGGTGCGCACGATGATCGACGGGCACGCCACAAACCGAGCGGCAAAGTCGGGCACAAAGAATGGACGCCCTGTATACAAGATCGACGAGTCGGCCATGAGGTAGCAACGGGGGATGTCCTCCTCCATGCCATAGTTCCCTGTGATGCCGATGACCTTCATTGCGTTTTATCTCTTTTATTTAACTACTTTCCACTGGATTTATCGCTTCACTCCCAGGTCGGGCGTGTTGTGCATCCGGTTATAAATAATTGCCAAGTGGGCATAGATGGATGTGTTGGCAATCACAACATCCTCGGGAGCCTTGATGCGATAGGGCGTGAAATTCCAGATGGCCGTCATGCCGCTGGCAATCACCAGGTCGGCGGTCTCCTGGGCCTTCTCAACGGGAACGGTCAGGATGGCTATCGACACGCCATGTTCGCGCTGCCACGACGCCAATTCCTCTATGCCAAGAATCGGCACTCCGCCCATTCGCTGCCCGATGACCTCACGGCGAACGTCAAAGCCTGCCACTATGTTCAAGCCATAGTGCTCCAAGCCTCGGTCCTGCATCAGAGCCGTGCCCAGACTGCCCGTGCCGATTATCACGGCAGCGTGCTGCTTGTTGAAGCCCAAGAAATCTTCAAGCTCGGTAACAAGGCTATGCACCTCATAACCTATCCGGGTCTTACCCTTGATGTTGAGAAACGACAAGTCCTTGGCAATCTGCGACGATTGCACGTTGAGTTCCTTGGATATCTGCGTGGAGGAGACATACTCGACATGCAGGTGGTCAAGCATCCTCACATAGGACAAATACCAAGGCAACCTCCTGATTGTGGGTTCGGGAAGTATTGTCTTATTTTCGGTATTCTTGGATTTGTTCATTGCGTCTGGATACAATTAACCTACAAAATTACCTTATTTTTTGATACACACCACATTTTGAACCTCATTTTGTCAAAAACATTCAAGTTTTTAACAAATCTTATCGCTTGCACCCCCTTTTACAACTATTCACCTAATCACACCGCTATGCTATGTTTGGGCTAACCGCATCCACAACACGCCCATCTGACCAATAAGGCCAATAAGACCCATTGGACCAATAAGACTCATCACCCATCCCTTGGACAGGTGTTTTGTCTGGTCAACATCCATCAGGAACCTGCGACAGCCAGTTTCTTGGCCTTGGTGGCTTCCTTGATGCCATCGGTTGAGATGGTCGCACGGTAGACATAGATGCCGCGTGGCACACGACGGCCTCCCAGATCGGTCAGGTCCCATGTGATGGGTGTCGAGGTATACATGTCGCTGCGGCCCGACTGCTTGGTCGTCCACACCAGATGACCCATCAGGTCATACACCTCGATCGACACGGTGACAACCGCATCAGGGCGATTGTGCTTCACATAGAATGAGGTCTCAACACTGGCTGGATTAGACGCGCAATACACATCGGCAATCTCGGGTGCAAGGCCATTGACCACGTTAAAGGTGATCGTCTTCTCACTCACATTGCTGTAAACGTCCCACACGCGCAGGCGCAGGGTGTGCGGACCGGCCGACAAGTCATTCAACTGGTAGCTGATGCTTCCCATCGTGCCTTGGTCGGCAAACATGGGCGTGTAGTAGCTCACCAGGTCGTTGTAGCTGCTGGTGCCGTCAAGGGTCAGTGTCATGGTGTGGCCGATGCCTGCCGACGAGAAGTTAACTCCGCTCTCATCGCTCACAGTGGCAAGAAACAACGGGGAACTGTTGACCTCGCTGCCGTCCACAAAGTCTTTCACATTCAGTCCCATCGTGATGATCTTGGGACCGATGGTGTCGGCAACCTGCTCATCGTCATAGCCGTAGATGTAGAAATTGCTGTTCGAGCCCTTGGCCTCAAGACTGTCGCGGCTGTCATAGGCATACAGGTTGATCAGCGACGGGCGATAGTTGCCATACTCTTCGTTGACCTCGGTGGGGATAATCACACGCACGGTGAAGCGGCCGTCAACCACCGTGTCTACATTGATGGCCAAGCGGTTGGGACGGTCCTCATAGTTCACCTGCTTGCCATCGCCGTAGCCATGACTGGTGACGGTCTCCTCGGCACCAAACAGGGTCGAGATCACGCTTCCGGTAAAGTTGGTGGCAAGGTTACCGCCCTCGTCAACAATTTTGCCGCTGAACTCGACCTGCTGGCGTGCCTTGAAAGCGGGCATGTTGTCACTGCTCACGGGCTCGCCGTTGATGGTCTCGATCTGTGCCGTATAGGGGGAATAAGCCAGTCTCATGGCTGGATCTCCAAAGCAGAAGAAGCGACGGTAATTATCCGAGACTGTGCCATTGAAAGAATTTTTAGCTAAACGCAGGATGTCTCCGATGCGGCGCGGCTTGCCATCGTCGCCTCGCGAGAACACATAATTGGACATGGCATTGGTCAAATAGCCATTCTCCAGAATATAGGCCAGGCGGGCCGGGCACAACAAGGCAATCGCTCCGCCATTGACATTGTTAAACACGCGCTCGCCACTCGACACCGTGGCGGCGTCAAAGCGGCAGTACTCACACGTGGCGGCATACAGCACCGGCAAGTGACGGTAATAGAGCTGGGTCTCAACGTCCGAGCGCATCAGCAAGCCGTCGCCCGTCCAGTTCTGAGTGCTGGCATGGCCCACATAGTTCCACCACAGCACACCCTCCTTGAGGAGGTTGAACATCTTGTTGCGGGCATCGGGATAGGAACGCGAGCCGCCCTGACTCACTGCATTAAAGGCATCGATGAAGACATAATTATAGACCATATCCTCGCCGCCGTTTTTCCGCATGCCATCAATCATGCTCATCGATTGTGTCATGTGAACGCCCTGATTTTCATCGTCGGCGACCATGAGAACCTGGTTCTTCCATGAACCATAGTTGGGCTTAGTGACATATTTCACCAGTTTGTTGACGACTGCACGGGCCTCGGTCACATTCTTGGCCAGCATGCGCCCCACGGCAATGCTCATGTTCTCGCCCACCCTCGTCGACGAGCCGTCGCTCAAGGCTCCAAAAAAGTCATCGGTCGTGATCGAGAAACCATCATCATTGCTCAACTCATCTTGCCATGTGAGCAATCGAGGATAATTCAGTGCTTGGGCATTAGTGCCTATCAGGCGGTTGTCATAATTGCCTGAGCCAAAGAGCAACAGATAACCCAACTTGTGGCCGTCATCGCTCATCCCGCGGTCATAGAACATCTTGCACAACCGGCGATAGGCCATCGCATCTTGTGTGCCGCTCGAGAACTCGTTAAACACTTTCTCATGGTCGAGTACCAGCACCCTGAACCCGTCTTGCTGCTCGTGAAGCTCGGCCACACGCTGGGCCTGCTCAAGATAGGCCGATGGAGCTAGAATGATCATGTCGGGAGTGGCCTCGCCGTGGATATTTTGGTTGCTCACCTCGCCTATCAACTCGGGGTGGGAATAGGTGCCCGACTCATCAAATGCCACAAACTCGCAGCGCCCACTGGTCACCGGGCTGAACGACACCGTTCCTTCGGCTGTGTGAGCATTAAGTTCCACGATGTGGAAGGGTTGAGTGACATCCCACACGCGGGTAGCGCTGCCCGCACCCTCTATCTGATAAGTGCGACGGGAGGCAGCATCGTTCAGGCCAAAGGCCAGGCTGCCGTTCTTCATCTTGAGCTGGCGCTCATAGTTTACGGTGATAAAGTCCAGTCGAGCCAGATCAAAATTCGACGGACAGGAATACTCAAGCGTGTAATCCAGCTTGGTCGTGCCGTCAAGCACAAACGTCTTGGTCGACTTGCTGGTCTCGTAGAAGGAGTGAGTGCTATTCTTCATCGGCACATTGTCACTGCTGGTCACGGGCAAGGCTGTGCCGTTATAGCTGTGACTCACGGTGCTCATTGCACTCTCGCTGAAGGCGGCAAACACGGTATAGGTCTTGACGGCCTTTCCCTCCACCAGGCCCTCAAGGTCAAACTTGAAGGTCTGATTCTTACGGGACTTGAAATCCTCGCCCAGATAGTTGCGGCCGGCCTCGGCGGGGCTGATGATATCTTGCTCGTGATATAATCGCTCGACATAGGTGGTCACGGCAGCTCCGTTCGGCTCATTCTGGGCTCGTTCAATCTCGATATCGGCAAACCGGCTATCGTTGGTGACAAAATAGGAACCCGAGTTGGCATAGGGGTGCTGACGCTGCAGTTGCGGGATGACACTGTTCATGTACTCCCACGTCGTGGGGCCCTGGGCATAGAACAGGAGGCGGTCTCCGGTGCGCACGACTGGCATCTGTGGCAGGTCGTCGGCATAGTTATCGCCGTTCATCGTCTCGCTCAGCGGTGCTCCACCGTAGCCAAACACGTGAATCTGCGACAAATCGCCGCCCAAACCCCAGCTGCGCGCATCCTCGGCTGTGATCTGGTAGATGCCGCTCTGCGTCACGGCAATCTTCACCCATTTGCCTGTAGCAAGCTGGCTCGTCGAGGCATAGTACTCCTTGTCTAATGCCATCATCGGGATTGTGCAGGCCATGAGTGCCACGCAGGCGGCCATGCGGCACACATATTTCGTCATTCTGTTCTTCATTGCATCTCTGTATATAGTGTGACGGTGCATCTCACGTCCCGCGCACGGGAAACCCAAAAATGCACACATTGCTGGTTTTTACTTCTATATAACGAGAATCAGGCCGCTTTATTGCATTCTTTGTCATGATTCACCCTCATCGGGCAAAGCCACTGTGATGCGGTGTCCCTCAAGCTGTCGGGATTCAAGGCGATAATGGTTTGAGCCGCACTGGGCGCGCATCAGCACCACCCCATCATGCGACTCAAACGGCTCCAGCTCGATGCCGTCGGTCCAGTCAAGGGCACTGTTGCGCTCGGCCTTGATGATGGCCTCCTTGGCAGTCCAGGCAATCACATGAGCTGCAAGGTCATCGGGTGCGATAAACTGCTGTTCGGCCGCGTTCAAGAACTTGTCACGCACGCGCAACACCTGGTGCCGGTCGGCTTCCTCGGCATCAACGCCGATGACATGGTGAGCGTTACAGGCCAGCACCACCAGCCGCGGCGTGTGCGAGATGCTGATGTTCACATCGCTGCCATCCACATGGGGTGCCCCCTGGGCCGTGTGCGACAGCTCGACAGGACGCCCAAAGGCTCGGCACAGCAGCAGCAGTTCAGCGGCCCTCTCGCGTTGCCGCTTCTCCGGCAACGCCTCCAGGCCCTCACACGGGATGCCTGCCTCACGGCACATCGCCAGCAACGCCTGAGCCCCCTCCTCGAGCCTCCACAGGTAAAACAAAGACAGCTCTGCCATTTGGGTAAAATAGGGACGGTTCTTTTGATGTAATTTTTCAGCCCACCCCGTTCTTGGCCAGGTCGATGCGGGTCAACGCGTTGGGGTTATCCTCGGTAGCGGCAATCCACGAGCGATAGCGGCGACGGCTGATGAAGCGCTCGACCAGATAAGCCAGGACAAACATCACGGGCACCTGCAGCCACAGCATCCAGTACTCGTGTGACACCTGCCACAGCTGGGCCCCGTCGGCCTGCAAGCGCACATATCCGTTGGCCATCCACACCGCTGGCACACAGTCGCCCACCACACGCCAGAAGCGTGACATCAGGTAACGGGGCCAGGATGCTCCGGTCAAGAAGACAAACACCACCGACGAGAAGACAAACAACAGGAACACGCTCTCGCGCTCGTTGACAAAGGCTTGCAGCGTCTGACCCATGAGCGAGACGGCGATGATGAAGGGTACTGCGAGACAGATGATGTGCACAATATCGCCATATTGCGGGAAACCGAACATCAGCGGCACATAGTGCAACACATAGATGACGGGCAACACATAGATGATCTGATGACACATCATCTTGCCGATGATGGTGGCGGCGGGACCGGCCTCATAGGCCAGCGGATCGCGACCGCCGTTGCGACGGCGACGCTCAATGCTGCCGCCATGCAGCATGGCGATGCCCAGAATCATGCTCTGCTGCAACACCAGCGGCAGGATAAACAGCAACACGGCACTGGCGATACCCATCGCGGGGTTGCCCACGGGCACCTGGCGGCTCTCGATGATCGAGCCCCCCATGCTCACAATGGGTTCGACCCTGGCGGCCAGACGCTCGTTGCCCATGGCCTGCGTCACATTGGTCAATGCGGTAAACATGGCTTTGTAACGCATCATCACACTCATGTCGCAATACAGCGAGACATGACCCTGCTCGCCACGGGTCACACTCTGGCCAAAGTCGCGAGGCACGTGCAGGATGCCGTAGCAGCTCTTGCGGTGCATAGCATCCTGAGCTTCCTGCATGTTGGCTGCATAGCCGATGATTGCGACCTCTTGAGTCGCATCCATGCGCCGCACAAGGTCGCGGCTCATGGCGGTGCGGTTGTCGTCCACGACAACAACGGGTTCATTGCGCACAACCTCGGGGTTGTATATCAAGGAGTACAACACGGGATATAGCGCATTCAGCAGCAGGAAGAAGATGACCACACCTTCGTCACGGAACACGAGCATCAGCTCGCGACCGCACACCTTGAGCACCTGCACAAACCACAGGAACAGTCTGCTATGTTTCACTTTCTCGGTCATCTCTTCATCAGGGCACATACACTGGGTTCAAACATTCCTTCTTGAGGTGCCACGACAACAGCATGGGAAGGATTGTAAACCCGATGAGGGCTGCATAATAATATCGTGAATAATACAGGTCAACGCCGTTCAGCGCTTGATCCACCGTGATCAGGAAGTAGTACTTGATGGGCATCACATAGCCCAGTGCCGTCACCCAGGGATACATAGCCTCCTGGGGCAACGAGAAGCCTGAGAACGAGAAGGACACCATCCCCAGCAGCGTGCACAGCATCGTGCCGTAGCGGAAGTTGGGCACAAAGCAGTACATCAGCACCGCAAAGCTCTGATTGGCGACAACGAGCAGGAACATGGCGATGAGCATGTTCCACGGGTTGCAGTTGAGCGGGAAGTCATAGCATCGGTACATCATCCACTGGACAAACCACCCGACGGCGGTGAACAGCATCGTCTGCGGCACCAGTTTGCCCACCAGGGCCAGAAACAGGCTGCCGCCCGAGGTCTTGAGCCACTGGCGGCTCAATCCCGACTTGAGCTCAAGTCCCAGCGAGAACGCCGTCACCAGCAGGATGAACAGCGACAAGAAACAGGGAATGAACGTCGAGTTCAGGTAGTAATTGTAATTGATGAATGGATTGTTTAGACCGTGCACATGAGTCTGATAGGGCTGCAGCGTGGCAGCAATGGTCTCGTTGGGTAGACCCACCGTGCGCAAGGCCGTCTGGACGATGGCTCCGTTGGCAAGCAACGACATGGTTTTGAATCCCTTGTATTGCATCGACGCCGGAGCATAGAAGGCATAGTTGACATAGTAGCTAACCACTGGCTGACGGCCACCTAAGGCACGCTCTTCCAGATCCTTGGGAATCAAGAAGAAACCCAGCACCTCGCCTCGCTGCACAGCATCACGAGCATCGGCAAAACTGCCATAACGCTTGCTGATGTTGACCTGTTGCAGGCCATTGAGCGTGCGCGACACCTGGCGCGACATGATGCTGTTGTCCAGATCCACAAGGCCCACGGGAACCCGTTGCACCGAGCCTCCCTTGATGAGGTCCATGAGGAACCAGCAGCTCAATATGGGCATGATGACCATGAGCAGGAAGTACATGGGACGGCGCACGAGCTGGATGCACCCGCGCTTGAACGATCGCCCTATATATCTCCTAACCATACCTAAAGCCTATCTAAATGTCTAATGTCTAATCCCTAAAGCCTCACTTCTCAAGAATAACCGACATGCCTGGACGCAGGTTAGGAACCTTGCTCACCGGGCGCATCTTCACCTCAAAGGTCTTGCTGTCATACTGGCCCTGGGCCTTGGCAGCCTGCCACACGGCATAACTGCCCATGTCGTGGATATAATAGACCGACATCTTGGTCTGCATGTTGTTCAACGCCGGGATGCGCACATTCACCTCCTTGCCCATGGGCAGGTCGTTGAGCATCTCCTCGCGCACGCTGAAGCTCACCCACATGTCGTCCATCTTGGCAATCGACATGATGGGAGTACCCATAGCAACAAGCTCGCCCTCCTGGGGATAAATCTCGCTCACCTCGCCGTCACAGGGCGCCACAAGCACCTGATCCTCCAGCAGGCTCTCCACCTCCATGACCGTGCCGCGGGCGGCATTGGCCATACTGCGGGCAGCTTGCTTGTCCTCCTGCTGCGCTCCTCTAACGGCCATGTCATATTGGGCCTTAGCAGCCTTCACTTGGGCCGTTGCTGCATCATAGGCGGCCTTGGCCTCATCGCGCTTCTGCTGAGTGGCCACCCCTTGATTGTAGAGGTTCTCTAAGCGCTGATAGGTCTTCTGGGCAATGGTCTGTGCAGCGATGGCCTGCTGCCACAGGTTATAGGCGCTCTGCTTCAATTCCTCGCGTGTGCCACTCTCGGCCTTCTGGTTTTGCGACGAGGCCGCCTCCTGCATCTGCTTGGCCTGGTAATACTTGGCATCGACTGTGCTGGAATAGATGCTCACCAGTTTGTCGCCCTTGTGCACGGTGTCACCCTCTTGCACATAAAAGCGCACGATGCGCCCCGGCAACTTGCCGCTCACGCGCACCGCATCACAGTCGGCCTGACCCTGGGTGGTGGTGTCGGCGGGATGGATGAGCAGGATGCCAACGATGGCAATACCTGCCATCACCAGAGCAAACACGGCCAGTGCAGCCAGCAGCGCTTTGTCCTTCTTGCGCACAACGGTTCTCTGTTCGTCTTTTTCCATTATCTCTTGCTTTTTATTGAATTATCCTACTTCCTTTTTATGCTTTATGCGTTAGTCGTTGAAATTGCCCATGACCTTGTTCAGGTACTCATGGGTCATCTGCACGTCAATCTCGGCATCAATCTTCTCGCTGTTGGCTTTGAGCCAAGCTGTCTGGGCTGTGAGCACATCGTCCAATGTGCCCATGCCTTCCTTGAAGGCGACATCGGCTATCCGACGGTTCTCGTCGGCCTGAACGAGGTTGGCCTTGGTGGCCTCATAGGTCTTGAATGCCTCCTGATAACGGAAGGCGGCTTGACTGATCTGCAAGGCGATCTTCTCCTTGGCATCGTCAAGTTCAAGGCGCTTCACGGCGGCTTCGACTTGCGCAGCCTTCACCTTGTTGCTCAAGCCACCCCAGTGCCACAAGGGCACCTTGAGGGTCGCGCCTACACTGAAGGCGGCCCCAAAGCGGTTCTCAAAGCCGTCATAGCTGTTGGGGTTGGTCGCATGTAGGGCGGCGACAGCGGCCAGTTTGGGCATCATCTCGCTACGGGCCACCTTGACCTGCTGGTCATAGATTTTGGTGGCCAATGTCAACGAGCGCACGTCATGGCGCTTGTCATACACCTCGTCCAGATTATAGGACGAGGGCGCAATGGACATGTCCAACTCGTCACGGCCTTCATCGGCAAGCGACATCTGCGTGTTGACGGGCAGGCCGCACAACTGGGCCAGCAGCATGCGCGACAGGGTCACGCCGTTGTCAACCTTGGTCAGGTCAACATTAGCCTCGTTGAGCTTCACGTCGACCGAGAGCTGGTTGGCTCGCGTGGCGACTCCCTCGGCAACCATGGCCTTGACGTCGTTCGAGAGCGACTCCAGCAGGTGGACATAGCTGCGGGCCAACTTCTGCTTGGCACACAACGAGATGACTTGCCAGTAGGCTGCATCCACATTATAAATAACATCTTCCACCTTGCTCATGTGCATCTCTTGGGCAAGCTCCTGGGCAAGTTCGGTGATCTGGTTCATCGCGGTGATCTTCCCGCCCATGTAGATGGGCTGTGTCAACGTCAGCGCTCCGCCCATCACGTTGTGGATGTTGTAGGTGAGACCGCTCTTGGGCAGCAGGGCTACAGTTGTGGGCACATAGTGACCGTCTACCTGCATGGGATAGCCTGTCGTTGGGTCAATCAGCAGGTTGTAGTCATACGCCCCAGTCTGGGGGTTAAACGACTTGGTGGGCAGCATCTGGTCTTCCTTGATCAGCGACACCTTGCGAGAATTGTAGATGTAACCTGCCGTGAGGTCAAACTGTGGCAAATAGGCTGCAGCGGCCTCTTTGCGCTGATAACCGGCCTTCTCGATGGCCAACGCTGCCTGCTGGATTTCCTTGTTGTTGCGCAACGCAAGATTGCGGCACGAGTCCAGTGTCATCACTTGGGCATCACACAGCATCGCAATCACACAAAACCCTATCAGTACAATATTTCGCATATAATCTATTTACTTCCTATTCATTAAAAAAACGCCACAAAGGTAATGTAAAAAAACCAAGTGGCAAACATTTCACCCAAACAGAACACAAGTACTGGAATCCAGAACACCTATCGGCTAACTCTTAACTACTAACTCTTATAGTAGCACTTCACCTCGCCAACGGGTAGCTTGCCAACAAGCAGCAGCGGGATGCGGTCGGCATCGGTCGACATCCAGGCCGTCAGGTTGTCGCTTGACTTCTTGCCGCCCTCCTGGGTGAACTTGAACGTGATACAATGGGCCTTGCGCTTGGTGCCATTGCGCATCTTGATGGTTTCCACGCCCTTGTAGTTGATCGTCAGGTACTCCTTCTCCTTGCCCGAGAAGATCACTGTCGTGTAATTCTTGTTGCGGCTCAACTCATCATAGTCCAGATTGCGCAGCATGTAGAACACGCTCAGCATGTCATAGGCCTGAGTCTTCGCACTCAAGTTTATAGATGTGTTGCCACTCTTGCGGTAACGGGTGCAATGGGCATTGGTGTGGCTATAGTTGTAGGTGAACTTGAGCACGTCGCGGGCATAGTAGTCCTTCTCATGCGTCAGTTTCTCGTAGTGCAACGGTCGCAGCTTGCTGTCCATCGTGCACTTTAGGGTGTCACGCACTGGATATACCTTGTCGGCCCACGAGCGGGTCTTGCCGGTGAGTTGCGCATGATAGCCACCGCTGGTCTTTCGCAGGCTCAGCGTTGCGTCGGCAGCATGTTTCCAGATCAAACCCCAGTGATACACCACCTCATAGTGCAAGGTCTCGTTGGGAAAATCCCTTGCCTGTACCGGCTCGGGCAGCATCACAGCCACAACAAGCCACACGATAGCCAATAATTTCTTCATTGCTTTGCTGTTTTATCGAAAATTTCCTCAATTAGACATTCAGCAACATGGTTTAGTTTAATTCTTGACCCATGAATTCACAAGGCCTGCTCCACCATTCCTCCCTCTCGGAACATCACATGCCTGTGTTAAACGTCTGCTGTATGTCTATGGGGATGCCGTTCAATACCGACTCGGGAACGGTCACCATAGTCACAGTATCGTTCATCACGATGGTCTTGTTTTCCACAGTGGAGCCTCGCTCTTTCCACAATGCCACTCGGCCGCCCTTGAAGTCACCGGATGCCTTGAAACTCAAGGTCATGATGGCCTCAGTGCCTGCAGGGAAGCATGTGCGGTCACTCGGGAACAGAATCACAGTGTAACATTCGTCAGCGGCATTCTGGCCAAAGGTGAGACGCATCCTGTAGTCGTGGGAGAAATCAGTCAACTCGTGGCCCACAACCTGCAACCCTTGTGGCAATGTGATGTTGAACTGGCAACCTCGAGTCTCATCATCGTTGTCGAGTATCACTGGAACTGCAATCACGCTGTCGGGATAGATTTCAAAATCTGCTATGCTGATGGTATTGGTCTGGCCCAACGCATGAAGACCCACCATCAGGGCTAATAATGTCATCAATCGGTATCTCATAATCATCTATATTAAACAGTGAGTGCAAAGGTACAACAACTTTTTCACAACTGCAACCATCATCCAGGCCTTTCGCTCTCATTCCGTGGTTGATAATCACTCCGCAGGTTCAACTAGCAAGTGCAAAATTAGCGATATTTTTGAAGAACTCGTGTTTTGGCGTAGAAAACCCGAGTTTTTTTCTTGGCCTGTTGTTGAGTTTCTTAGCGATGTTGTTGATTCTATCTT